>Ga0210040_10010554_pt1 | contig 10569 bp, 8 predicted proteins | sample CryGeyCG12114_NA_FD_185462 | JGI IMG/M metagenome (GOLD analysis project Ga0210040, IMG submission 185462) | Groundwater microbial communities from aquifer - Crystal Geyser CG19_WC_8/21/14_NA (SPAdes) (version 2) | ecosystem: Environmental > Aquatic > Deep subsurface > Groundwater | place: USA...
GCGGTGGTGTCCCAGCCGCCGCCGGGGCTGGCGGGCGCCATCACCCGCAACCGGGAGAGGTCACCGGGCTTGGCGACCGTGCCCGCGCAGCCGGTCGTCGCGAGGGCCGTCGTGCTCAACGCCCCCGCCAGGAAGGTCCGGCGGCTCAGGCCCACGCGTGCTCCTCGACGTCGTCGTCTGGATGGGGATGCTGTGTCTGGACGGGGATGTCCGACTGCGATGTGCAGCGGACGATACGCGGTCGCGCCGCCCGTGACGACGGGCAGGGCACGGGCAGGGCCACCTAAACTTGACGTTCTCGCCCGTTCCCGACGACGAAAGCGCCCCGAATGGACGTCACGCCCCTCGCCTGGATCCTGACCATCGTCTTCCTGGTCGCCCTCCTGGTCTTCGACTTCGTGTTTCACGTGCGCAAGGCGCACACCCCCTCCCTCTCCGAGGCCGCCCGCTGGTCGGCCGTGTACGTCGGCATCGCCGTGGCCTTCGGGGTGGGCGTGCTCGTCCTCGGCGGCGCAGAGGCCGGCGGCGAGTACTTCGCGGGCTACATCACCGAGAAGGCGTTGTCGGTCGACAACCTGTTCGTCTTCCTGATCATCATGACGAGCTTCAAGGTCCCCCGCGCCGACCAGCAGAAGGTGCTGCTGTTCGGGATCGTCTTCTCGCTGATCGCCCGGACCGGGTTCATCTTCCTCGGCGCGGCGCTGATCAACAGCTTCGCCTGGGTGTTCTACCTCTTCGGCCTCATCCTGCTGGTCACCGCGGGCAACCTGCTCAAGCCCGAGGGCGAGGACAGCCACGGCGCCGACAACATCATGATCAGGATCGCCCGCCGCTTGTTCAGCACGTCCGAGCACTACGACGGCGACAAGCTGTTCACGGTGGAGGACGGCAAGCGCGTCATGACGCCGATGCTCCTCGTGATGACCGCCATCGGCGGGACGGACATCCTCTTCGCGCTCGACTCGATCCCGGCGATCTTCGGCCTCACGCAGAACGTCTTCATCGTGTTCACCGCCACGGCGTTCTCGCTGCTGGGCCTGCGCCAGCTCTACTTCCTCATCGACGGCCTGCTCGACCGGCTGATCTACCTCACGTACGGGCTCGCCGCGATCCTCGCGTTCATCGGCGTCAAGCTGATCCTGCACGCGCTGCACGAGAACACCGTGCCGTTCATCAACGACGGCGAGCACGTGAACGTGTTCGAGATCAGCACCGGGCTGTCGCTCTCGGTGATCCTCGGCGTCCTCGTGATCACGGTCGTCGCCTCGCTGGTCAGCCCCAAGGGCCGCGCGCAGAACGCGGTCTCGAACGCCCGCCGGCACGCCTCGCAGTACATCGACACCAACTTCGAGGTCGACCCGCAGCTGCGCTCGAAGATCTGGGACAAGCTCGTGAGCGAGGAGGAGACGATGCGCGGCCTGCCCGAGAAGTACCGCGCGCGGATCCGCGAGGAGGACAAGCTGATGCGCCTCCTCCAGCAGGCCCACGACGAGCACGACGCGTTCCTCCAGCAGACCGTCCGTTGAGTCGCGCTCCTGAGCTCTGCCGCTGAGGACATCGTCGGGCCTCGGAGGTCGGTGACCCGGTCTCCGAGGCAAGCGTCCCCGCCGGGTCGGTCGGGCTCAGAAGGGCCAGGTCCAGCTGGAGACGGCCGGGTCGTCGATGCCGTGCTCGCGGGTGTAGGTGCGGGCGCGGAGGCGGGCGTCGGCCATCTCCTGGCGCAGGCCGGCACAGCTGGCGCCGAGGGCCGGGACCCGGTCGATGACGTCCATGACCAGGTGGAAGCGGTCGAGGTCGTTCAGCATCACCATGTCGAACGGGGTCGTCGTCGTGCCGCGCTCCTTGTAGCCGCGCACGTGGAACTGGCTGTGGTTGGCCCGCCGGTAGGTGAGGCGGTGCACGAGCCACGGGTAGCCGTGGAACGCGAAGATCACCGGCTGCGTGGCCGTGAACAGCGTGTCGAACTCGCGGTCCGGCAGCCCGTGCGGGTGCTCGGACTCGGGCAGCAGCCGCATCAGGTCGACGACGTTGACCATGCGTACGCGCAGGTCGGGCAGACGCTCGCGCAGGATCGCGGCGGCGGCCAGCACCTCGAGCGTCGGGACCTCGCCCGCCGACGCCAGCACCACGTCGGGCAGCGTGTTCACGTCGTCCTTGTTGCTGGCCCAGTCCCAGATCCCGGCGCCACGGGCGCAGTGCAGGGCCGCGTCCTCCACCGACAGGTAGTCGAACTGCGGCTGCTTGCCCGCGACGACGACGTTCACGTAGTGCCGTGACCGCAGGCAGTGGTCGAAGGTCGACAGCAGCGTGTTCGCGTCCGGCGGCAGGTAGATCCGCACGACCGACGGGTCCTTGTTGAGCACGACGTCGAGGAAGCCCGGGTCCTGGTGGGTGAGCCCGTTGTGGTCCTGACGCCACACGTGCGAGCTGAGCAGGTAGTTCAGGCTCGCGATCGGACGCCGCCACGGCACCTGCGCGCTGGTCTGCAGCCACTTCGCGTGCTGGTTGAACATCGAGTCGACGATGTGGATGAACGCCTCGTAGCAGGTGAACGCCCCGTGCCGCCCGCTGAGCAGGTAGCCCTCCAGCAGGCCCTCGCACATGTGCTCGGACAGCACCTCGATCACGCGGCCCGATCGGTCGAGCCGCTCGTCGTACGGGCCCTCCCCGATCTCCCACTTGCGGCCGGTGACGTCCAGGATGTCCTGCAGCCGGTTGCTGGCGAGCTCGTCGGGCGCCATGGTCAGGAAGCTCGTCGGGTTGTTCCTGGTCACGTCGCGCAGCCAGCCGCCGAGCACGCGGGTGGCCTCGTGCGACTGCACGCCCGGGGCCGGGACCTCGACCCCGTAGCTGCGCCAGTCGGGCAGCTGCAGGTCGCGCAGCATGCCGCCGTTCGCGACCGGGTTGGCGCTCATCCGCCGGGTGCCGGTCGGGGGCAGGGCGAGCAGCTCGGGGACGGGACGACCGGCGTCGTCGAACAGCTCCTCGGGCCGGTAGGCCTTCATCCACTGCTCGAGGACGACGCGGTGCTTGCTGTCGCTGTGCGCGCTGGGGAGCGGCACCTGGTGCGCGCGGAACGTCCCCTCCACCCGCTGGCCGTCGACCTCGGGCGGGCAGGTCCAGCCCTTCGGGGTCCGCATGACGATCATGGGCCACGCCGGCGCGGAGCTCTCCGGGCCGAGCGCGGACGGCGCGCTGCGCGCCTGCTGCTGGATCGCCGCGATCTTGTCGAGGCAGGTCTCGAGCGTCTCCGCGAAAGCCTGGTGCACGGTCCCCGGGTCGTCGCCGGAGACGATGTGCGGGTCGTAGCCGTAGCCGCGCATCAGCTCGAACAGCTCGGACTCGGGGATGCGCGCCAGGATCGTCGGATTGGCGATCTTGAACTCGTTGAGCGCCAGGATCGGCAGCACGGCGCCGTCGCGGGCCGGGTCGATGAACTTGGCCGCGTGCCAGCTGCCGGCCAGCGGACCCGTCTCGGCCTCGCCGTCGCCGACCACGCAGAAGACCGTCAGGTCCGGGCTGTCGAGCGCGGCCCCGTACGCGTGCAGCAGCGAGTAGCCGAGCTCGCCACCCTCGTGGAACGACCCGGGCGTCTCGGGCGCGCAGTGGCTCGGGACGCCGCCGGGGAAGGAGAACTGGTGGAAGAACGCCTGCATGCCGCGCTCGTCCTGGGGGATGTGGCTGTAGAGCTCGGAGTAGGTGCCCTCGAGCCAGGCGCACGCGTTCGGGCCGGGACCGCCGTGGCCGGGGCCGGCGACGAACACGGCGTCGAGGTCGCGTTCCTTGATCAGCCGGTTGGCGTGGACGTACGCGAGGTTGAGCCCGGGGACGGTGCCGAAGTGGCCGAGCAGCCGCGGCTTCACGTGCTCGGCCTGCAGCGGCTCGCGCACCAGCGGGTTCGCCATCAAATAGATCTGGCCGACCGCGAGGTAGTTCGCGGCCCGCCACCAGGCGTCGACCAGCCGGAGCTCTTCGGGGTCCAGGACCCCCGGTGGCGTGCCCAGCTCGTACGGGGTCGGCGCGATCGTCGGACCACCGCCGGCGTCGTCGAAGTCCGCGGAGGTGTCCCCACCCATGCTGGCCAGCTGCGTCATGGCCTCACGGTAGGGCCGGGGGCCCGGCTTTTCCAGGGCGTGCGGATGAACCGTCGGCGACGCTCCGGGGCCGCACGTCGGCCGCGGGTCAGGGGTGGTCGACCGGGCGCGGGAGCGTGCCCTGGGCGATCACCGACTCGTAGACGCGGTCGAGCGCGTCGGTCAGGGCGGCCAGGCCGTCGGCGTCGAGCGCGGACGTGAACATGGCCCGGACGAGGTCGATGTGGGCAGGGGTCGCGGCGCGGAGCACCTGGGCGCCCTCGGGCGTCAGCCGCACCTCGCGCACCCGGCGGTCGGACGCGGCGACCGCGACGACGACCAGCCGGCGGTCGGACATCCGCTTGAGGTGGTGGGACAGCCGCGAGCGCTCCCACCCGATCCGCGCGGCCAGCGCGGACACACCCATCACGCTGTCCGGGTCGCTGGTCAGGGCGACGAGCACGTCGAAGTCGGCGAGCGAGACGCCGCTGTCGGTCTGGAGCTGGCGGTTCAGCTCGTAGCGCAGCCGCAGCTGCAGCCGCATGTAGGAGAACCAGGCCGCCCGCTCGACCGGCGCCAGCAGCGCGAAGGGCGAGTCGGGGTGCAACGGGAATTCGGGTGACGTGTCACGCATTGAGGAGATACCGGGATCCGTGGGAACGACCGGTCGGGCGAGCCGGCTGTGCCGATCCTCTCCCACCTCCCACGGACGGCGGCACCACCAGACCAGCGAGACGGACGGAGCAGGGACATGAGCGGGACCCCAGGCGCACTGACGGGCAGGACGGCGCTCGTCACGGGCGGGACGAGCGGGATCGGGCTGGCGTCGGCGCAGCGCCTCGCCGCGGAGGGGGCCTTCGTCGTCGTGACGGGTCGCCGGCAGGAGGCGCTCGACGCCGCCGTGGCGACGCTCGGCGACGCCGGGCTCGCCGTCCGGGCCGACACCGCGTCGACCGACGACCTCGACCGCGTCTTCGCGGCGGTCGCCGAGCGCGGCCAGGGCCTCGACGTGCTGCACGTCAACGCCGGCGGCGGCACGTTCGCGACCCTGGCGGACACCACGCCGGAGCACGTGGACGAGACCTTCGGGACGAACGTGCGCGGCACGCTCTTCACCGTGCAGAAGGCGCTCCCCCTGCTCAACGAGGGTGCCTCGGTCATCCTCACCGGTTCCACCGCCTCGCCCGGCGGCACGCCCGCCTTCGGCACCTACGGCGCGACGAAGGCCGCGCTGCACTCCTTCGTCCGCACCTGGGCCGTGGAGCTCGCACCCCGGCGGATCCGCGTGAACGCGGTCGTCCCCGGACCGACGGCGACCCCGGGCCTCGCCGGCCTGGCGCCCGCGGGCGACGCGTCGCAGGCGCTGCTCGACCAGCTGGCCTCGACGGTGCCGCTCGGGCGCCTCGTCGAGGCCACGGAGGTCGCCGCGGCGGTCCTGTTCCTGGCCTCGGACGAGGCCCGGATGATCACGGGCAGCGAGCTCCTGATCGACGGGGGCCAGACGGCGGCCTGAGCACCGCCGCCGCCACCGCGTCGACCGACAGGTCGGCGAGGCAGGCGGGGTCGCCGCCGGTGAGCGGGCAGCGTGCGGACCACCAGCACTCCTGCTCGGTGATCGCGAGCGGACGGCGGACCTCGCAGCCGGGCAGCCCCTGGAACGAGGTCCCCGTCCGCGGGTCGAGGCCGTAGCGACCGGTGACGGTCGGGCCGAACAGGCCCACCGCGTACGCGCCCACCGCCGTCGCGAGGCGGACGGGGCCCGTGTCGCCGCCGACCACGACGCCGCCGCGCTCGCCGACGACCGCCAGGTTCGCGGCGAGGTCGCGCAGGTTCCCGGGCGGCAGCAGCGCGGTGCCCGGCACCGGCGCGCTGCCCGCCGCCCCGGCGGTCAGCACCGGGTGCCCGGCAGCGGCGGCGCGGACGGCGAGCGCGACCCACCGCTCGGCGGGCCACTCCTTCACGCGCATCCCGGACCCGGGCACGAGGACGACCGGTGAACTTCTGACGCCGGACCCACCTGTGGTGTGGTCGACCGCCCAGAAGTTCTCGAGCCGGGCCCTCGCGGCGACCAGCTCGGGGTCGGTGAGGGTGACGGAGAGGGGTTCGTCGACGTGCGCCTCGTCGACGACACCGTCGGCGACCAGCAGCCGGAGGAACCTCCGGTCGATGCGCTCGTCGGCGGGCGGACGCCGCCAGAGGTTGGTGACGGCCCGCGCGATGGCGCGCTCCGCGCAGAGGTCGGCGATGCCGTCGTACGTCGTCGTGGTGACGACGAGGTCGTAGGGGCGTCCCTCCGCGGCGGCGGCGTCCAGCTCGGCCTCGACCGCGCGCCGCGGCGCCCCGTCGGCGTGGTCGCCGGTGCCGACCACGCGGGCCACGAGCGGGTCGTGGGCCAGCAGGACGTCCCCGGGCGTGAACGTGAGGACCGTCAGCTCCGCGCCGGGGTGGCTGCGGGCCAGTGCGTGGACCGCCGGCAGGACGAGCAGCACGTCACCGAACCCGCCGAGCAGCTCGACGACGAGGATCCGTCGGATCGCGTCCATCAGCAGCCCCCGTCGGCCAGCGCCGAGGCGTAGACGGCGCGGTGCATCGCCGCGATGGTCGGCCAGCCGCGCCGGCGCGCGAGCCCGCTGCCGCCCCGGGCCACCGTCGCCGCGAGCACGGGCTCGTCGAGCAGGCGCAGGATCGACTCCGCGATCGCTCGAGGATCACGGCGTGCGTGGACGTCGAGGACGGTGACGCCGTCGACGAGGGCCGGGTCGCGCACGTCCGCCACCGTGGCCAGCACGGGCGCGCCGTGCTCGAGCGCGGCCAGCAGCGACCCGCTCTTGGTCGTCACGCCGGCGGTGAAGGGCAGCACCACGGCGTCGGCCGCCGACAGCAGCTCCGACACCTCCTCGCCGTCGACCCAGCCGGTCAGGTGGACCCGGTCGCCGACCCCGCGATCGGCGATGCGCTGCTCGACCTCGGCGCGGAAGGACCGGGCCTCCTCCCCCGGCAGCGCCAGCGACGCGAACCCGCCCGCCACCTCGACGTGCACGTGCACGCCCCCGTCGCGCAGCAGCGCGGTCGCGTCGATCAGCTCGCGCACGCCCTTGACCGGGTGCACGAACCCGAAGAACACCAGCAGCGGAACCCCGTCGGCCAGGCCGAGGCGACGGCGTACGCGGTCCCGCGTGCCCGCGGCGTCCGGACCCGGGCCGGGGACGTTCGGGCCGACGGGGATCAGGGTGGGCTCGCGGTGCAGCCGCGCGCGCACGACGTCCGCGTGGCCCTCGTTCGTCACGACCAGCGCCCGGCTCCGCGGGCCGAGCAGCCCGCTCTCGCGGTCGAGCCGACCGCCGCGTTCGAGCAGCGACCACGCGCGTCCGGGCACCCAGCGGGGCCAGCCCCACCACCCGTACTCGTGCAGCGTCGTGACCACGGGCGTCCGGAGCAGCGACGGCAGCCGCCCCACCGCGCCCGACCACCCGTACGCCGACGGCGCCCACTGCACGTGCACCACGTCGGCGTCGAGCGCGTCGAGCGCCCGCGCGGCGCGCGGCAGGTCCCGCAGCGACCAGGTCGGCGCGACGGCCACGGCTGCGCCCGGCAGCGGTCCGTCGGGGTCCTCGCGGGCCGCGACCACGACGTCGGTGGCCGGGTCGCCGGCCCGCAGCTCGTCGGCCAGCCGTCGGACGTAGTCGGCGACCCCGTCGCGCTCGGGCGCGTACGTCCCGCAGACCAGGGCGACCCGCACGTGCACTCCTCCTCGCCGGCCGGACACGCACCGTCCGACCCGTCCGGCGTGCCACGATGCGCGGCGTGCCGGCCCCCGATCCTGCCTCGTCCCCGAACCGCAGCCCGGCGGCGTCCGCGCGGCTCGGGGCGGTCCCGCACCGCGACGACCTCGACGTCCTCATCCCCACCCGCGACCGGGCGTCGGCCCTGGCGGTCACGCTCGCCGGGCTGCTGTCGCAGGACCTGTCGGCCCGGCTCGTGCTGGCCGACCAGACGCCCGGCTCGAGCTCGACCGAGCAGCCCGAGATCGCGAGCCTCATCGGGGTCATGCGGCTGCGCGGCTGGGAGGTCGAGGTCGACCACCGGCAGGGCCCGGGCCGCGGGGTCACCGAGCAGCGCCAGCACCTGCTCGACCGGGCCGAGCGGACGTACGTGCTGATGCTCGACGACGACGTGCTGCTGGAGCGGTGGGTGCTGCGCCAGCTGATCGAGGCCATGGACGTGCTGGGCTGCGGCTTCGTCGGGATGGCGCACGCGGCGGCGTCCTACCTGGGCGACGTGCGGCCGCACGAGCTGGAGACGTTCGAGCTGTGGCCGGGCGGGCGGGTCGAACCGGAGCGGATCCGCAAGGGCGACCCCGCCTGGGAGCGCTGGCGGCTGCACAACGCGGCGAACGTGCAGCACCTGCTGGACCGGCTGCCGCCCGGGGCGCTCGACGCGCGGGGGTGGGCGGCGTACAAGGTCGCCTGGGTCGCCGGCTGCGTGCTGTTCCGCGCGGACGGCCTGCGCGACGTCGGTGGGTTCAGCTTCTGGACCGACCTGCCGCCCAACCTGCGCGGCGAGGACGTCGTCACCCAGCTCCAGGTCGCCGAGCGCCACGGCGGTGCCGGCCTGCTCCCGTCGGGCGCCTGGCACCTCGAGCTGCCGACCTCGATCGAGGACCGTTCGGTCGACGCGTACGCGGCGGTGCTCGAAGACTGAGCCGGGCGTGATCCGTCCGGCGCTGCGGGTATTGGTTGAAGGGGTGCGGCACGTGGTGCTGCGCCGTCGACCCACCCGCTCAGCGAGAAGGAGATCAGCGTGACCGACGTCGCCAGCCAGGGACCTGCTGCAGGCGAGGAGGACCGTCCGGTCCTGACGAACCGGCAGGGCCACCCGGTCTACGACAACCAGAACCAGCGCACCGTGGGGGCCCGCGGCCCCGCGACGCTCGAGAACTACCAGTTCCTGGAGAAGATCAGCCACTTCGACCGCGAACGCATCCCCGAGCGCGTCGTGCACGCCCGCGGCGCGACGGCGTTCGGCGTGTTCGTGGCCGACGGGACGGTGGGCGACGAGCCCGTGTCCACGTACACCCGCGCCAAGCTCTTCCAGCAGGCCGGCAAGGAGACCGAGGTCGCGGTCCGCTTCTCCACCGTCGCCGGCGGCCGGGACTCCTCCGAGGCCGCCCGCGACCCCCGCGGGTTCGCGGTGAAGTTCTACACCGAGGACGGCAACTGGGACCTCGTCGGCAACAACCTCGGCGTCTTCTTCATCCGCGACGCCGTCAAGTTCCCCGACTTCATCCACTCCCAGAAGCCCGACCCCGTGACGTTCGAACGTCAGGTCGCCAACCGGGTGTTCGACTTCGCGAGCCAGACGCCGGAGTCGGTCCACATGTTCAGCCTGGTGTTCAGCCCCCGGGGGCTGCCGGCGAGCTACCGGACGATGCAGGGCTTCGGCGTGAACACGTACAAGTGGGTGAACGAGGCCGGCGAGACGCAGCTGGTGAAGTACCACTGGCTGCCGAAGCAGGGCGTGAGGTCCTGGACCGCGGCCGACGCCGCCGTCGCGCAGAGCCAGGACCTCGGCGTCCACACGAAGGACCTCTACGGAGCGATCGAGAGCGGCGACCACCCGTCGTGGGAGCTCCACGTGCAGCTGATGAGCGACGACGAGCACCCAGAGCTCGACTTCGACCCGCTGGACGACACGAAGGTGTGGCCGGAGAACGACTTCCCGCTGCGCAAGGTCGGCACCATGACGCTGAACCGGGTGCCGGACAACTTCTTCCTGCAGAGCGAGCAGATCGCGTTCGGCACCGGCGTGCTCGTCGACGGGCTCGACTTCTCCGACGACAAGATGCTCGTCGGGCGGACGTTCTCCTACTCCGACACCCAGCGCCACCGGGTCGGCCCGAACTACCTGCAGCTCGGCGTCAACGCGCCGAAGACCCGGGTCGCGACCAACCAGCGCGACGGGCAGATGGCGTACGGGGTGGACCTCGGCGAGGGCCAGAACCCGCACGTCAACTACGAGCCGTCGACCCTGGGCGGGCTGCGCGAGGACGCCTACCCGACGCACGACGAGCAGGGCCCCGAGATCGTCGGGCGCGTCACCCGCCAGCGGATCCCGCGGACCGACGACTACACCCAGGCCGGGCAGCGCTACCTGCTGAGCGACCCCTGGGAGCAGGACGACCTGGTGACGAACTTCGTCGACGCCCTGTCGCAGTGCGACCGGCACATCGCCGAGCGGATGGTCTGGCACCTCTTCATGGCCGAGGACGAGCTCGGCCGTCGCGTCGGCGAGGGCCTGGGCATCACCGCGGACGACGTCCGCGGCCTCGAGCCGCTGCAGACCCAGACGCTCACCGAGGCCGAGCTCGAGCGCGCCGCCAACCTGGGCAAGAACGGCCCGCGCGACGTCACGGGCCTCGTCATGACGCACTGCGTCCCGAACGAGCACGTGTCCCTCACCTAGGCAGCGCCCCGCAGGGCCGCCGAGCGGTGGGTCC
>Ga0210040_10010555_pt1 | contig 10569 bp, 5 predicted proteins | sample CryGeyCG12114_NA_FD_185462 | JGI IMG/M metagenome (GOLD analysis project Ga0210040, IMG submission 185462) | Groundwater microbial communities from aquifer - Crystal Geyser CG19_WC_8/21/14_NA (SPAdes) (version 2) | ecosystem: Environmental > Aquatic > Deep subsurface > Groundwater | place: USA...
GAAGTCGAAAGCGAAAAGAGGGAAAAGTCAAACATTCTCTGCTGCAAGAAAAGCAGCTAACCTGGACAAATTCTTAAACGAGATGGATACAGCTAAGCCACACAAGAAATACGACGGCTAAAAATGAAATGAATAGATGCATATCGAATTTTCTTCTTCAAATAATAATAATAATAATAATAATTTTTCATGAGGGGTCGGTTGTGTTCTAAATCTACTTCCCTGTTTGTTTCAAACAAACTATATAAGAGGAAAAATGGACTGAACTGTGAAACGTCTGTAATGTTAAAACTTTGTCTCTCTAGTAATTGATGCCAAAATTTTAAGGGGAGTAGTTCTACAACACAGCCACTCGAATGTTAGCATAGCACTGTGAATTGCCAATAATAGGAACTTAAAATAAAAGCAAGTTTTGACCAGCGTTTTTTTTCACGTTTCTTTTGAATTTTTTATGCATTATTCGATATTTTAACATTGGCTCTCAAATAAAACGACAATAATATTTGCAATAATATTGCTGACTGAACCGATGAGATAGAGAATTTAACGAGGGGAATTTTCGCAAACATTTTCCCACGCCTGGAGGTTGTAATTTTCAATTTTTGCAAATGAAACCTTTTCTTTGTGTCGTCAATTAACAGCATATATCCATCGCTTTTGTTATTTACAGAACATACAATGTTAACAAATGTGCGTGAAGAAACCTCATGGACTATTTACACCCCTGAAGTTATCTTCCCAATTATCACCATACGCGCCAACACAAAGTACGTGCAGTATATTTTTTCTCATTGATGAAGTCGCGGACTAGGGTTTCCCGATGGCTGCCTATGTTATACATCACCAAATTGATGGGAAACAGACGCGCGTAAATTGACACTCAGACACTCAGAGCATCGGGAAACTCGAGCCCGCGATTTCATTAATGAGAAAAAATGTACTATATCCATCATACGAATTGTAGAAAGATGCACAAGACAAGTAAAACCATATTTTCAAGTTGTACGTGCGATTTCAAAGAGCTTTAAACCATGCCGTAGTACGAAGCTCACATTTTGAAACTTTGAAGGGCCCTCAAAATATTTGCGTGGAAATTCCAGGGAAACTAAAGTCCTGCGATTGTTCATTAGCAACAACAAAAGCAAAACACATAGATATGCATCGTTTTTAACACACTTTCAAACTTATAATTAAAATAATCATGTTTGCATCATTTCTTTACTGAATGTCATTTCTACACAGGAAATACCCGAACCGGATAAAAATCGGGTTTTTCTGTTTTTCACATTCAGAATAATTGTCTACGCCTTTGCAAACCTAGAAAACAATGTTTGCAACGGGCTAGGGATCTTTGTTTATTATTTGGTTATGTATTTGGCTAGCTAGGGTGCTAAATTGTCAGCTATTCGCCTGACAGGCTAACCCGTGCCTAAATGTATATGGGGTGAATCAATAAATGCCGAAGAGAATGGTTAGGACTTACTGTAGTGTTATATTTTCCCCTTGATTGCAACGGATAACGGATTTAACTTCTTCACAAATTCTCCGGTTCGCACACTTTTGTCTAGATTTCAAACTATGCAATGACTCTCACTAGACACAACAATTTTTACTGTAACAATTTTTATTTCACAACAGAAATAATATTTTCCATATTATAGTTCCAGTAGTGCACAGTAGTTAGATTTTTATGTTCTTCTTTCTGACTCCCAAGAACTACTGCTTATCTATTTTTTCCAACAAATATCTTTCCAACATTCTTTAGTATTTCTGTGTGTAGGCTAACTATTCTATTCCTAATTCTAATGTATAGGTAAAGCTGTAAATATGTAAATATGTAGATTAGTATGTATGCTAAGGAAGGTAAGAAATATTTTTCTTCCAAGAGCTGGTCTCCACATGTTTATGTTATATTCCAACCGAATCTCGTTTCTACCCAAATAATACACGAATCGGAGAAAAATCATTTTTATCGGTGTTTGACTTTTGAAATCATTTGGGTCTTGTATTTGAAGAGACAAATGTCATTTTAAATTTTTGGATACATATTTTTTTTACCTTTAGTGATCCCTAGCGGTTTATTCAAACCAAATTCGAATAGTCTGATTTCAGATTCGTATTTAGGGACATTGAAAACCCCTAATTACTAGTTTTCAGAATTTTCATGTTAATAAGCACCGTGTAGTAGAGATTTGAAAAAAATGACCTCGAGCTATAAAGGGAAAAGATCGAAGGTCCTGGTTTTGACCTCCGAAAAAATACAGGCATGTTTAGTGCCTTCAATTATGCTTAAATTAATTGATTTTGAAATACAAATTCTAAATTTAAAAAAAAAGTGAAGGGTCATTCCGGTACAAAGTAGGTCAAGGGCTTGACCCTTGACCTTCAAACTTTGTGTGCGTGTTCACAATCCTAGTTTACAGCACAGATTTTAATTTCATCCAAATAGGCGCACTCAGTTTAAAGTTATAGCCGTTCAAAGTTTAAAAAGTGTCAGGGCCGAGGTCGCGAGCTGAGGTTCTGGGTTTTTGGTTCTTTTCCATGCATGAGCTTGGGGTGAAAGCAAAATCTCATTGACTGTACGCACTGCTACCCCATGTTTTGTGCGAGAAGTTCGTATTGACTAGGGCGACAGGAATATACAGCCAGTCATACATGTCATACTGTAGTTTTAAGGATTTACGTTACAATTTGTAGGGATTTGCCAGGTATATTTGACAGTAAAGCTCGAAAAATTTTTGTGTATGTTGAAAATAATAGTACATAAGCAAGCTGACACAAGTCAAAATTCAGGGCTAGTATTTTCATAAGGTCTGTTTGCTTTGCTTACAAGGCCTTAGTTTAATGTTCTCTAATTTTAATTTTAAGTTTAAAATAAAATCTTATTTTGCATGCATAGATAACTGTACAAAAGTTTTTAAATTCTGCTATACAAGTTCTACTCACATCACATCACTTCGCTCATGTAAAACCATTTGTAATTTTTCAGCGGAAACGAACGAAACTATTTCAGTTCCCGATTGAGGAGGTGAAACGAAAAAATCGGACGACCATTCAGCAACAAGGGGATTGGGAAGTTACAAGGATTCCAAAATTAGAGGTGTCCGTCAATACTTCTCTAATCAAATGCGATATAGAATGGAGAAATACGCTGGTGGAAGAAGCAGGCACTATTTGCGAGCGAAAACTTTTGGAGCGAATAACTTCCTTAAAACAATGTGGAGGTTGCTTAACCATAACTAAAACCGAAGATAATATCCTTATTCATATTTTTCCAGTCTCCACAGATTTCAAGAAGATTTTTAATCGAACTGAACCAACTGTGTGCGCACTTTTTTGCTACGAGTGTGCAATCCGAAAAATTTCAACGGAGAGTCATAGAGAGGTAGCGAAAATTAAGCAACCATGGATGCTTGTCGAGCATCTAAAAACTCATAACAAAAAAAAAAAATACCTGCATGGCCTACAGTCAAGTTGGACTGACAGGCCGATCATTTTCCGTGAAGAGTGAGCTTGCCCGCCATAAACCTCAGAAAAGCGGTGTTCTTAACCACAGCGAGCACGTCAAACTTTTGAAAAGAAAAAATAATAAATCATTTTACGAGAGCAAAAGACTGCAAGAATTGGACCCTGATGACGACATTGAAGATGACCCTGAGTCAGGAAACGCGGAGATTGCCGATCACAGAAAATTCATGGAGTGGATAGCCAATACTCTGAAACAATGAGTATGAGTGTGAAACGAGAGTCTTCCAGCGTCAATTAAGGAAGCAATCGGCCACTTTTATATTGGAAAAAAAATCGTCGTTAAACTTAAGTCTAAAACAAGGATGCCGGCGGTGTCGGGCTCTGAATTACTTAGAAATGATGAACCTGCATCAAATGGTTTGTAATAAGACAAATGTCTTTAAGCTTTAGATTAAAATGATTATTACAGATACAAACGCTTGTTTTTCAGATGATGTACCTATTGGAGAAAACAGCATAGATATTGATGCGACTGGTTCTCCGCACGTGACTGAATCATCAGCGCCTATCGCACATGAAAGTGAGTCAAAGTCTATTTATAAAACCATAACTAACACAAAAGCATAACACTGTTGGTAAAGTTGACTAAATTTTTTATGTTTTTAATTCTCAAAACTCAGTTCCCTATACTTTGGAAGCAGCTGTAGATTTAAGTGTGAATAACAGCTGTTAAAAACACACATTTCTGTTCAACGCCGAAGGTCAGAATTTTATTTTATTTCCATCAATAGACCCTTTCTTATCATTACAGTTGATTTTAAGGATTGAAAATATCGTTATTTCAAAATAAATTGTATTTGATGTTTCTACGCAATCAAGTATTTATTTCGCGTATCTATGACCGAAATATTTTTTCAATCGTTTTTAAGGGTAATACAAATTTTTTGCAGCAATAAATCTGGAACCATTTGATACGATCGATACTCCAAATGTGCTTGAACAATCTGAAGCCAATGATGAGGAAAATTTTCAAGGTCAGAAAAAGAAAGTTTTTGCGGAAAAGCAAAAAATAGCAAAAGTTAATTCTTCGCCTCGTTTTTTTTACAGACACAGGAAGTCTCGAATACATACTGACTTCTCTTTGAATTCAGCTCGGAAAGATGCGATCAGTTCAGTTTCAATTTTTACGAAAGACTATCGCTATATTTTATCTGATAATTGTATCAAAACAGTTGAAAATCGTACAAGAGACTATCAAAAAATGTGATTTCGTTCTGCGACCCGTAGTTTTGGTCCATCAACTCTTCTCGCTGATATTGTTGTTCCATAGTACCAAATATAACGATAGTTCACAAAATAAACATTATTTATTAAGTTAAACACATTCTTGGATCAATTGAATCAAAACCACTCAAAAATGAGAAGCAGTTAATCACAATCTTTAAATTCCATATATTTAGCAAGTTTGTTGCGCAAGATGTTAGAGTTTTGACATGAACCGCAGTGAAGCATGCAAAAAAAAATTATTATCTGCATCCACTCCACATGTTTTGTACAATGTAAAAACGATGTTTTTGGACATAATTTAAATATACATGCGAAAAAAAAGTTAAGCATACAAAATTACAGCAGATATTAAACGTATAGTTTTACGTTTGCTTGAAACTGTACAACCACTAAAATTTTAAAATCATTTTTTATTAGAATGGGTTTCTTAACCGCATTAAGGCTGCTCAAAAATTTAGATCATGAAGTATTGCATATTTTTACAACTAATGAATAACCCGAGCAAACTGGTTTTATTATGTGGCGTTTAACTCAGCCTTTAACTTGTGCATATAGATTAAAAAGTAATTAACAGAACATTTGACTCTTATAGCACAAAATGAGTAGTAAATATTCAACCTAGATTTTTTTCGACGAAACTGGTGTTTCAGATGTCATTCATTTCAAAATTATATGTTTGTGCGAACGAAGAGAATTTTTTTGCTAACTGCGAAAAACCCGATAAAACAAAAAATGCGCAGGGCAGAAAATTATCGAAGCTTTCAAAACAGTTTGTAATCCATCAGTACTATCCAGCTTCAATAAACAAGCTTGAAAATTAGCAAAAAATGCATTTTTTCATATAAATATGCTGATGAGGCAAATCAAAAGCGAAGCACGATAAAAAAGACGAAATGCTGAGAAAACTGGAACAACACTAGAATATCTTGAATTGAAAGAGCTTATATTGTCTTATCCATCTGTGATTTGCTCATCCTCTCAAGCAAGCAACACAAATTCTATACCAAAAAAATAATGTTTGCTCTTGTCCAACTGTGGAGTGTTACTTTTGCTTACGCATGACTTACAAGACAAACGCTCAGCGGATAACACTCGACCAAAAGATTGTCAAACTCTTTGAGAAATACAAAAACTTAATTCGTGACGAAGAAAAATTTGTCTGCAAAAGATGCATTTCAAATTTGAAATACAATAAAATCCTTCCAACGTATCCAAAAAATTACATACAGTTGCCTTCATGTCTTGAAAAAATTCTTAGACTAAGTAAGAGATATAGAACTAAAAATAATAAGCCAAGTGCGCCCATATCAGAAAATTTTCAATCTGAGAAAGGGCCGTGGATTAAAGGCTGTAAAAGGTTCATATTCAGTCCGTATAAGACGTGACAGAACAATTACCAATCAGACCTGACAATTCTGGAGTAATGATTGTTTCCGAAAATCTGGAGAAGAATATGAAAGAGTTGATAAAATAGAGAAATTAAATACCATTTCACTATCTCAATTTCCAATGCAGAATTAACAATGTTTAATTCAGCGGAAAAACTCCGCCAGTTACTATTTTTCGAAAGCACTAAAAAGAAAGAAACAAAAAAAAACTAAACAGAACACAATTCAGAATCAAATACTAATCAAATCTATTCGAATGTTTAGATTCACAATCGAAAAATTTCTATTTAGCTAATCACGGAAGATCTGTTATTTTAAAAAGCAATAAAGACGAAATTTACACCAACAACTACCATTCGAAGATTCTTAATATGATCCGGTGCAATATGGATATTAAATTAGTCACAAATGCAGCTGGAGAGGAGTACTATATCGCTAAACATATTAGCAAATCAGAACCTTAGGCCTTCCGTGCCAAACTAACTGAAGCGCTGAAAGCTGCAAAAAATATTAGAGACGCGTCTGCAAAACTTCGTAGCATCGTGATGAGGCTGCATAACAAACGGGAGGTATCCATACAAGAAGCAGAATACAGACTCTGCCATTTATTTCTCATTCTATCTTCAGTAAAAGTTGTGTTCCTTCTAGTGTTTTGACCCGAAAAACGGATGCGAATGTGTAACACGGATAGTTTGGCGCAGAACACAGTCAAGTTCACCTCAAATGCCGAGAAATACACTTATCGTTCAGGGGGCATAACCAAAGGTGTCTTTACAAATTCATCTTTTGGTTTTACCCTGATGTTTCCAAAAAATATCAACGTATGCAAGAAAACAATGACGAGGAAAATGAACAACCCGAACATGTTAACCTGCGAATTTAATTAAAGGACGCTCATAGAAACAACAAAGGTACCATGCGCCTGAGAACCAATCCGAAAGTTATTAAAACACCAAATTTTGGACCAGATGCAGTGGCCGAGAAGTTGTATTCTATGATGTTGATGTTTTTTCCATTTCGAGATGAAGCAACTTTTTCCCAATTTGGCTCAACATGGATCGCATTTGAAGCGCTGAGACCACGTTTTAGAACTAACCAGCAAAGTGAAGTTATCCCACTTTATTTCGGAGAACAAATAGAGCAAGCACTCATTCTAGCTATGGAAGTTGTGGATTATATAAATGAGGAAGAAAATGTCAAAGTAAATTTTCAGCCAGATTATGATCATCTGGATATTGATGATGGTGTCATGGAGGACGAGAATCTAGTAATAAATTCTACTTTCAACTTCCAAGAATTCAGGCGGCGAGTTGAAAGTTTTATTCCAGAGCAGAAAGCTGTGTTCCACAAAGTTCAACAACAGGTCAATGCAAGTATACAAGAAAATTATCTCCAACTAAAGTATTTGTTGGTTACTGGCGGCGGGGGAGATGGGAACTCTTATTTAATCAAAACTATAACGAATTACCTGAAAGCCTAACTCGCGCAAGGTGGAAACTGTCCATATATTTTAGGAGCTCCTACTGGTGTCGCTGCACACAACGTTAAGGGAGTTACTAACCATTCTGGTTTCAAGCTTGGAATTGAGAAAAAATCAGGGGCAGCTTATCATAAGCTTGGCTCTGAACTCTGCCAAAGTTTGCGAAGGCAATACAGGATCGTGAAATTTATTCTCATCGATGAAATATCAATAGTTTGATACGAACAATTTCGCCAAATACATTTACGAGCAATTGCAATTTTTGGAAATCCTTCTACAGATTTCGAATGTTATCCATTTGGAAACATGAATGTCATACTTTTTGGGGATCTTGATCAGCTGCTGGCGTGCTTCGGAAGTCCTATTTACAAACAACCAGCAGCTTTCCTTGCCGAACAGGATTTATGGAGAATATTTAGTGCCGTTGAGCTGACTTTTAACCAAAGACAGGCTGCAGAGGATTCATAACTAAGGATTGGCAACCAACTGGGTGTGGGCAAGTGTGACAATCAGGATTTAGAAATTCTCATATCGCGGCTTTTGGAAAGGTTACCCGAAAACGAAGCTAAGCCATTTAAGGATGCTATTAGAATTTATCTTACCAACAAGCAAGTCTCAGCGTATTATGATGCTGCCATTAAACGGTATGGAAAAACTGGAACGTGCAACGTAATCAAAGCAAGAGATACTTTCTGTGAAGGCAGCAAAGACGGCTAATTATTGGACGAAGCCACGAGGGAAAAAATTGTTCCAGCAAAAGCGCGGGATTATGCTGGGCTGCTTGAAAATTTTCATGGGCTTGCGTGTAATGCCCAAACGCAACAGTGCGCTCCGGTCTTGTTAATGAAAGCATGGTGACAATTAAAGCAATTTTATGGCCTAGAGCTTGGCAAAATCAACTGCTAGCTAAATTGCCCGATTTTATCGAAATTTTATTCGAAAGAGCTCAGGCTTCTGAATATCTGAATTCCAATGGTTGGCATTCACTTACACAACGATCTGTTGGGGTTACGGGGAAAAAAAGGTAAGTTTCGTCGTCTGATTCATCCTATTGTCCCTTGTTAGGCTGTCACGTGCTCCGCAAAAAAAAACCGAAAAAACCGGACCGACCGAAAACCAATCGGTCGGTCCGGTTTCGGTCCAGGTCAAAAACCGGACCGAGCAAAATCTGAATCGACCGAAAATCTTCGGTTCGGTTTCGGTTTAACATCAAAACCGACCAGACCGACCGAAAAAAATCGAAATATTTTAAAAAGAGAACATAACCTTGTACTTTAATTTAATGTCATTAAAATATGTATATATGTTCACAAATTTATGCGAATACGTTTACGCAAATCGAACTCTGAAGTCAAAATTATAAAACTAAGACCACCAACTCATTCATTAGATCATTTACAAAGTTTGCCAGCATCAAGCTATGTGAAATAGAGTCATTGGATTTTAATGCAAATCTCCTAATTTCTTATTTGATGACACCTAAGTTTGCGCGTTCGATAGTTCAAATCAACAAGACTAACTAGCTTATGAAATTTACATATTTCTTGAGTTCCTATTATGAAAATGAGGTTAATTCAAAAGCAGAAGTCCAAATTTATGATTTTAGGGATGCTCTTTTTCGAAGAAGGGTCTCAATCATAACATGAAGAGCTGTAATTTTAAAACGTTGGTTTGTTGGTTGGCTCAATTTTTTTAAGAATGTGAACTGTTTGACAAATAGAACTTCATAAATGTGTGATTGATTGGCACTTAATGCTAACTAAATGAAGTTAGTAATTTTTCTTGTAAGTGATCCGAATTGTCAAAAAATAAATAATGCATATTGAAAAATTGGTATCTTAAATAAATGTTTTAGTGTGCAAAGTGCAAGGTTAAGTGAAATAATGTATTTAGTAAAAAAATCACCCAATTGTATGAAGTGACTTTGCCTATAATCAGTTTTTCGTCTGTTTATAGCTGGGTGCCAATTTTTCGAGTTTTTAAAGTCGCTCGCAAAGAGTGCTTTTCAAAAAAAATTCATTGGTTTTATATACCGATTCCTATAATTAAAAATTTCGGTCCGGTTCGGTCGGTTTTCGGTCCATTCAGCTTTCGGTCCGGTTCTGTTTGGCTCAACGACATGAAACCGACCGAACCGAAAAATGGCAGACCAAAATTTTTCGGTCGGTTTCGGTTCAGTCAAAAACCGGAACGAACCAGACCGTGCGGAGCACTAAGTCACGTGCCATAGTATGCCAAGCTTGACGTTGGATGAAGCTGTTGTTGATTTAGGACCTAAAAATTCTAGCTTCAAACTGCTGTAAGCAGAGTGCGCTGTATCAATGAATTAGCTATCAGTAGTTTGGAAATCGGTAAACTAGCAGGTGTTGGCTACCGCTCTCCGTCAAATCCAGAAGTTCATGCTAAGTACGACCGTATTTTAAACTTGTAAGGCAAGACATTTTTGATGTGAGGAAAATAAAAAAATGGTGGTTGCATTTTGGTCCGTTATTTGGTGAATGGTGATTACTTTTGTTTCAATATTTTTAATTTTATCGTAGCGTTAAAATTTTGTTAATAGTTGGTTCATTGAAAAAACATAATTTTGGTTCCAATGTTTCTGATTGTATTGAATAAATCGTATACTACAAAATTCAACATTTGTCCAAATAGCTTACTGATTTCAAAAGGATGAAATTAATAAATAAATTGGGAAAACCCAAAATCTCTATGGATGGGATTTTACTGCGGCCGAAAAAGCGTTGCGTATCGCGACGTCGTTCTCTTTAGGTCGTCTTACTCTACGTCGCCGTTTTTAGGTCGCCGACTCTTTAGGTCGCTGACTCTTTAGGTCGCTGACTCTTTAGGTCGCGGTTCTTTACGTCGCCCCGAAGGAAATGAGCATGCTAGAGTAAAGTAAACAAACAGATAAAAATTATTATAAATAGATGTTTATGCTTTAATTAC
>Ga0210040_10010557_pt1 | contig 10567 bp, 9 predicted proteins | sample CryGeyCG12114_NA_FD_185462 | JGI IMG/M metagenome (GOLD analysis project Ga0210040, IMG submission 185462) | Groundwater microbial communities from aquifer - Crystal Geyser CG19_WC_8/21/14_NA (SPAdes) (version 2) | ecosystem: Environmental > Aquatic > Deep subsurface > Groundwater | place: USA...
AAAATAACTTTGCATGGCAAATACATGTCACGTCAGAGATAAACTTCCAGTGGGGCAACTTGTTCATTACTTGTTTACAACTGGTACAAGTACAATTATTTTCCTACATACAACTCCATTCAACCTTTTAGTACACAAGGTAGTTAGTTAGCTCTCAACTAGGAATATAGTAGTTGAGCAAAAAAGTGGAATCTGCGTAAACACCTTCAAGCTCACAGTTTGATTACGTCAGCAAACAAGAAGCAAAGTAAACCGAGTTCACATCACAAAGGCGATGCATATATCAGATAACGTATTGTATGGTTCATATCAAATCAGTCAATTGTAATACCATAGGAAGGAATTATTTGAAGCCATTGCTAATAACTAACTAACTAACCTCCAATATGGTCTGCAAATAAATCAAAAATGAAAAACAATGATAATGCGGATGGATATATAATCATTGGAAGTCAGATCTAATTCAGCCACAAGAAATTAAATACTGAAATAAATACTTTTATCATCAGAAATGAAATATGAGCGCACCTACTAACTGTATCAAAAAGCAATTAGGAAATGATAAATGTTTTACTAACGGAAAAAATCTATGAAATCAAAAGGAAATGTCGAAATGATAATAATAATATGGAATCATCATTATTTTCGTAGGTGCATATGCATTATTATGATAGGTTGTGTGGACACCTGTGGCAATGTTACATGCACAACGCTCAGCCCTGATGATTTGGCCATTGTTTGTAGTTGTTCACTGCTAAGGGTAGCAATTCTAACCGATGAAGGGGCTCGGGAACCACCCACAATTAAAGATCCACTGGTAGATGTGGTGGAGGACACGATTTGAGTTGTAGAATTTGAAAGCCCAGTACCTACCCCCGTTAAACCTCCGGTGGTGCTCGTCACTATGGGTCTATTGTTGAGCACGATATTGGATTTCCGCTGATTGAAAGGGGATTGAAGTTTAGCGGAGAGGATGCTCTGTTGATTCTCTTGCTTTACTTCCAGTTGAGCCACATCCATTGAGATGTGATGTCAGGCATGTGATTTTCTGAAATTGTAGGGTTCGGTAATTTTAATTAGTTCGATACATGTGATCACTAAATAAAACAAATGAATTAGATGCAACAGAATTAAGCATCATAATCTTGTTTTACATTTCACGCAGTATTAGATTAGATTAGACAGGGAAAGAATGAAGAAGGCAAAGATAATCATCAGTCATCAGATTAAAACGAATATTTTATACACAATCCACATAATGATATTACTATTACGTATTTGCAGTTTAATAACATAGTAAGGACTTGTGCTATTATGCAGTATAACACGACATTTTAATATCAGAGAAGTAAAGAAAGCATTGTTTGTAAATGTATGCATATATTTGTGTTTTACGATAAATTAATTACTTGAATCAACTGCTCTATATATATGCAATCATTGAACTGAAACTAAATGTACTTACACAAGCACACATTCTAGTCTACATAAAAAAGTTAGGACTTAAAATAGCATAATGAAATCAACAGCTTTGAAAATGCACTGTAAACTACTCTTTTGAAAACATGCAATCATAAAAGTGAAACATCACACCAGGACCAGCCTACGTGTTTGCTTTCACTGAAAACAATTTCCCGCAGCAATATGTGTATTACAAAATCTGTTGACTACTACTTTCCTTATTCGTCTATACTTTTCTAATTCCCTAGCAGACGAAGCATTCAATACGGCATGATTGAATAATAATAAAACTCAAACTTGTGAAATTGGTTTCAAACATGTCATAAAAATTGTTACATTCATGTTCGTCTTTATCCTACACAAATTGACGAGTGGGAGGCATATACATAAATGCATAAAATGAACTCTGCGGCCTTGAAATCTTTATCTACAACTGCAAGTATCAAACTTTTGTACTCTTAGAATTCAAAAATACCGATCTCAAATTTAAATATTTCCTCCAACCTTGATGATAAACGTAAAGGGTTCCACTTGTGTGGTAAATAAGCAACAACATCTCATAAATTGTTAAACAACCTCTTTTGTTTTTGTTTTCATTTAACCCGATTCAATCAATCTAACCTACAAACCCTACAAATTACACAATCCAGATAACTCATCAAGAATTCAGAAAATACCGTTTGGGTAGACAAAACTATAAAAATCGTCATTCCTAACTAACTAGCTACCTAAACCAACTAAAACCATTATCGAAATCTTCAATCTGAGCACACGACCTTGACAAATTAATCAACTCATTGAACCACATTCTATCAACTAACTAACCAATTAGCTACTATCAATAATCAATCGTCATTATAATCATCAGTTAGTATATTTGTGATTCCCAACAAAGGTAAATGAAAGCAACAGTTTGTGTGCTACCAAAATCAGTCAGTCACCAACCTAGTGACTATATGACTAGTAGCTAATATTATGATGATAAGATGATATATGCATTCTGTTGACTTTGCTCCGTACAATACTAACTATATGGACAAGGCCCTGCTGACTTGACTGCTAGAGAATGATGATCATGATGAGAAGAATGCGAAAGTTTGAAAATATTATATATAAGAGTTGTATGGTAAGAGGAGAGAACTTACGTGTTTCGTCGTCACTTGTGATGAGCCCCAATGGCAGAGTGAATCGTCAAACGCGTCGAACGATGGAATGCCTTCGTCACAGAAACTTTTTCATTTCCACTCCAACTTCTTGGTCAGGTAAGCCCAGCCTTGTTTGGATGACGCACATGAACAACACCGTTTTGTAAGCTACTAGTCCATAATATATTCTTGTTGGCTCGGCCCCTTTTTCCTTTTAGTACGTACCCAACTGCACCATATACACTCAATATCCAGTCATAGGTTTTGGCTGCTATCATATGCGCGTTTGAATACTATATAGCCATAAAGCGAGGAGCGAGACACATGTGTTAGTTAGCAACACATTCATCACAGCTGTGTGCCAATGCCAATGGAGGATTTACCCTGGATTGTACTGGAGCCAGTTGGTCAGTTCATGAATCATGTGTTCCAGGAGAGATTTTGCATTGTCATTTCAATCTAGAATCCTGGTGTTTTTGTATGGTTGGTTAGATTAGGTACGAAGCTAGAATTTTGGAATGCTGAAGTGAACTGGTGAAATTTGACGAAATAAAATAGTTCGTAGTGCAGAATGTACGGCGAGAAAGATTAAATAAGAAATGTAAGATTCGAGAAATAACAGACCTAGTTAAGAAAATAATGTACTCGCATTTTAGTTGATGAGATATAAATAACCAACCAACCAAGAACCGACCAATATTTCCAATTTGAATGACGTAGTTTATGAGCAGCCCATAGGATTCCAAATAGTCATGTTTTGCACGAAGGAGTATGCGTTGTTATCATCTTCTAGCCATATGATGGTATTCGTAATGTTAAAGAACCACCAGCAGATATGAGTGTGTTGGAGCAGTATCTAACAATACGGTTTTGCTTATTGCATTGGACTGCTTAGCAATTTAAGGTATTTGATTACGTATACTTGGTTTTGATATGTTGACGCATCGTCAATAATTCACTTTTTTGCCCTTAGGGACGCTTACGTAATGCTTAATAGAGTGTAGTGATGAGCCATACAATCTTTCTGGAGGATAAGATAGTAAAAGCACCCTACCACTATTAAATAGTTTAAAATGCATATCCATGCAATAGCAAACAAATACATACGGCTCTGAAATGATTAACATGGTTGGTGGTTACCGACCATTTCATTATTGTGCAAATATATACCTTGTGTCACCACAAAATGAGATTAGCAGCATGTGGATGGACAGGATTATGAAACCAAAATTATTTACTTTCACGGGCAATCCCAAACTAGCTAGCTATAGTATGTTGAAAAAGTAAATTTTGTACACATACAGCAGTTCATAGTTAGAGATAACATTGTATGGTTTAAGAAATGCGAAAGGTCATCTCTTTACCAAAAAGCTATACCTTATACAACCACCATGCTTTAATGTATAACCTTTTGTACTGTTTTTTTAGCATCCAGATAACATGGTGGAGTCGGAGTTCATACAGTATGCATGCATCAATCAAAGCCTGTACAATATTTATGCCGGATCGGATCAAATGCAAATTAACGAGATGTCTTATAAAAACATAGAACTATTTTTTGTAGTTAATTGCGCATGTTGCATATAATAATTATGTGGATGTGAGTAAGCCTGCAGGGTTATGATCCTAACCCAGTCAGTCTCGATAGTTAAAAAAAACAGACTGGTTGTGTATATAGTTAGCTTTAGCTAGCAGCACGCTATTCTCATACATAGCTTCCAAACTTCCAACTTTACGCTATTGCATAAACTTCTTAAATATTCTTCCTAATAAGTTCTTTCAGTATTCATCCCATTCGCAATGTGTGTAAATGTAACAAAATTGCAAACGCACACAACAGGAGTAAATTGTAATGTAGTTACTTGGTTAGTTACTCTATGTGTGTGTACATGCAATGTAAAGTCACAAGGACGTTTCGTGATGACGCAGCACCATTTATCGATTATAATTCAACGAGCGAGGACTTCCCTAGCTATGCATCCAGTTGATTTTATAAGGTTTTGGTTCCACCAAGTTTGCTATGATGCTTAGTTTGGTAAATTCTCACCAACAAACTACCAAGAGATTATGATTCCATGAAAATATTTTTAAGCAAGCTAACGTTACCAATTAAGAAAATATTGTTGTACATACAAGGTAAGGTATGATGTGAAAAACCTTGTTCATGGTAGGAAAAAAATGACCATTGAAAGGGAAATGCACATCTGTCTACTAGAGAGAATGTGTGTGTGCGTATTTTTGCATGCAGGACTGTAGGAGTCTACGTCATGTAAAAGTGCAGGAAAAAATCATAACAGCCAGTGTCGTCATTGTTCATTCTGAAAATCCAGCGGATACCTTTGCTAGAGGAGTCTATTATTGGTGGGTAGGGCCAAATAAATAGTAGACGCTTGTTATCACCTGATACGATTACGACACAATTCGCTTTGTTTATTTTTTGGATTTGTTTAGCTTCGTGAAGCTGCTTACAGCTAAAGCCCAAACAAACTAACTGTTTAAACTATTGTAGTCCAATTCGTCAGATATATAATAAATAGATTTGAAACAACCATTTGATCCAATCATAAATTGAATACACGGCAGAAGTAAACTATGGAAATACTGAACTAAAGTTTGTCACTCACCATTTTTTACACTCAATTTAAAGCTTGTACAGCGTAGTACGGTCCAAATTTTTAAAATGAGCTTTAATTTATATCTGGTGTACATAGAGTCTTTTCCAACGAAACATAATGTCAACCAATCAACACATTTCCTTACTACTATCTCTCTATGATGACATCCTTATCACACCGCGTATAACTATGTATAAGTGCTAAACTTAAATTGAGAACACGATCGATGCACCGTATGATTTTAACCAGATTCCACTTTTTTGCAAATAGCATCTGTGAATTCTGAGCATTTACCTTTGCCTCCTAAATCCCCTGTAAGTTTATCTCCTTCACGGATTACTTCGAAGCATGCCTTTTCAATTTTATCTGCGTAACTTGTTAGCTCCATGTATCTACAAACGAAGAATTCAAAATATTTAAACTCATGCATCATATAATGTAAATAATATGGACAAGAATATTGAACAGCAGGAGCAGACAGTAAAGACAATATAATTTTGTTTATTAGGTATATCTCACCTCAACATCATTACTGAAGAGAGAAGGAGAGCAGTAGGATTAGCTTTGTCTTGTCCAGCAATGTCGGGAGCGGTACCATGAACCTAGAGATAAATAGAGAACATTGAATTTTCAACTTTAGAATTTCATGATTCAAACATTGACAACATGAAGTTGGAAAGAAGTGAAAGATAACTACGTACGGATTCAAAAATGGCTCCATTCAAGCCAATATTTCCTGATGGTGTCAAACCCAACCCTCCAACAAGACCAGCGCAAAGATCTGACAAGATGTCACCATACAAGTTGGGCATGACTAGAACATCATAGTGTGATGGATCTTGCACCATAGTTAAGCACACAGTATCTAAATACTTTTCTTCGAATTTGATTTCCGGAAACTTTTTTGCAGCTTCGCGACAACAACGCAAAAAAAGTCCGTCAGACATTCGCCTATAGAAAGAGTAAATGCAACATGAGAATTAGAACGCTAGTAACAAGTTTTTAAATAAACGATCAGCAAATATTTGGAGTAGTCTCTTCGTTCACTCACATGATATTGGCTTTATGAACAGCAGTGACGGTAGAGCGACCATTTTGTTTTGCATATGTAAATGCATATTCAGCCACTCTACTAGAAGCATCTTCAGTGATCAACTTAATGGACTGAACAACGCCAGGGACAATTTCGTGTTCAATTCCAGAGTACTCTCCCTCAGTGTTTTCTCGAATGGTCACAACATCTACATCCTTGTATAATGTCTCGTACCCATCTAATGATTTGCAGGGTCTGACGTTTGCGTATAAATTAAATTCTCTGAAAAATAGAATGCGAAAATCAGAATATGGTTGTGAATCCTTGTTCTTCTCTGTTTAGTAATAAGAATGCTTCAAAAGTATGCTTTGGTCATCAAACTAAAAGGACATACTTTCGTAAAGCTAAATTCAATGATCGATGGCCCTTGCCAATGGGAGTCATCAACGGTCCCTTCAACCCAATCGTATTTTTGTTAACTGAATCGATGGCTGCTTGAGGGATTCCAAATTTTCCGTCAATACCCCGTACGGGAGTCACATCAACGGGTTCCCAGGAAATTGGCACCTGAGCTGCGGCAAAAATCTTTTGAACAGCAGCCGAGATTTCTGGTCCAATTCCATCGCCAGGAATGAGAGTCACAGTCCGATTGGAAGCATGTCTTATACTGCGATGATTGCTGCAGGCGTTTCTTTGCTGTAGAATTTACACCAGTAAATATTATAACCAGATCGAGCTTGTCGAGCTATAAGTGGTTCAAATAAAATCACATATTCTACATTTAATAGCTAAAACCTTACCAGAATATGTCTGAAAACTCCAAGAGCCATAATAATTGAATCTCTAATGTGGTGATATTGCTCGTAAAAGTTGATTTATTGTCTTGTTAATGGAATAAGGTCAAGCGGAGTCAAAATCTCTATGAGTTATCAATTAATCTGTTTACGAGTAGGTTATATTACGACTAATAAATATACAGATCGTGTATTGTCGATGTTTTCTTGGTTTAGTGCACCGGGTATCACAATCACAATCACACAAAACCTATGTACAACTTGAAAATAAAATTAAGTTTAAAAGACCTAAAGATTTTCTGAAGTCAAGCACTCTCACTCGTTTATCAATTATGTAGAATGTAGAACAAATTCTTGCAAAATCCTTCCCATGTTATAATTTGCGCTCACGGACCATACTCAATTTTCTCTATGGAATGAAAATTTCCACTTTCTCCAATCCATGGCTGCTTTTTCACTCTCCACTTCCTATGGCTTTCTTCGGGATTACATAACAACTTCTACTTCAGCATTCCCAAAGACATGCTATTTTCACATTGCTTATTCACAACTTATTGATGATAGTGACAGTGAGTGATATGATAGTAAACGAACAAATTTATCTAGTTTTGGACTGAATTCCTATTCAAAGCCCAACAATAAACATATCTATACATTTAAATGGGGATTTTATTCTTTTGATGGAAGATTGACAAGAAAAAAAAATCCACTGATCGACTGATTTTGTTTTCAACTTTATGATTCGTTATTCGTTGCCTACGGTATGCTTCTCCATGAAACTCTGCATAGCATTCAGCTTTTGCTCCAATTTCGCAATGTCTTCCGCAACTAAAAATCAAAATGGACAAATTATTACGTTTGAACTTGGTTGCTCAATTCATGCCATTAACTTTTTTCATACTGTATTTTTTTCTAATGTAATGTAAACTTACTTTGAATTTTATGCTGAGCCTTAGATTCTTGTCCCTGTTTCATTAACATTTTGTTCTCGTCCTCAGTACGCTGACCACTGGCATTGCTTCCCATACTTTGATTCCGGTAGATGGCATTCAATTTGTCTCTTGGCCGACTTTTCGACCGTTTTTTTGTCCTTTCTATAGGTTTGCTTAGTCGCTCAACCCAACTGTTATTATTATTATTATTTTCTCGATTTCGGATTTCATTCAGAATTCGCCCTTCTCTACCCACCCTGGTTTCCTTTTTTGTCAATTTTATTCGGTTTTTCACTCGATCTGGAGATGGAGACTGGTTTCGCATTCGTTGACTTTTTAGCTTTGTTCCACCACCAATATCTTCAATACTAGAATTCATAGTTTGACTGCGATGTCTGCCAGAATAATCATTATTTTTATTCCTATGTCGAATAACTTCACTTAAGTCATCTTCAGATCCGGGATTTGAGCAAATTGCACAACAAACGGCTTCAGGAGCTCCAGGTGTGGTAATGCATAAAAGTTCGCGGGAAGATTTTATATTCACGGAGCACTTTTCTCGAGAATGAGATCTGGCACGAAGTCGGGACTCGATTTGCATCTCTCTTAAAGCACAAACAAAAGTTTTAAATTTTAAAAAGTTAGTTTGTAAATTATATTTGACTAAAAGAATTACCTTGAGGACTGTTCAAATTGCAACAATGAAATATTCATGCTTGTATGCAACAACAAAAACAGCTAACTAAAAGCTATACAGGGAAAATCCTCATCTTTTAATGAAGCAATTTATTTACTTTATTTCATTGTATCATAATGTTATCAAACAATTTCAAATTTTGTTAATCAAAAGGCCATTTCGAGAAATTTGAACAGCCCTTGATACTACAATTCACCTCATCTGATTAATTTGCTCTTGCTTCAGCTTTTTCTGCAACACGTAAGCAGTGGGATCGAATTTGGCCCGAGTTTTAGGTGAGCAACTGCGAACCCGGATATTGACTCTGGTACGGGATCCACTGTTCTCCATATCGTCATAAGAATGATTTCTATCAATGGAAGCCATACTATTACTGCGACTCGCATTGTTAGAATTTCCTCTACTTTGAGACATGTCAATAAATCGTCCTCGATGAAGAACCCCGATTCTCTCAATAGAAGCATTTCTACTTCTTGGTATCCGATTGTTGTTATTAATATTCCTGCTAGGCTCTCGTCCATCACTCCGGTTGCTTCTGAGTTTATCATTCCTATCGTAATGCCTTCGAGTGGAATTTAAAGTGTCTTCTAGTCTCTCCAGTTCTTGCGTGAGTCGCGATTCTGTTCTTTTCATGGAATCAACCTGTAGGGGCATTGCAAGATATGAGAAATGCAAAAATTTCAATCAATCACTAGCAGTCATAATAGTTCCATTGTTAGCCCAATCGTATCCCAAAACAAATCTAGTCAATAACACATGAATGGTGTGCCTAACAAAAAAATTCCACTGTTGACAACCGACGCTTGAATAACATTTTGACATAATCGTCTGTCAACTAAAAGTGTAGGTCAAGGTTTTCTTAGTCTACAGGCTCACAGTCCCTACAATTTACATCCTTTTCAACCAAGAAAAGGTATGTAAAGGTGTTTAACCTAGTATATCTACTTCTATGGTATGCATGTAAATATATAATACAGTGTAGACAGGTGAGCAAGCAGTAACGTAGAAGGAGGGTGCTTTTGCTTTTCACTCAAAATATTCCCATTCTAACCTTGACCACATTACTTACTACAGAAATACTACACTTCAATAAATCCATATTTCAAATACCTAAACAATAGTGATTTCTTTTGTGAAAAAAAATTCTACCTTGCGTTTCAAGTGAGAATTTTCTGCACGAATCTTTTCCACAACACTCGCATGATTTTTCCTCTCTTTGGCTAAATCTTCCTGCAACTCATTAATGGCAGTCATAGCTGCTTGCAATTGAATCCTCAATTTGCTCAATTCCTGATCCTCTACTCCAATGCTATTCCTTTGTTCAATTTTCGTGCCAGCAAAATTCATGTTGTTATTATTATTGAACATTTCTGAAGGCGGTAAACAGCTATTTGCAGCAGTTCCCATATATCCCGCAGTAGAATGATAATATGCACTTGGTTTGGTATTAGCATGTGCATTCCAATCATTACTACGACTACTGTTTTTAACAACAGGATTCCCAAATTCAGAGGGAACTCGGGAGCCCCGATTCATTTGGTTTGGTGGAACAGCCGGTATTTGTGGCCCAAAGTCCATCACTGGACTGGTCTTGACCATTTCCAGTTCTTCTTGCAGCTCATTCTTAGCATTTTTCAATTGTGACACTTCAGACATAAGTTTTCGAATATTATTTTGCATCACAAGGGGATCTGGGGGTCCTGAGTAAGTCAATGGGATGGGGTAATGAACTCTGCAGTGTAAATCAATCATGAGACTTAACAACTAAACATTTAGTCAGTTAGTTATAGTTATGATTACAATGCTAATCATTATTATCGTCCCTTTCCCTTTCCTATAATCGTTATAACATAAACGTCCAACCATGGGACGTGCTAAACATAATTTCTA
>Ga0210040_10010558_pt1 | contig 10567 bp, 6 predicted proteins | sample CryGeyCG12114_NA_FD_185462 | JGI IMG/M metagenome (GOLD analysis project Ga0210040, IMG submission 185462) | Groundwater microbial communities from aquifer - Crystal Geyser CG19_WC_8/21/14_NA (SPAdes) (version 2) | ecosystem: Environmental > Aquatic > Deep subsurface > Groundwater | place: USA...
ACAAGTTTACCGTAATTTAGAAAAATAAATCTGAGAGATGTATGCATTTTCATAAGTGAGAAATGTTTAAAATGCGTGTTCTAGAAAAAATTATGATTTGTTTTTGGAAAATTTTCAGAGTTTCTAACCTTTTTTGTATGTTACCAACTAAATAACATTACATGTTTTATTACATGGGAATTATTAGAACTTTTGGCTCAGTTGGTTAACAATAGTTTAAATAGCTACTAGCACTATTACGGAACAGTAACCAAAAGAACCTGACAAAAAGTATGAAGTTCATAACAATTAGTCGCACTAGTTAGCTACGTTAGTTAGTTAGCAAAGGACACAATCACACCATGTGAATTTAAGCACGTAAAATATGACAGTAGAAAGCCCCTACGATTCATATTTAATTGTATCTAAATGAACTTTCCAAAAAATGAATGCAAGTTATCACTCAATTTTGATCCAATATATTTTAATTGGTTGATTTATCAAATTACATTTATGGCTTAAAAAGGAAAATGCGTTGTATCATGTTAAAAATGAGATTTACATAATTGATATCCAATTATAAGTTATCTTTATGGCACTGACTGACTGACAGTAATTCCAATCATTGGAAACTTTAACCTATCTCTGATATTTTATGAATGAGTAGCTCGGAAAATTTTAAATTCTCAGGTCGACCCCAAGTAAAAAACCAAACAGCATCACATTTAATTTTAATTTGCGTGTACCATGCGCAGCATCATCTCTATATAGGGAAAAACCAGTTTAGTCAAATAAAGCTTTCACCCTTAAACAGAGCAGAATAATAGTCGTTCGCATATGCTATTCATCCATACTGGCATTGCATGTTTGCATTTGTATAACTTCCTTTAACTCTGAGTTAGTTAATCACATTAGTATAGTAACACTACTAACACCTTATAATGGTTCCACATTCCAGCTCTGAAGTTACTTAATTCATATCGTAAAATAGTGTCTTTGTTTTTATGCTTCACATCACATATTTTACGTAATAACGTGCAAAAAAGAATTTATTTTGCAGATGAAAATCTTGCTTTACGTAATCTTAAAGCCAGTCAGTTACATAGAATTTGAATTCGTTTAAATAGAATTATCGAGAAGAAAAATGTATGACAATTTTGCTTCCTGTATTCGATAAGAAAAAATTCGAGCAAAACGATCGTACAAACTGTAATTACAATGCATGCAGAAAATGTTGCTATTCATTCTAAGTAGTAAATTTTTTGTATAAGACTTGAAACCATATAATTATGCACGATAAACATGGTATTTTGCACTTCACAAAGGATTAAATGAAGCAGTATATGAAGAGAGCTTTGTTTTTTGAACAATTTTCTTTGTAATTTTCGGCTTCTGACTTCTATCGGCATAATTGTCTATGCACGTGAGGATGAGTAAACTCTGTCAATATCCTTGTTTGCTCTTCAAGTTTTTAATGATGGAATGCAAACAAAATACTTGAACTGAAGCTTCGGGTAAGATTATACTGATCCATTCTAAACTACATGATTTGTGGCTCCATAAATGATGATTAGAGTCTGTGTTTACGTAAAATGACCAATTTATCGCAAATTATTCTAGCTTCCACTACCACTACAAATCGCATGCAAGCATGATACAAATGAACCAAGGAAATTCTTTCGTACACGAATCAACTAATCATGAATAAGGCATGGATTAATTAGCGACAACCATGTGTTTATTTTCTTGTTTGTTCGTCTTTTAGAATGCATACAAACCAAAAATTATCGTACAATACAACATCTCCAATAAAATACTTTCACAGCTTTGAGTAAAATATAATGTTTTTCTCATCAAATAGCTTTTTTCCTATGTTTCTGCCGGAATAAGTTACAACGCATAGGCCACCAACACCCCTCAATATAGATTTTCCACCATACATTAAAGGAGAATGGAGAAGTCTATAGAAACAACAACTGTGATAACACTAATAATATACAAGGGCCTGGATGCAAATTTTGTGAATTTTTTCATTTGGATAAAAAGTTTAGGTAAATACATTTAATTTCGTGCTGAATGCATTATTGGAATGTTGCTAAAAGTGAAAACAAAATTGAACAATACGCATTTATGGCTGGTCTTTTTGTGCTGTACGTGATAAGGAACACATCCATTACTCAACTATACAAAAGAATTAAAATAATGAAATATTAAACCACTATACTGGAATTTTATACGAGTAGAGTAGATATGTCGGTTTTATAAAAGCATATAATATATATATTTTCTCTCCGGAATCTTTCTAAATTATTACTTCTCCTGCCTCGTAAATCCTCTCTATACAATTGTGACGCATTCAAATAAATATAACGTATATTATCTATCCACATATTCTGCCCTGCACACAACCCACTTTTGTCAAAATATCAAGTTTTCCATGGCCAATTAAATAATTCTAATATTTCATTTTTAACATGAGAATTGGTTACATTTGCTGTTAAAAATCGTTTCAGGCTTTCTAAACTTGTGCTAATTTATTGTACTGGCTTGTTTTTAAAAACCAATCCAAAGCCACTCAAATATATAGAATATTGTTTCATCATAATATGATCAGTTTAGCTAACTTTTTCACACACTAGTTTAGGTTTTATAAAGTAAGCTGTGTCATTTTTTTTCAAATCTCTGCGATCCACCAAAATATACCCCACACAGGCAACACTTCAATTAATCACACCGAGGCATGCACACAAAAATTCTGCTAATCTGCTAAAGCGCACTGCAATAAAAGTATAACGACAGATTAAAGAAGATTGACTAGTATTTGGGCACATAACTTGAATGCACAGAGATACTTATGTTTAACATTCATACATTAAGTAGATTTTCAGCAGTGATAACAAACTAGCGACATTGCTAAAACATTCATATGGGCAATATTGCCACTAAACATAAATACTTTTCTAAAGTTGAAGGACACGACACAGTACACAGACACTTATAAATATTGACTTCATAACCTTTCAGAGTTTTAAGCTTGCAACAAACAAACTGGATGAAACTTGCAACGTGATAATCTCCATAAAACTCACATTTCATAAATAATTATTGTATTAACTGGATAATGCGAAGCAGCTTTGGTTGGATTTTGTTCTACATGCGGCATGCATATAATATTTTACCTGTACTGACGATAAAAGCAAACCATTAAATTTAATCAGCTACAGATTGAACACATATTAGTTTTTTCCATAACCGTATTATCGTTAAGAAGACGAAAATCGTAAGCATAATGCACAAAGAGTTCAGTTAAGTTACTAACAAATGATAGCGCCGAGAAAATCAAATTATCTATTTAGGCCAGCACAGTTGTAGTGATCTACATATATTTTGAACAAAATAGATATTATCTATAGATCATTAGATTCCGTTTGGCTTTAATGTTTTGATTTGTCTGAATCAGATACATAGTTTTATTCTTCTGTTACTCGCACGAATATAATGAACTTGGTTATAATTTTTGTACACACTGAGCTTCTTGTAGCAAAGCACCACCACGGAATGAGTTTGGGAATTATTTCAGTTACAATTTTTGAAATTAATTTCATGGTGTTACATTGTGCGATTATTTTTCTCCCACAAATACTAATCTAGGACTTAAAGCTATCGATTGCTAGAAATGCATATTCAACAACACAATCTATCTTACGGACAGTTTAACACAGTAAAAACATTTTAAAAGCCCTAATATCTTCTACTACGTACCCATACATATACCTGATAATTCAAAACCAAGGATTTGAACTTTGTAAAATGGCAAATGATTAAATGATTGAAGACATTGAAAATAAATGCTGCGTTCTATCTCAACTTATATGATAATAGTCTCTGTTCTAATTTAATGATGGAAGATTCAGCCTCAGATTTTGTCTTGCAGCTGCAGCAGGTGCCCCAACTTTCGCGGCTCGAGAAGAACGAATTATTTCCAATACCATGGCTTTGCAATCATGGCATACAGTCATCAAAGCGCCTTTTAATTTCTCAGCCTTGTCATCCCCTTTTGCGCGTCCAAAGTTCTTCCTGCAAACCAACAGCAATAACAGATTAAGTACAAGCTAGTGATGAAAAAAACTTTCGTCGCATTCGATAGAATCACACATCAAATCAGACTGTGTAGTGAAGTCTCAATAGGAAAATATTTTTTTTGTACATCACCTTAGGTCTTTAAGAGTTCTATTTAAACCCTAACTCACAGTCTAAAATTTCTAAAGATCTTTTAAATTGTATTGCCTTAAATCAAACAAAACACAACTTAAATCTTCAATAAAAAAATATTCAATAACCGAAACCTTGATCTTGCTATATAACAATACACAGCTACTCTCCCACCCAACAATATAAATTCATGTGATTTACGGTTATACATAGAAACTAAATTGGCAATGGGTGATGCATGCACCTAAAGCAAAATATTCTAGCCACCCTAGTCATGTTTTAGCACTCCAACCACCACACATTATACATAGTGCGCACCTCATTGATAAGAGAACAATACCTTTTAAAAGCCCTAATGCCCAGCGAGATAGAAGAAACAGTAGGCAAGCTATATGGGCCACTACTACTGCTGTGATCAAATTGATCCCGTTCTTCTGACTCAAGTCCAGGGGAAACGGATCTTTGAGTGCTGCTATCAGAGTCATTGGATCTGCGAGATAGACTCAAATTCGGTGAAGAAGGCGCACTGCCCACACTATTCTGTCTTGCAACGCCCACGCCACAGCTACTATTTCCACTACTGCTATTCTCTGCAGACTTCAAAGTCGGTGGTTTCAACACAGATGCTGGGAACTCCTTGGCCTCTTCTTCTCGGGGAGACACGTTAGGACTTAGAGTATTCACTGGTATGTTTGCAAAGTGCTCGGTAGGAATCCGCATCTAAAATAATGAAAGAAGAATGAGTTAACATCAACATGAGGGATTATTTTGTTCAAATCTCCTATACAGTACATTCTTTGTGCGATATAGTCGTTGATAGCTTGTTGCTATTATTATATGGGAATAGCCAATGCATTTCCTTTTGTATTCAATGTCATCATGATGAAGATGACAGGACAGTATATAAAAGTCACATTATTCATAAGGAACTCACCTTTGAACAGCACTTGGTACATACGATCCGTTTGCAGAGTCGACAAGTGTTACTTCTTGGGCCCAGAAAACTGAATCTCGCCTTCAGACAAAGGAAGCACACCTACCGAGACACAAATTAACTCTTCATTAATATCACTCGGCATCTTTAGCATTGATCATAATCAACGGTAGGTAGCCAAGACTAAATGATTCATTTGCCAGATAATCCTACCATGTCAAATTAATGATCAGCAGGTTCTATAGGTCCTACTTATACACAGTGTGTCTGTCGGTACTCAAATACCAGATATTAGATGCATTTTACATGTGCATATTCTACGTAGCTGAAAAATTTGGAATCCATCATTATCATCATCATGCAAACTAAGATACCAATTGCGTTCAGGAGAACCTACACTTCATTATGCATGCATGTTATAAAGCATGAGAAGTGCATTCTGGAGTTTTTCCTACAACAATCAAACAAGTTTAATTCCCCAATTGATTTACATCATATAGAATCTTCTGACTCACCTGCTATTACATTTCATGCACAAGAAATATACATTCTTCATGGAAAATTCCCTCCCCTGACTGCAGATAGGAGGGTGCATTAGACACGGAATAAATAAATGACAACAATAATCATGATGAGTCTGATCATGCAGGCAAATAAGTACATACAATGAGTAAATGGACAGACAGGAAGAACGTAAAAGAGTTAGTTAGAATTTTTCCAAGCCGCTATCTCTCTCTCCACTACCTACCTACCTCTTCCATCCAACTCAATACACAATAGAAATACCAGAGAGATTCTTCCATACCAAATGAACAACGGAGAAATAAAGTAGGTGCAAAAAATTCAAAAACTCTAACTATATGCATAATCCTTGTCTACTAACTAACCTTTTTTTACAAGAAAAAATATCATACATCAAAATGTAAAATGCCTACCTATCTAAAAGTACAATGGGATTTTTTTATCCACTCAACTCGAAGGGAGACTCCTTCTTTGATACACAAATATGTCTCAAGTGTATTAACGGAAGAGAACACCAGGGAGAAGAAACTCACGCATCTTTCTTCCCTATCACTCACTCTACAACTGTATTACATTATGTAGGAAAAAAGGTTGGCCCAGGAATATAATATAAAAAAAATCATTCCCTCAGGTCCGTTCTTCTATTCTACACACACACACACATGTACATATATACACATACTTGTTAGTTAGTTGCAACAACAATGCCAGGGAATAAAATAGCTTATCTCTCCAATTCGTGTACAATGGGATGAGAAAGTTACAAAAAAACGGCATACACATGTACTTGAATACTCCACACAATGAGCCTAAGCACTCAAACTCGAATCTCCACAAGAATATCAACACACCTATTGATTTGATTAAATGCAAAGGCAAGCCTAATGAACCATAGAAAATAAATAGTTCATTAGCTCATCTTCCAACATGGGAATGATGAGTGGTGACTCCTATATTTCGTGAGTTTTCAAACCATTATCACTTATTCATGCATGATAAGCTTCTCGTAACTAACAATGAGAGAGAATATTCCTTGCTAAAAAAGTAACAGTAGTTAACAACCTACAGTACATTCCCCTTGCCTGTAAAATTCATTATCACGAAGAAGAAGACACAGTCAAAGTTTCTATTTTTTTCCTACCACAACAGAACGCAACTATAACTAACTACAGCACCAACAGAATTTTTACTCCATTGCTCCAATTTATATCGCTAACTGTGTCTTCCAAACGGCTTCACCATACAGCATTTGAAATCATTAGTTACTGGCTTATAACTATAACTAAGTGCACTCGTCCTACTTCCAATATCTAGAGCTCATCTCCCATTTCATGCAAAGGGCATGAAAAAACGGAAACTATTATTCACAATTCACCCTTCCTCCATTACACAGCATCATATTTTTACAATTACCTTGCCCTTTTCCACATCTTCTTTGAGGCTGCATTCTACAGGTAAAGCTTCGAGTTCCGCCTTGGTCAGCACATTCCTAATGTGGACCACTTCCTCCAAGTTAAGGGAAAGGCATTCCACTGCCGTGTGCCAATGATCTGATTGAAAAAATTCTTCTTGTATGGAACTCTTGGACATGGAATGCGGCAGATTGGCTTTCCGTCTTTGCAACAAGGGTGAGACGCTTGGTCCGTTCAGCGAGTTGAATGCATTTTTGGCATTGGTTGTGAATTCGAAAGGGAATGTGATGAGCGTGGCGCCATGCTCATTCCTGACTGAGGGGTAACAAATCGTATGTCGTCTTCTTAGGTTCATCCCTCCTGCATTTTGAATGGTCGTCTCATATTTTACGTCCACTGAAAAAAGGAAGAGGCATTCAGAAATTAGCACTACCAGTGCCAAGTCATGTCAGTCGTAGCAGTATGTAATGAAAGCGAAACTACATATCATATTCATTATACAAGTTATAAGCATAATAAAAACAACAACAACAAACAGCATGGACCGTTCGTTCAATTTTGTATTCACTGAGCCTTTTAGTCAGCGAAAGTGCTAAGTCATTTACCAGACAGATAGGAAATAAAAACATGTGTGCATGGACTTCAAATAACACTACTTGTAACTCGCACCAAAACCAAACTCATTGATTAAGTAATGATTAGCAAGAAAACATTTTTTCTTCTTTCAAACACAACAAAGCTTGAATTACGATAAATCAAAGTGTCTGTAATGCATCGGCACACGGAAATGGGAGGGAATGCCAGGTTAGCCGTTATTTTCATACCTGTTGGCTTTTTCCATGGTGAAACGGGTGTTGACTGACTACCATCTGGACAGATGTGACCAAAAAAGCACGTTCCGTTCCGATTGGTTGACTCTTGGTGGCCATCTTCGTCTTCCTCATCATCATCCACCTGTAAAGCATGAAAAGGAGACAGTAAATATCTTCATTAAGGATGTGCATTGAATCGTAGGCAAGTAAAAAAGAACCAGTGAGAGCACAATGGTTTTGTACGTGTGTGTGAGGCACAACAATAATAGGTGCATCATACATGATTTATTTCATGTTGTAGATGTCAAGATGCATGTAGCTGAACAAGAAAAACAAAGAGTTCAGCAGTGAAAGATACAATCAGGAGTGAGTGGAGCACACATATTGTGGAGGAGCAAAAGTTTCAAATCTTGAAACCCACTAACCACTTTTAGATGATCATGATCAAGGGACTCATTATTACCACTATAGATTTCCTACATAGATAAACCTAGTAATAGAGTAACTTATGACATGCACCTGCCACTGTACCTGTTTGAAAATCAAAACTGTGCATCCCAATAAATGAAATATTATTATGTACTGCGATTGTGCATACTGACTCTTGTTTCGGTACAGTTACAAAAGATGCTATCATCGTATGAATTCCTAATTTATATTAGCTAAAACGGAGCACAAGACAAGAACCACAAGGCACACTGCGGACTAATATTCATGTGGTATTTTGGTTTCCCACGTATTGTTTTTTGTTTTGCATGCGGAAGCAAATGCGAGCAAATGAAATACGAAAAACCGCAGAATTGGCAATAAACTAGAGCGTCTTGGTTTGTGGTTTTTTGGACACACATTTCCCATAAAAAAAATTACGTATGGTGACGGTATACATGGACATGCAGAATATTGTTTAAAACTTTTCAAACTGTCAGTTCAATAAAAAAACGTTGAAGCATTGAGATTTTTCTTCCTTAGCTTACGCAACGCTCCCTTTACAATACAAGCAACCAAAAACGGTAGTTTAATGAGCTGTTAGGTTCCTATTTGTTTTCTCCATTAAACAAAGCAAGCCACTTGACAATGATAACTTCACAATTAACTCCTTTTAGGAGCAATCACAAGCGTACATAATATATTCTCTACCTACCGTAATCAGCGTTTAATGAAAACAAGATAAGATTGCAACTACCATAGTTAATGCACACTATCACACAACATCCTGTAATGATACAGCATGTTTTTTTTTCTGAATGGAATCAATATCATTTGGAAACTTCACGTTGCTCCATCACAGATTGATTTCATGACTAAAAATAGAGCTGACATATTTGAACGAAGCAATTAATAAAGCCACACATTAGCATATTACATTGAACTGATTTTCGTAACACGCTCAGCTCAACAAAGGTATATGTTCAGTCCACCATATGCGGTAGACAAATTGCAGTAGTAGATCAATCAAAGCAAAGTTTGAATGCTAACAAAACTGACTACCAACTACTAAACGCATGGTAGTGTCCTGCTTTTAACTCTAACAAATCAACTGGATCAATGAGTACAGCTTCTAAATAATATGAATTATTCTATTGCACAACCACAGAACGAAGCTAAAACAATTGGTAGAGTCTATTAAACGAGGTTGCCCCAAACAATGGAGTGTCACAAACATTTACATGTCATTTGACATCTGACAATTCCCATAAATAATGGTATTTGATTTTCAGGCGAGATACGGTCTTTCTTAAGCTACCATTTAAGAATATATACTTTCAGTTAGAACATACGGTCTCTCAATAATGGTAACCGACTATGGAACATAAAATTACGACACAATAATTTCATCACCATAAATACAACTCCTAAGCAGATATTATTTTTCCCTCAAGTCCTTAAGCTATCTATTGCAAACCTTTCCATTCCTATTTAGAGCACAACCGACCCACGAACCAAAAAGTTCCGCTTCCATCCAACGCAAAATATATAAATGCGCGACATTGAGCCATAGTACCCAATAATAATATCACACATAATAAAAAAAAAAAATCCAAAACAAGGTCGAATATAAAATCTAACCTACCTAAACTGTCACCAAGCACGAACATGTGTCATTTTATTGGATTCTACACCCACGGTGGGTAAATCCAGGTAAAAATCATATAATAATGCTTAACAGCCCCAAATATGACACTTGTTAAACTAAACCTCTCATCATGTGTGAAACCCAATTTCACCTTAGACTTTAGACACATTAAGCACGGTGTACAGCATTCAATCAGAGTCAGAGGAAGAGCCTTAGCCAACGCCAAAAACAATATAACCTTGCACCCAATTTGTAAGGCTACTTACAAGTAATAAATGGCAACTGGTGAACAATCACAATACCAAGACCATTGTTACGACTCTTATGCCTTCACCACATAAGCTAGTCGAGCAGGTAACCAACCACCTGACCAAATGCATAATGTCCTTTCTGGTGGACATTGAAGAGCAAGAAAAAAAATCTCGTTTCGTAACCAACTAACTAACTATGTAACCAGCTATAGTTAAAAGCTCGCTGCCAAATCATTACATTATTCGTCTAAGCCCAAATTTTCCTGTCACTGACGGTCGCTATGGAAAAAAATAAATAAAATGTCAGCGAACAGGAAAATTTTGTACACAAAGTATAACTTTCTATTCTACTCAAAACCCTCAAAACCGTA
>Ga0210040_10010559_pt1 | contig 10566 bp, 7 predicted proteins | sample CryGeyCG12114_NA_FD_185462 | JGI IMG/M metagenome (GOLD analysis project Ga0210040, IMG submission 185462) | Groundwater microbial communities from aquifer - Crystal Geyser CG19_WC_8/21/14_NA (SPAdes) (version 2) | ecosystem: Environmental > Aquatic > Deep subsurface > Groundwater | place: USA...
CTCTACCTCGTCGCCGATTTTCAGGTCGGGCAGGTCGCGGAATTCGGTGATAGAAACCAGGCCATCAGATTTGAAGCCGATGTTCAGGATTACGTCGCGCTCGGTGATGCCCACCACAACGCCTTTTACTACTTCTTCTTCCTGTACGGTGGTCAGCGTGTCGCCGTACATCTGTTCCATTTCGGCGCGCTGCTCAGCGGTATAGTTACCACCGAAGCCTGACGCTCCTACGTTGTCCCAGTCGAAGTTATCAACTACTTCAGCCATTGGTTGCTTGTAGCCCTGCTGTACACGTCCGGCTCAGGGCCAACTCCGGAACGCGTTTTTACTTGATACACAGCGCGAAAGCACCGGCCCGCCACCCTGACGGGGCGGCAAAGATACGGAATTTGACTGTAGTTTACTACATGGAGCCGTGGGCTCTTGACTAACTTTATTGGGTATGCTACAGTAAGTTAGCCAAGTGTACTGAACCCCTAGAAAGCAGTTCGGCATCTAATCGTTGAATGAACAACTGAGCTGCATCTGCAGATAGCTGTTGTGGAATCAGAACAGGACCTTCGATTTCCTGCCAGATAGAGCTAATATGGTATTGTTCTTCATCAACAGGCTGTAAACTTATAATTGGACCTGCTGACTCATCATGGGCCATTGTGCAATACTCTAATGGCAATAGTATAGGCACTTTCTGCCTCTTGGCTAACCAGTTCTTCAGTTTTATTCCAAGCTCTGCTACTAGCATAGCAGGCTCCCGAAGAAAGACCTGCTGGTTGATATTGACTACCACTTCCCTTCTAAATAGGCTGTAAAGTATTTCAATTGGCTATCAGTTGGGTAGTGCTGGATTGTAAATTCCAAGCTAACCTTCGAGGTTTGTACCATAGCTAACTTGACATAAAAAGGGCTTGCTTCAAATGAAACAAGCCCTAATCTATAAATAGCAAATCGTTTACTATGCCCGGCCCATCTCGCGCAGGTGTGCTACGTGGGAAGCTACGGCGTAGCGCATCTTGGGGTACTCGTTATACTCCACGCCAAACTCCAGGCAGGCCTGACGAATGATTTTATTGAGGGCCGGATAGTGGATGTGCGAAATGGTAGGGAACAAGTGATGCTCTACCTGAAAGTTCAGGCCGCCGACCAGCCAGCTGATGACTTTGCTGTCGGTAGCGAAGTTGGCGGTGGTTTTGATCTGGTGAATAGCCCACTCATCTTCCAGCTTGTTGGTGATTTCGTGGGGCATGGGGAAAGCCGTATGCTCCACGGTGTGCGCTAGTTGAAACACAATGCTCATGGTGAAACCAACTACCGTAGCGAATATCAAGAAGCCCAGTATCCAAGCCACGAAACCAACGGTGTAGATGGGCAGGGCCACGAACAGGAACAGGTGCAGCGCCTTGAAGCCCCAGAATACGCCCTGGTCGGTGGCCGTCATTTTCTTGATGGGCATCTCCCCGATTTTGCCTTTGAAATACTTCTGGTAATCCATAAAGAAAATCCAGGCAACGAAGAGCAAGGCGTAGAAGAACCAGAAGTAGAGGTGCTGGAAACGGTGGAAGCGGTGGCGCGTCTGGGTGCTGCTCAGGCGTAACCATGGCTGGGCGTCAAGGTCGTCGTCTATGCCGTCCACGTTGGTGTACATGTGGTGGATGAGGTTGTGTTTCACGTTCCACATGAAGCTGTTGCCACCGAGTACATTGAGCGTAAAGGAAGCAAACTGGTTGATCCAGCGGGACTTGCTGAACGAGCCGTGGGCGCCGTCGTGCATGACGTTGAAGCCGATGGCCGAACCGACCAGGCCGAGCAGGGCACACTCAGCTAAGGCCAGCCACGCGGGCGGCGTCAGGAAGACGAGGTGCAGGTACACGGCCACAAAGGAAACCGTGAGGATAATGGCTTTGGCAAACAGGCGCGAGTCGCCGGTGGTGTCTTTGCCTGCTTCGGCGAAGTAGGCGTTGGTGCGGAGCTTCAGCTCTTTATGAAAGGAGCGCGAAGCCGCGAATTTGGGTGCGTGCATAAAAGCGGCTGGTGAAAGGATACAGCAAAGGTATAGCACTTCCAACACCAGCTCGGCAGGAATCATCCATAAGCCCCGGATTTTGTACAACCGTCATGGCCTTATAGAGCCAGTATGCCGCCTTCGCTCTACAGATCATTCAACAACATAAAGGCTGCGGCGCCCTGTTTTGCCTGCGCCGCCTAGGCTGGTATATGCCTCTAAAGAGCTGGGCTTTAAGGCGCTGGCTGACGGCTTATCTCGCCGCCGCCACTCAACGGCAGGCCGGGTTTCAGCAAAGGCCGTAGCTGCTCCAACGGCACGAACAAACGGATTTCTCCTTGCGCATAGGCAGCAATTTCGTAGGGGGTATAGATGAACACCGCGCCGCCGCTGGTTAGGTACACATTGTGGGTAACAGGCATCTTTTCAACAAACAGAAACTTGTCGAGCCTGACGGTGGGGGGCTGGTGCAGGGCACGGCGCACGGCCTGCTCAAGCAGCATGCTAAGCTGCGCGGTAGTGTTCGGTCGGAAGATATCCGTAAAGCGCAACGCGCGGCCGGTACGGGCATCGTAGGTAACGGCCCGGGTACCGTAGTTGCCATGGGCACCGCCAGTATAGCTATACGTGAAAAAACCCAGACTCAGCAGGTTACCTTGGTTCCAGAGTACGTGGGTGGCCACCTGGTCTTCGTAGCGCAGCATATAGTCGTAGGACGGAGCGTTGGAACTGGTGTCGGGCTCCGGGGGCTGGCTTTTGAGGAGGCCGGCTACGCTGGCCTGGTATTCTTTCTGGAAGTTCTGTAGCTGCTGCTGCCAGTACTGCTGCACTGATGCGGGCACGGCCTGCGTATCGAGCGTATCGCCCCGTAAGCCACGCAGAATGCCGGCCATAAGCGCGTTGCGGGTTGACTCAGGACTATTAGCAGGCTCCAGCGTGTGCAAGCTGGTACGACCGTAGACTGACTTCGACTTGTTGGAATACGCGGCAACAGAGTCAGTGAAGTAGCGCGAGAGGAAAGACGTGCTACTGGGCATCTGCACTTCACGTAGCTGCACCTGCTGGCCGGCCCAGGTACCGGTTAGCTCCTTGCCATTGAGCCGTAGCCGCCAGAGCGGACCGCTGGAAGTAGCATCAGAAAACTCCAGGTCCCGGTCGCGCACCAGCACACTATCGGGTTTGGCTACGGCGTCAAATTCAGTACCCAGCTCGTGCGGCTGCCCATCGGCCCGGCTATACGAACCCACAAAAACGGCACTGGTGCGGTTGGCGGGCCAGGTTTGCAGGTGTAGCGTGATGCTGTCGGGGCCGAGCGTGCCGCGGTAGCAGCGGTACCAGGTGCCGGGCGTATCGCGCCGCACCGCAGAAGCGGGCGTTTTTTCGGCCTGAGTGGCGGTGGTTTTAGAGTTGGAGTCGGATTGGCAGCTGGCTAGTATCTCACTTAGCAGCAAGGCAATACTCAAGCCGATACTGGTACGGACGGGAGACAGGAAGATCATCTTTAAAAGGGCCATTAGGAGTAGATGTACAAGATATTGTGCAGAAGGCACCTCGACCGGTAGTGCCGCGTATGTACCGACATCTGTTCCTCAACCATTCCTAATTTTCTTCTCATGAGCTATATTAAAGCAGGCACCGATGCCAACGGCGAAGACATCAAACTGCACTATACGGACCAGGGGCAAGGTACGCCGGTTGTGCTTATTCATGGCTGGCCGCAAAGCCACGAGGCCTGGACCTACCAGCTTGGCGAGCTGCCCAAGTATGGGCTGCGCGTGGTTGCCTACACCCGCCGCGGCTTCGGTAATTCGTCGAAACCATTTGAGGGCTACGACTACGATACGCTGGCCGACGACCTGAAAGCGGTGCTGGATACGCTGGATCTGCAAAACGTAACGCTGGTCGGTTTCTCGATGGGCGGCGGCGAAGTGGCCCGCTATATGAGCCGCCACGGCGGGGCCCGCGTGGCCAAAGTGGCCTTCGTATCGTCTGTGACTCCCTACCTGCTCAAAACCGACGATAACCCCGACGGCGTAGACAAGTCCACCTTCGACGATATTCAGAAGAATATTGCCAAAGACCGGTTCGACTTTCTGCAAACTTTCGGCAAGCAGTTCTATGGCGAAGGTCCACTGTCGAACCCCGTTAGCCAGGCCGTGCTCGACTGGTCGTTCGGCATGGCTTCGCTCGGCTCACACCAAGCTACAGTAGCCTGCGGCCACGCCTTTGCCGAAACCGACTTCCGCCGCGACCTGGCTACCATCAACGTGCCGGCCCTCGTGGTTCACGGCGAAGACGATAAGACGGTGCCCATCAAAAACAGCGGCGACCGGATGGGCGAATATCTCAAACACGCTACTTACGTCACCTACGATGGCGCTCCACACGGCTTGTTCATCACCGAGAAAGACAAGCTGAACCGCGACCTGATTGACTTTGCCACCAGCGGCACCGTCCGCGGCGGCGAAGAAAGCTAGAGCCAGCCCACGACCTATGCAAAAGCCCCGTACTCACTGGAGTCCGGGGCTTTCTGTTGTTATACAGTTTTGTTCTGGCGGCGGACCTTACCCCCAGCCCCCTCTCCGAAAGAGAGGGCGAGCCTGACGAGTGCAAGCAGGCTAGTTCTTATCAACCACGAAGCTGGCGCCGGTAAGCGCGACGTCGGCTTTCAGCACGCGGCCAGCAGTAAGGGCACTGCTTAGCGGTTGGCCACCGCCTACAAACAGCTGCACCTTGCCGACCTGCTCTACCCGTTGCGACTTGGCATCGAGCATAGCCAGCTGCCGGGGCGTGAGCGTGAACCGCACGGTCTTTTTCTCGCCAGCTTTCAGCGGTACGCGCCGGAATCCTTCCAGTGCGTGGAGAGCTACGCGGCCTTTGGCGCCGGGGTGCTTCACGTAGAGTTGCACCACCTCGTCGCCGGCTAGCTTACCGGTGTTTTGCACCTCCACGCTCACGGCCACCGGCTTGCCGGTTGGCACGCTGGGCAGCGTTTTCAGGTTGCTGTACTTGAAAGTGGTGTAGCTCAGGCCGTGGCCGAAGGGGTAGAGCGGCGTATCCTTGAAATAGCGGTACGTCCGGCCTTCCATATCGTAATTGTTGAACGGTGGCAGCTGGCTTTCCGACTTGTAGAACGTCACGGGCAGGCGGCCAGCCGGGTTGTAGTCGCCGAACAGCACGTCGGCCAGGGCCGTACCGGCCGATTGACCGCCATACCACATATTCACGATGGCTGGTAGGTTGGCAGCTTCCCACGGGCAGCCAATGGCGCTGCCGGTCATCATCACAAACACCACCGGCTTACCCGATGAGTGCAGCACCTTCAGCAGCTCGGTTTGCACCTTGGGCAAAGCAATGCTGGTTCGGTCGCCGCCGCTGAAGCCTTCCACGTCCACTTTCATTTCCTCGCCTTCCAGCCGCGGCGAAATGCCACCTATAAACACCACGGCGTCGGCGTCTTTCACTTCCCCCAAAATATTGGCGGCATTCATGGGCACTACGTGGGCGCCAGTGAACTTGAGAATGGTGCGGCGGTCGGTCTGAAAATATTCAATTTTCAGCTCCATTTTCTTGCCCGCTTCCACCCTCATTACGTGTTGCATGGTAGAAACGCCTCGGCTTTTCCAGTTGTCGATTACCAGCTTGTTGTCTACAAACAGGCGGTAGCCATCGTCGCCGGTAATCTGGAAGGCCAGCTCCTCCGACTTTTCCGGGGTGAAGGTGGTGGTGTAGCGGGCCGAAACATTCTCGGACGGTAAGCCCTTCACAATCTCCATTTTGGTGTTGGCCAGATACCGGTCCAGGCCGTTTTCCACTCCCGTTACTACGGGCTTGCCCTCCAGGTTGGTACCCGTGAAGTACTCGGCTTTGAAGCCCTGGCTGCCGTCGTAGGCCAAGTTTTTGTTGATATCGAAGGGCTCATACACCGTATTGCTGGCGTAGTCGACGCCCGGCATGTAGGTCACTTCGGCGTTGGAGCCGAGCTTTGCCCGGAGGCCTTCGAGCGGCGTCACGTTGTTGGTCGGGAAGCCGTTGTAGTTGCCCAGCTGCACGGCGTCGTTGTCGGCGTTGGGACCCATTACCAGCAGCTTTTTGATGGTTTTGCGCAGCGGCAGCGTGTTCTTGTCGTTTTTGAGCAGCACCACCGACTCATGGGCCATTTTGAGGGCGTGGGCCTGGTGCGGGGCGCTTTCCACCACACTCATTGGAATTTGGGCGTACTTCACCCGCTCCACCGGGTCGAACATGCCCAACTGGAAGCGAATCTTATATAACCGCTTCACTGATACGTCCAACTGCTTTTCCGTAATCAGCCCGCGCTGCACCGATTCCAGCAGTGAGCTGTAGGTGGAGAGCTTGCCGGTGGCGCACTCAATGTCGGTGCCGTGCAGCACGGCATTGGCAGCGGCGGTAGCGGCGTCGGGGTCGGTTTTGTGGTGCTGCCAGAAGTCGTTGATACCGTCGCAGTCGGAGGTGACGTAGCCTTTAAACTGCCACTTGTCGTAGAGAATCTCATTCATGAGCTTGTCGCTGCCGCAGCAGGGCTGGCCGGCATAAGCGTTGTAGGCGCACATCACGCTGGCCACTTTGGCATCCACGACCAAGTCGCGGAAAGCGGGCAGGTAAGTGTCCCACAGGTCGTAGTCGCTGATTTGGGCGTTGAACTCGTGCCGCAGCTGCTCGGGGCCGCTGTGCACGGCAAAGTGCTTGGCGCAGGCTGTAATCTTTAGGTATTTCGGATCGTCGCCCTGAAAGCCTTTCACCAGCGCGCTGCCTAATTGTCCGGTTAGGTAGGGGTCTTCGCCGTACGTTTCCTGGCCCCGGCCCCAGCGCGGGTCGCGGAAGATGTTGATGTTGGGCGTCCAGAACGTGAGACCCTGGTAGATGCCCCGCTCGCCGCGGCGCACATATTCCTGGTGTACCGCCCGGGCCTCGTCGGAGGTGATGGTGGCCATTTGCAGCATGGCCTCTTTGTCGAAGGTGGCCGCCAGCCCAATGGCCTGCGGAAACACTGTGGTTTTCATACTGGTGCGGGCCACGCCGTGCAGCGCTTCATTCCACCAGTTATAAGCCGGAATGCCCAGCCGGTCGATGGCCGGCGAGGTGTTCAGCATCTGCGACACTTTTTCGGGCAGCGTCAGGCGACCAACCAAGTCATCTACCCGCTGATCCAGAGGAAGATCAGGGTTTCGGAAAGGCAGATCCGCTTCTTTACCAGGCTCAACTGGGGCGGCAGCGAAACTACTTTTTTGGCTCTCACTCAGTATTCCACCGGTCAGGGCAACTGAGAGGAGAACAACCAAGGACTTCTTCATTCTGGTGGGAATAGGTGGACAATCGGGTGCCTTACAAAACCGCAGTAAGCGAACCGTGCGCTTAGCTTACCAAGCCGCTGCTGGCACTGGCGGCCACTAAAGGCGGCTCTAAAGTAGAAGCCTCCGAAATTTGTGCAATCCTTTCCGAGTTAAACCTAACCCAATACTTCCGAAATAATCTATCTAATCGATTGTGATATGTGCTTCGGCGAGCGTTCTTCGAGGAATCTGAAGAAGCCGCGCTTCAAGAGGCCGAGTAACTCTATTACGGAACCTCCCCAGCCTCCTACGCCGTTTGCCGCGCGGCATACAAAAGAGGAACCTAATGGCTATGGGCCAGGCAATAACTTCCGGCAGTCCAGTTGTGCGGAAGAACAAGCACACAAAAAAGCCGGAAGCAGTGCTTCCGGCTTAGTTAGTTAGATAGGCGTGCCAATTATGGTCGATGGTACCGGCGCTGAGCTTGAGAAACCCCGATAAGGTGGGTTTCTTGGGCTGCTGCCGAATCGTGAGGCCGGCTTCCTGCGGGGTGCGGTGGCCTTTGGCGTGGTTGCAGCGGGAGCAGGCCGTCAGCAGATTGCCCCAGCTGGAGTCGCCGCCGCGGGAGCGGGGCAGCACATGGTCGAGGGTCAGGTTTTTGGTGGAGCCGCAATACTGACACTCGAAATGGTCGCGCTTCATAATGTTGTGCCGGCTTAGGGCAATGCCTTTATAAGGCACGCGCACGTAGCGCTGCAACCGGATGATGCTGGGCTTCGGATACGAGGTGTTGACCGTGCGCAACACGCCGTGCTCCGAGTTGGCAATCATCTCGGCTTTATCAAGAAACAACAGAACAAATGCTTTCTGCACACTACACAGCGTAATGGCCGTGTAGTCGCCATTCAGAACTAGAACTTTTTGATCCATACGCTTATAGTAGTAATCATCAGGTACAGCGAAAGCTAGATGATTCTAAGCGTATTAACAATAGCTCACCGGTTTAGTTTCCGGTGTGGGTTGCCAGTTTTGGGCTGCGAGTTATGGGGTGTGAGTTGCCAATTATAAGTTGCCGGTTTGTGGTTGACCGAACCGGCAACTCATTCCGCCAGCAGGCGCTTGATCAGGCGCAGCTTGTGGGTGTATTTCTGCCGGTCGCGGTTGAAGATGCCGTTGTGGTCGAGTGGGTCAATGCGGACTTCGCCGCTGGCGTGCAGAATCTGCTGGTCGTCGAGCAGCAGCCCCACGTGCACGATGTTGCCGTCGGCATTGTCGAAGAACGCCAGGTCGCCGGGCTGGGTCTGGGCCACGAAGTGCACGGTCTGGCCGAGGTTGATCTGCTGACGGGCGTCGCGGGGGAGCTGCACCCCGATCAGGCCGTAAAGCTGCTGCATCAGGCCAGAGCAGTCGATGCCAAACAGGCTTTTGCCGCCCCACAGGTATGGGGCTTTCAGATACACCAGCGCCATTTTCTGAAGCAGCCGCAGCCGGGCCTCCACGGGGCCGCGCGGTCCGTGACCGTTCTGGGGGTTGGTAGCAGCGCCATTGTAGAACAGCTGCCGCTCGCCAAGGCGCAAGGTCATGCCATCAAAAAACGGCAGGCGCGAGCCCAGCTGCACCGGAATGCGGGTGGCGGGGTCACTCACCATCTGTACCACATCGAGGGTGCGCGGGTGGTCCTGGGCCTGCCACGCCGCCAGGTACTCGGCCGTAACGGACAGGTGCTGCTTTACGTCCATCCACCCCACGTATTGGTCGGCGGCGGTGCGTATCTGGATCCACTGATTTTGCACCAGCAGAATGGAATAGCACTCGCCAAAAATCAACTGGGTAACAATTTCGGCTTTGTCTGTAGGCTCGGCGCGTACCGGCACGACGCTCAGCGCGCAGATTCCGTGTTCCAAGGAGTGAGTGGATGAGTGAGTGAATGAGTGAATGGGCAGATTGCCCGACTTACTCCAACTATGCGAAGCTCCCGCTTAAAACGGAAACAGCCAAATATGCCTTAAAAACTTCCTTATACGCCATTCGCGCCGTAGGCTACTTCACTCAATATTCAGTTACTCATTCACCGCTCCGGGCGCGGTCTAGTTCGCGCTTCTGGTCTTTCTCTTTGATGCTGTCGCGCTTGTCGAACAGCTTTTTGCCTTTGGCCAGCGCAATTTCCAGCTTGGCAAAGCCCCGGTCGTTGACGAACATCCGGATGGGAATGATGGTCAGGCCCTGTTCCTGGTTTTTATTGGCCAGCTGCTTCAGCTCGCGCTTGTTAAGCAGCAGCTTGCGGGGGCGGGTGGGCTCGTGGTTGTTGTAGGTACCGGCCGTGTACTTGGCAATGGTCAGGCCGTGGACCCACAAGCTGCCGTCGGGCTGAAACACGCAGAAACCGTCCTGAATCTGTACGCTGCCGTCGCGGATGCTTTTGATTTCGGTGCCTTGCAGCATGATGCCGGCATCATATTTCGCCAAGAAGGCATATTCGTAGGAAGCGCGGCGGTTAAGGATGTTGACGCGCTTGGGGGTATCTTCTTTCTTACTCACGGTATTCGAGGATTATTTCTTGCGGACGTTAGCGTGGGCTTCGCCAGAAGTTGCGGCGTAAAAGACTACTCATCAGCTCAAAGGGACTACAATCAACGGTCACGCCGACAACGTTTCACAATAAATCGGCCGATGTGTGCTGACACGGCGGCGGTAGCGGCCAGCCACTCGCCCGCGCTGGCTTCTACGCTGAAACATACGGCAGAGTGCTGCAACAGTACAAAAATAGCTCGGCTATGCTACTTGTTCAGTGGTTTTCGCCAGCAGCGCACTGCCACTGAAAAGCAACTTTGAAGTGAAATCCCACACTGAAACCACGGTGGTATTGTGCAAATGCGGTATATTCCGCAAACCCTGCTATTCTTTTCCCTTGCTGAATTTCATTCTCAACAACCAGGAAGTGACTGTCGCGCTGCCAGCCAGCACGGTGCTCCTGGACTATATCCGCTACGAGCAGCACCTTCCCGGCACCAAAATCGGGTGCCGGGAGGGCGACTGTGGCGCCTGCACCGTGCTGGTGGGCGAGCTGACCGCTGGGCAGGTACGCTACCGTTCGTTCACCTCGTGCCTGACGCCACTCGGCAACGTACAGCGCAAACACGTTGTGACAGTGGAAGGCCTCAATACTGCGGAACTGAACCCTATTCAGCGGGCCATGGTCGACGAGTCCGCAACGCAGTGTGGGTTTTGTACGCCGGGTTTCGTGGTATCACTGGCGGGGTTTTGCCTGAGCGA
>Ga0210040_10010560_pt1 | contig 10566 bp, 10 predicted proteins | sample CryGeyCG12114_NA_FD_185462 | JGI IMG/M metagenome (GOLD analysis project Ga0210040, IMG submission 185462) | Groundwater microbial communities from aquifer - Crystal Geyser CG19_WC_8/21/14_NA (SPAdes) (version 2) | ecosystem: Environmental > Aquatic > Deep subsurface > Groundwater | place: USA...
TTTTGCTTTCTGTTGTGGATTATATAAATAAGTGGCTAAAATTAGTTTAGCTAATCAGGCAATTGCTTACTTTTAATAAGAAAATATAAATTAATAGGTTATCGGATATCCAGCCTTGATATTAATGTCTTGATACTTGTATCCGATTACATTAAATAAAAGTCCTCCGGTTGTAATTTTTCCGGCACGTCGGTTTCACCCAGCATTTGTTTTATATTTATTTCGATGGTGCGGGCAATTGCCGTTACTGCCGTATCGGTCGGGCGGTTTTCGAACGGGTCCTGCATGTGCGTAGAGGTTTCTTCTATAAACACAAAAGCACAGCCGACGGCCGTAACCAAAGGTATCTCGGTAATCCCAAACTCGTCTAATAAACCAAAAGGCAATACGGCAATAAACAGGAAAACCAATAAATGAACAATTAAATTATACGTACTCGGGAAAACTGTACCTTTTATGCGTTCGCAACGGCCCATGTTATCGGTTAGATTTCTGATAGTGGTATCCAGTTGTACTTGCTGGTACTGGTTTATTAAGTCATTCTCCAGCAGAAGTTGAATATCTTCGGCATGCAGCTGCAATAGAGCGTTGGGTTTGTTCGCGCTGGGCGAAATAAGTGCTAATTCTTCGGCGTTGAGCAACTTTTCTAAGCCGGTTACCGGGTTCTGGCCCCGCAGGGTTTGCCCCAGGCTATAACACCAGGCAATTTGCCGGTACGCAAATACCCGGCAAAACTTTTGCTTTTCCGCCGGAGGCAAAGCACTGGTCGGAATAAAAGTTAATAGCTGCCGGATAAGTGTGCGGGAATCGTTTACAATACCGCCCCAAATGGTGCGGGCTTCCCACCATCTGTCGTAGGACTGATTGGTGCGAAAACCAAGTAATAAACCGATAACGGTACCCAGAATAGAAGGTATGGTAAGCGGAACGGTAAATATTTCTTTGTATAAATAAGCTTTTACCAGGTAAACACCCGCAGCATAAATAAAAATTAAAATAGCTTCGTAGCGGATAATACTAAAAATATAGCGAAAGGGAATATCTTTTTTTAAGAGCATATAAATTTTTTAAATCAGGTTTAAACGGTTGTTAGCGGAACCCAATCACATCAGAAAATAATAGTTACAATTTCTCATCTTAGCACTGCTTGTAGGGCAAAACGTGTTTGGATAAGAGATGATCAAAGTAAGCTGAAACGCTAAAACAAAAATAGAGGTTTTTAAATAATATTAGCTGCGAGGAAGGTTAAATTAAGGAAGCACTTGGGTTCTGATTTAACTTATGGGGCTAACCTATAGGTAGGTATCAATTTAAAATTTTTATACTGCTGATAAGCTTTACTTGGGTAAGAAACTCTGTATTTAATTTTTAAAATAGCGTTTCAGCTGGTAGGCTGCCATATTCGTGCGTAAAACATGCAGCGTTATTTTCTTTTGCTGCGACTGATTAAAGCTATCCGGGTCGGGGTTGGTGCGGGTGCCTAAATCCAGGATGTCGCCTAGTTGCAAATCAGCGGAATGTTGGTACCGAACGAGACAAAAGCCACTTTTATCTTCCATTTCAATCGCTGCTGTTTTATCGGTTTCATTTAAAGCCTTTACCGTGCCTAAACTGCTGAAGAAAAAAGGATTAGAAATAGCTGGTGACATTAAGTGCTGCGATTAGGATATGATCATGTTAAATAAATAAGCCATTCTCTCCGCTTACTTAGGAGAGAATGGCTTATCTGTTATTTGATATAAAGTTTTAGAACGGCCGGTTCTTGGTAAACGGTAATTTCTGGATGGTAAACTCAGATTGCGGTGGCATAACGCCCCCAAAAAGTTTATTCAGGTAAGCGTAGAGCACAAATATTTCGCCTTTAAAAGCGGTAGCGGTGGTGGGGAATACCGCACCGGTGTTAAAACTCGCGGTTAAAGTACCGGTTTCCCATTTATTGTTACTCGTAAAAGAAAGCACCCGGGCCGAGGCTTCTCCGTTAGCGTTATTTACCACAATTAATTGTTTGCCATCTTTACTCAGGAGCAAACCGTCGGGGTTTGCCAAGGGGGCGTTTAGCTGCACTACTTCGTAAGCTTTCGGCTCCCGCACCGGAATGCGAATAATTTGATTAGCCGCGGAAAAAGCCACAAGTAAATAACCGCTGGGGTGGTACGTAATGCCATTAAAACCAAACTGCCCCGGCGCGGCAGCAAAAGCCGCGTCTTCGAAGAAGACCGAGGCATTCCCGTCCCGGTCTACTTTGTAAATAATCGGCGAAAAACTATCCGTTACGTAAGCGTTTCCTTGCGGATCGAGGGTAATATCATTCGCAAAATGACCACCTTCAGGTCGCAGCGCACCTAAATCGACAAAGTTAATAAGAGCGCCCGATCTAAGATCATAAATACCCAGTGCAGCCAGTTTACCGGCAGTAGTGGGCGAGGTATTTACTCCGGCACCCGGGTCAGATACGGCTACCAAAACCCGTTGCCGGGCTTCGTCGATTTTAATGCCAATCGTGGAGATAAGTCGCTCATCGGTAATAAACGGGCTGTAATCGCCGCTGGGGCTTACCTGGCCTATCGTACCGAAACGCAAAGAAGTTACCAAAAAGCGGTCGTTGCGGGCATCGTACGCCATGCCCTCGGGATACAAAGCCGGCTGCGTAAAATTAATAGTGGCGGGTAATTTCTTGTTCCCTTTGGCCTCTTCCGTTTGCAAAGCTAATAAGTCGGTCTCTTCTACGCCCATCGGGTCCTGAGAGCACGAGATCAGCAAGCCGGAGAAAAAGAAAGGAACCAGATAAGAAGTTTTAAAAATTGACCGGGGAATCCATAATAGTAGTTTAATCATAGTTTTAGGTTTTAAAGTGAATACGAATGAAGCTTACCCGAAATAAGCGGTACTTATAGTTTAACTTAAAAACGATGATTTTGATTTAGGAATTGGTAAAAAAGAAAGGCTATTAACCCCGGTTATATTAAAATGCTTCAATCTGATTGCCGGAAAGTAATTATTGTTTTCTAAGTATTTAAAAAATGGACTACCCGAAAACGCTTAATTTGGATATTGATAAAAGCTTTATCCGTTTACGCTAAGCAAGAAATTGGCTTCATGAAAATGCCTCGCGATTGCGGCGGCGAATGCTTCTGCTAACTGGCTGCATCTACATACTTATATAATTATTATTGCATTAATTTATATAAAATTGGAAACTCTGGCCTTAAGCTGTATCTTTCTGTTACCTATTTAATCCCTAAATAGATTAATTACTTTTCCTGTTTATTATTTATTCCTACCGGTATTCATGAATAAAATTCTACTTTCGGCTATTGGCTTACTTATCTCATTTGCATCACTTGGTCAAGTTAATCCGCTAAATCGTCCTAAAGATCCCGTGGTCATTTCGGGCAGTAACCTGAATTCGTTTTCTGCTTTTAGTTCCACCAGCCTGGTCGGGTTTAAATATGTACAAGGTGCCTGGACGCAAATTCCCATTCAGGTAGATGAGCGGGCTTTATCGGATATTGCCGCCCCGTATGGCCCGATGGCCGCTAGTGTTGGGGTGCCGCTTTCGCCAGCCAATCCTAAAATCTATTTTTATTGCGATCCAACTACGTATATTGGCGTAGATCCTAACACCTTTTTTGACAGTGATGATGAACTGGTTTTTATGGCGCAAGATGCCGGCGAGCAGTTTACCGGAACCACTTACCCGGCCGGAATAACACCCGGAACCAGCCAGCAAATTACTATTACAAATCCGTTGAGTGGGGGTGTGGGTTATATTTATTTGTTTCAGAATGCCGGCAGCTTGCTGCCCGATGCGGGAATTAAATATGTTACTTATGCTTCCAATTTAGCTTCCACCGCGGGTTTCCCGGCGAACAAAACCGGCGTAAACGTAGAGAATACCCAAATCAGCACCGCCTTTTATACCTGGCATTTTGCTGCCGAATAAGTAAGTGATGAAATGAAATTACTAACCGGAAACAATACGGATATTCTGGATCGGCACAAGAATTTCTTTGCCGATGGCAAATGTATCCGGGATGAAGATATATTCTCGGCGCGGGAAAACGCTTACATCACCTGTAAAGCTGGTCCCATACGGGTAATTCGTTCGTACATGGGCGCGGTGAGCGGGCCCTTAATGCAACGTACCCATTTCTTTTACCAAGGCCGGCACAATGTAGCTACCGATCTGCGGGTACATAATATTGTGAGTATTAACGATGCTTTCGATTACAACCCGGCGGCCCTGAACATGACGTACCGCAATAACTTAATTACCAACGGGGTGCTTATTAATGGCGCGCAGGACAAAGTAATCCGGGGCGAACTGACCTGGGAGCAGGTGAGCGGCACTCCCGGCACCGTATCAATCGTGCACAGCAAAACCACTACGCTGAAGGCCAGTGAAGCAACTTTTTCTTCTTACTACGATGATAATAAAAGCCGGCCCGCCAGTAATTGTACCGGCGATGGACAGGCGTGGGGAACCAGTGGCGTTGGGATAAAATTTCTGAATACCACCGTTTGCACCGATCCGGTGGGGGGCGATTGTGGGGTTACTTCGGCTAATTACCGAACGCTGCAAAGTCGCTTTACCGTTTATGCCAATGCGGCGAATGCGGCACCCACTACAGCTTCGGGCTATTACAAGGCCAGTATTAATCCTTTACAGGTAAGTTTTGCGGCTAATCCATCGGCAGCATCGGCCAGAAAAATGCTGCCGGCCGTGGTGGCAACTAGCTTAACCGGGAATGTGACCATTTATCCTAATCCGGCCAAAAGCATGGTTAATATCCGGTATTCGCTGGCTGCCGCACAGGAGGTAAGTATTAGCCTTTATAATGTAATAGACCAAAGTGTGCTGGTTAAAAAAGTAAAGGCCGTTAAAAGCGAGAATGAAACAAAACTAGATTTAGCGCCGCTGAAAAAAGGCGTTTACTTTCTTAATTTCTACGGTGGCAATACAAAGCAGGTAACTAAATTAGTGGTAGAATAAACTTCTGTTTAGCCATTTTTGCTAAACAGATACGTATAAATAAACACCTTCAGCACGATGCTAAAAGTCGGGTTGGAGGTGTTTTTTATGGACGAGCCGGTAAATAGCTCTTGGAAATATTACAGTAGTTTTATTTCTTTTTCCACTTGTACGTTACCTCCATTTTGGCGCTAAATTCTACGCCAAATGCTTTCATCATCTCAACAACTTCTTCTGTGAGGCCCATGGAAGCGTACATATTCGCCAATGGTACATTGTAAACGGCCATAAAATTCGTGTCGCTAAACTCTTTCATTTCTAATTGTAAGGTGTCGCTAATAGTAGTGCTTGTTTGGGTAGTGGAATTGTAAACAATGCCTCCGGCGTTTTTACCAATAATAAGCAACTGGCCAAAGTTATCCTTTTCCTCCCATTTATAAGGGTCTTTCGGGATGGCTTGGCCGCAGTAAGTTGTTCCGGCTTTTAATTCAAAATTTTTGTTCGAATTAAATAAAAATAATAAATCTTTATTACACGCGGGTAAACCGGCAAACATATTAAAAGTAGTATCCAGGGTCATTTCGGTGTCGAAAGTGTAATTGTATTTTATATGAACAATGGCTTCCTCAATAACCCAGGGACTGGACGTTAAACTTACTAATTTAGCATCTTTGTTATCCGTGCCCGGCGCGGTACTTTCTTTCTCGCAGGAAACTAAAAATATTAAGGCTACCAACAGGTAAAGGTTGTAAAATTTTTTCATGTAAAAAGGGGTTTTTGAGATGAGGAAAGGTTGTTTTGGTGAATGAATGTAATTGTATTATGGAAATAATACTATAAATTAGAAATTGTTTCTTTTACGAGGTAAATCTAATTGAAAAATATAATATCGAAAATAAACTTGAATTATTTTTAGTTGTATGATTTTGGTAAGTATACTATTATAAAAGGAAAGTGCATAAAAATAGTAGTTAGAAATAGATGCTGAAGAGGGATTGGAAATAAATTTTCAGTATGATTATGATGAGTGCAACTTAGAATGAGCATCTTATCAAATGAGCGTATTTATTTAAAATATATTACTTACACCACCTATAATAGAAATTTAAGGAACTATCTCGTACTCCGCTATTATATTGCATTTAAATTCCAGCATCTCCGGCGATATCTTAAATCGCGGCCGCCTAAGGCTTTCCAATAAGTATTCATATCCTGTTGCTCAGCAAAGACAACGCCTTTATTTTGATTAATTGTGCCTTGCTGGGCATTGCTTAGGAATAGTACCTTTCCCAACATAACATGCGCCTGGTTATCTAGCTTTTTCGCCGATTTAAGAGTATTATCATTAGTCAGTAAATCAGCTTCCCGGAAAAGACTATCGGCTTTGGATGGCCAAACTAATTCAATAAAATGCGGAAGAAAGTAGATAGATTCTGCATCAGAAATAATCTTTGTATGAGTTATTACCCGTATTAGACTAAATTACCCAATTCATGATTCTTTACTCTTAGAGATATGATGAAGATCATTGTTAGTAGTTAGATTATAAGCGTATTTGCCGGCTCTTATTTAAAAATAAAAAGATGAAATTATATCCATTAGCTTTTGCTTTCTTGTTAGGCTTGGCTGCTTGCGGCTCCGAATCGGCTGATGGCCGTTATCAAACGGGTGATAAAGAAATAAATGAAAGTCAGATTGAAACGGATACCAAAGCTTCCATCGACAGTGTGGCGAAAGCAACTCCTCGCGGCAATATTACTTTCCCGCTACCCGATACGTTAACCGCCTTGCTCAATAAAAAGCAGCCGCCCGTGCAGGTAGCCCCGCTGCCCGACCAGATACTGATGAAAAAGCAAATGCAAGTAGAAAACCCGATCTACGTAACCGGCGATTTTAATGGGGATAACGCCCGCGATTATGCCGTACAAGTGTTAGATAACGATTCGATTCAGATATTGGCTTTCCTGGATTATGCCGGCCAGGCCCAGGAAATAAGAATAGCTTCTTATCCCGCTCAAAAACTCTCCACCGGATTTCACAGTCTTTACCAGTTAAAACTGGCACCCAAAGATTCCGTGATTTCCGATTTTCGTAACCAAAAAAAGCGGCCTCTGGGCATGGATGGCGTTTCGGTAATAGAGCAAAACCGGACTACCATGTACGTCCTGAAAAACAACCGGTTTATACCGTTCGACCTGCAGAAATAAGATTATCTGTTTAGGTGCCTGCTTGTTTCTTCCGGTGTGCCATTAAGCCGGAAGAAAATAATCTTTATACCCTACGCTTTTTTTCTAACTAATTGACTTAATTGCTAACTGCAAGATCTTGGCTTAACTCCCTACATTTATTCGCTTATGACGTAGCTCTGACGTATTTAATCTCGTTTGCCCTTATTCAGCTTATTAACTTGAAAAAACCTGGAACTATACCAAAACCATGATTCTAATAGTATCTGTTCTGGTAAGCCGGTTGCTGCTTTCTAGAAATGCCGTTTCAACTGGTTCAAAGCTATGTTAGTCCGCAAGATATGAATGGTTAATTTTTGCTGTGTCTGCTTGGAAGTATTCGGATGAAGGAGGGTTTAATAGGTTCCTAAATCCAGAACATCGCCTTTTTTGAAACTATTTGCGGGCTCATCCCGCATTAGGCAAAACCCGCTTTTCAACTGCCGCTGTTTTTTCGGCTGCATTAAACAAGCAGTGAAGTTTATGCAACTTATGGGCTTTGTAAATCTGTCTTATAAGGTTTGATTAGAACCTGAAAGGTAGCGTGTACCGGAAAGAGACGGGTTTGCCGTCCTGCGTGGCAGGTTTAAATCTGGGAAAACTGTTTATAACCCGGACAGCCTCTTCATCTAAGCCATAACCTAATTTCTTAACTATATTCACGTCCGAAACAGAACCAATTGTATCTACCACAAACTGGGCGATTACTAATCCGTGTACATTGGCCGCTTTTGCGTCTTTGGTGTATTTTAATTTTTTTGCAACAAACTTTTTCATCGCTGCTTCTCCTCCGGGGTAAGTTGGCGCTTGTTCTATAAAGCCCGATAAGGCAGTATCAATAGTTTTAGTAGTTGGGGTATTTTGCGCCATTAAGCCAACCGGCAGCAATAAAAAGATAAACAGGAAACTTTTCATGGCATTCCGATTTTATAATTAGATTTTTTACCCATTTTAATTTAGAAGAAATGATTGTACAATTAAGGGTAATACCAAAAACTTTATAATTTATCAGAACAGCACTCTTTATGTAGCTTTCTGTTGTGCGTAGAGTTAGCATAGCGCACTATGCACAACAGAAAGCTAATCTCCTGATGGGCGTATTCAGTTAATAAACGTGAAAGTTACCAATCCTTTTAATTTATTCTAATCTCAAATAATTTTAGATTATAGTATTTATTTCAAGAAAATAATTATTGTGTGTAAGCTACCCGGTAAATAACCCCATTGGTATCATCCGAAACCAGCAGGGAGCCATCTTGCGCCACTGCTACGCCTACTAACCGGGCAAATTGGGCGGTATTGTTAGCCACCAAGAAGCCCGATAGAAAATCATCAAATCGCACGGGCTGGTTGTTTTCAAAGTGCATGCGTACTACTTTATACCCTACGGGCGAGCTCCGGTTCCAGGAACCCCGCATTGCCACAAAGGCATCGTTGGTATATTCCGCCGGAAATGCTTTTGCCGTGCCGGTGGTGGGAGCGGTATAAAAGGCCATTTGCATAGGAGCCGAATGTGCCTGGTAAGTTAAAGTAGGCAGAGTAGTTTTAGCTAGGTATTGCGCATAAGTGGTATCACCTTCCGGCCGGTCACTCGGATTATATTTGCCTTCACCGTAAATATAAGGCCAACCGTAATGTTTGCCCGGCAACAGTTTGTTTACTTCCTCTTTTTGTTCATCATCACCTAACCAGTCAATACCATGGTCCAGGCCCCACATTTCTTTGGTAGTGGGGTGCCAGCCAAAGCCAATGGTGTTGCGTAAACCTTTATCTACTATCATCCGGTTGGTACCATCAGCATTGGCCATTAGCATGGTAGCGTTTTCCGGATTATCTTCCGGACAGGAGTTACAGGTACTGCCCACCGAAATATACAACTTCCCGTCGGGCCCGAAAGCAATGGTTCGGTTAGGGTGCTGGCCGGCATCGGGCAGATTGTTGATGAGCATGCGCGGCGTACCTAAAGTGCCGTCCATGTTCATATCGGCCACATATAATTCTTTTATAGCAATCATGTATAATTGAGTGCCCCGAATGGCCAGGCCATGTACATCCTTAATAGTGGCTACCGTGGTTTTATTATCAGCCATGCCATCGCCGTTGCCATCGCGTAACATCATTACTACTCCTGCTTGCCGGTCAGTAACATAAACGTGGCCGGTACTGCTAACGGCCAAAATACGTGGCTTGCCAATATTTTCGGCAAATTTATTCACGCTGAATCCGGCGGGTACTTTTAATTGCTGCACATTTTGCTCCGTGGCAGGTACCAAAGCCGGATAAAAAACATAGCCGTTAATCATCCAAGTGGTAGGTTCCGCATCTGTTTCGGGAATAGCGTTTTCAAAATCATCTTCGTTGTCGTTGTTGCAACCGGCTAAAAAGCTAGTAAGAGCAACTAGTAAAAAGGCGGCTTTAAAAAAGCTTTTCTGAGTAAGTAGGTGATTTATCATGTGTTCCGGGTTAAGCTAAATTAGATACAACAAACTTTTCTTTCATTTACAACGAGGGCTAAATTGATTTAGTTTTGCTGATTTTTGTTGTGCTTAGCGTTAGGTTTAGTTGGGCGTAGAGTTAGCGTAGCGCTCCCCGCATTTCCGGAGAGCCAATCTCCGGAAATGCGTATTCTCCCAAAATCAGGAAAGTTACTTCTAGCATGATAACTCTCATTTCAAATCTTAAAAATATACCAAAAAATATCCTGCCTAAAAGGTGCTGATGCAGCAATAGTTCAGGCAGGGTTAATGAATAAATTCATACAAATCCTGTTACTTTTCAGTTACCGCAGGTAAGTAAAATTTTCTCCTATTCTGCTGAAAGTCCTTTCCAAAAAATCAGGTACTTCACAAAAAGATCTCTATGATTTTCCTGGCTTTGCTCGTTTAAAGCTGGCTTCCAGCACTTTTTACCCGCAAAGCTGTGCTTTTTGTTCTTCCTTAAAATTGCACACCCAATAAAATAAAAATATTCTGAATCCTGCTGACAAACGGTTGTCACTGGGGCGGGTAAATTTGTGCTATCTAATCATAAAAGCTAAAAAATAAAGTTATGGAACAAATCAGCACCGAGAACCAAGCAACTACAGTTATTACTTCGGCAGATCTTCTGAAACACTGGCAAGGGCACCGCAGCCTGACGCGCCGGGTAATAGAAGCTTTTCCGGAAAAAGAGTTTTTTGAATACAGCATAGGCAACATGCGGACTTTTGCGGCCATGACGCAGGAACTGCTGGCGATTGCGGTACCGGGGCTGCGGCAGATTGCCAACGGATCGGCGGAAGAACTAAACGAACACCTGGACCAGGCTACCAGTAAAGCTGCAATTCTTACCTTATGGGATGAGGCTACCGAAAAAATAAATCAGCTCTGG
>Ga0210040_10010561_pt1 | contig 10566 bp, 4 predicted proteins | sample CryGeyCG12114_NA_FD_185462 | JGI IMG/M metagenome (GOLD analysis project Ga0210040, IMG submission 185462) | Groundwater microbial communities from aquifer - Crystal Geyser CG19_WC_8/21/14_NA (SPAdes) (version 2) | ecosystem: Environmental > Aquatic > Deep subsurface > Groundwater | place: USA...
GTCACGGTTGGGGTTATTCTAAAACCTGTCTGAAAACTGCGCACACAACTTTTACCCCGTTCCAAACAGAGTTTACTAACACAAATTTCAATCTTGCGTTTTCAGGTGATTTTAGCTTTAACATGTGGAGCATAGGGCGCTCCCGTTTCTAGTAATTCTATGACTCCGCCTTCGGCTTCGTAATAAACAACTGCTTGTATCACCGTATTGCATTAATCTAGTTAGTCAGCTGACTTGCATGAGGATCAATTCAATATCTTTATGAGTAGGAAGCAGACTCTGATAAAATGATGAGGATCTCCTATTTGAATGAACAATGGCCACCTTTTGTACATATCATATCCTGATCCTCATCTCACAGGTCATCTTCTATTCTTATTCAGCCTAACCATACATTATACATTACATGCATGCCATTGCAATATTCATAGGCCGTGTGTTTCTATTTTAGTAGTGTGTTGCAGTACCCAGGAACTTCGTACGTATAATACTTGTTAGTAATATCCCAGTAAGTAGGTATTGTGTGACACAGTAGTGTCAAAAAAATAAATCTGCCGAACGGACTTAATATGCAGTGTGGCTAACACCTGTTGGATATGATAATCATGGTGAAGGAATACTGTATGTGTTAGCTGCCAATGTGTGTGTATTGTTTCTTCCTTAAAGCAGAGATTTAATCACAAGTATCGTACACTTAAGCCAGTTCTCAGGTAGAAATTTAAAGACTGTGCGTGATCAAGGGGAAGAGAGGAAAGCAAATACCGTAAAAATGAGTGGCAGCAGTCAGATATTTAGTTTTGTCAAACTGTTGTAAAACGAGAATTCGGAAAAATTATTTCTGTAGTTTCCACTGTTTTTTTTTCAGTCATACACATTAGATACGAAAAACATTGTTATTCTGCGTTTTTTCCTTGATAGTTAGTTTGATTAGGAACCTCAAAAATATTCACTCTCCGAACGTACGTGTGTATTTTTTTAGCGTAGCTGTATCTTGGTTTTCACATGTTTACTTGAGTTCCTTTGTCACTCCTATTCAATAATTAATGAGTTTAAAAGGAATACAAGGAGTGTGTTTGCAGCAGGAATGTTGCGAACCAAACTTAAAGAGTAAATAACGTTTTGTTGACTTCTCAAGAAAGACTTACCGGAAGTTTGTGCTCTCCCTTTTGTTTCTTAAGATGGCCACAGGGTAGAAAATAATTTGCTTCTCTTTCTATATCTATAGATAGTTCCAAGTCTATAAAGTTTTTTTAGTAATAAACAAAGCAAAATCAATGTGAAAGTAAGTTGAGGCAGAGATAAAACGGCCCCATTAGTTAGTTAGTTTAAACTCACTAAAATTACTTACTGGGGTTTCCAATAAAAGTCAACCAAGTACACGTGTTTTATCGAAAACAAACTTGATTTTCAATAGCACAAAAAAAACCAACCCAAACTTTCCGCTCCGATGAAGATTCAAATAATTAAAGAAGTCCAGTTAAAACTGCAATTACAACAAGATAGCTAGGTAGTATTAGATAATGTTAATCATATGGGCAAAGGTTAGTTTTCCCAGTGGATAAATAATTGTTACAATTTTTGATTACCAGCATTTTACTGCGCTAACAAGAATCTGCACACATACACACACATGAACCACATGGAAACCTCTACCTTATCTTACAATGTTGATGATGCGGATACTTTAATGAGAAAACCTGTTTGAGGCCTGTTTGCCAGTTAGATAGACACAACGATATTTGTCGTCAACTTTTTTATTCGTTTTCTTTGAATCCAAACGCCACCAAAATTTGAACTGCTAAATTAACTTTAGGTGCGCTTGCATAATCTTTTAGTTAGTAGCACTAACAGCAAATATTAATCTCGAATAAACAAATTAGTTTATAAGTTACTGATTAGTGAAGTGAATTTAATCATTACTTTTAGCTGCTAACTAATTGTGTGTATCCAAGCCAAGCACTTCCTTGTTGTGAATATTTTACATACAAACGGGTAAAGGAAAGGATCTGGAGCCAAAATATTGCCTATATACTTGAATACATGTGTATTTGTTATCCAATAGGAAGATTTTTTCATCAGTTCCACCTCGTATTCTGTGATTTGATATGAGAACAAGTGCAACTTTTAGCCTTTCCAATACTAACTAACTAAAGGGGGAAGGAAATAGTTTAGGAGCATGAAACACTCTACTTTGTGTGGTCAATATTTAATATGTTGAAAAAAATGATTCAAGTGTGATAGTTACCAGTCAATTTAGCTGATTAACTGATATATTTAACTGATAGACAATCAGTTTTTTCAGTTAACTATTGCTCCTTGGGATTAGCGTTGTGATTGCAATATTTTGGTACCGGCGACATGTGGAAAAGGTAATGTTTATCTGCTAATTTGTTTTCCCATTTATTCGAATTCCTGTTCACAGGAAGCAAGCGTCCTCATAATTATCGCACGCTTTTTTTGTGTGTACGTACACCGTCTACTATACTACACCCATCATCTTGAGGAGTATTGTGAATGATTGCAAGGTCACAGGATACATCAGTTAGTTAGTTAGTTATACTCACACAATTTTCAATTTAATTTGTGATTGTGTGATCCAAAAACTGCACAAATGGCATATGCAATATGTGTGTGTGTTCAAATTTATCTTGCCAGTCTAATCTTTCTTGCTCTTGGTTAACTTTTTGTTTGCTTTTTTTTCTTTTCCTTTGGTTCTCGTTCTTATTTCCTTACATTTTATTCAAGTAACTTGAGCTGCATGTGGCTAAAGAACTAGAGGAGAAAAATGTATGCATATAATATGAGTGTATACAGTTCTTAATACTTTTTATTGTATCAAGCTTATATACTAGTAATGGCAAACTGTGCGCACAAGAATTAAGAAGGAAGCTAGTGATTACATGCTTCAGCATGGCTTGCTCTTTCAAGCGATTATGCATGCATCATTATTAGCTTTGTTGTTCCCTACTATTATATTGCTGTGACTATTAAAAACTTGAGTGGCAAAATGCATTAGGATCCAGCAGAAGCATTGGTTTTGTTTCGTTATGAATAAGAAATCAATTTGGAAGTAGGCGGTTAGTCGTGTTTGGAATCCTTGCCTAAGATTTTTTGTTTACTGATTTTTGGCTGGAGCTTTGCGGAAATATGGTGAATTTGAAATCACAGTTTTTAATGGAAATCATTTTGATTGGGGCCTTTTTTGTTCATATGAGTCAGGGGAAAATTATATGCTCTTAATGCAGGATTAAAACGGCATGCAGCATTAGAATACCACCTAAACTACGAAACTGATGAAGATGTTGAGCTTTGCATTTGTTATGGCACGTTAAATGTAAATATTTCTTGTATGCATTTTTTAGTGGGGAGTGACAACATCGAGCATGTAATGTACATGTTGGGTGCAAAAAATTATTTGCCCACTAGAGGATTTTTTCTCCTCCATCTTTGTTAATGTGACAATACAAATGTGCATATTCGCCATGTAGTGCACAGACTGTCAGTGTAAGAATAAGACAATATAATAAATACTCATTCGTTGAATCTCCTGCTATGCATTAATAACTTTAGAGCTTGCATTTTTTGCTGTCCAAAGTAGCCTTGAGTATTCTGATTTAGCCAGTCAGATAACTAACTAAACATGGATCAGGGAAACGTGAGTTGATGATGGCATCACCTATGATTTGCGATTTTTCGTTGATCACAAAGAATTAGGATGCACCCATAAGTAACAATGTGGTCAAAGTAGTTTTGACTGCAGGGTTCGCTATAATTTTTTTCCATTTAATTTGGGTTCCTTCTTTTGCACAAAAAAATATCATGCATTAACTGTACGATGAAAATATCCAAGTTGCTCATAGCTGAAGAAGAACCTTGAATTTTCCTCAACGTGTGCGATTTATTGGTTGTATCCTTTGTGCATTTTTTTTTTGCCATAGCGTGGACAAGCGCCTTTGTCTTACAGTACATACTGTTTCAAAGGCTGTCCGCTATACTACCTTCATTATAAGTTCACTGGAGAAAAAAAACTGGAAACTGTAAAGAATGACATGGACAAGAATTAAAGAGCTTTCTGAATGCATTGCATGTATCAAATAAGCTCATCAGGGGAAATGATACCAATCTTTGTTCATGATAATAATGCAATGTGATTAAAAAAAAAAGTATTATAGGACAATCTTCCGGGTTCTCACTAATCATAAAAAATGTATTCAACCTCATATATTTTCCTTTAGCTGCTTAACAAATTATTATTTTTTCGTCAAAATAATTTAAAACAAGTTTTCCAACTGAAAAAATAAGGAAAATAATTTCTATCATACGGCAAATCCCTATTGTTTAGTTAGTTTTTCGTCTGGACAACAATAATAATCCCAGACTTACGTAACATATACTACAAACTAAAGCTTTTTTCAGCCGGCAGACATGTTACTAAACAGAAAGAAAAAATGGGAAATTAGTATGCACATTATGAAAATACATTAATTGCACGTCACTCACTCACCATTATTAATTAAGAGTCTGATTGCTACTTCAAATATTAGCCATACACCATTTACTTACAAACACCACTACTATTTAACTGTCATGTGGTCATCCCGTTGTGTACAGCTTTTTGTGCAAGTCCACTACTGTAGAGAAGAACAGTTTTTGGGAACCATATTTTCCACTTATAACAGGAACACAAAGCATTCTTCATTGCATGGTGATGCTCTGTAAACCTTTATAGGAAGGAAGGTCAGGTCACAAAGGAGCATTCGAGCAGATAGTCCAAAATGATGTTTTGTGCACTGCACTTGCTTACCAGTATATTTCCTTGTTTCATCATCAAATACCATATATACTAACTACGGGCAAGTGGTGGGGCAACAATGTAGCCAGTAAGTAAGTAAATGTTCAATCGTTCCGTACCCAAGTTGACTGACTAACTAACTAACTATCACTACTATATTATACAATTTTTGTTTGTAAGTGATGGGAATGAAAAGCATATATAGCCAAGTAAAGAGGGTAGGTTAAGGCTACAGAGAGCATTCAAAAGAAAGAGAGATGCACGGAGAGCGAAAAAGAGTATGAAGATGATGTGGGATGGTTGGTTGGTTTGGTCCAAAAAGGTGAGATAACGGGAAGACCCGTTCTCATCTTCTTTCCTATACAGCGGTGGATAAAGTGAGTGAGTTTTTGGATTCCTTGGTCTCTCTCTCTCAGCATAGTTAGTTTGGTTACTTGGTTCGTATACATTCTGTGCATGGTTCGGTGCCGGAAGTGACCTTTTCAATAATAATCTGAAGAAGCTTTATGTAGCTCCTATCACATGGGATTATTAAATTATTTGGACTGGTGGAATCATGTATGGACCACAAGAGTCCTCTATTCCATCATGTAATGTGATCATCTATCTACTCCCATCACATGTGCGGAATTCTAGAGTGGTTCTTGTTTCATGTCCTGTCCACATCCATAACCACTTGTCGTTCACTCTGTGAATGCAATAATAATATCTACAGAGTTAGTTGCCTTACTGTTATTTCTTGCTCATCGTTACCCTTTGACTCTGAATTTTTGCTCTACATAAACCGTCCAATATAAGAAACGGACACTGGGATGATTATAGGTAAACATGTAGAGGTTTCAGTTTTTACCTACTGCATTCCATACAATCTACTGACTACTTGCACTCCTTTATTAATGAGCGGCACATAATTTTTGTAATGATAGTTGGTTTCTTAGTTAGTTAGTTTTTTTGGTTTGTTAGAGTCTATAATTATTGTGGATTCTATTTTTTCTGGAGAGCTTGGAGTACTTACAACAAGCTAATCCGCCTCTGTGCACACCATATACTTAGGGCCAAGGGATTTACGGAAATAGAAAAGGAGACACTGTTTTTTATTATAAGATTGCCCTTGCTTTCATTAGTTGATGTATGTAATAGTAAGCAAGTAAGTAAGTAGCTCAATGTTGCTGGAGTTATGTTTGCCTCCCTGTGAGAGAAAAAATTTACTTTTAGTTACTGCCAATGGTTTAACAAACCAACAAAATGGTCTAAATGCTAAGAAAGGGGAGAACCGTCTTCTCCATTTCTTAAAGCATTCATCCAACAACGTTTATCTCTCTCTAATAATAATAATGGTACAAAGGACGTGTCTAACTAACTAACTAACTACCTACCTACCTAACCTAGTGCACTATGTCTGCAGCTATATTTAGAAGTAAAAAAGTGGATGAGGAAGAAACCCATCAGGAATAATCATGAGTGCTGAGCATACTTCTGAAAAAACTCCCTGAGCCATATGCATATAGGACCATACACCTTTGTAACTAACCAACTAACCATAGTTAAAGTTACTTACTAGGTATCATGCTGGACTGTAGAGGTATATATATACAAAAAGCAAGCAAAAGGAATCTCACAAGGACTTTGTTCGTTTTTTCTAAATGCGTATACACATAAGGACTCTTTGTGCACGTATCGTAGACACAGGTATTAAAAAAGCGTATATAGGAGGCAGGCTGAATCCCACTAGTGATTATATACAGACCGAGGAGGAAGGTGGAGGGCCTTTTTTCCAAGACTTGAAAACACCCTGCAGATCCTTCCATATAAGACAAGCTGATGGGGAAATACTGAGAATGAATTAATGACAGTGTTATTCCAGAATCCATTTTTACCTACTTGCTGACTACAAATCAACTAGCTGACGACCAAGCTACCTAACCTACCAAAAAATGCAACAACTAATCTCTCTGTCCTCAAATGCATCGCATGGTTATTGCATTACATGCACTTTATTTTTACATAAACAACCGACTGATAATAACTTACACAACTAGTTCTTTTTTTCCCCACTCAACCCACTATGTGCTACTAACTGTATATCACTAACTGCCCAACTTACTAATGAACTACGTTATCGACTAAAAGTTAATGATCATCCCATTACATCCGTAAAAAGATCAATACATATTTATACTCCCTAATAATATTATTCCATGCTAAAACTAAAGACGCACATGTATTCACACTAATAGCCTCATAGAAAAATTGTGCCTCCATTTCTTGTGCTTTGTACTCCCATGCATGATGAATTCTTGTCGAGTTGAGCACACAAAGTGTCTCACTGTGAGAAAGAGATACAAGACGAAGATAAAGGGAAAAAAAGGGAAGACAGTCTCACACACACACACACACTGAGACTATAACACGGAAAATGCATGTGTACTTGCTCATAATACCTTGATGTAATACTCTGTTGTACATATGCATGCATCTTAAGGAACTTGATAAATCCATCCGCCCGTATGCACATAGTACTCGCAACCAACTTTTGTTAGTTACTAGTCCTCCTTAGTTCCTGTAATAATACCCATCCTGATCATCATCACAAGAGAATATGAAACACAAGGCATAAAAACTCAATTACTTATGTATGTGTGCCTTCTCCACATATGTGTACAGCTAACTAACTAAATATGCATCTACTCTTTTTCTTCATATATATAATATGCACTAGTTAGTAACTAACTAACTAACTAACTTAAATTTTGTTAGTTGAAGCCAGTTAGTACTAACAACTAACTAACACTAACTTAACTACATACCGTAGTATATATTACTAACTAAGCGTAAGCTCTGTCAGCAACTCATGTAGTAGTAGTAGTAATGCAACAAAACGCTCATCTTTTTCCTTTGTGTTGTGCTCTTGAGTACAGAAAACCAATATAGGAATAGTTAGTAACTGACTGACTGAGTGAGTGAGTATGTATTACAAGGGAGAGAGAGAGAGAGAGAGAAACGCAAAACATTTTTTGGAGGAAAGAACAGGCTGCAGAAATGTGTGAGCTAGTCAGTCCTTCTCAAGTTGTCTTTCCGTATGCACGTGCATACGGTATGTGGTGTGCGCTATCCCCACTCAGTCAGTGAGTAAGTAAGCGAATGGAAGATACGACTAGTAGGAAACTACAAAGAGTTTGACTGTCAACTTGTCCAGCATGTTTGTTTGTTAGTTGTTCCTGTGACCATGAATTCTATGGTTAGCTAAAAAGTAACTGCTGGAGTGTCCTTTTCGGTTGCTAAGGATTTCTCAAATACTATAACTACCAAGAGACTCTAGTCATTTGTTCGCTCATAGGTGCACAAGTGGTTCTTGTAGCTTCATGAATGCTATGCGTGGATTTGCGTTCCATGTGTGCAGTGAGTGAGCCAGTGGGTGAGATTGTGAATATTTTTGTTTGCCCATCATCATTGGGGTGACACTGGAAGATAGTTGAATAGTTAGTTAGTTAGTTGCTAACTTACTTTTCTCATTTATGGAACACGAGCAGTTGGTGACGGATTTCCGGATTTGCGCACAAAAAGTGTGCATGTCAGTCAGAGACAGATTGTGGGTTACTTAGTTACAAAGTAACTAACTACTAACAAGAGAGTGAAAAGTTGAGTCCATTCAATTATTAAATTAGCTTGTGTGAGCAATGGAATTATTGTTGTATCCTCATGGACGGAAACTGTATTCAACAGAGGCTCTAGTATATTGAGACTCCAGTTGCTTGTCTGTGGTTCTGGTTATTTGTGATTATTGGAACCGACGGGATGGAAGACTATTTTTTTCCATAATAATAATCATAGACTGACTGTATATTTTATGCATATGGTTTTTTCTGTGCTGCGGTGAGTTGTTTTAGTTAGTTGGAAAGGAAGCAGTGTGGTTGTTGTACCACTATTGTGTGTGCACAGTTTTTACACAGTAGAGCACGTTTTTCATCGATAATATTAGTTACCAATTGAGTCGTGTAGCTCCCAGAGTCAAGTGTTTCTTTGGATTTTTTCTCTGTGTGGAATTGATTGGACATTTGTAGTTGGTAAGTTTACATTAATTTTTTTTGGCAGTTGGTCAGATACAAATTTCTAGACCGTTTAAGTGTTCATAGTATGTAGTATGTCTAGGGCCAGGGAGTAATAATGTAAGTCAAGTTGAGCTTACTCACGATATTTTCATGTGTTACACATTTCCATGGTGTGCAATAGTTGGTTAAGAAGGATTTGTGCCTTTTCATATGTGCCAATAATGATAATGGGTTGAGTAGGTAGGTATCCTCATGGCACATTATAGTTCATACATATAGTAGTTTGTAAAAAGGAAGAATGAAATCAAGTTTGACTTTGATGTCATCATCATCATTGCTGTGCAGCGATAGTGCAATAAAATGTTACCTAATCATGAAAGAAGAAGGAGAGGGGGGAAAAAGAGGGCACAAGTTACTTTTTAACTAGTGAAATGACGGGAGTGTATCTAGGTCATTCTCAACAATCATCCTTGTTGTTGCACACAAAATGTGCTGTAGTAAATATAGGCAGTCAGTCAGTCAGTGGTGGTTGATCGCATTGGATAAGATATGTCATCCTTTCCTTATTCTCTTTTGTTCAATTTTTGCACTACCTCATCCATTTAAGGTGTATGTACATAGTTAGTTAGTTAGCATTGCAAGCCAGTTTGTTTGCTAATAGGAAAACTAATCATTTGATAAAGCATTTTGCCACTTTGAATTATTATTTTCAACTGGTGCACTTGCAGTCTTTAATGCTATAGCTGCTAATGTTGATGAATGCAACTATATATAGGAGTTTAATCTTGTCTTGAACGAGCTGTACAGGGGAGTTTAAGAGATGTAAAGATAATATCAGTCAGAATAGTTTGTAGTTATAGTGTGTGCAAGAATGAATGTTGCTTTATGCAAGCTGCTTTTGTGTATGTTGACACTTGGTTCTGGCACATTTTTTATCCTAAGGTTCGGAGTTGGTTAGATTGACTAGAAAAACTGTGCCATGAATGCACTAGTCTTTTGATTATACGACGTCGAGTTTAGGAAGTGAAAGAAACTCACGGACAATGCTAATAAAAGGAAACCAAATGAGTATTTTTGCAAGATATAAAAAACCACGTAACTGCTTTTAGCATAGTTAATGTAAGCAAGCATATGATTATTATTGCATTATATCCATCTTGCGTACTCGGTCATAAAAAAGGAAGGATTGGCTGGCTGGTTTGTGTGTACATGTGCAGCAATGAAATACTTGAGGCACACAGAGAGTGCATATAGCACGCTTTTAATAGTGCGGATCGTTAAAAAAATAATATGGTGCAATCTCGTAAAATGCTAATAATTCATTTGGCAGTAGCGTAATAATCGTGATTGTATGCTTTATTCGTATTTGTGTTCGATCGAGCACTATATTCAGCATGTATTGCAAAAGTGCATCTTTTTTTTCCTTTCCTCACACTGGATTATTATTTTTTTTCCTTTGTCGTTTACGCTAAGGAGTATCTAACTAAGAGCATATAAAAATGTGACCACTCTTTCAATGAAGATTTATGATCCATCATCATGATTATTATTGTGATGACTAATTTTCTCATACGGTATTTTTGTAGATGCTCTCAAGTCTTCACAAATGGAATGAGAATCATTCTGCGAATATTTTTTTCCATATAAAAGGTATATTCTTAGAATTTTTTAGCGTATCATCATTCCCTGGGTATAGGTGAGGAAGATAGCGAGACACTAATAATG
>Ga0210040_10010562_pt1 | contig 10565 bp, 7 predicted proteins | sample CryGeyCG12114_NA_FD_185462 | JGI IMG/M metagenome (GOLD analysis project Ga0210040, IMG submission 185462) | Groundwater microbial communities from aquifer - Crystal Geyser CG19_WC_8/21/14_NA (SPAdes) (version 2) | ecosystem: Environmental > Aquatic > Deep subsurface > Groundwater | place: USA...
GGCGCGAGCGTCAGGACGCCAACCGCGGCCAGGCCATCCGCACGGGCTACGAGAAGCTCGAGACGGCCGGCAACCTCCGCAACCTGCGCATCGCCGCGGGGGTGGAGGAGGGCGAGGTCAAGGGCCCGATCTTCATGGACTCCGACGTCTACAAGTGGCTGGAGGCCGCGGCCTGGGAGTACGGCCGCGAGGCCGACGAGGAGGTCCTGGGCTGGATCCGCGAGGTCACCGCGACCGTCGCGGCGGCGCAGGCCCCCGACGGCTACCTCGACTCCGTCGTGCAGGTCCGCCAGGGGGGCGAGCGCTACACCGACCTCCCGTGGAGCCACGAGCACTACTGCGCCGGGCACCTGTTCCAGGCCGCCGTCGCGGTGGTCCGGGCCACCGGGGAGACCGCGCTGCTCGATGTCGCCGTCAAGCTCGCCGACCACCTCGTGGCCACCTTCGGGCCGGGCAGGACCGAGGACGTCGACGGCCACCCCGTCGTGGAGATGGGCCTGGTGGAGCTGTACCGCCAGACCGGGACACGCGCCTACCTGGACCTGGCCGCCTGGTTCGTCGACGCCCGCGGCCACGGCATCCTCGAGAGCCACGACAAGGAACCCACCTACTTCTCCGACCGCGTCCCGGTCCGCGAGCAGACCACCGTCGAGGGCCACTCCGTCCGCGCGGTGTACCTCACGGCGGGAGCGGCCGACGTCGCCGCCGAGACCTCCGACGTCGGCCTGCTGGCCGCGCTGGGGACCCAGTGGGAGGGGATGCTCTCCACCAAGACGTACGTCACGGGCGGCCTGGGGTCCCGCTGGGACTTCGAGCAGTTCGGCGACCACTACGAGCTGGGCCCGGACCGCGCCTACGCCGAGACGTGCGCGGCCATCGGCAGCGTCCAGTGGACCTGGCGCATGCTGCTGGCCACCGGCGAGGCGCGCTACGCCGACCTCGTCGAGCGGACCCTCTACAACGCGTTCCTGCCCGGGGTGTCGCTGTCCGGCGACGAGTACTTCTACGTCAACGCCCTGCAGGTGCGGCACGACTCCCACGCCGAGACCGAGCGCAGCGTGGCCCACGGCCGCCGCGCCTGGTTCGACTGCGCGTGCTGCCCGCCGAACATCATGCGGACCCTGTCCAGCCTCGACGCCTACGTCGCGACCTCCACGGCGGCGGGGGTGCAGCTGCACCAGTTCGCGACCGGGACCGTCGCGGCCCCCGTGGCCGGCGGCGTCGAGCTGGCCGTCACCACCGACTACCCGTGGGACGGCACCGTCCGCGTCGAGGTCACCGGTGCCGGGGAGGGCGAGTGGGAACTGCGCCTGCGCGTCCCCGCCTGGGCCCGCGGCGCGACCGCGACGGTCGCGGGGGAGCCGGTCGACGCCGTCGCCGGTGAGTACCTCGCGCTCACGCGCACCTGGTCGGTCGGCGACGTCGTCGAACTGGTCCTGCCGATGGCCGTGCGGGTGGTCGAGGCCGACCCGCGCGTCGACGCCGTGCGCGACTGCGTGGTCGTCGAGCGCGGACCGCTGGTCTACGCCGTCGAGCAGACCGACCTCCCGGCGGGCCTGGTGGCCGACGACGTGCGCGTGCAGGTCGCCGAACTGCGCACGGCCACGGCCGAGCACCGGCCCGACCTGCTGGGCGGGGTCACCGTCCTGACGCTCCCGGTCCACGCCGCCACCGCCGCCGCGACCGGCCCGCTGTACCGCGAGGCGCCCGACGAGCGCCCCGCCTCCGCCTCCGCCGAGGTCGTGCAGGTCCCGGCGGTCCCCTACTACGCCTGGGCGAACCGCGACCTGGGTGCCATGCGGATCTGGCTGCCGCGGGTCTGACCCGCACGGCAGCACCCGCGGACGACCTCGACAGGAGTGGGCGATGCAGCTCGACCGGAGGAAGGTCCTGGGGCTGGGAGGGCTCGGCACGATCACCGCGCTGATGCCCTCCTGCGCCTCGGCCCTGCCCGAACCCGACGTCAGCGCGGCGGGCTTCGGGCAAGACGCACGCGGCACGGTCCGGCTGTGGTGCCGCGCGGCGACCGTCGCCGGCGTCCGGCAGACCGTGGAGGCCTTCAACGCCTCGCAGGACCGGCTGACCGTCGAGGTCACGCCGGTCCTGGACGCCCAGTACGTCACCAAGCTCGCCACGGCGATCCGTGGCGGGAACGTCCCGGACATCGTGGACATCGACGACATCAACTCGATGCTGTTCATCTACCGCGACTCGTTCACCGACCTCACCCCGGTCATCTCCCAGCTCGACTTCGCCGACCGGCTCAACCCCGGTCAGGCCGAGCTCGCCGTCCGCGGGGGCCGGAACTACGGCGTCCCGTACATCGCGGACAACTCGGCGCTCTACTACAACGCCGAACTGTTCGAGCGGGCCGGGCTCGACCCGGTCCAGAGCACCGCCGACTTCGACGGGCTGCTCGACGCGGCCCGGGCCATCGGGGGGCTGGGGGAGGGGACGTACGGCTGGTCCCTGGACGCCAACGCGGCCGGGATCCTCGGGTTCGTCGTGCAGCCGCACCTGTGGGCCGCCGACGCCCCGAACATCGTGGGGGAGGTCGGTTCCCAGCGGGGGTCGATCGCCGACAACGACGCCGTGCGCCGCACGTTCGAGTTCTACCGGACCCTGTGGAAGGAGGGGCTCATGCCCCCGGGGAACTTCGCCGCCGACGGGGCCAGGTGGGGCGCGGACTTCCGGGAGGGGACCATCGGGCTGTTCCCGGCGAACTTCTCCCTGGCCGTGCTCAACGCCTCCCCGGAGATGCAGGCCAAGACCGGCGTCGTGCTGCTGCCCGGTCCCGACGGCGGCCGGGCGACGTTCGCCGGCGGGGACAACCTGTGCATCCCGCGGGGTGCCGGCAACGCCTCCGGGGCGTGGGAGTTCGCGAAGTTCGCCCTCGACCTCCCCCAGCAGACCCAGCTCCCCGCCGGTGGGTACATCCCGGTCCGTTCCGACGCCGCGACCCCCGAGTACCGCGAGCAGTTCCCGCTGGCCACGGTGTCCCTCGACGACATCGACGCGGCCTACGCACCGGTGACGTTGGCCTACAACCTGCTCTTCAACCAGCCGGACTCGCCGTGGATCGCCTCGTTCCGCCGGGCCGTGTTCGACGACGACCTCGAGGGGGCCCTGGCCGACGGCCAGGAGGACTTCGACCGCATCCTCGAGCAGGCCCAGCTGTGAGCGCGCCCGGACGTGCCCCCGTCACCGCACCGACCGACGCCCCGGTGGTCACGCGCAGCACCGGGTCGGGTCACGACCTCACCCACCCGCCGCGGACGGGACTGCTGCTCACCCTGCCCGCGCTCGCCTTCGTCGCGGTGTTCGTGCTGGTGCCGCTGCTGTTCGCGGTGTACATGTCCTTCACGAACTGGCCCCTCATCGGGTCCTACGAGTTCATCGGGTTCGACAACTACGCGGCCATCGCGAGCGACCCGGTGTTCTGGAAGTCGGTGGGGTACACCGTCCTCTACACCGCCATCGTCACCGTCCCCATCCTCGTGCTCGGCTACGTCCTGGCCGTCGTGGTCCGCTCCAACCGGCGCGGGTCCACGCTGTTCCGGACGGTCTTCTTCCTGCCCTACGTCATCGGCCTGACGACGCTCAGCTTCCTCATGGTGCTGGAGGCGCAGCCGGGGTCGGGGGCGGTGAACATCGTGCTGAAGGCGCTCGGCATCACCGACGGCACCTCGGCCTGGCTGGCCGACGGTCCGCTGGCCACCGGGCTCATCTGCGTGATGATCGTCTGGGCCGTGTCGGGTCTGACCATGGTGCTGCTCATGGGCGGCATGCAGGGCATCTCCCGCGACGTCTACGAGTCCGCCGAGATCGACGGGGCGACCTGGTGGCAGCGGGAACGGAGCATCACGATCCCGATGCTGCGGCCGACCATCGCGATGAGCCTGGTGATCTCCGTCATCGGGTCCCTGCTGGCCTTCACCCAGTTCTACGTGCTGACCCGCGGTGGTCCGAGCACCGACACCCAGACCGTCGTGATGTACGTCTACCAGCGCGGTTTCGTGCAGCTCCAGCTCGGCGCCGCGTCGGCGCTGTCCATCGTGCTCGTGGTCGTCATCGGCCTCGTCACCGCCGTGCAGTTCCGCCTGCTGCGCGAGAAGGACTGAGGACACCATGACGACCTCGACGACCCCCACCACCACGGCCCTCGGGCCGGCCACCGCACGGCGCCGGACCCCGCACGTCGGGACGGCCCCGGGACGGCCCCGGGCCGAGAGCCGCACCAAGATCACGCTGTACGTCCTGGGCGGGGTGCTGGCCACCCTGGTCTTCCTCGTCCCGCTGGTGTGGTCGGTGCTGCGGTCCTTCCAGCCCAACGACGCCATCGTCGCCACGACGCCGTCGTGGTCGGCCCTGACGCAGTTCACCACGGAGAACTTCCGGGCCCTGTTCACCGGGGACGCCGACATCGTCCGCGCCGTGGGGAACAGCCTCGTCGTCGCCGTCGGGACGGCGGTGCTGACCGCCGTCCTGGCGACGCTGGCCGGGTACGGGTTCGGCCGGTTCGGGTTCCGCGGCCGCAACACCCTCTTCGGGCTCATCGTGGTGACGATGATGGTCCCGTTCCAGGCCATCATCACACCGCTGTACCTGCAGATGAACGCCATGGGCCTGACCGACTCCCGGCTGGGGCTCGTGCTGTTCTACTCCACGGTCAACCTGCCGTTCGGCGTCTTCGTCATGCGCAACGCCTTCGAGTCGATCCCCACCGAGATCGAGGACGCCGCGCACGTCGACGGTGCGGGCACGATGCGGACCCTGGTCTCGGTCCTGCGCCCGCTGCTGCTGCCGGGCATGGCGACCAGCGCGCTGTACGCGTTCCTGGCCGCCTGGACGGAGTTCCTGGGGGCCCTGACGTTCCTCACCGACGACCGGCTCTACACGTTGCCGCTGTCGCTGGTGAACCTGCAGGCCGGGGCCTACGGGGCGGTGAACTTCGGGTACCTCGTCGCGGGGGCCGTGGTCGCGATGGTCCCGTGCGTCGTCCTCTACGTGGCCCTGCAGCGCTTCTACGTGGCGGGGCTGGCCTCCGGGGCTGTCAAGGGCTGACCCGCCCCTCAGATCACGTCGGCCGGGACGACGAGATCGGGGCCGCTGCGACGGGCCTCGGCCCACGCCTCGACGAGGATCGGGACGGCGGCCTCCAGCACCCCGGGTGCGTACCCGAAGGGCACGCGCAGGAAGCGTTCGAAGGCCCCGTCGACCCCGAAGCGCGGGCCGGCGGTCAGCTGCAGGCCGCGGCGCGCGGCGGCCACCACCACGGCGCTGCTCACCTCGGCGCCGAGGTTGACCCAGGCGCAGAACCCGCCGGCGACCAGCGGCCGCCCCCACTCGGGCAGGTCGTCGGCGAGCAGGCCCAGCAGGGTGTCCCGCCCGGTGCGCAACTGCTCGCGGCGGTCGGCCAGGACGGCGTCGATCCCCGGCAGCGCCTCGGCGACGGTGAGCTGGTCGAGCACCGGGGTCCCCAGCTCCCAGGGGGACCGGTGCCGGGTCAGGTGCCGGACGGTTTGGGTGTCGGCCCGGATCCAGCCGATGCGCAGACCACCCCACAACGTCTTCGCCACCGACCCGATGTGCACCACGTCGTCGGGGAACGGGGCGGGGGCAGGGACGTCGATGGCCAGTTCGGCCGTCGTCTCGTCGACGACCAGCCGGGTGCCGAAGCGCCGGGCCAGCTCCACGACGGCGCGGCGCTGCGCCTGCGGCATGACCGCCCCGGTGGGGTTGTGGAACGAGGGCATGAGGTACCCGAGGGCCGGGCGGGCCCGGGCGAAGGCGGTCTCGAGGGCCTCGGGGTCCCAGCCGCCCGGGTCGGTCGCGGTCGCGGCCCGCACGGGGACGGTGACCGGCCGGGCCCCGACGGCCCGGACCGCGTCGAGGGCGTGCGGGTAGCTCGGCGACTCCACGAGCACGCGGTCGCCGGGGGTCGTGCCCGTGCGGAACAGCAGTCCGATGGCGTGCTGCGCGCCCAGGGTGATGAGGACCTGGTGCGGCCCCGTCGGCAGCCCTCGGGCGGTGTAGCGCTCGGCGACGAGGCGCCGCAGCCCGTCGTCGCCGAGGAGGTCGTAGCCCGACCCGCCCCGGTCGCCGAGCGCGACGGCGGCGCGGACGGCGGCGGGGAGCACCTGCGGCGCGCGGGGCAGCACGGCCCGCGTCAGGTCCAGCACGGGGACCGCGGTCGTGCCGCCGGTGGGCGGGAGAGGCAGTTCGAGCACGCTGCCGGACCCGCGGACGCTGCGCAGGTGGTCCGAGGACCGCAGGTCGGCGTAGGCCGCCGTCACCGTGGTCCGGCTCACGCCGAGCGCCAGGGCGAGCTCCCGCTCGGCCGGCAGCCGGCTGCCCGAGGCGATCCGGCCGTCGACGGCGAGCAGGCGGATGCGGGCGGCCAGCGCCCGGTAGGCGGACGAGTCGCCGTCGCGCCAGCCGTCGAGGAGGACGGCGAGCGAACGGGAACTGGTGCTGGTCACCAGTCCACCGTAGATCGATTGGCCCTGGTCATCCAGACCCGTCCGCGGTCCAATCGGTCCGGTGAGCAGTCCAGTCCTCCGCGTCAGCCGCCTCCTCGTCGGTCTGGCCCTCTACGGCACCGCCGAAGGCCTCATGGTCCAGGCCACCGTCGGCGTCGGCCCGTGGACCGTGCTCGCCCAGGGCCTGGCCCGGCAGACCGGCGCCGGGGTCGGGTGGGTGACCAACGCCGTGGGACTGGCCGTGCTGCTCCTGTGGATCCCGCTGCGGCAGCGTCCCGGGGTCGGGACCCTCCTCAACGTCCTGCTGGTGGGGACGTTCATCGAGGCCACCGTGACGCTCCTGCCCGCGCCCGGCTCACTGCTGCTGCGGGTGCCGCTCTTCGCGGCCGGGCTGGTGCTGCTCGCCGTGGCCAGCGGGGTCTACATCGGCGCCCGGTTCGGGCCCGGCCCCCGCGACGGCCTGATGACCGGCCTGCACGCCCGCACCGGCCGGCCGCTGTGGCAGTGCCGCGCGGCCGTGGAGCTCTCGGTCCTGGCGGCCGGCTGGTTGCTGGGCGGTGACGTCGGGGTGGGCACCGTCGCCTTCGCCCTGGGCGTGGGACCCCTCGTCGGCTGGTTCCTGCCCCGGCTCGCCCCGTCGGTGGTCGCCTCCCGGGACCGCGCCGCCGCGGCGCGGTAGCGTCGCGCCGTGCCCTACTTCGTCGCCACCTACGCCTACACCGCCGACTCCGCCAAGCGTGACGAGGTCCGCGCCGTCCACCGCGGGTGGCTCGCCTCGCTCGGCGACACCCTGGTGCTCTCCGGCCCGACCGACGCCGACGGCGCCGTCCTCGTCTTCGAGGCCGCCGACGCCGCCGCGGTGGAGTCCACGCTCGACGCCGACCCCTTCCACACCGAGGGCGGCATCGTCGCGGCGCGGACCGTCGTGGGCTGGAACCCCGTCCTGGGACGCCTGCTCCCCTCGCTCTGACCGACCCGCGGCGGCCCGTCCCCGCAGCAGCCGTCCCCGCAGCCGCCGTCCCCGCCGAGGGTCAGAGCGAGGTCATGCCCCCGTCGACGCGGAACAGCGCCCCCGTCGCGAACGAGGACTCCTCCGAGGCGAGGTAGACCGCGATCCCGGTGACGTCGGCGGGCCGCCCGGCCCGCCCCAGCGGAGTGCGGCCGACGATGGCCGCCCGCGCCGCGTCGTCGCCGGAGATCGCGGTCACCAGGGGCGTCTCGGTGTACCCGGGGACGACGGTGTTCACCCGGATCCCCTCGCCGGCGTAGGCGGCGGCGACCGTGCGGGCCAGGCCGTGGACGCCGGCCTTCGTCGTGGAGTACGCCGTGAAGTCCCGGCCCTCGCCGTTCAGCCCCGTCGGGCTGCCCACGACGACGATCGACCCGCCGCGGCGGTCGGGGCCGTTCGCGCGCAGCGCCCGCACCGCGTGCTTGAGGGTGAGCACCGTCCCGGTGAGGTTGACCGCGACGGTGCGGTGCCAGACGTCGAGGTCGAGGTCGGCGACGGGGGCGTCCTGCCCGAAGAGCTGCACGCCCGCGTTGGCCACCACGACGTCCAGCGGCCCGGCGGCGAGCACCTGTGCGAAGGCCGCCTCGACACCGGGCTCGTCGGTGATGTCCACGGTCAGCGGTCGGCAGTCCGCCCCGGTCGCGGCGGCGGCCTCCCGCGCGGCCGCCCGGGCCCCGTCCGCGTCGCGGTCGGCGAACCAGGTGGTGGCCCCCTCCGCGGCGTAGGCGGTCGCGACCGCCCGCCCGATCCCGGAGGCCGCCCCGGTCACCAGGGTCGTCCGGCCCGCGAGCCGTCCCCCGGGTCGTCCGCCCGTGTGCGTCGTCATCGACCTGTCCGCCCGCTTCCTCGCTGCCGGTCAACCGGCTCACGTCTGGTGGGCCGGACTCTAGCCGGGCGCGGCGCCCTCCACCGCCTCCTCCGCCTCCGGGGTCGAGGATCCAGGAATCCTTGATCACGACCGTGGGAGCGGGGGAGGGAGGGTGGAAGCGTCAGTGCTGGACGCCGCGGGAGGCGGTCTGGTCGGCGGGTTCGCCCAGGGTCACGTCGACCCCGCTGACGCTCCCGTCGACGACGTCGACGCCGAGGGCCACCGGGGCGTAGCCCGCGGCCGTGAGCGTGTAGCGGCCCCCGGTGAGGTCGCCGAAGCCGAAACCGCCGTCGGCGTCCGTGGTGGCGGTGTCCACGACGATCCCGTCGCGGTCGACGAGGGTGACGGTGGCCTCCCGGACCCCGTGCCCGTCGCCGGCCGAGACGACCGTCCCGACCAGGCGGCCCCCGGAGCTGAGGTGGACGTCGGTCTCCAGGTCGGCCCCGGTGGGCAGGTCGACGGTCTGCGCGATCGGGCGATAGGCCTCGGACAGGACGCTGAGGACCAGGCTGCCGCCGAGCAGGTCGCTGAACCGGTACGTCCCGTCGGCGGCCGTGCGGGTGGTGGCGACGACGTCGCCGCGGACGTCGAGCAGGGTCAGGACGACGTCCGCCACGGGCCGGTCGCCGGCCGTGACGCGCCCGTGCAGCGACCCGGTGCCGGCCAGTCGCACGTCGTGGCGCACGGCGTGGCCGGAGACGGCGACCATGCGGGCCGCGGGTCGGGTGTCGCTGGCGGCGACGATGAGGACCACCGTCCCGCCCGCCTTCAGGGGCAGCCGGTACAGGCCCTGCCCGTCCGAGGTGGCCCGGGCGATCTGCCGACCGGAGTGGTCGGTGGCGGTGAGCACGGCCCCGGCCAGCGCCTGGCCCGCGCGGTCGGTGACGACCCCGACGATCCCCAGGGGCAGGTCGGCGGCGGCCTCGGCGAGGCGCTGCTCCACCGGGACCGGCGCCCCGCTGGGCGCGCCGGTCGGCGCCCCGGCGGGTGCCGGTCCGCGCGCGGCCTCCCGACGGGGGGTGGGGACGGTCTCGGCCTCCGCCACGGGCGCGGCCGAGGTCCCGGTCGAGGTCTCGGCTGCGACCGCTGGCGCTGCCGGGGTGGGGGCGTCGTCGGCGTCGAGGAAGGAGTCGAGGGCGTGGCCCTCGGCGTCGACGTTCGGGACGATGCGCTGCATCCAGCGCGGCATCCACCACGCGCCCCGACCCAGCAGGGTGAGCGCCGCAGGCATGATCACCATGCGCACCACGAGGGCGTCGACGAGGACGCCGACCGTCAGGGCCATCCCGATGGTGCCGATGGTGGCGTCACCGGAGAAGGCGAACCCGGCGAAGACACCGGCCATGATGAAGGCCGCCGCCACCACGACGGGTGCGGACCGGCGGAACCCGGCCAGCACGGCGTGGGTCGGGCTGTGCCCCTTGGAGTGTGCCTCGTGGATCGCCGAGACGAGGAACATCTGGTAGTCCATCGCGAGCCCGAACAGGATGCCCACGACGAGGACCGGCATGAAGCTCAGCAGCGGTGCGGGCTGGGCGACGCCGAAGACGTCCGACAGCCAACCCCACTGGTAGATCGCGACGGTGGCGCCCATGCTCGCGCCGAGGGAGAGCAGGAACCCCAGGGTCGCCAGCAGCGGCACCGCCAGGGAGCGGAACAGCAGCACCAGCAGCGCCAGGGCCAGCACGACGATGAGGCCGATGTAGATCGGCAGGGCGTCGTTGAGGGACTGGCTGACGTCGATGTTCAGGGCCGTCTGCCCGGTGACCAGCACCCGGGCGTCGGGCGTCCCGGCGACGGCGTCGCGGATGTCGTTGACCAGGTCGGTGGTGGCCTGGTCGGTCGGGCCGCTGCCGGGCACGACGGTGACGAGCTGGGCCGACCCGTCCGCGGAGGGGATCGGCGGGGTCACCGCGACGACGTCGGGCAGGCCCTGCACCTCGCCCACGACGGTCGCGGCGGCGGCGTTGACCTGGTCCGGGGTGGCCCCGGAGCGGCCGTCGACGACGACGAGCAGGGTGGCCTGGCTGCCCTCGCCGAAGCCCTGCACGAGCAGGTCGTAGGCCTGGCGGGCCGAGCTGGCCGGGTCGGCGGTCTCGGCCGACGGCAGCGCCGTGCGCATGCTGGCGACGGGCAGGGCGACCGTGCCGATCGCGATGACGGCGATGAGCAGGGCCACGACGGGGTGCCGGGTGACCGAGCGCGA
>Ga0210040_10010563_pt1 | contig 10564 bp, 7 predicted proteins | sample CryGeyCG12114_NA_FD_185462 | JGI IMG/M metagenome (GOLD analysis project Ga0210040, IMG submission 185462) | Groundwater microbial communities from aquifer - Crystal Geyser CG19_WC_8/21/14_NA (SPAdes) (version 2) | ecosystem: Environmental > Aquatic > Deep subsurface > Groundwater | place: USA...
TTTCAATACTATTTAGGTAGGTCATTAAAAATGGCTCGAGACAGGGAAGCCGATAATGAGCTCTTTATCAATAGAAAGACTGAACAGCTCATTGACTTGGATTGATTTGAATCATAAAGCAGAATATTACTTTCATACAACTCCACTGATACAGACATTTTTCCTTCCCCTCTCGTTGTCTTAGACAAACCGAACAGCCATACAAGATTTTGTTGCACACTGACACTGTTGTAGTACGGCGATACTGCCGAGTCATTGTCATTAAAGGAGTGACATATGGGCAGATTCTTCTACTCACTCACTCCCCACTCTACCCATCTACCAATTTCGGTAGCTCGGGCTCCCCGATATACCTGTTGTGTGTCAAGTGAAACTTATTATTATTCAGGAGCACCAAAACACCAAATGTGCAAGTAGTTAGTATCGTATGAGAACAAGATGACAAGGCGAAAAAAATGTACTCATCACAGATGAATGAGCGCTTTAGCTCACGACTGAGCGGTCAAGTTCAAGTTAAACAAAAAGCAAACATAAATAAATACAGCTTAAAAGCCTTTATGAGCTAAATGAAGTACAACCTACACATATGCACACTAATTAGCTAATAATAGTAGTCCAACTTCCTTAGCCATGAAGAATTGCCACCCTGTGTAATCTACTTATGCATATCATCATTTGATGATGAAGAAGAAGAGGAATTCTTTATCCGCATTCCCCTGATCTTATTCTAACCTCCTTTTTCTTTATAAAACTCGACGGGTGGACCATAAGTTCACTCATTTTATCAGTAGGCTATGTGAGCCACACAGTTTGTCTAAAATGGCTGCGTCTTGTTTCTCTTTCATTTTCATCTGTGGATTAGTTTTCATAGCCACCTTTACACCATGTATTCTGGAGACAGTTCCCAGTTCCAACGTGATTTCAAATTCTTGGCAATCTCAGCAATCCTCCCAACAATATCCAGCCTACAGTTCCAACAGCTATGGACTTAATAGTGGCTATTCCACTGAAGGACTTTTGACTACCAGCAATAATGGAGCCATTGAAGCAATTGCTCAACCCTATGTGGCTGGTGGTGAATCTGTGTCAGCCAATAATGTCAATCTCGTAGCCACTGACGGAAACTCGGGTGGCTCCACGTATGCCAATAGTGCCATTGGGGGACTGAGTTTATTGAACCAGAATAGCGAGAATCCAAAAATGTATTATTATCAAGTGCATCCACAAGTTCAAACAAGTCAAGGAACTGGGAGGGCCAAGAAACCAATGCGTTGCAAATATGGATCCGATTATATACATTGCACTGCTGCACGCAAAGATAGAAGGAGAGAAGGCGGGGGTGAGTTAATTTTTTTTTAACTTTCACATTCCTTCAAAATACAAAATATTACATAGATCTCATATCGCCCCCAACTGGCGTTTCTCGCAATTTTATTGCATATATAAACTTGTATCAATGATATTGTGTTATGATTACAGGATATGAGGATTCTCAAGGGTCAGCTGGAGGATATGCGAGCTCAGTTGGAGGCGGAGGATATGGAGGGGGCGGTGGCAGCGGGGGGTATGGGGGAGGAAGTAGTAGTGGAGGAGGATGGGGAAGCAGTGGAGGTGACACAGGAATGGGATGGGGAGATTCCGATGAAGAAGGTGGAAAAGGAGGTGGCGGTGAAACTGGGCTCATTGGATTAGCTGGACTCCTCGGTCTTAAAGGAGTCAAGGGACTCAAGGGACTCAAGGGACTGAAAGCATTGAAGGCAGCCAAAGGATTGATTTCCTTACCCTTCCTTCTTCCCATTTTGCTCCCGTTGTTCTTAATCATTGGTTTGCCAGTCATTCTGGGTGGATTAGCACTGTTGATTCTTCCTCTCCTGTTTTTACCGATTCCTGTCATCGTCGTCCCCGGAAGGAGACGAAATTTCGAAGTAGTTGCAACAGGAAAATCAATTTTTGAGGGGGCGGAGGGTATTTTGAAGGCAATAAGAGAGGATGGATGCGTGGAAAAGATTTCCTGTGAAGTGGCACGAATGACTAAAAACCGCAAGATGGAGTCTTGGCTTGAAAAGTATACATTAAAAATAATAAATACAAATGCGGATACGAATTTTTAGTGAAATTGCTTTTTTATTGCGCAGGGGGTTGAACGTGCTTCCAAAGAGCAACATTTGGGTGAATCGTGTGAGCCGGGGCATGAAAACTTTATTGGATTCTAACGAAACGGAAGAAACATGTGAGCAGTTCTCCTGCAAAACTGAAATTTTTGCCGATGCTGGTGAAAGAAATAACACAAGAAGTAGTACTAGTAGTTAGTTAGTTGAATATTTTTGAACGCCAGTGGCTTAATTTATTTGTGACCGTGGAATGAATGAATGACATGCAGTATAAGCTCGTATCGATAGACGATATTAGAGAGCGAATTACACACTTTACAAGTATGGGTGACTATTAATTTATGAATGTATGCTTAAAACTATTGTTCAAATACTGTAAAACGACAGATGCAAGACTCCGTGTACTCATGCTACTACACATTTAGATAGAGTGACTATGTAAAGACAAAGGCAAAATCAGACTGACAGTTTTTAATATACGTATACTTCTGGCTTGAGATTTACAAGTTAAACTGACATGATGACAACTTTAAAACTGCCATACTGAGTGACTTCTGACGACCAGACATTTTTTTTGCAAGACTGACTGAAAATAGAAAAGGACAAATGTAATTACGGTGTACGGTAAAATGATCAAATGACTTTACTGTGGTAATATTAAAAACTGACTAAATGACTTCAATGTGACCAAGGACAAACTACATTATTGAAATCCTGTAAATGTGACAATTTCGACAAAGAGTGGACTTAATAAATACGAGATCATTAAAATCCGTGTCGTTCCAAAGTTTGTTTTATCTATGCAACTATTATACAGGGCTCGCTTATGTCAAGGAATGCAGCTTGAATTTGTGTTCCAGCAATTAAAATGCAGTTTGTTACACTTAGACCATGAGACCACCTTGAATCAAAGTCTGAAAAAGATCATAACCATTAATTTAGACTATAAATACATTACGTATATGGACAAACTCTTTTAAATCTACAGCATTGTATTATACCTTCAAATCTTCAATTTCAGAAGTCCAATCCTTCGCAGCAATCTTGGGTACTACCCACTTAAAAAGCTCGGTAACTTTTTTGGCATTCCCTTTAAAAGTTGCCAAAACTTTTTCCACCGATACTTTCTCCCCTGTGTCACGCCAGCAATCATAGTCCGTAGCCATTGCTACAGAGGCATACAGAAGTCCAGCTTCTTTTGCCAAGTTCACCTACATATACAATACATGCAGTCGCAAATCATATCAAACTTAATTTCATCTGAAAATTATGCAAAAAATATGCATACCTCTGGAACTGTAGTCATATTAATAACCGATCCATCCCAGCTGCGAAAAACATTACTTTCCGCCTTGGTCGAGAATCGTGGCCCTTCAATACAAATAGCGATCCCTGAAGTATGATGCGGGATTTCCAACTCTTTAGCACCTTGAATGAACAACTCCCGTAAACCAGTACTATACGGAGTGTCCATGGGCAGATGACAAATCCCTTTGGGGGCATTTGGGGTCTTCCCGTCATAAAATGACTGCTCCCTCTTCGTAGTACGGTCAATGAAAGAATCAATCATTACCAGTTCTCCTGGATGCACTTCTTCTTTCAAAGATCCACAAGCAGTTGACGCAATAATGTGTGTACAGCCCGCACTCTTAAGTGCCCAGATATTTGCCCTGTCCAATAATGGCAACAATATTTATTGCATGCTACAACTCATTCAAGATGCAAATCTCAACAAAAGTTTCCGAATGTCCAACCTGTAATTGACATTCGTTGGTGAAATGTCATGCTTTCTCCCATGTCTAGCTAAGAGGACACATGGGACGCCTCCAATTTTCCCATGCAACAATGCATCCGATGGCTTCCCATACATAGTGTCCACAAATTCTTCCCGACGATCTTCCAAAATGTCGGGGTCATCTAGTCCGGATCCTCCAATGATTCCAATCTAGTGAGTACAAAAATCTGACATCTCTATCTATACCAATGATTGCACTGCGACTATAACAGTCCTGACTTGCAACACTTTACTAACTTAACTAAATTAAATTTCTATGCATTGATTCAGGACCAGGACTAGACGATTTATGCTATAAGAGTAGCTAAAAGTTTTATTCTCTGTTATGCTGCACATAACATACTGCACTCATTTGCAGGGCTTTAATGTGTAGCAGCAACAGTACCAACCAAGCAACAAAACAAGGCCAAGGAAAATGTAGCCACTCGATGGCGTATGAAGTCAGCGGTTTCTCTGAAAACGCTGCATTTAACACAACCTAACAAAACTTGTTATGAAACCGAAGTGACATTTTTAAGTATTATTTTATAAAATTTTTAATCAAATTGGTTAAGGTGTCAACTTGGTGTTCCGTGAAGACAATCGATAAGTTTGACAAACCAAATCATTGTCCCTTCCACCTTCTACATTAGTTAATCAAATGTGAAATATGTATTTTGTGTAGCGTCGGTATTTGACATAATTCGTTTTTATGTGGCGAGATTAATTTCAACTTGTTAGCTAACTAACTGTTGGGTTGAAGGTTGAATTGTCGATCCAACTGATGAGTAGTTCGTTGACATTAACATGTAACTATTGAAATCGCGACTAAATGAAAGGATTGATAGTGAAATGAAGAAGACTGAAAGTTAAATTCTTGGTTTGTTTGTGGAATGGATCTGAAATACTTTTATGTTCGATGTTGGTTCGTTTCATAGCAGGTGAAATTCCAGGTAACTATTTTGTAACTTTAATCTTTTCACAAATGACTAGTTAATATAACGAGTATGAGGATCTTAATTTTTGTCGTCATTACTATCTACAAGCGAAATGTTTGTATAAATGATAGTTTTAAAAGCACAATTTATGTTTGCATTCAAATTAAAGCTTTGTTGTCATGCGTTAACTTAGTTAGTTAGTTAGTGGTTCACAAGCAGTAACTATACTTTACATGCTTAGAATTTTTAAGCTACAAAATACTACTTGGACGGACAAAGTTCTATTGTTAACCTTTTGTATTCATCATTTCTTTCAGCTTATTGTGCCGATCAAATTACCGAAGAACTGGAACATAACAAATGAAGGGGAAATACGAAGAACTGTTCCGAGGATAAACATTCTGACTCCACAATGGTAATAATAAACTTTTGCTTTTATGCTATCCATTGTTAGCCCTAGCCGTGCGGTATACTTGTTGCCACTTATTGTGAAGCTATTTGAAAGCTAACTATAGTTGTTTATTTGGTAAGTATATAATTAAGTGTCCTGGTACACTTATGTATTCCATAAAACTGGATAAGTTGAATCGAGCCTTGTAATACTAGCTATAACAAACAAGCAAATAACTGGCTTAAGCAAGCTAACATATGAAGCATTAACGAATTCCTAGAATAAATTAGGATATCATCGCAATTGCATCACTTTTGTATGAAAAGGCTAATCAAAATAATCTATACGGAAAAGAGTCCATTGTTTCCCATTGTTTACACTTCTGAAGAACCAAATTAATTTTATTTCCTTTCTTGGAATTGTCCCTTCTATATCCAAATGTAACTTAAACTCAAGTTGACTAGACTTCATTGTCGTGATTCCAGGAATCTCATATACAGTGGTTACCTTTTATGAGCGTTCAATACGAAAAGTATCGTTCTCAATGAATGTTTGTAAACATGCTCCCATTCATGGAGCAATTGTATTTTTTATTTAACCCTATATAAAGGGCGGAATTGAGCTATCAATGAAGCATTTTCTTTTGTCATTGAGATTCAACGGACTCAATCATTATTCGCTTCCCATTACTTTTTGCTGATAACTGATTTATTCGTTTGTGAATCTCAGAAAGTCTTGGTGGAACTAATTCTGGGCCATCGTGCGGTTCTGAGGGATTCTAAAACTCCAGAAGGCTTTACACACGACTGGGAGGTATATGTCAAAGGAGACCAAGGCACAATTCAGAATTTCGTGGATCGTGTGATTTTCAATCTCCATGAGTCTTTTCCGAAGCCTAGAAGAGGTAACTGGTACTTTTACTACAATCCTCGTCATCCATTAATCTTTATCTATAGTTTCTACATTGCATAATAGAATGAATTATAAATAAACGAAGTGAATTGTGAGTCTTGTACATTGTCATTTATCATGTAGTGATCAAAGAGCCACCATATTGTGTGAAAGAGTCTGGATATGCTGGATTTATACTTAATATCGAGGTAAATAATTATTTAATATTTGAAAACATTTAAACTCCTTTTCTGGTTAAAGTCATAAAACGAACTCTGCATGGTTTCACTACTTACAGGTCCTGTTTAAAAACAAAGAAGAGCCGAAAAAAGCTGAATTCCAGTATGACCTGTATCTTCAATCATCAGGTCCTCCTATTACTCCATCACGGAAAGAGAAACTAATCTTTAATTTCCCTAGCGAAGAATTTGCCAAAAAGTTACTAAAAGGAGGTGGACGTATAATTGAAAAGTCAAGTCAAACTGCTTCAGACAAGTCCTCTGCAGTGTTTGGAGGTCAAAGTCAAGGGCCAAGTGCTTCTAACACAGGAAGCGGAGGAAAGTCATCCAAGCATTCAGTGAACTCGACGTCAGTGGGTAGTAAAACTTCTCCTAAAAACTCGTTTGAAACTCTGTTTGGAACGCCAATCAAACGGCCCTCGAACAACAGTAATAGCAGTGGTGTGCCCAATTCTACCAGCAGCAGCAGTAGTAACAATAACAATGCGGGTAGTGTGAATACTAATCAGTCTTCGTCTGCAACGACAAACACTCACCTACCATCTAGTAGTACTGTGAGTGGATCATCACAACAACAGTCGAAAGACAAATCCTCAAAAGATAAACGAGAGAAAGCCAAGTCTGATAAATCATCAAAATCTTCATCAAAGTCTCCACTTTTGACCCCCGAGGTGGGATCTACAAGTAGTTCTTCGTCTTCCTCAAAAGGTTCCAGTAAAACCTCGTCGTCTTCCTCCCACAAGAAATCAGGAAGTAAAGGTGGTCTCAAAAGTGAAGACGGTGGAAAAATAGTGTCAACCAAATCTGGGAGCAAAAAAATGCTCCCCCCAAACAACACTGCGGTTCCGAAAAAGGCATCGAAAAAATCTTCTGACACTGATAGCCCATCCCCCAAAGCCTCCAAGAAGTCGTCCAGTCACAAGTCATCCAAATCCAATGCAAGTAGCATGTCTAGTGAAAAATCAAGAATAAAAGCCGAGCTGCTCGAATCAGACGAGTCAAGAGTATCTTCCAAGCCTGAATCCTCAAGTAAAGACGTCAAATTCAAAGGGTCCAAAGACAGGAATGTTCGAGAAGTCATGGAGGCTGCGTCAAGCAAGAACAATGAAAAGTTACCACTAAGTCCAATCTCCTCATCCTCGTCTAGTTCAGGCACTGAATCCTCTGGCTCTTCCTCCTCTAACAGTGAGAGCAGTTCTTCCAGTCTCAGTGACAGTGACGAAGAGACGTTGAAAAGACCGGCATCTTCTTCCAAGAAGAAGAAAAAAACGAAAAAACATTCAAGTCGGCATAGTCCTGCAAGTTCTGCGGCCCTGTCACCTGTCCTCAGTTCAGCTTCGTCCACCTCATCCATTTCCCATGGGTGTGCGGTTCCTACCTCTTCATCCTCCTCCTCTCGGAAACGTAAGAACTCCAGTTCCAAGGAAAACAGTGCAAGTAAACCACCCAAGAAAAAGTCTAACCATCACAAGGACCGCAAAAAAAGTACAGATAATGAGGATGCAAGTCCAACTCGCCATCATCATCATCATCGTCATAGTCGAGAATCAAAGAAAGCCACAAAATCCAAAGACAACGACGAACACAAGGGTGGACACAAACATTCTAAAATTAGTACCGAAGATATGTCATCTGTAGTCAGTCCTGTGCCACAACCTTGGTCCAAGAGTACCAAGAAGAATCATCATATGCAAAATCAGCTGAATAATTGTAATGAAAATCATCCCACTTCCAGTAGTAATGGGAAGAAGGCACACAGTAGCAAGAGCTCCAAAAAGGCCAATTACAACTCACCACCCAAGGTGACAAGTAACAGTAGTGGTCGCGAAAATTTCTCAGATAATGAGGATGGCCACTCTGATTCCTCGTCCATTGGGTCCGGAGCTGACTTCTTGGGGGATGATATGAATGAGGACAGTATGGGCAGTGTGAATAGTACCACTAATAGTAATGGCCTTGGACTTTCCACGGGATTTTCCCATGCCGGAGTGGCTGGGAGCATCACGGCAGAAATGAAATTACTTCGAGATCTCCATTTGAAAATATCTTCCATAGATGACCCAATGAAATTGCAAGAGGTTGTGGAAATCGTTGAGAGTTGCGGCAAGGAGTACTGGACTGTGGACAATGGAGTGTCCTTTGATTTCGACTTGTGTAAGTTAAACTCCCATGCTATCAAGAGACTGAAGGTAGCTGTCTTAAATTTTTTGTAGCAAAGAATTCTATAGGTTGTAGGTTTTTAATACAATTGTTGTAGGAATATAAATTTTCAAGATTCTAGAATTCACTTAGTCGCATTTGTGCATCAAGTGACAGCTAAATTCTGCTATAATGAGAATTATAAACTATTCAATGGAACGTTGAAGAATGTAATAATGTGCTGAAGACACACATGTACAAGATATATAGTAGATATGCAATTATCCTTTACTGTGTGTACATAACTATAACTACTTACAGTGTGCGTATGATGATCAGGTCTGAGTTTTTACGCATTTATTATTTCTAGTTTAGTTTTACCTATAGAACAGATATATGATGATACTTTGAAAAATCATTTGTCTTGATTGTGCTGTTTGTTTAACACTTGTAGTTAGTTTGTTTTTCTTTCCCCATGATCAAGTGGAATCAGTTTGAAAATCTGTTTTCAAAGAAACTTGTTTAGTATTAGTAATATCCAAAGATAAAAGATCCTCAATCAAATGGCAGGTGAAAAGGTTGGTTCTACTTCTATATTGCCAGTTCAATATTTTTACTTTCGAAAGGTTCACTCGCAGTGAGCAATATTATATTTATTTATTATTACACAATACCACAATAATAATAATCTATCAAGACTAGTGGACTTGTTTATGGTTTCCTATCGTTATGTGCTATTATGAATACTTTGCATAATCTACTTTTGTTCGTTTGTTACAATATATTTTGTGATATTATTATTGTTTGCCTTTTAATGATACATATAATTACTGCAAACAATTATGAAGATATTTATAAAAGAAAGCCATAATAACAAATACGTATTTCAAAGCATAATAACAAATACGTATCTGAAAGCATAATAATCTTACATAGAAATCATCAGTCTTCTTACATACTATTAAATCTACCTACCACACAAATTTTTGTTGCTACAAGTTCAAGCACGTGCAAGCAGTTTTATTTCATGTGTGTATTTTTTGTGAAATAAATTGTGAAAGTTTTGTAGGCAAACATAATGTTTTCTGTATTGATCGATCGATCTTTCTTTTCACCGGGAGTTATCAAAATTTGCATATCTAACAGCAACGCATCCCACTCCCAGTCATTCGACTATAATTCCAAAATCTACTAACAACTAACTAACTAACACTTAAAAAACTCAGAAGGTTAAGAAACTTGATACCTTGACAGATTCCGATGCCATCTCGAATTTACTGGATTTGGTCCAATGTTTCAGCAATCTACACATAAATGAAAAACAACAGAGTTACTTTCACACAACCATAAATTTAATTACATCGATTGTATCGAATTGGATTTTGAGCAAAAATACATCAAATTGTAACATTGTACGTACCAACTTTGGATGGGGGATTTCGTAAATCTCGTACAGATGTTCCGGATTGAAAACAACTTGGACAGCCTAAGCGAACTTTTACGTCGGTGAAAGCAATCTATCTTTTTGGTGCAAGAACACAACTCACCTAGCAAAATTGATCAACTCTACTATAGTAAGTTGGTAGTGAAAGTTTTAGAAACTGACTAGTATTCACTATAGTGCACATGAATTGTACGACTTTCACGGTTTTCCGCCACTTTTAACCACGAGGTTTCCTACATCTAATCGATCATACATTGGGTGCGGGGAATTTTCGGCACTCGAGTTTCCTTATCAGTGTATGCGTAAGTAAGTACGTTGACATTCAATGCAGTATGTGAAATGAGTGAGAAAAATTGAGTCATGGAACATGATTCTCATTCATACATGCGGCTGTAAAAAATAAACGACGATAACGAAGCAGACAGTATTCATTTCTGATGGTAGTTGTGATAACAAATTGCAGAGTAACATGACACCATGCATAGTTATATATCTGTAGTTAGTTAGTGTCTAAAGTTGTACCATATACAGTATGCAAAGTTGGACAAAAAGGATGAGTAGAGTGGTTTAGCTATGCGATAAATGTCAAGTGTTATTTTATTGTAGCTAGCTATAGTAGCTTAAGTGCAAAATAATG
>Ga0210040_10010564_pt1 | contig 10564 bp, 7 predicted proteins | sample CryGeyCG12114_NA_FD_185462 | JGI IMG/M metagenome (GOLD analysis project Ga0210040, IMG submission 185462) | Groundwater microbial communities from aquifer - Crystal Geyser CG19_WC_8/21/14_NA (SPAdes) (version 2) | ecosystem: Environmental > Aquatic > Deep subsurface > Groundwater | place: USA...
GTGAGTCAAGATTGGATTGGCTCAACGACTCTATTGAAGCATCTGGTGATTTTGTGTGCTCATTTGTCATGAAAGTTTTTGAATGGGCAAAATTTGGAGATATCTTTGGATGGAGTGCAGATGCCTGTATAGAGTTTGACTGTAGCTAGCATTGATTTTTCCCATTTCATAATGTATGTTTTGAAGGGATTCATTAGTTAGGGGAACTAACTACCGTTTTGGCATAGAAGCTAGCTTGATTACATATTATTTTGTGCGTTGTTTGTTTGATTGTAATCATTATGCAGCTGTCATGATAGTGCGCTGATAAGGTGAAGAGGATCCTTGTGTATAAACACATGGAAAAGTAGTATTTATTGTCCGGGTGGTCACTTGCATTGATGATAAAACGGTAGTGATTTGAATCTTGCTACTTTTTCCATCCACTATTTTTTTAAACCTTTTTAGCCTGTGAATTGGCTATAGGCTATTTGAGAGTTATGTCATCTGCTCTCATGGAAAAAGAAGAGGGTTTAGAGTTAGTCCATTGTGACTGACTGAAAAGGATGACATCATTATTATTGCCATTATCATGTGCAGGAGGACAAATGTTGTAAGGTATAGTTGTAGAGAAAGAGCACACTTTGATAATAATGAAAGGGATGATAAGATCTGTATACAGAGTGCGCAAGGGACTTTGGATTTTTTTGGTAATCAGCGGAGCGATCGGAATTATATTTGACATTTGCATTTGGACCATTAGGGACGAGTTATAGTATGTAACTAACTGAGGGAATGAATATTGCTAAGTGATTAAAAGTGTGTGTCCTTCTGTTGTTGACTGCTATAGTATAGTCAGTGAAGGATGTATTGTGGGAAAATCACGTTGAGCCATACGGGACTTTTTATTTATGAATGGCCGTTGCTGAGATTTGTTGAGAATGTCCCCTTGATATTTGATTTGGTGATATTGGACTGCTATGAATTTTTATGGAGCAATGAAATGGTATCACCTTATGAAAGGAATGGCATTTTGTTTGATAGTTTTGTGAGAGGGACTCACTGAAAGAAGATGTAGTAATGTGTAATCCTATCTTGGTATGGTTCACTGGGTTTAAATAGTTAGATAATGTCTACCTTTTATGTCACATGTTTGTACAGTTTTGTTGTCCTTTTGTATTAGTTAGTAAAATAAGCAGTTTTTTTTTTGTAGGGAGGAATTTTGGAAGGCGAAATAGTTTACTGTGGATTTTGAAGAAGTATGGGATTTGAATTGGACACATAGGGAGAATGAAAAATTTTGTAGTCCTTGTGATAACTGCAAATGAAGTGTTGTATTTTAAATTTGTTTTTCGGGCTGACAGATTTCGCGTTTGGGAATATGATGTGTCTTTGATTTTTAAAATTGCAATGTTGTTCTGTCAGGACTTGAAAGGGTATTCACAATTGAATATTTATTTGTCAAGGAGTATAGTCTTGGTTTTGTATTGTGGATGAAAACAAATATATGTTGTACCTGACAGGGGAGAAAATGGATGTCCCAATGAGCATGTAATAAGAAACGGTTGTCAGTTGCACGAGTGCATAGGGCTCAGGTGAAATGTATCCCGGGAACATTGAACCGTTCAATGATTTTATCAGTGGTTTAAAAACCAGGGTAATGGATTATGGGATCCAAGAATGGGAACAAAATAACGATTTATTGTGCTCCGAGATATGAATATACGGATGAATTGTAGTGATTTTGCAGTTAGTTTCGTTACCAAATGTATGTTTTAAACTTGATTTATTTGCTAGAAAGTAAGTAACCAAAACTTTTTTTATGTGTAAATAAAAAATGAATTTTACTCCATGTGTACAATACACTCATTATATGCCGGGACTTAAACTCGGGGTAAATTGAGCAAACTACGGAAACAGTGTGTTGTTGAAAATGTGGGAATCATTTGATTCGGGTTGAGTAAGCTCCACTTGTTTTTTTCTCTCTTCTGGTCTATAATGTGAAATGAAATGACGCAGTGCACTTCTCCAAGCATTGGACCGTACTTTGGCCGTAATGGTAATCATTAACTACAGCTATAGATGGGCCAGAGGGTTTTGCTATACGAGTATAGATGCACACGGTGGTGAGTTTCCCTTGCGAGACTCTCATTTTGAGCAAATAGTACGTGAAATACAATTATTGTTTGGGAGAAAGCAGTTGGTACTTGAGCTATGCGTTCTTTTCTCTGTGAGAGGGAAACAGTTGAAATTTTAACGTTCAATGAATCCACTTGACTATATGCTTTCACTTGGTAGGCTTTTCAAGAGGGATAGATAGAATGTGTTTTATCGTTACCTATACGGTGCTTTACCAAGCTTTGTGATGGATATTGGGCTCACATGCTCTATGTACTAACTAGAAACGTAATCAATGATGATGATGGATTTATATGTTAGTACTTGGATGACTGAATGGGTTTTGAAAAAAAAGGCGTACAAGGAAACGTGCTATTTGTTGTGTGTGTAACAAAAGGAGTGATGATTAGCCAGTTTAATGTCCCTGTTTACGAGTCTTGTAAAATTGGTTAAAAGTGGCATTCAGTTGTAGACAACTAGAGTGGATAATTTGATGCAATTAGGATGGTATTGAGTCAAGTTTTATGTATCATCATTGTGTTACTTGATAACAAGAGCTGGAGCTTAAGTTTCACTAGACGGGATTGTGGATAGTTGATAGGAATTGAAGTCGTTAAAGATTTAGTTTCACATTTTTATTAATGTTAAGTTCTGTTGGGGTTTTGGATGTAATAGACATTTTTTATTTTGTAGCCACACGCATTTATATTGTTGATTCGGAGAAGGGATTTTTTTTAATCGTAGTTTGAAGCCTCATATAGGATGTTTAGAACGCAGAGTTAAGAATAGTTAGTAGCAGTAGACGACTTTTTTGTTGTTGTTGTGATAGATAGGTAGTTAGTAAATGGTTAAAATCCAGCGGCGATTGTGATTAAGACGCTATATTGGAATCATGTTGATAGTCCCTGGAGCGAATTTATGTACAACTCACTGCATATTCATAAATTGATTATGTTTAATTTTTTGTATATGAGCAATAATGGTTGCCATCTAGTAGTTTTATATGATCATTGTACTCATGTTTTTTTCATGTGCTTTATTCTGTGATGATGAACGTAACAACGTAATAATCAAGGTATATAGAATAGTATTTGTAATGAGGATGAGATGAGTGAGTAATTCTCCTCTCTGTTTGAAAGGGAATGAGTAATTAGGGCTTGAACACTAATTACTGTGGACCATAGTCAGTCAGTCAGTCAATGGTGTTGTTTGGGAAATTAGTTGGGATGCTAATGAGTTCACTTTTTCACGCATTGTTATGTGTGTATGCCAGTAGCTTATGGGAAATGGCGCAGCTAGCAATATAGTATGGATCCATGTTGTTGAACGGTGGTAATTATATGGTGGATTTTTATGTGTTGGTTGGTTATGTGTGTGTATGAATTTGGGTAAGCTCTTGATCCGGTAGGATTATCTGACTGAATGAAATTGACTAAGGGATAGGAAATATTTAGTTTCGATTCGCAAGTCTTTGATTAATTTGGCGTGTAAGTCGTACTTAACCTAGGTTAGACTGATGCCAAGCGTCAACACTGAAACGCAGACGAATCGTCGCATTCAATTATTGTATGGTCAGTGATAGTGTAACTAATATAGGGGTCTTTAGCTGACACCTAATTAATCATGTTAAACGTATAGTGAGTTACTGGGTAGTACTAACTTGTTAGATGTAATTTATGCTGAAAAACCCAAATGGGAAAAGTAAAGCCTCCAGTCTTGCAGATTTATTTGCCAGCAACGATGCTGTAATAAATGATTGGTGTAACTCGTTCTTAAGTCCAAATGAGCAAAGACAGGTTTTATTATGTTATTGATAACACATGTATTTTATATGATAAATGTTGGCTGCACTAGTGCAGTTAAGGGAGCCATTTATTTTGACTAACTTACGCATATATATTGTGAAAATATTTTATTGCATGATTAGGTTTTGATTGATGAGCTATTACATGCACATAGTAGATTAGTTGGAGGCAGTGATTATCATCTTGGATCGTCAAATGGGTTTGTTGTCCAGTCATGAGCCAGTTTGACCACATTTTGTGTGTGTGTGTGTTATTGTCAAAGTGACTTTGTATTATTAAGCTAACATGATTTTCTTCTTTTGGATATAGGCGGAGAAAATGAGATCGCTTCCATTTTTCTCCATGGAAGGGCTCTCGCAACCACCACCAGCTCATATGGGCATACCTCCTTACCACCTGGACCCTACCAAATCGGTGCATGGTAAGTATTTTGTATTTTCTTGTTTTACTTATACTGTAGTGGGCAATGAATGTCCTTTAGATTTTGATTTGCAACCATTTCGGCTTTCTTTGTATGCGTGCAAAAGCTTTGGTGTGCCGTGTAGTTAGCCAGAAATCGCTGTGAATTTTTATGATGATAGTAGTATGGTTTATAGAGGAACTCTCAGTAACTGTCCCAAGGAACGTTTATTTACTTTGACGGGGGTGAAAACCAGAAGCGCGGAGTCAAGTCAAGTCAGCAGCATTAGTTATACATAGTATTATGTTCACTGCAGCATGTATGCTTTAATAATCCCTTTGATTTTGATTATACGTATAGTTAGTATGTATTATGGGTTGACTCCTTAAGCGTAAGCCATATCATTTAGTTTAGTTATATATGGTGCATATAGGGATTTTATGCTACTGAAGGCGTACTTGTTTGCTCGTTGTTGTGAAAGCGTGCTGTTATAAATCCTTCTCCCATGGAATGCACAAGAAGGAGTTGACAAGACTATATATTATAAAGGCTGAGTGACTAACTAACTAGATACGTACCTACTGTACACAACACGCTGCTAAAACTTTCTTCCGTGACAAAAGAAGAGGCTCCTTTTTTAGACAAGATTCCAGTATACAATGGTGGATCGATATAGATCGTTAACTATAGAAAAGGTTGACAATGACAATCGGACTCATTGTTGTTTTTTTTCTACTGCTTTTTGCTGCTACTTGTTCCTTTCTTGTGTGTCCCATGACGTGACAAATATGATATCATGGGGTCATTTGATCTAAAGTCAGTGGGAGATCCTATGTAGGGAGTAAAATGTATGTATGTAGTTAGTTAGTTAGTTAGTTGACGAAACCAGTAGTCTTTGAGACTGTAAAAAAACGTGAGTTTTGTTTCTTGTATTTGAGAATGGCTGTATTTTTCACATATTATTGCCCAACGCAACTGTTTTTGCTAAAAGTTAACATGTTTGGAATAGATTGCCGAATGTGATGTATTAACATTTTTGAGCAATATAGTAGAAGTGGATTTTGTGCTTTTAGGTTAATGAAAATTGGATGTCCCTTGCATTGTCCCATAATACAACATGTTGTCTGTTCTTTTGTGTTTGAAAAAAGTGCTTTGTACTCGGTACGGAGCACAGATATTGCATTATGGTGTTCAGGGCCCAGTATGTGGTCACCAATTCATCTGCCAAGTTAGTGAAAAGGGCAAACAGGATGTGGACGGGCTTTACATGTGTAGGCTGTGTTGTATTTTTTGTCAATTCATGATATACTATTTGTCGTACTTTTTTAGGAACCGCATTCTGCCCAAGAAAATATTTTTTATTTACTTTGATTGGTGTGCAATAACTGCAATGCCATTAAATTTGATTGCCGACTTTTACTGGTTGTAAATTGATGGTTTTATGATGATGGCCGTAAGTCATTGTTTGTGAGCATTGTCATCATCATATTCCTCTTTTGGTCTCCTTTTTGTTGTGAATGAAAAATGTCAAGTACATTTCCCCAAATGTTGTGCTTGTACAATGTTTGTTATGACATATGGGTGTTTGTTGGTGTCATGACCAGTCTTGTATGCGAACGAGTTAATGTATTTACATTGGAGAGTGATAGTTATATAGTTTGGTTGAACGTCTGACAAACGCGTGCTCCATTGTTGTTAATGGGCGCACGAAAGTGTAATTTTTTATGTGTTCTAGTTGGGATTTGTATAGGGAATTTTGAATGGAAAGGGTCATTCTACGAGAGACACTAAAAATGTATTGTTTGGAAGACAAGACAATTGAAAAGCGCAAGTTTTTTTGGTGAAAATAGTGAGGATATTGAAGTCTGAATTGAAATTAATGCATTGCCGTCTAGTTTCAATGATAAGTTGTTCACCCTTGTAGTTAGTTAGTTGGTTTGCAAAGTTTCATCATCATTAGTTTTAATTAAATTCGACATTCGGCTAGAATCCTTTGATCTCGGATAGGCACACTCACTATGATTTCCGAATGTACTCCTCTCAAATTACTGTGCGCTCGTCTCCTGTAAATACTTAGTTTTTGATTTGTCGCGTACAAAGTTTGAACACGTTGTTTAGGTATTATTGGCACAAGAGTTGCTGCATGTAATCCAATAATGAAGGATCATTATATATATTTTGTGCGCTGTTATTCATTAGTTTTTCTTTTGCTGCAGAGTGCCATGCTGGTACGTATTCAAATTTAAATCCTTTAGCTCGGTATGTTTTTTTGTCCATTTACTGGTCTATAGTTGGGATAGAAATAGATTGCACAACTTTTTTTGCAGGTAAAACTAACTAACTACTTTAGATTTTATTACTGCGGCATGTGAGCGAGAAAGTAGGGTAGAAAATTTTTACTGTTGAGGGTGCTATTGTTTTCGTTTGCATTACATTTATGACCCTGTTGGCGCCAGGATCGGTTTTCTGAGATCTAACAGTGGCTACTAAATAGAGTGTACTCTCATTTTATTAATTCTCTGTGTTGCGCCCCGAGACAATGTGTACACTGGAGCTGTTTTATGGAACCAGGGTGTTTACGTTTCGTATGGTTTTGAATGCAAGACTTTTTAGGAGGGATTTTCTGTTGGAATGGTTTACCTATTGCCAAGGAAAGTGTAGCATACATTTTTGTTCATCCAATATCCATTTGGTGTAGTTAGTTAGTTAGTTAGTCAGGAGATTTTTGTTGGGTCATCGGTTCGTATGAACTAATCCTTAGCTTTTCCATATTGTTTATTATTTCAGTGAGCAAAAAGATTTTTGGCCGCACGTGATTTGTTTCTTGGGATGATTAGTGCAAAACACACGTTTTGGTTCAGAGAGTATCAGCTTTATTTAATGCCACGTGATTAGTTTGTTGTATTGTTATTGGTTTTCTTGTTCAGGGAAATATGATTAGCCTCATCGCATCCTGGTCACGTTCCGAATTGAAGTGCTCAAGTAATAATCATAGTAAGTAACCGAAGGGCGCAAAATGTGTGTGACATTGGGTTCAAATAATGTAATGAGCTTTACTTGCTTTTGCTATGCGTTACAGTTACAGTTACATTATTTGTAACCAGTGGATCATATTATAGCTGAGGGTTATGGAAAGAATATGGTTTTTTGTGTAGCAAAGGTTGCGAAAGTTTTGTGCAAAATATCATCGAGTCCTTTATGTATAGTTTTAGGGATTATAATGATGGCAAAAGTCCCGCCTTGGGTTGGTAAATCATGTTTCATTTGTATTGGTAGCATTTCTAAGAATAGTTAGTTTGTAATGCTTGTTTTTTCTTTCTTTGCAAAGATGTGCACCATAAAGTTGTTGCTACCAGCAAAAGAAATGAAAGGAAGCAATAAATTGTATTGGGATGTTGAAAATGTGTGTTTGACATGATGGTTGTCACATTATGTATGTTTGTAAATAAGTGGATGGGTGGCTTCACCCAATTTATATTTATGGGATCCCAGCCGATGAATTTTGCGCAGAACTGCGTGTCTTATATGAATTCATGTGTAATAATAATGTTTTCGTGTGTAGGACAAGTAAACTAACTGACTGAGTTACTCATTGCTTCACTGACTGACATGAAAAGATGAGTTAAAAGATGTTCCTTTCAAAAGAGAGAGACAAATGGGAGTACTATTTAGGTAGGTAGGAAATGTGGAGTTTGCAACTAAACCACATTGTAGAACAGAGTGACTGAAAGGCTTAGATTTTGTTTATAGTCTGTGATAGCCAAATAGGACAATCTGTTTGAATATATTGGGAATGGCAAATGACATGTGTATTTATATGAGTAGGGAGAAGGAGCTCCTTTTTGCAAGCTGTTTCACGTTGATACACCAAATGCTAAGTAATGGTTTTTTTGCTGCTGCTTATTTTGGTTTGTAACGAAAAATATTGCAATTGAGACCCACTGTGTCAAGTGTAATGATTAGTAGAGTCACAGTGAATGTTTGGGAGCGATGCATTTTTAAACAGTTTTAAAGTAGCACAGACAGCAGCAGTATGATAGAAAACGTGAATGCTAGCTTAATAATAATAGTAATAATAATAATAAAGTGAACTGGCTCCCCGCTCGTTTTTCCAACTTACGGATCTGGCAACTCCCCAAAGGGTTCCAATCAAATAAAAGGGAGCTCTACTCAAGAAAACTCATTTTGCTTCAATAGACTTGAATTGATCATCATCATCATCAGGGTATAGTTATGGGAGAGAGGGAGGCAGCCAGCAAGCAGAGGCTCAAGTTAGAATTAAAATGGTTCCGTCACAGGAATTCACGATTGTAGAGAGACATAAGATCCACTCTCTTTTCTCATGATTACTTTCCTCTTGTGTGTTGTAGTCATCATTATAATGAGATTCCTTTCCTGTCTTCATCTCTCCTCGCTCATGCATACACTCGCTGCCGATTGCTTTACATATAGGCGATGATTCTTCTTTTTCCTGAGCACAAATTGTCTGCCCGTTTTCTCTTGCTGAAGAGTAGAGCTACGGTAGTGCTATACTAGTTAGTATGTATGATATTGTTCAGTATGATGGCATGTATGTATGTGTTCTGTTACACGGCAATTCGTATTTAGGATGAAAAACTAACCACCAGAGCTTTTATTCTAAAGCAGTATAGCAGTGGTGCAAGCTACTTAATGTTGTGTATCTTAGCCATTTAGTGGAGCATTTAAAATTCTTTTTTTTGGACTTGTCACTGAGAGATTATGTAAACGGTCGCGCTCATGTAATCCTATTTGTGAGCTTAAAATGGGAAATGATGGCATTAGGCAGGAAATCGTTAGTTAGTTAGTATTATAGCATGAATCACCCTTTGATAAAACTGCTATTGTATAGTTTCTTAGCGAGTCTCTTGCATGATTTTGCTACAAAATTTGCCGTGCTCTATAAGTAGGTAGGTTTCCAGGGGAAATTTATCCGTAGTGAGTAGTATAGTGGTTGATGACACCGCAAAAAAATGGAAACTCATTTAGATTTGTCCTCACAGACAGTGTTCCAATTTGTGGAGTACACGCGTGCTTCTGACATTGATCTAACAAACAAGAGCGGACTGTGTTTCCTTGTGAAAGGTTCACTTCTATCCATATATTATGGGTTGTTAGTTAGTTACGGGACTGGCCGATTATACTCCATGCATTCATATTTGAAGGTGTATGATCCAAGTGCTTTCACCCTTGTACATTTTGAGTGGTGGTGGTTTGGTTATGCTATATGGTAGGACGGAAATGGGATTATTAAATGGAATCCCTATGGCTGAATAGCTGGGAGCCACCAAGTTTTTATGCACACGGTTGAATGAGTGTAATGGTAATGAAAAGGATGAAAATATAATTGAGATTGAAAAAAGTGTCTAGTTAGTCAAGTTAGTGGACATGTACAAATGTAGGTTGCAATTTTTCTGCATTAGATTTGGATTAACTGGGGATAGAAAATGATAGTAAGAAGTTGGAGGGATCAAGGAGGTTTTTTTTAAATCATACACGTGGAAAAGTTTTATATAATATTGCGTATAGTTAGTATGATGGAAAAAATAATAATAGTGAAAGTAGTTGTGTGCCTCCTGACTCGAGTACTTAAAAAAAGTACTTGCCATTTCAAGTATGCCGTATATTGTTAGGTAGGTTAGAAAGCTATAGTATAATAGTTATAATATGACGAAAGACGAAGAACAAGAACGGAAGGGAAATGAAGTGGCTCACATTTTTATCATTCACTTTTCATTGGAAGGGAATTTTTTTTCTCTCTCGTCATCATGATTTCTTTTCCTTATGTCAGGTACGTAGGTGAACTGATAAGATGTGCTCTATACGGAACAAAAGAGGGGCAAAATATGCTGACTTGATATTGTTGTAACGTACATATGTATTATGCCGAGTCAGTGAATTTTTTGAGCCACGCTCTTGTTTTGTAAGCTATTAATATTATTATTATGTATGCGTACATTACTTTAAGTTGGGGCCAACGGGATGACATGGCAGTACAGATGTACATACACGAATAATGAATAATTCTCATTAGGACGTGAAGCCTTGGAAGTGAATAAGTACTCACAATGTGCTTTGATAATGATATGAACTGAATTGGAATGTAAAGGGGGCTTTTTTGGAAGTCAATGGTGGTCCCCATTCAAGAGCATTAGTCAGGAGTATTATGCATTGTGACTTATTTTGAGTGAATCCTAATAATTAATGCTCATTATCACATGTGTTTTTGAGAATGGAACGGAAA
>Ga0210040_10010565_pt1 | contig 10564 bp, 7 predicted proteins | sample CryGeyCG12114_NA_FD_185462 | JGI IMG/M metagenome (GOLD analysis project Ga0210040, IMG submission 185462) | Groundwater microbial communities from aquifer - Crystal Geyser CG19_WC_8/21/14_NA (SPAdes) (version 2) | ecosystem: Environmental > Aquatic > Deep subsurface > Groundwater | place: USA...
AAATTGTAAAGAACATTTCAAATTTCAAATAGGAAGTCACAAGATAAGGACAAGAAATTTTTAAAAAGCTAACACTAAAACTAAACGCACCAAAACGAATTTCTTTTAAATTAATGCAATCATGCAATTGTCTCAAGCCTGATGGTGTGTTGTCGACGCGCCGTTCAATTTTGTCAGCGGCGGCGGCGCTAAATTTTCACAAAAAACACCCGGTCGGCGGCGGCGTGACTCGGCGGCGCGCACCTCTAGCCTCATCAGCTAGTCTTTCTCTTTTCACCAACTTGCAATCACAAATTGAATCATCAATCAACATCATTTTGATTTTCGCGCCAACAATAATACTACTACAAGTTATTCCAGTAAACTGATCAGATGACCAAAAAATTACCCTAACATTTCAAATTGAAACATTTAATTACAAAATTAAACCATTTTGGTCACGGTTGGGGTTATTCTAAAACCTGTCTGAAAACTGCGCACACAACTTTTACCCCGTTCCAAACAGAGTTTACTAACACAAATTTCATCTTGCGTTTTCAGGTGATTTTAGCTTTAACATGTGCAGCATAGGGCGCTCCCGTTGGTAATTACCTGACTCAGCCTTCGGCTTCGTAATAAATGATTTCAGTTTTTTTAATTTATCCATGCTTCATAATATTCATGCAGTCTGTAAGAATCGAAAAGACTTGAAATAGTTTTTTGCTAAAAAAGCCTGACAGGGATTTTATGTTTCCCGATAGGTGCTAGATGTTTTTCAGGATGATTTAGAATGGAATCAATCCACACTTTCCAAGTTAATTTTATGAATAAGTTTACTTGAAAGTTAAATGACTTTTACCCTCACGCAGTTAGGGCATCAACGTAAGTGCGATAAAATCGAATATCTCCTAAAATAACAACCTATAATGATATTTGTCACACTTAATTTTCAGCCTCAATGGAAATATAAAAGTGGTAAATAGCACATTGGAAACTGGATGAATACATATGATGCTGCGTACCAGTTGCCCACGCTAAGCTACTAAAATAGCATAGTAGATGGAAAACACATGGATAAAAATCGTTTCATTTGTAAAATGAACATGAATTTTATTTTTTTAAATGATTGGAATACATGATAGTGATAATAAGAGAAAACCAGGTAGAAAACAGCAATTAGCTATTCAATCTGCTATTTGCAACAACAGATTAGAACATCCTTTGTTAAACAGTACTAACTGAGAGTACAGAACTGTCTACATGCGACATCATGATTTATTATTTATTCAGCCGAAGCGTCACATGACAAATTTTTTGCTAATTTGACAAACACATAGATTAGTTGAACAACTATAACCAGACCTGTTCTTCAAGAAATACAATGGGCTTGTTGACGACCACTCGAATAAAGAAAAATAATAAAAAATCAAGTAGTTTTCATTCGTTACACACTATCTTTAGTAGATCAGAGCTCCATCTCCAAAAGATCGCAGTCATTATAGCATTTCTTTTTTTTTTATTGTAGCAATTTTCAGCGTCGATGATTTCACGATAACTCATTATAAAAGTGCATGTTGAAAAGAGTTTTCTCGTCTGAAAAAGTATAGATATTCTTAAAGTGAATTTAAACAACATAACTGGGCAATAAATAAATTGGTAGATCAACTGTACGACATGAATCATAAACTGCAAAATTCCAAACACATAAAACCATTGAAAGAAGGCGCACACCCAAACGTACACTACTAAAATTAAAGTTAATGGTAATGCATCATTAATACGAATTATACGGTATTAAATTCAAAAATGAAGTACAAATTAATTTTTACGGCTAACATAAAATAAAGCCTTCAAATACTATATATGTAACGTGTAAATTTATCACATTAAATAAGTTAGATAAGAATACCAGTTACAATTATCGGTTCAGTGTTGTATAGGCATTTAAAATTGAGGACGAGTTTGTAGTTTGTAGTAAAAAAATGTAGGTGACAAGCTTATCTATACCTAACTTACAAGAATTAGAGTTTATAAAAGAGTAAGACTACTATAGTCAATTAAGATCATTGAGATGCAGGATGTATTTCACCATTCAGACTAATGCCTGAATGATTACTCATTCCTGATGAGCTTGGTACATTCACAGAAAGAGCGGGCGCCCCCTGAGACGCGCTTGGTGCAGCCTTTGGTAAATACTCTGTTATTACTACCGTGACATTGTTCACTGTCACATTATGTCGATGTGCTTTCGTACGATCAACATTTTTCAGTCTAGGTCGACTGTAACAAAAAAATTAAGAATAACAACTTTTTGTCATATTCCGCCTATTGAATCAAATCAGCATAATAATTTGAAAACTCACATGTTTCGAACTTTCTTTTTTGCAGGTTTTTCTTCTTGTGAACCGATCAAATGTGAAGACTTTCGTTCTTTGCTCCCTTCCCGACGAGGTTTAGGAGTAGTGGTAGTAAGTTGTTGGGCTACTTGTTGAGCTACTAACTGGGGATTTAGTCTTGGCTTTCTATAATAAGCAAATAAGCAAGAGCATTTACGATTTAATATTAGAACTGATCAAGAATAGGTAGTTCTTAAAATGCAAAGATTGAGCAGATTAAAACCCGGAATAGAACACCACCAAGAAATAGCTGCTATCCTTTCGTTTAAGACTACAAGATGAGACAAACTTCATACCTCGTTGAAGTCCCTTTTCGGACATCACACATGGCACATTTGAAGGCTTCGGCTGTGTTCCTAAATGTACACACGCTGCAGTCCCAAACGTTGTCCTCGATACCCTTAACAGGACGTTTTTGTCTCCTACAGTGTATTGAAGAATCAATCATTATTTGTTAGTCAATATTTCATTATAGTCCGAGCAGAATTGAAACGGAGGGAATGCAATGCTATGGGCCATGCATTTGTGTGTATTCGACGTCCGTATGAGTTTTGAGAATAGAGTACAAAATGGCTCTTGATTATATATTGTGACATCGTCTTACTTTTGAGGATTCTTTCTGTGATCCATTTCAGATAATTGCCTCTCCCCTACAAGGTTCCCTATAAAAATTAAGTAGTTTCAATTAATTTTCAATCTTTACAAGACATGACTAATTTTGAGCACACTACAAAACACAAACACATAAAAAACCTTTACAATACATAAAATGTCTAATTTTAATTATACGTACAAAAACAACGTACTTGAACTGGATATCGTCTATTAACTTATGTGCTAAATACTTTGGTTGGAGAAGCCTTGCACACCAGTGGGCAATGCCAAACCTCTATGTAGGGTCAAGTTTCTTTGGACTCTTTTGGTTCTTCATTGTTAAAATGGTCGATAAATGAACCTATAGTCAAATATCATACATTAGTTACGTAATCAATTGGTTACACAGCACAGCCATCATTACCGACCGGCGAGAATGTAGCATAAATTTGTTCATTTCGTACTGCATTATACAGCAGTCAGAACACGAACATCGAAAGAATAGAGAAAAATTTGTATACTTAAAAAAGTAAACATCTACGTGAACAATTACCAATAAGCAAGCAGCCTCACTATCTTCCAAATTTGTCAAGATGTAATTAAGCACAAGTTAATCAATTAACAGGTTCTAGTAATTTTCGTTAATGAGAAAAGAAAACCTTCGAAAACCCAAACTTATTGAATTTAGGCAGGATTGTATGTTAGATTTTCACACACTATGGCAGTCCTAAATCACAGCTTGTCTACAAGCTTGTGTGTGGAGTCCAGGGAGTCTAGACTACACAGAAATGCAGATGCACAAACGTAATATACCAAGTCCCTGCACGCACATTTGTGTTCACTATACATAAGTTCACAGCAGCAGATCCAAATGCAAGGCAATAAGGCACCTTATTTGTGGAAAAGGGTGTCACTTGTTGGGCAATTTAGGTCCTTCATAACCTTAAGGGCTTGGGAACCCATTCGACCTCGCCAGACAATTCCAATTTCACTTTTTCTTGAGAGGCCGACTGCCAATAACTTTCAAGCATGCGTACGTTCGGGAGAGAGAATCGGTATTATTAGGGCGTGCATGTCATGAAATAAATACATTTCAAAATTGTCGAAAAAATATATTTTTATTTTTTATAGATATCTTGTACTGCGAAAATAGACAGCTAATGGAATAAATAGTTTGTAAGCCAAGCGTAGTTAATATATGACATCAGTAATCAATAAAGTATAAAAAGTATAATGGTAAGGCCGGTCATATAAAATACGCGAAAAATATTCCGGCATCATGTAATAATGACACAACAGAAGACACTAAGGGCCTTATGTTAAGAAATAAAACAAATTAGTTAGACCAACGATTACTGTATCAATAAATAGCAGTAGGGAGTGATATAATACAGTTCAGACTCTGACCTGATCCAAATTTTATCTCTCTCACACGCCTTGTGCAGTCCTGTGTATAGTGTCGTAGGTGCAAAATGAGTAAAATGGTATAATATGATGAATTTATTTGACTCGTGTCAGAGTCTCAACTGTGTACGGATCGTTTTGGTACTCGCAAGATTGTTTTCTTCTCAGCGTAGAATATTACACTCAGGGAGAATAAAATAATAGAATATTCAATCGAATCTTTACAGATTAGATTAATAGATATGCATGCGCTATTAAAAAAACACTCGCAGCAATAATAAAAAATGAAAAATTGAAATATATACCTGATATGCAAGCGTTCATTCCTGTATTAAAAATAGATAAACATTTAGCATCAGCCAGGGAATACTGATCAGGTTTCGAATGAATGCCACAAGTAAATTACAGGTTATTGCGATTGGTTTACATCGTTGTTTTAAAAAAACCATTAAAAGAACCAAATAATACTACTATTATACTAATATGGCACAGCAGTGTGCAATTCAAGTAGTTAATAGCGTTATAGCGTCGGCTTCATGTAATCATTATAATAATAATACAAAGAAAAGCGCCGACGCATCACTTTATTAACCCACAGGTTAGATTTCTAGTTTCACTGGTTTATTTAAGTTGCTGTTTCACATCGCATCAATTCATTCATTCTTACATTTCAAATATTAAAGAGTTTGACTGGAAAACAATTTAATAGCAACAAAAGCTGCAATGACAGGAGGGTAAAGCTATATAATGATACAACCGTTACTGGAATTAGGAGTTGACTCTTGATTTTGAATGCATGCATAGCAGATGTGATGATAAAATTTTAAAACCAATAGGCTTTGGTTAACTTAAAAAAACTGGTATGCTACAATTTTTAGTTACCGATCTTGGACTGAAAGAAAAAATCATCGTGTATGAAGAAAAAAATAACTAACTAGTGAAATTTTATCAGGAATGTTGACGAAGTTAAGTTGAGCGAGTGCTTCTTGATTTCAACAATCCACTAATCAAACTATTAACTTCTCTCAGGGACTGCACATGTTGAGCTACAGCCATTACAGTTTCCTTATTAGTACAAACGCGACTGCGATTTATAAGGTCATCCATTCGGGTTTTCGAGCACTCTTTGTACGTGCCCCACTTTGTAACCTATAAAAAAGAAAATATACATTATCAGTTAATGTGATGACCCTAATAATCCTATGATAGACAACTTAACCACACTTACCTCGTTTTTAGTTTCTTCAATTTCATCAACTAATTTGAACAGATTAGTACGATACTGTATCATCAAGGCGTTCAAGCCGTGCACCTGATCCTTAAGCTTCAATTCATTAGCTCTGGCAACACTAAGCTCAGTTTTTAATCTAAGACATGAGTCGTTTACACTCTTCAACTCATCTTCCAGTTTCGAGCACGAATCACATGAACTGGCTAAGGTATTAACACCGACAGACAAAGATTGAACTGGCAGAGAAAGTTTTTGTGTTTTCTTGAATGAGGCTGATCCAACTAGTTCTCTCCCATTCGCACTATCATCATTTACTGCTGCTGATTTATCTTTGATAGACATTTTAGTAAGCACCGGCTCTCGAATATTGGCACATCCATGACAAATCGGTCGTGCTAACCAAGGTGAATCAAGACTAGATTTCTCTGAAACTTTTACAATCGGAAGAGGACTTAAGTATTTTAACCACACAGGAGTAGAGTTCTCTTGATCAGTCATAGCTAGTGCTGTGTCACTAAGAATCCTTCGAAGATTTGATTCCTTCTTCATAATTTTCGAAATAACAGGTTTGTTCTCCGCTTTCAGAGGTGTACCATCTACTGTGATCGGTTTACATGGAGTTGGAGCTAAAATTATGGCAGTTACTCTTTCTTGCACTTGTTCTGTCACAGATTCAACTGGTTCAGGCTGTAAAAATCCACATATTCATTACTATTTTTGACTGGCGATTAATTTTAGTACACCAATACTTCTAATAAAATTTAAAATAATACCTTTTTGACAGCATGACTCGCTTTTTTGTTGGGTTTTGCGGATCTTATCTTGTTAACTTCACCAGATCTACGATGAACAATAACTTCTAATTGACTAGCAGGATATTTGTAAAGCTTCGGCACTGATTCTTTCCAATCTTTAAATACGGCTGTAAAAGTAGGACCCGCAGCAGGAAGTTGAGTAGCATGGACCTTCGCAAGTGCTATTGACTCTTTGTTACCATGGACGGTCGAAGAAGAGCTCGACTTCTTTAGTGATCTAGGATTAGGCTCCATTGTCACTACGAGTTGTTTTGGATTCTCCAGGATGATGCAAGATACTGGATACAAGTTTTATATGCAAATTAGATTAGGATTTAAATTTTTAAAATCAATAGTTGTCACTTTGATCAGAATCAGAAATACTGAAAACCGACTGAATGAAAAAACGTAGAACTATAACGATTATATTTAACCTAGCAGCTATAAATCCGATAATTGATTAGACAATTTGTTTCTGTCTCGCTTATTTTTCAGCAAAAGTTGACGGTCGGAACGTTAAACCACAACTAATAATTTACAGGATTAACAGGATACAATTTGAATCCGAACGAAACGATACACGAAGTCTGTTTAAATTTTAACCTACAAGCTACGGAAAAATCTGTTATAGTCAGTACTTTACTTGCGGCCAGTTATTACGAAACAGTAGATCTAATAACTACTTCAGAAATACAGAATAATAACAAATAATTTAAAGTTTCACCCCAATTGTTTCAAATAAGCAATAAGTTAATAATAACTTCTATATATTCTTTTACAAATGTGAATTGTTATAATAAGGTTTGTCTTTGTCTTGTCTTGTTTTTGTTTGCAAGTCTGGTGGAAAATGAAAACTGTTTGCTCCCACCTTTCTAGTTTCTATGCCATTTGCCATTTCTCATGCGCACTTACAACGAGGTGCCGAAATTGGGTGCATGGCGGAGTTGTACATTGTAATGTGGCGCAACTCAAATGAAGCTTAAAAAGAGGTTCAGTAAGAACCCCAGAAAATATTAGATCCCCATACGGCCGCTAACTCTCACAGCATCAAGAATTGTATTTTTTTGCATGCATCTAAATACATGTGTCGCCAAAAGCGAACAAACGGTAAGGGGGGTGGGGTATCGAGTACCCATTAATTTCGAGATTTTTCCCATGTTATTTTCCATCAGAAAAAACTTTAAGCTATTTCTCATTTCAAAACTCCACCCACCTACAACACCTCATTGTTAGTCGCCATATTGGCAGAAAATCTATTCACTTTTGATTTCATCCTTTGTTCGTAATAAATCACAGTACCTTGAGTTTTCTGAATATATAGGAAGGTTACCTTCCTATATATTCAGAAAACTTTTTAAGACTGCTGTAAGTAACCATTACGACGATTATTTACCCTCCATTAAGTATTCCGTTTGAAAAGAAAGAAGAGATTTTCTTAAAGACACTTAATAATCTTATGATGAAAGATGAAACTAATTCCTTTAGAATTTGCAGTTATGATTATCAATTGTCTAAAAGTAATACGGACCAGGCCCTAGGCCGACTACGGACGGACTGACCTTGCAATTGAATATCGTGAAAATATGCAAATGGACGGACTCAGCTAATGGTACTGGTACGTCACTTCTTCCATGAAATGTATGCGTGCTACTAACCAAAAAAATTTAAAACAAGAATTTATGAGTTTTCACCATAATAGCATGTAGACGTACATTTATTACATCGTCTTTGACTACTATTATGTTCAGTCAGTCACGTTAGAATAAACGGTGGCAGTAGTGGCACAAAAATGTAGGTCTGAAAGGGTCTGAAATGCCAAAATGTATCAATTTTTTATCACCCAGTCAGCAGATACAGCTACTGACTGGAGCTTTTCCATTTCTTCGTCGGAGTCACTATCTATCAGTTTTCGTTTCTTGATGAGCTCCGGTGGCGGTCTGCACCTTGTTGTCTCAGCAGTTTTTTCAAGATCTTTGGATATTGTTCGACCTCGGGAGCTGCTGAAGAGTTTGATTCCATATTCCTTATATTCTGTTGACTTAAAAGGTTTAATGACTTCTTTGATGTTTCTGGTTAAGCATAAAAAACATCTGCTTATTTTTAAATCGCATGGTTGCTGCTTTAATTCTTATATTTCATCTAATTCAGCTAATTAAGATTTGAGCAGTAGGAACTTCATCAGCATAAAAACAGTAATTTCTTATACTTTAGACGTTGCTTACTTTTCCAAGTATTCATGAAGTTTTCTGGCCAAGAAGATTTTATTCTCCGCAGTCAACTTTCCTGAATATGGAGTCCAACATTCTTGCGACCCGGATTCAAAATCCGCTTTGGAATCCACTGTCTTGGATTCTAATTTTTTTCTTTTCTTGTCAATCTTTTTCTGTTTATTCACACTATCTGCAGGACCTAAAAACAGAAATTCAATATTATAGTTATCCGATGGTTTTTAAATAATGAAAAAAATACATGCAATTGAATTCTATGAAGATTGAATCTTTTTGTATCAGCGCTACGCTATAAATATTTTATCGAATGCTCACGCTTCAATTTAGCATGAGGTTATCGGATTCAGCGTTTGGAGACTCAATCAGTAGATTATACTGATTACTCTCCGTACAATTAATGAATAACGATAGTGACTACACTGATACACTATATAGTTATACAAATGAAATTATTATATACTTTATTATTAATGCGTTATTTCTTCAGGAACACTGGTCCAGCACACGAAAGGAGAAAATGCATGGAACTATGGGTCTATGTCAATAGAATCTCCTACCATTGTCTCTAAAATCTCCCACGAGGCCAATACTAATATTTTTTATCCCACAGAGACAGAGGAGCAGAGGAAAAACTTTTCTAGCCCCTTTGAAATCAAGAGATGACCCCAAAAGCTTCTATGATTAATGTAGGACGTGAGCCGTAGGTAGGGTATAGGCTTCATTCGCTTCATGCAAGTATAGTGAAAGCATAATTTTGGCCCCGTTTTTGTCACTATGTGTAATGCAGGGAATATCAGAACCATGAAATAATTTCTTCCAAGGATGTACAACTTCGTAAATATCTACCCCATGGAAAAGAAGTAACGACAGTTCACGTTTCTTCAAGTTGAGCTCTTGAGCGTCAATGTAAATATGCAAATGCCATAGAAGTAGATTACTATATAACAATGAAAAATAAAATGTAAGAAATATAAAAAATGCATAGCCAAAGTTTTTTATCATGCCTGACTAGTTTATGACCTCATTACGGGCTTTGCTGCTAGTGATTAAAGCACATCCAAAAAATTTACCAATTTCAAAATTAGGATCAACAGCTGACTTTAATCGATTGATCTCCTCATCATCTTCATCAGAGTCTCCTGATGATATGTAATGGTGGTCATTGCTAGCCATATTTCCTTCCTCTTATCCAATGTCAAATGTCATGTGCAACCAACTGAACACCCATTTTAGTCACAGCCCACAGAAGACAAATGAAATATTAATTCAGAAGTAAAATTACCCATCATCTGTTCTCGTTTTACATAGCACACAGACACAATTGCAATTAATTGAATCAATTAAACAAACTATCAAAAAGGATTTTTGTTAGCATAAAAATGTGCTTTTCCGTAGTGTGTACAACAACAACTATCTAGCCACGGTTCGCGCTTCAAATTGACTACACTTTTCTATGACACTCACCGACGATATGAGATGTTCAAATTTGACACTCCCACTCACTACACTACTGCTCACAATTTTTCTTGATACAGCCTCCGGCCTTTTTAGTCTTAATCCAGTGTGGCTAAAACAACTGTACTGAAATCCTCCAAACTCCAAACTACAGAATAGAGAAAGAAGCTGCAATTATTACAAGGACCGTTATCCGGTGATCCGTCATCAACCGAAACTTTAAGCATCGATTGCATTTTTTTCCTTTGATTAAAATACGAAAGGTGAGTTGTATTTATTGCGTCCTCCCCTGTAATTATCTGCTTTAGCTCTAACTGTGGTTCTCTAAATCTGAGTTGATCTTTTTCAGAAATTTAATTTGTAATCATGACGGACGCCAAATATTTCACGACTACCAAAAAGGGTGAAATTTTCGAATTGAAGTCAGAACTTAACAGCGAAAAGAAGGAGAAAAAACGTGAGGCTGTTAAGAAGGTATATACT
>Ga0210040_10010566_pt1 | contig 10562 bp, 5 predicted proteins | sample CryGeyCG12114_NA_FD_185462 | JGI IMG/M metagenome (GOLD analysis project Ga0210040, IMG submission 185462) | Groundwater microbial communities from aquifer - Crystal Geyser CG19_WC_8/21/14_NA (SPAdes) (version 2) | ecosystem: Environmental > Aquatic > Deep subsurface > Groundwater | place: USA...
GTATGGCCTGCCATATTCATCGTTTACCGGAACATAAATGCTAAGAAATTTTAAATGGCTAACGCTTTCATTCTGTATGAGCAAAGTGTTTCTTTTGTAATGAAGATTGAAAAAAGCGATCGGGTCTATTATTTTACTTAGCACTTGACGGTTGTAAATATCAGGTTGTGTGGAAGCCTGCATGGTGCCTTGTAAGTCATAAAAATTAGCGTCTACGTTATGAATCTCTGAAATCTCATTAATGGTTCTTTGAAGTTTGCTATCAGTACCAGTCTCATAATTGCTTACACTATCATCATGTAAGTTATGGCTTGCTATCCGGGTCTCGATTTCATTTGCCAATATCTTAATAGCCTTTACCAATCTTTCACCATTTGTCTGCTTATAGCGGTTGTTGTAGAACAAAATGGTAGCAATACCAATAACCAAAAAAGAAAATATGCTGATAAAAATAATGGCTCCCTGAATCTGGTTTTTAATATTAAAGTTTAAACTATTTTTTAAACTTATTAATCTAAACTTATACCTTATCAACAGGTCGCCTAACTTGAATACAACTACAATAAACAACAAAGAACCAAAGAGGTAGGAAAACAAGGTAATAAATTCAAGTGAGGCAGAGTAGTCTGAAACAATTATAACCATTTTTTTATTGCCGGCGTTGTACCTTAACTCTTTATTTCCTCCGTTTTTATATTCATCAAAAACGCCTTTGGGATAATCTGCGGCCGGTATATGTGAAACAAAATTATAATCGCCATTACTTTTAACGAGGTTGCCTTTATTATAAATAGCGTATGTGACGTCGTAATCATCTTCATCATCCCCTTGTTTAAATAATTCGGGGTAGACAGTTTGGCTCTTATACTTTTTAGGGTCAGCAACTAAAAAAAAGTATCCCATTATTTCGCTGCGATTATCAAATATCTCTTTATTATAAATGAAGCTGAACTCGTTCACATCTTTTTCAAAATAACGCAAGTCAGGATAATCTGTATTTTTGCTTCTATTTATTATAATCCTGTTTAACCCACTAAATGGAATAGAGTCGTCATTATATAAAGGCCGAAAAAGGTTATCAAATGTGTAAAGCCGGATATCATAGCGGTTAGAGTTGATAGTAAAATATTGGCTGATAAGACTATCTTTAATGGTTTTATTAGACGTCTCGCTGGTAAGCCTGTTTAAGTTATTTGTAAAAAAGGCACTGTCAATATCTGCTATACCTGCATTAAAAAGGTATTCAGCACTTGGATCTGCTTCTGAAGCTAATGTGACAGCTTTTTCTTTCCGCTGTAACAACTCCACCTCATCATACTGATAAATAATAAGGGCAGAAATACTGGCAGCAAAAATAATGATCCAGATAATAAAAAATGAAGACCGAAGAACCGGGATAAAAATATCATCCTTCCTGTATTCCATGACGGCTAAGTATGCGACGAGCCAAATCAAAACAATAATATTACTTGTAGTTGCCGGGTCGCTAAGACGAAAAGTAAGGTATACCATACCAATCAGGGTTATTAGAAGGTATCTCCAGCGCAGAGGTACGCCTACTGCTTTATACATAAACAATAAAACAATATGACTGATGTGAAAGAAAGTAAGAATAATGAAGCAAAGGATAATAAAGCTTAACAGTGTAAAAATGTTTAGGCTAAAGAAGTTAGTAACATCAAAAGGTATCTTGCCATCTTTGATCAAGCTTCTGACCACACCGGCTGATAGAAATGTAAGGGTTATTAAGATTACAGCGAGTAGTGCTGTCAACCACCATGCCGTTTTTCCTGTTATTTTCTCTAACTTCTTTAACTTATTAACAGCTGCAAACTTAGCAAAGCTGGTTAACCAATACAGAAGGATAACATTGATCAATAAGTCGCCCAAGGAGGGATGTAAGCTGTTTGAAGCATACACTGAGGCATCAAATAACGAAAGGGATCTAAAATCAAAAGGAAATGGTAAGAAGTAACTTATAACCCGTAAAAAAAACAATGCACCAACCAAAAAAGAAAAACCTTTTACCCACCCCCTCTCTCTGACTATTTCTAATGAAAATACATTTAAAAATATAAGAAAAAACACTATTGCGACCAGTCGTAAAATAATGGAAAAATTACCGGGAGGAATATGCCCATCTTTCTTTTCTATAAGTCCAAATAAAGTTTTTCCATCGCCATTTTTAATATATACATCAGCCTTATCAGTTACAACTTCATATCGTTTTTCAATATTATCAATTGTTTCAAACCCTGGTTTCAGATACTTATTATCAATAAAATATTTCCAATAAACAGGCACAACAGCACACACTATAATTTGTCTTCCATTACGAGCATAAGTTTTTTTTATAAATTCAAAATATCCATTCTTATATTTTTCGAAGTATTTACCATCACGTTTCTCCAGATCTTTTTGTGCCGGCAGCATCTTATTGTTATTCCAGTAAACAGTAGTTAGTGGTTCCCCTATTTTCTGTAAATAAACAAACAGACCTATTTTCTCTTTGAAATAAGCCTCGCCCTTTTGCAGATGGCCGTACCTGTTGGCTAAGTCATTTATTAGAATAGTGTCAGTTGAAAAAGCGTCGAATGTCTGTTCGCTTTCTTTCAGGTAATTTTCAATCCTGCTTTTTACCCGCCCGGGAGATGACGAGTAAGTCCAATAGTTAGAGAAAATAAAAGAAATAGTATATAGCCAGGCAGCTATTATTAATAAATATCCATTTTTATAAAAAGTTCTTTTAAAAATATTTATCACTCTTTTTCTTTGCGTTTAATCTCGTTCCAGAGATCATCCATTTCGACCAGCGACATTTCAGCCAGATTTTTTCCTTGCCGTGTAGCTTCTTCTTCCATTGCAGTAAATCGGGAAATGAATTTTTTGTTGGTTTTCTCCAAAACGCCTTCAGCGTCGATCCGCAAAAATCGTGCATAATTGATAAGGCTAAACATCACGTCTCCAAACTCTTCCTCTATGTGCCCTGTATCATTTTGACTGATGGCTTCATGCAATTCTCCAATTTCCTCTTCCACTTTTTTCCAGACATCTTCTTTATTCTCCCATTCAAAACCAACCTGCTTTGCTTTTTCCTGTATTCTTGCTGCTTTTACAACTGCAGGTAAAGATTTGGGCACTCCGCTTAAAACAGATTTTTTACCCTCCTGCATTTTTATCTGCTCCCAGTTTTTCTTTACATCTTCGTCATTATTTACAGTTACATCTCCATAAATGTGTGGATGTCTTCTTATCATCTTTTCACTTATTCCTACGAACACTTCTTCTAACGTAAACTTCTGTTGTTCTGTTGCTATTTTTGCATAGAAGATAACATGCATCAATATATCGCCTAACTCTTCTTTTATTCCTTTCCAATCATTATCTGTAATTGCATCTGTTAATTCGTATGTTTCTTCAATGGTTAAAGGTCGTAAGGTTTCTATCGTTTGTTTTTTATCCCACGGACATTTTTCACGTAATTCATCCATTATAGATACCAGTTTCAAAAAGCTATTTTCTACAGACATGTAATTTTATTAAACGGTAAATGCAAATATTAAGAAACCAATTGCAAATAATATTACCATAACAAACAGAGCCATTAATACAAGTAAAAGAAATTTAAAAATTGTTTTCCTTCGGCTTTGCGTAAAAAAATTTTTAAGCGACTTATACTGGTACCATACAATATAAAGAAATAATGGAAAATTTAGAAAGCTTAACCAACCAAAATAGCTAAAATCTTTTAATTTATCAATAGCAAAAAGCAGGAACATGAGAATGAACATGGCACAGTATAGGTGCACGGCATAAATTACGTGGTCTACATAATAAAAATTTTTTCTTCTAACATATAATAGCCTAAGCATTAAAGCAAAAAGAGGCAAAGACACAAATAATAACTGTGGAAAAGAATGCAGCCACTTCTCGCCTACCATCTTTAATATCTCAGACCAGTCTGTTCCATATCTGCCTTCGAGCTCAATACCTCTCTTTGTGAATACTCTCAATATCCGGCTATCTCGTTTTTCTATTGGCAATCTTAATTGTGCAGAATCATAAGATTTAATGCTATTATAATCAATATGTGGCCTGTTTAATTTATTATAATTTAAATCTTTCAAGTCATTTGTATCCTTACCAATTCTTTCCAGTTCATTTTGTAATAAGGGCAATTGATTTATCAAAATTTGCTTTTCAACCTGTGAAGTTTTTGGATCATCTAGTTCCTTCTGAATTTTGCCTATTTCTTTTTCAATGCCTGCCCTTACTTTTTGATATGATCCAGTGTTCTGCTTTTCCTCCTTTTCTCCCGATTTTGTCTCATGACTGGACTTAAAAATTGAAAAGAAAAAAAGGAAGAAAAAAGCAGATATAAATACATACATTTTTATGGGATTCAGGTAACTCGCCCTTCTACCCCTGATGTATTCCTTAGATAAGAACCCGGGTTTTGTAAGTAAATATTTGACGGAACTAAAAAATTTTCCGTCAAAATGGGTGATGTCATAAACAAAGTGAGTTACCAAATGCCAGAAAGTTTCTTTAGGTTCTATATTTTCCTGTCCGCAGACATGACAAAACCTTCCCTGAACTTCTGAATCACAGTTTAAGCAGTTGTTTTCTTTACGTAAATGGTAGTGAGACACTTGTTAATTTTTAAATAAAAATACATGACAAAAGTATTCGGTACACATTTGATTTAAATCAATGTTTTTTCCTTAACATAACACCCATTATTTTTGACAGTTCGAAATGTTACTCATGAAAAACAAATTACTTGTTGCCTTATTATTTTTCTCCGGGGTCGAAGCTAAGGCTCAGTATTATTATTCTGACATTATTGGTACAAAGCAAACCAATCAACAATACAAATTACTACGTGCTTTTGAATTTAAAAAAGTAAATGCCACCAGCTTTGACGGAAGAAACGAGCCATCAAAAGATTTTCTTTTAGAGCAAACTATCTCTAACGATGGCAGAAAAGTTACAACTCGTTCTGCAACTATCGGCATTTCCGAATCTTACTTTATCGGTTATTATCAGAATAATAAAATTGTCCGCACTGTAGACAGTAGCCGCAATGCACTTAATACCACAACTTACGAATATGATAATACCGGTAAAACCACTTCTGTAACTGTAAATAATAAAGACTTTGATGGCACTTACAGTAATTCAGAAACTCATCTCTGGAGTTATAATGAAAAAGGGTTGCCGGAAAAAATGTTGAAAATTAAAAACCAAACAGATACCACTTTGGTCACATTTACTTATGATACAGATGATAATATAGCTGATGAAACCTGGAAGAAAAATAACCGTACAATAGAAACTTACTATTATTATTACAATAGTAGAAAACAACTTACAGATATTGTAAGATTTAGCCGCAAAGCAAAAGCCCTGCTCCCTGACTACCTTTTTGAATATGATAATTCAGGGCATGTAATTCAAATGACTCAAACGCTTAGTGGAAGCGCCAATTATCTTATCTGGAAGTACAATTATAATGAAAACAATATGAAAGTGAAGGAACTGGTGTACAACAAACAAAAGGAATTTTTGGGCAAGATTGAATACAGTTATCAATAATTTTTGTTACAATCTATAAAAGAAGAGAGCAGGCAAAAGCCTGCTCTCTTCTTTTGGTTAAGGTATTTTATTTATTTAAAAGCTGTGATACCACTTACAACTTTTTAAATTTTAGAAATTATCTCACTGCAATTATTGCTCATTGTTTGGCAATACAAGGAGCGGAACAGATGTTTTTAAAGCCATTGAACGTGTTTTACTTTTGTTTAACAATCCTTCGGTAAATGTTAGCTTGTGCGGAACCATTACCAATAGATTAGGTTCAAACTCCCTCACGCCTCTTTCTATCCCTTTTATCACAGTTTCTTCTTCAAGTTCTTTATAAGAATGCGCAACTTCTGCCATTGCTAATCCTGTAGATTGAGCAAGCATTGCTACTTCTTTATTATCAACAATATTTTTTCGAATCTTCTCTACATGAAAAACCTGCAGTTCTGCACCAAAGCGGTTTGCAAGTTCTTTCAGTAAAGGAAATCTGTTACAGCCTTTTTCACATTTACTGTCATATGCATATAATATCTTATCAATTCCATTAAAAGAAGCACAATTAGGAACGATTAATACAGGATAATTAGCTGTACGAATAATTGCTGTAGTATTATTTCCAAACACCTGGTCATCCCAACTGCAGGAATGCACTCCCATTACTACAAGGTCTGCTTCTAATTGCGGCACAAGGCTTTCTAAAGCTTTTGAAAGCACTGCAAGTTTTGCGATACCATCTACACTAACATTATATTTTTTTGAAACTCCTAAAGCTAACTTTTTTAGCCGAAGTTCATTAGCTTCAAATAATTCATCAATTGCATTGGGAGAAAGCAAAGTGTTCGAAGCATGGACAGGCACCTGGTATGCATTAAAAAGAACAATCTTTGCACCTGTAAAAGCCGCCAAAGAACCTGCATAACTTATTGCATTGTCTGCATTATGAGAAAAGTCTGTTGCTACAATTATAGTTTTCATGACTGCTATTTTTATATGACAAATATAGAAGAGGCATTCTCAGTATCAGGTGAGCGTTATCTGTCGGAAAGATGATAAACGTCATCTAAATAAAAAGATCATAAACCAAAAGGCGTATGATCCTAAACTTGTAGCAGTTATTGCAGTAATGTTTCGATCTGCTGTTATCTCCAACCGCCACCCAAAGACCGGTAAAGATTAACTGTTGCCTGAAATTGCTGCAGCCTGTCATCTATCCGTCCTAATTCAGCTTGTAATAACGACTGCCTTGCAGTGATGACCTCGGTGTAGTTTGCAAAACCATTGCGTAACAGTTCCTGAGAATATTGTACAGATTGTTGTAAGGCTGTCACTTCTTTAGCACGGATATTTACCTTTTCCAGTGCTGTCTGGTTTAATGAAATAGCATCTGAAACCTCTTGCCCTGCAGTTAACAAAGTATTTTGAAAATTTAAGTAAGAAGCCTGTTGTTCTGCCTCTGCTACAATGAGATTTGTTCTGTTAAGTCTGCGATTCAAAATAGGTTGGGTTATACCTACACCAATACTGGCTGCCACTGAAGCAGGATTGATTAAATCACCAATATTAAGACTGGAAAACCCGCCGGAACCACTAATAACAAAGGCGGGATAAAATGCAGCCCTTGCAACATTTGTAAATTCAAAGGCGCTTCTGTATCCTAATTCGGCCTGTTGCACATCAGGTCGGTTTGCCAATAATTGGGCAGGAACTCCTGTATTTAACAAAGGTAAAGGTCCTTGTTCTAGCAGGTTTCCTCTTGGAATGCCGTTTGGGGCTTGTCCTAAAACAGTGCTCAACGCATTTTCTGTTTCCCGGATACTTTGTTTCAGGTCAGGTATAGTTACTTCTGCTGCATACCGCTGTGCTTCGCTTTGTACCACAGCTGCTTCTGTTACTCTTGCGGCTTCTTTTAAAGCCCTCATTGTAACAACTGTAGTATCCCAGTTGTAAACTGTTTGTTGAGTAATTAAAAGCTGTTGATCCAATGCCAGTAATGTAAAATAATAATTAGCAATGGTACTTACAAGACCTGTCTGCACAGCCCTGGCAGCAGCTTCTGATTGTAACCAACTTGCAAGATTAGCTCTCCGGCTGCTGCCAAGTCTGCCCCAAATATCTGCTTCCCAACTTGTGGCACCGTTTAATTGGTACGATGTTATAGAGGGCCTTGCCCCAAATCCCTGCCCTGCAGAAAACTTGGATCGTGTTATTCCTGTAGTTAAGTTAAGTGTAGGTAAAAATGCAGCGCGGCTTTGCTGGTAATATGCCTCTGCCTGTTGAATACGGGTAATAGCAATCTGGAGGTTAAGGTTATTTGCAATACCTTCTCCAATCAATCTTTGTAACGTTGTATCTGTAAAAACTTCATTCCATTTTAAATTTGCTATAGTATTTGTATCTGGTGAAGTCGAATCTCTGAAAAGACCGGCAGTACCTATAGAAGGTGCTTCATAACTTTGTGTTACTTTACATGACGTAACTATTAACACAATCAGTGAAATAAATAATACAGACCTAAAACCTTTATTCATAATTTTCTTATTAATTCTCTCCTGTTTTGCTTATTTTTTAGTTAGCAAGCAGTATGTCTTTTATTAATCATCGTTGCGTCGCACTCTTGAACCGCCCCATTTTTATCGGCTAAAAAGCTTCTGCTTTTATTGACCTAAGGAGGAAATAATTGTAAGCGTAATATTTCCTCCCTGGTCTTTTGTAGCCTTTTAATAAAAGCTTTCTTTGTACAATTTCTATATTGCCGGTTGTACCTGCGCTCCTGCCCCTCTATCACCTTGTTCTGCAAGAGGTTCTTGCTTTAGTGGACTTATCCTTTCCTGTAAAGATTGAAATATGATAAACAAAACAGGTATTACAAATACGCCAAAGAGCGTTCCTATCAACATGCCGCCAACAGCTCCGGTACCTATTGATTTATTGCCTGCCGCACCTGCTCCGGAAGCTAACATTAAAGGCACAAGACCCAAAATAAAGGCAAAAGAAGTCATTAAGATTGGTCTTAAACGTGCTTGCGCACCTTCAATAGCAGAATCTACAATAGACATTCCCTTTCGCCTTCGCTCGACAGCAAATTCAACTATAAGGATAGCATTTTTCGCTAAAAGTCCTACAAGCATAATCAGGGTTATCTGAACATATATATTGTTGGTTATACCAAAAATACTAGCGAAAATAAACGCTCCGGCAAGACCTATTGGTAACGATAATAATACTGCAAAAGGAAGTACATAGCTTTCATATTGAGCACTTAGCAGTAAATAAACGAACGCCAATACAAGCATAAATATGAACACAGTTTGTCCCCCTGAAGAAAGCTCTTCCCTTGTCATACCTGAAAATTCGTAACCATAAGACGCGGGTAGGGTTTGGGCAGCAACTTCTTCAACAGCCCTGATGGCATCACCAGAGCTGTAACCAGGATTAGGTGATCCGTTAACGCCCATAGATGTAAACAGGTTAAATCTTGAAATCGCCTGCGGTCCATATACCCTGTCAAGCGTCACAAACTCACTTATTGGCGCCATAGTACCTGAAGTGTTTCGGACGTATACATTACTTAACCCTTCCGGATTTGCCCTAAACTCTGGCTCAGCCTGGTACATTACTCTGTATTGTTTACCAAACTGGTTGAAGTTAGAGGCATAAACACCACCGTAATATCCTTGCATTGTTCCTAAAATATCACTTACCGACAAACCTGCGTCTTTAACCTTCGCCGTATTCACATTTATCTGGTATTGCGGAAAATTGGGGTTGAATGAGGTAGACGCATACTGTATTTCAGGACGTTTACTTAAAGCCGCTAAGAATGTCGTAGCATTTCGATAAAATTCGCCTATATCACCACCACCTTTGTCTTGTAACTGGAATTCAAATCCACCCGTTGTACCAAAACCCTGGATGGTTGGAGGAGCAAAGAAAAGCACTTTCGCATCACGTACTCCGGCTGTTTTTGCAAACATTTTTCCTACTAAAGCTGCTACATCCTGCCCTTTATCTCCACGTTGAGCCCACGGTTTGAGCCTCATAATTACCATCCCGTAGTTACTACCGGTACCACTGATCATTCCTCTACCGGTAATTCTTAAAATATTTTCTACTTCCGGAATTGTCTTAGCAATTGCTTCAACCTCTTTCGTCACCTCTGTAGTACGTTCTAATGATGCTCCCGGAGGCAGACTGATATCAGACATTACTGCACCAAGGTCTTCGTTTGGTACAAAGCCTGTCGGCGTACTTTTCATCAGCATATACAAAGCGCCTGAAAATATTAGTATACCTAGTATTGCTATCCATCTCTTTTTTGCAAGAAATGAAACAGATCTTTTATATTTACGGGTTGTGGCGTCAAAAGCAGCATTGAATGAAGTATAGAATCTTTGCAAGAAATTTTTCTTTTTATGCGCTCCTTCTTCATGCGGCTTCAAAAGTAATGCACACAAAGCAGGGCTAAGTGTAAGCGCGTTGATGGCAGAAAGTATAATGGATATTGCCAGCGTAAGACCGAACTGTTTATAAAACACACCTGCTGAACCAGATATAAATGACACCGGTACAAACACAGCCGCCATGACGAGGGTAATTGATACAATTGCTCCGGATATCTCACCCATAGCATCAATAGACGCTTGCCGCGCAGATTTGTATCCCTGGTCAAGTTTTGCGTGCACCGCCTCAACTACCACAATAGCATCATCCACTACGATGCCTATCGCTAACACTAATGCAAACAAGGTAAGCAGGTTGATGGTAAAGCCAAATAATTGCAGAAAGAAGAAAGTACCAATAATCGCAACCGGCACGGCAATAGCCGGAATTAAGGTTGAACGAAAATCCTGCAAGAATACAAATACTACTATAAACACCAATATAAATGCTTCTATTAATGTATGAATAACCTTTTCAATAGAGGCATCAAGAAAATCATTTACGTTTACCAATGACACATAATGTATACCGGCGGG
>Ga0210040_10010567_pt1 | contig 10562 bp, 15 predicted proteins | sample CryGeyCG12114_NA_FD_185462 | JGI IMG/M metagenome (GOLD analysis project Ga0210040, IMG submission 185462) | Groundwater microbial communities from aquifer - Crystal Geyser CG19_WC_8/21/14_NA (SPAdes) (version 2) | ecosystem: Environmental > Aquatic > Deep subsurface > Groundwater | place: USA...
AACAGGAGCGATATGAAGATGAAGCTCCAGAATCCAGAGAAGTTCCTGACGAGACCAGAGACAGGCCGGCAGCTAATGTTCAGCAACCGATGGCATCTCCTAGTCACAGCATGACTCAAAGTCAGCATAGTGCACAAATTTTGACTCCCAAAGAGGTTAAAATACTTGAGACCGCTGAAGACATCCAAGAACGCAGGCAGCAAGTTTTGGGTCGCTATGAAAATTTTAAAGTGGAGACAAGAAGGAAGCGTGACAGACTTGAAGACTCAAGACGGTACCAGTATTTCAAGAGGGATGCTGATGAGCTGGAGTCTTGGATATATGAAAAATTACAGGCAGCTAGCGATGAAACATTCAAAGATGCTACCAATTTGCAAGCTAAGATCCAGAAGCATCAGGTAAAGTTTATTATAATTAACTTAACCTTTCCAGTCTAGAAATATAATTATTGGAGATGAAATAATTTTACATATCAGAACAGAAAACAAAACGCAGCAGTTGTTGAAATCATTCATATTTGTTTATTTAACAGGCCTTTGAAGCTGAAGTCAGCGCACATTCAAATGCTATTGTGTCCTTGAGCAACACCGGTGAAGAAATGATAAAGCAAGAACATTACGAATCAGATAAGATAAAAAAGCGATTGGAAGAGCTGCACAGGTTGTGGCAGCTATTACTCCAAAGACTTGCTGAAAAGGGATTGAAATTGCAACAAGCTCTAGTTCTTGTACAGTTTTTGCGCTCCTCTGACGAAATTTTATCTTGGATCAGTGACAAGGAAACTTTTGTAGCTGCCGATGAATTCGGCTCTGATTTGGAGCATGTGGAAGTTCTTCAACGGAAATTTGATGAATTCCAAAAGGATATGGCTAGTGAAGAATACCGTGTCATGGATGTCAATGCAGAAGCTGAAAAGCTTATCAATGAAGGACATCCTGATAAAGATACTATCGCTAAGAAACGAGACGTAAGCTGTTCAATTATGATAGTTAGATAACTTTACTAGCGCTAGCGCTAACATAAGTCATTTTTGTATTTTTTGAATGTTCTTTTTCTCGATGATCTATAGGAATTGAACGAAAGCTGGCAGAGATTGAAACAATTGGCAGTTATGCGACAAGAGAAACTTTTCGGAGCTCATGAAATTCAACGATTCAATAGAGACGCTGATGAGGCTATTGCTTGGGTCAGTGAAAAGGATGTAATCTTGAGCTCAGATGAATATGGACGTGATCTTGCTTCCATTCAAGCTTTGCAAAGGAAACATGAAGGTGTAGAAAGAGATTTGGCTGCCTTGCAGGTAAAATTTTGTAATATGTTTTATCACCATCATTAAATTATAAAATAGTATGCATTAATTAATTATCGTATGCATGGAATGTTTAGGACAAAGTCAATACTATTGGAGCAGAGTCTGAGCGTCTCTGTGGTATTCATGGAGATCACAGTGATCAAATCCGTGGAAAATATGAAGAAATCTTGATGACATGGGAGGGACTAATTGAAAAAGCTAAGGTATCATTAAATTTCGCCGTCTAAATTGCTTTTTTTTCATTGATAATGCTGTACAAATCAGTTCTGTTGAGGTTTAAGGTTTAATTGTAATTAATTGAGTTCTTGTTTTGTTGGATTTTTTTTACTTTTAGGGTCGAAAAGCTAAACTTGATGACAGCTACTCGTTGCATCGGTTCCTGGCCGAATACAGGGACTTGATCAACTGGATCAACGAAATGAAGTCCATCATTTCTGCCGATGAACTTGCAAAGGATGTGGCCGGGGCTGAAGCTCTTTTGGAACGTCATCAAGAACACAAAGGCGAAATCGATGCTCGTGAAGACAGTTTCAAATTGATCATGGACTCTGGAAATCTTCTCGTTGAGAAACAGCATTTTGCTTCAGCAGAAGTAGAAGAAAAGTTAAATAACTTGAACGAGGAGAAATCTGGGCTTCTTAATCTTTGGGAAGACAGACGTATTCTGTACGAACAATGTATGGACTTACAACTCTTTTACCGAGATACTGAACAAGCTGACACATGGATGGCTAAGCAGGAGGTGGATTTGTTGAACTTTGTTTACCCAAATTAATAATTTCTCATTTTTAGACAATATTTCATAACTCCTGTTATCTGTTCTACATTTCTAGGCTTTCTTGGAAAACCAAGATATTGGAGATAGCTTGGACTCGGTTGAAGCACTCATCAAGAAACACGAAGACTTTGAAAAGTCATTGGCTGCACAAGAGGAGAAAATTAAAGCCTTGGATGAGTTTGCCTCGAAATTGATTGAAGGACAACATTATGCAGCTGAAGATGTCAGTCAAAGACGAGCTCTTCTTCTTCAAAGACGAAATGCATTGCTTGAAAAATCAGCATCTCGACGTGCTTCTTTGGAAGCTGCATTCAAACTTATGCAGTTTGAACGGGATTGTGACGAGACAAATGGCTGGATTAAAGGAAAATTGAAGTTTGCCAATGATGACAATTACTTGGTAATTAATAATGAAAAAATAAATATTACAAAAAAATTTGAATAAACATAAACTCTGTATTTGCTTTATGAAAGCCATAATGCTTGTATCTTTTTTTCAGGACCCAACAAACTTAAATGGAAAATTGCAAAAACATACCAATTTCCAGAAAGAGCTTGTGGCTAACAAGACTCGAATCGATGGACTTCTTGCAAGTGGACGAGGTTTGGTGGAATCCGATCAACATGGAACTGACAGAGTTAATCCTCGATTGGAAGCTATCGTCAGTTTGTGGGATGCGTTAGAAGATGCTTCAGCTAAGAAAGAATCGCGTCTCAATGAAGCTGGTTCACAGCAACAATTCAACCGAACTGTTGAAGACATTGAACTCTGGTTAAGTGAAGTGGAAGGAAGTTTGGCTTCTGAAGATTATGGCAAAGATTTGACATCCGTTCAAAATTTGCAAAAGAAGCACACTCTTTTGGAATCCGATGTGAGTGGTCATCAAGAACGTATCGACGCAATTCGTCAAACTGCACAAGAATTTATCGATATGGGCCACTTTGACAAAGACAACATCAAAAGAAAAGCTGACACTGTAGAAACTCGATATGCCAATTTAATGCGACCCATTGAGGTACGACGAAAGAAGTTGGCAGATTCATTGAGAGTCCAACAACTCTTCCGAGATATTGAAGATGAGGAAGCGTGGATTCGTGAAAAGGAACCTATTGCTGGTTCCAATAACCGTGGACGGGATTTGATTGGAGTTCAAAATCTGATCAAGAAGCATCAAGCCGTGCTTTCTGAAATCGCCAATCATGAACCAAGAGTGAATGCTGTTTGTGAATCTGGGCAAAGCTTGGCTGAAAGTGGACAATTTCAGAGTGACGAAGTTAAAGCTCGAATTGGGAAACTCAAGGAACATTGGAATCAACTCAAAGAAGTTGGTGAGAAAAGGAAGCGGGACTTGGATGATGCTTTGTTGGTAAGAATTTTTTAAAGAAATGTGTGTGCATAAATAGAGTTTTGAATTTGAATGATAAATCCAAATCTTTATTTTATATAAAAGGGTAGCTTACTTTACTTCAATTTTACTTACCTGGAGAATTGAATTCATCTTTTTTCAGGCACACCAATATTTTGCTGATGCAAATGAGGGCGAGTCATGGATGAAAGAAAAAGAGCCATTGGTGCTGTCACAGGATCTTGGCAAAGATGAAGATTCCAGTGAAGCTTTGTTGAAGAAGAATGAAGCTCTCATGAGTGATTTAGAAGCATTCAAATCCACTATTGAAGGCTTGAGAGAGCAAGCTGATGCTTGTAAACAAGCCCCTGTTAGTGAAATGGGTGGCAAGGAAGTTGTCATGGCTTTGTATGACTACACAGAAAAGAGTCCCCGTGAAGTATCCATGAAGAAAGGAGAAATTCTGACATTGTTAAATTCCAATAATAAGGTTTGTCGTTTGTCAAGATTATAACATTACATCGAAAACTTCACGTATTAAAAATGTGAACCCATGGAGTGTTGTTGATTTTGTATTTTTTTAGGATTGGTGGAAAGTTGAAGTAAATGATAGGCAAGGATTCGTTCCTGCTGCGTATGTAAAGAGAATCGACGCTGGTTTGACAGCTAGCCAACAGAACTTGGCAGATAAATCTTCTATCACAAGTCGCCAACAACAGATCGAGAGTCAGTACAATCAATTGTTGAACTTGGGCCGTGATCGCCATGATAAATTAAGTGAGGCGTGCAAAGCTTATGTACTTGTACGTGAAGCTGCTGAGTTAGCCCAATGGATCAAGGACAAGGAGCAGTATGCGCAAGTCCAGGTAAATTGTTATTTGCTGTGTAATAAGCTGTTGAATGAATCATTCGTTCGCACACTGTTATGTATACATTTTTGTGTCCTGTGCTCCTGTGTAGGTTGCTGAAGTCAGCCCAGATGCGGATCTTGAGCAAGTAGAAGTCATGCAAAAGAAATTCGATGACTTCCAATCTGATTTGAAAGCTAATGAAGTTCGTTTAGCTGAAATGAACGTGATTGCCATGCAACTTATGTCGTTGGGTCAGACTGAGGCCGCAGTGAAGATTCAAACACAATTGGATGATTTGAACCAAAAATGGACTTCTTTGCAGCAAGTTACACATGAGAAGGCTGAAAAGCTTGGAAATGCTCATCAAGTCCAAAGATTCCAACGGTACTAAATTATTCTCGTTTTCTCTTCTTTTTTATGTTTTGTGTAGTCGTCAACGTCGGTATAGGATACATTTTTAATTGTTTTTGCATTCATGTAGTGATGTGGATGAAACAAAGGATTGGATTGCAGAAAAAGATGAGGCCTTGTCCAAAGATGATCTTGGCAAGGATCTCAGAACTGTCCAAGCTCTGCAAAGAAAACATGAAGGTTTGGAACGAGATTTGGCTGCTTTGGGTGACAAGATTCGCCAATTGGATGAAAATGCTACCAAACTCATGCAAACCCATCCAGAGTCCGCTGAAACCATCTACTCTAAACAGAAAGAAATCAATTCCGAGTGGCAACAATTGCAAGGCAAGGCTAATGCCAGAAAGGAAAAACTTTTGGACAGTTATGACTTGCAGCGATTCTTGTCTGACTATCGGTATATTTTCATAGATTTTACATTCTATACAATAAATGTCTATTCTTGAATTCCTTGTATGAATAAATTATATTTTTTCAGTGACTTGATGGGCTGGATCAACTCTATCATGTCATTGGTAGCTTCCGACGAGTTGGCTACAGATGTAACTGGTGCCGAAGCTCTACTTGAGCGTCACCAAGAGCACCGAACCGAAATGGATGCCCGCGCTGGAACTTTCCAAGCTTTTGATATGTTTGGAAAACAACTGCTCGATTCACAGCATTATGCTAGCCCAGAAATCCAAGAGAAATTGGAATCCATGGCTGAAGCACGCCAGGAACTTGAGAAACAATGGATTTCACGGCGCATGCAATTGGATCAATGTTTGGAACTCCAATTGTTCTACAGGGATTGTGAACAAGCCGAAAACTGGATGGCAAGTCGGGAAGCATTCTTGAGCGAAGACAAAGAATCCGGCCCTGACAATGTGGAAGCTTTGATCAAGAAGCACGAAGATTTTGACAAGGCCATTGCTGGTCAAGAGGAGAAGATGGCCCAACTACATGCATTTGCCGATCAGCTTGCATCCAGTGACCACTATGCTGGCCCTCAAATTGACGAAAAGAAGCATCAAGTTTTGGAGAGATGGGAGAAACTTAAGGAAGCCTTGATTGATCAGCGCTCCAAATTGGGAGAATCGCAAACACTTCAACAGTTCTCCAGGGACGCTGATGAGATTGAGAACTGGATTTCGGAGAAACTTCAGTATGCTAGTGAGGAGTCCTACAAGGATCCAGCTAATATTCAATCCAAGCACCAGAAACATCAAGCTTTTGAAGCCGAGTTGGCTGCTAATGCTGACAGAATCCAAGCTGTACTAGCCATGGGGAATAATTTGATCGAAAAGAAGCAATGTGCTGGATCAGAAGAGGCTGTTGGAAGGAGATTAGATTCTATTGCCCAACAATGGGAGACTCTTACTACCAAGACTAGTGAGAAGAGCTTGAAATTGAAAGAAGCCAATAAGCAGAGGACTTACATTGCTGCTGTTAAGGATTTGGACTTTTGGTTGGGTGAAGTAGAAAGTCTCTTGACTCATGAGGATGTGGGAAAAGATTTGGCTAGTGTCCAGAATTTGATGAAAAAGCAACAGCTTGTGGAAGCAGATGTTTCTGCTCATGAGGAGCGAATTAAGGGTAATTTTTAACTTTATTTAATAGAATTAATTTTAAGTAAATTGTGGTTGGGTCGAATTATAACGCTGGATACATTTTGTTTTGCAGACATGAATGAACAAGCAGACTCACTAATCGAGTCCGAACAATTTGATGCTGGAGCTATTCAAGAGAAACGACAAAGTATCAATACTCGATTCGAGCGTGTGCGAAATCTTGCAGATCACAGGCAAGCACGATTGAACGAAGCTTCTACTCTTCATCAATTTTTCAGAGATATTGCTGATCAAGAGTCTTGGATCAAAGAAAAGAAGCTTTTGGTGAGCAGTGCTGATTATGGACGAGATTTGACAGGTACATATTTTTTAGATGAATCTTATTATTGGTTGTCAATGGTGCCCGTTTGGATTTCCGTGTTCTAAAGAATGAACCTTGGTTGCATTGTAAACTTCAGGTGTTCAAAACTTGAAGAAGAAACATAAGCGACTTGAAGCTGAATTGGCTTCTCATGAGCCTGCTATTCAGTCTGTCCAAGAAGCTGGTCAAAAACTCATGGACGTCACTAACATTGGAGTTCCAGAGATTGAAACAAGGTTGAAAGCCTTGAACCAAGCTTGGGCCGAATTGAAAGAACTGGCTGCCAGTCGAGGAGAAAAGCTTGATCAGAGTTTGGAATACCAACAGTTCCTTGCTAAAGTGGAGGAAGAAGAAGCTTGGATCAGCGAGAAACAGCAACTGTTGGTTGTCGATGATTTGGGAGATTCTATGGCTGCTGTTCAAGTACGTAGTTTGTTTTATTCTCTTTTATGCACTAAATTTCATCTAATGATAGTTCTTTGGATAATGAAGCAGGTAATGCTCAGTTTTTTTTAAATTTTTGTTCAGGGTTTGTTGAAAAAGCACGATGCTTTTGAGACCGATTTGGCTGTGCACCGAGAAAACGTGGCTGATGTATCCCGAGCTGGTGAGCAACTCGTGGGCGATGGAAACCACCATGCTGATTCTATTCAAGGGCGTGTTGGCTCTCTGCAAAACAAGATGGATTCTTTGGCCCAACTGGCTCATAAGAGGAAACAAGGACTTGTAGACAACTCTGCATTCTTGCAATTCATGTGGAAAGCTGATGTGGTCGAGTCTTGGATTGCAGACAAAGAGGCTCATGTGAAAAGTGAGGAATTCGGTCGGGATTTATCCACCGTGCAAACTTTGTTGACCAAGCAAGACACCTTCGATGCTGGGCTATCTGCTTTCGAGTCTGAAGGGATTAGTAACATCAAGAATTTGAAGGAACAACTTTTGGAAGCCAATCATGTGCAAGGAGCCATGATTTCTAAACGGTATGAGGATGTGCAACAGCGGTGGAAGAATTTGCTGCAAGCTGGCGAAGCTCGTCGGTCCCGACTTCTCATGATGCAAGAGCAATTCAGACAGATTGAAGAATTGTATTTGACATTTGCAAAGAAGGCGAGTGCATTCAACTCTTGGTTTGAGAATGCTGAGGAAGATTTAACCGATCCTGTTCGGTGCAACTCCATTGAGGAAATCAAGTACGTTTGGTTTCCTGCAGTTGAATTGGTCCATATGGTATGAGTGGGATATAACCTACATTTTTATTTGTATCTTATCTAGGGCATTGAGAGAAGCGCATGCACAATTTCAAGCTTCTTTGTCATCTGCGGAGGCTGATTTCCAAGCACTTAGGGCTTTGGATAAACAAATTAAGTCATTCAATGTGGGACCTAATCCATACACTTGGTTCACTATGGAAGCGTTGGAAGAGACGTGGAAGAACTTGCAAAAGATCATCAAGGAACGTGATGTGGACTTGGCGAAAGAGTTGCAAAGACAAGAGGAGAATGACAAGCTGAGGAAAGAGTTTGCTAAACTGGCCAATGCTTTCCATTCTTGGTTGACTGAAACGAGGTACGCCTTGAAATCAATTGTTTCACATTGGTCGTAGTCATTCGTAAATAAATGCTGTAGGGTACTGTAGTAAATGTGTATTTATTTTATTCGTATATGAAAACCAGATTTAGACTTCTTGGCTGGGGAGATGGGTAAATGTTTATTGTCCTAGATGTGACGTTTAAAAATGTTGTTTTTGTGTTGTGGGAGTTTTTAGTGCTAATAATTTAGCCTCAGTTAATTAATAAGTTTAGTTATAATTTTTAGGTTAAATTCGATTTCGACTGACCTGACATGAAGCTATAAAATCTATTTTTTAACCATGCTTAATTTTTTTATGTTTCTTGGTCTGAAAAATTGAGTATGCTTGCTTTTGTATGACTTTGTTTTCTCTTGTTTGTGACAGCTAAATAAAATAACTTTATGTTTGTGCAAATAGGTCTTCCATGATGGAAGGATCTGGTACTCTTGAGCAGCAGCTCGAAGCCACCAAGGTAAGCTCAGCTACCAGACTTTTTTATTTTGATGATTTTCTTGCTATCCACTATTGAACACTGATGAAATGTTCTTATGATTTTCAGAAAAAGGCTGTCGAAGTTCGTGCTCGTCGCTCTGACCTGAAAAATATCGAAGATATGGGTGCAATCCTAGAAGAGCACCTTATTTTAGATAACCGCTACACTGAGCACAGCACTGTGGGCTTAGCACAGGTATTTGTGTACTCTAATTACTGGGGCTTCGTAAATGTTGGAAAAGTATATTTAACTTTTGTTATTGTTTTACTAGGCTTGGGATCAGTTGGACCAACTTGGCATGAGAATGCAACATAACCTGGAACAACAAATCCAAGCAAGGAACCAATCCGGTGTGTCTGAAGATGCTCTCAAAGAGTTCTCCATGATGTTCAAGTATGTCGCCTTCATTATCACCGTACATTTTAGTTTTGAAAACGGAGCCTGTGTTTCATGATTTATTATTTTTGCAGGCATTTCGACAAAGACAAGAGCGGAAAGCTAAACCAGCAGGAGTTTAAATCCTGCTTGAGAGCATTAGGATACGATTTACCTATGGTGGAGGAAGGCCAAGACGACCCTGAGTTTGAGACCATTTTGGGTGAGCTAATGCATATGATTGATTGAAGGCATTATGTGAGTATTTGAATGCATATGTTTAAGAAACTGGCCTATGACACTAATTTTTTTCCAGACTCTGTGGACCCCAACCGTGACGGTCATGTTTCCCTGCAAGAATACATGGCGTTCATGATTTCCAAAGAAACCGAGAATGTCCAAAGCTCTGAAGAGATCGAAAATGCCTTTAGAGCAATTACATCGGGTGAAAGGCCTTACGTCACTAAAGACGAGCTATTTGCTGTAAGTAAACCTTCTGCCTTCTGGTGTTCTTATCAATCAAGGAGTTTTCAAAATAATCGTTCACTAATGGTTATGATGTATTATTTTTTCCATATATAGAACCTTACGAAGGAAATGGCCGACTACTGTGTGACCCGTATGAAGCCTTACACAGATCCGAAGACAGGCCATCCTATTCCCGGAGCCCTTGACTATGTGGATTTCACTAGTCAACTCTTCCAGAATTAGAACGCCTAGATTTAGCTGAAGTGTATTATACTCTATTTGCTTTCAATTAATATTTAAATAGAGAGATGGGAAGTGCATTTTTCGTTTATCATGAATGCTTGTGTTTGTCATATTTCTTGTCACTGTTTTAACTATCGACATTTGGTTTTAAGATATGGATTGACTTCGTCTCATGCTAAAAAATTTTAAACATGTAACGCTATATAAAACTGCCACTTAACTTCTGTTTGTTCAGCCCATAGTATTATACATGTTCATGACTACAGCACTCGGACTTTACCAGCGCCTTATATCGCCATCTGATGATGATGATAAAGTTGATTGAGCGAGGTTTTTGCATTATTGGTTGCACTAACTTTCGTATAAAGAAATTTAGTCAGGCAGCTATTTCATTATATCTCTTGGTGTTTAGTTGTACTGAATTTTACCAAAACATATTTATTGTGACTACACTCACTACACTGAGAGTGTGAGTGAATAATTCAACAACTAACCTGCTTATTGAAATAAATGGCTTCCAAAAATATATTCAAGTGTTGTGTATTTTTTATTGGGAAGAATTTATTAATTATGATGCTAAAAAATATTTCGTCCACTTCAGTCTCTTTTTTCATAAATCTTTTGAATAATACCAGAAGAATCGCTAATTTTTTTGGTAGAAGCGAGCCGCAACATTGAATCCAAGTCAAGCCCTAAAGGAATGCCTCCATTGATTTTCACTGGTACAATACTCACAACGCACTCATCAATAGCATTCCTATAGTAGCCAATGTGTCACATAATTTAGCTCCCCCAAACAACCAG
>Ga0210040_10010568_pt1 | contig 10561 bp, 5 predicted proteins | sample CryGeyCG12114_NA_FD_185462 | JGI IMG/M metagenome (GOLD analysis project Ga0210040, IMG submission 185462) | Groundwater microbial communities from aquifer - Crystal Geyser CG19_WC_8/21/14_NA (SPAdes) (version 2) | ecosystem: Environmental > Aquatic > Deep subsurface > Groundwater | place: USA...
AATTGTTATTATTCAAGCTAACTAACTTTGCCGAGTACACGGGCAGCTATGGTAGAGACCAAAAGTGGCTTTTACAATCTCCCATTGTAAATATACAGGACTTGAGTGAAGGACACAAAACCAAGTTATCATGCCTAATTACACGTGATTTAGATGGGACTGGTTCCACAAACTGACTCACTCGTCTTCCCTGTCACAATCCCCATGACCCCTTCCCTTTATAAAAGTGTCACATGGTTGATGAATAAGCTTTAAGTTCCATCCTATAAATCTGAGTGTGTGACTGAATTCAGTGAACAGACTTATTATTTCCACCACCACGTTAGCCCTCTGGTATTCCTCAATGAGCTCATACCCATACATTATTCCTATTCCTTGTGTACGTGTCGTCCGTTAAGAGCCATTAGAGACATTATACAACGATTACTACCGTAGCGCATAGTTAGTTTAAGTCCAGTTGTTCTCAACTATTCAGAGGAAATGTAATACCAGCTAAGCTAACTAGCTAACTAACAAACAAACTATACTATGAATTGTAAAACTTGTATATGTTTTAGTTAGTTGGTAATCAGTCGTCACTAATTAAACTACAAAACACATAATGAATATATAGCATATTACCTAGCGACCTCTAGGATTTCCAATTCGTGAAACATTTAGTTTAGTTAGTTAGTTAGTTAGTAGAATAAAAAAATCAGGGCAGTCAGTTTATATCATGATTAAGGGACCAGTTTGTTTGCAAGTTTTAGTTACTTGCTCCGTAAGTGATTGATTATAGTGAAAGAAAAGACGGTAATTTTTCAGTTTCCCAGTAGACACCAAATCCAAGATACCAATTAAATAACAAGTACTCCAACTCAACCGTACTGCCTAACTAATGAGCTAACTATAGCTGACACAAGATACACACATGTCAAACGATTGGAAGCACTTTAATCGGGAGATTAGAAAATTGGACGAAAAGTGAGATAAATGTGAATCTCAGGTGACCAGCGTTCTCCTCTTTCATTTCATCTCGTCTTAGGATAATGACGACGTCTTGCTTTCACCAAAACGTGAGCCGAGTAGAAAAACAATGGTAACTACCAGCAAAACTACAATGTATTTTTTTTCCTTTTCACCCAATATGAAAAGGAATAAGCTCCATAGAGTGTACACTATATAAAGAGACTGTGAGTGAGTCAAAAAGACAGACACGATAAAAGAAAATATGAAGAAACTTTTCCTGTTGTTTCCGGTGTGCTCAAATTTTCTCGAGCACTAGTTAGTTAGATGGGCCAGCAAGTCTTTTTTTGAACCTGTTCATTTCATCTGCAGCAGACCCAAAAAGAGAGACTGTATAAGGTTCGTTGGCAAACAGGAGAGGAAAAAAACCTTTCCCATTGCTTACTTGCTGACTACAGGGAAAGTGCAGGTTGTTACTCTTGGTGCAGTCAAATGAATCTGCGTGTATTTTTTCACAGGCGAGCAGGAAGGCTTACCGTGTAGAATTTGATGATGTACACAACGTTGGCATAACATAAAGGGAGCCAGGTAGGTATAGTTAGTTAGGTTCCTAGATACTAGATACCTAAGGTAGTATATAGTAGAACGGAAAACACGTTTGCTTTCTCCTGCCTGCAGTATGACGGTTGGCTGGACATTTTGTGCATGGGATTTTGTGAATGCTTTACTTTGAATCTTGCTTTGTCAGTACAACTTTTTTTCTTCACAGGTTGGAGGTATACAATATAGCTTTAAGATTTTTGTGAGCACCAGTGTGCTGCTCAGTCAGTAAAATTGTTTACCATCTCACGTACCTCTCGCCACTCTGATCTTTTTCACTCTGTGCTGTGATTCACTTGGGTGTTTTCCCAGGCATTCATTTGAGTCCAATAGTGGTGAAGGTATATATAGTTGATACTGTGCTTCAAGTTACACTCGTGGAATATGGGCTCAAAGACATTGGGAGACACTGGAGCTTTTCACCATGTCTAATGCAGCGGACTTACAGAAGTGTAGCAAAAGCAGGCTTTCTCCACACTAATTACATGTGACACTAAATGGGAGCTTCAGATTTGTCAAAAGAGGCCCAATCTATTGTTCTCTCCAGTCTTACAGTTGGTTTCAATTACTTGAGTCATGTATTCATGATAACTATACAGTACCGCATGCTACTATTTATGTACTGGTAATATGGAGTAAGTAAAGTCTATGAAGGTAAGTGTAATAGTATGAGCTGAACAAAGTAAAAATTGGAACGAAATATCCGATAATACAGGATTTGTGAATTCAAGGGCATGACTTGATCTTATAATGCTGTACTAGACATATTTGAAAAGAATAAAGGGAAAAAAGTGATTCCGTTAGGATTGCGTACATGCATGAATATAGATTGTATGCATGTGTGGCTCCTCATAGGGAGGGTACAAAAGCCATTGTGCGTGCAGAATCTGACAAGCAAACTTTTTGAGTACATGAGGCTCCATTTTACATCTAAGGACGAAGGATGTGAGTACAAACGCGTTGTGGTTTCTTCAATCCTTAGATCTGTATAGGTGGATCCATGAGTGGTATAGAAGTACTAGTACAATGTTCCATCAATCATTTCAGTTTTAAATGAAGTCGCATGACATACCATGGGAACTTTTCTTTTCTTGCCTTCCTCTCATACAGGGTGGAATACTTTTTCCGACAGTGTCAGTCAATAAAAAGGATTTCGATTGATCTTGAATCCAAGCACGGTCTCACAATTGTTGCTACAGATATGTATCAAAATGTGAATTCCTTCCCAAATTGTATTCCTCACATGTATTCTTTCGATAGATCGGACGGGATGTAAAAAGTATTTTTAACAACCGGAATGGAACCAAAGGAATATAAAAATAGCGTTCAATTACATTTTATCTTCTAGATTCAATCTAGGGAGAAAGTATTAACAATATTGGCCAGTTTAAAGCAATCCCTATGACGGGAACGAGAGTGTGTAAACAATAAAACGGGCTATACGGAGTACATATAGGGTTTGGGACGGCCATAAAAGCATATAATAATCTCTTAATCGATTGGCTCAAGCCCTAAATGATTTATCTATTCTCTTTGCGTTTTAGCAAGAGAAGGGGAATAAAAAAAGCTGGTTACACCCTTTCACCACCTACTTTCCCAAAGTTGAGTCACATGCACAGGGATCATGGTAAATCTTTGTCATCAAATAGTAATAGGAAAACAAAGAAGTTCATTTCATCAAGGTCGTGTAAGGAATGACTTCACAGACGTGAACACTGGCAATTTGGCCATGGTGGAATTGAACGATAAATCGAATGTTGAATCGGAGACAAGCGTTTCATTTTCACTGCTCTACAAAATACACACTCAGTCCATACTATATAGTAGTGACTGTGTGAGCAAAATAGAGAGCTCGTGTAGTACACATATGAGAGACTGTAAAGCTCTATTGTGCTACACTATCTCTGTACAGTTGCAATGCGGAGTCAAAGTAGAAACCTGATGCAAGAATCCGCAGAGCCTCTTCGTAATCTGAACAGGATCAATTCATTTTCATTCAGCGTGCAATCTCGTCTGATCTAGCTCAAAGACAATGTGAGTTCACTTTTACTCTCGGGTTTAAAACAATGTTAGCTAGCGTAGATATCGGTAGATGAACACTCCCTTTGATAAACACAGGATCTGACAACAAAAACCCCAAATAAAAAGAAGCAGTAGTAGTGTCCCATGTGAACCCCAATCTGGGAGCATTTGTCGTGCTTAAAATAAACTAAAAGTTCAAAATGAGGTTCAATGACGATTTAACATAATCGAAATGGCATCAATAGCAAAGTGCAGGCATTGTGAGGCCAAGTTCTTTTATAATGCACAGTGTGGCCACGAAAAATTTCTCCATCAGTCAACGGCAAAACTAATTATAAGAGTTAGTTAGTTTATAAATAAATAAGTTCAAAGCACAGTTTCACTTTTAGGTTTTTCAAATTGCCTTTGTGTGTTCTGCAGTATTGGCTGTTGAAATATAAATGTGATCATTTTGCAAGTTGGAACCAATTTGAATGGTAAATATTCCATGATTTTTATATGTACCATTGCATTTAACCAGTTTTAGTTTTACTACCAACAGCTATTGATTGTAATTCATCTGGATTACTGTAGTATACAGTTTCAGGATCGTTCAATTCAAATACGTGAGAGACATACGAAACTAACTTAGTTTGTACTCGACTGGAAAGGGATAATGCTACAGTAGGATGACCAGAAAATCATATTATTGAAGTCGGTCTAATTCCTGTTGTCTACATCCACCCATGCCATCGGAAAAGAAAACATTGCCTGCTTCCCAATCGTACTAATTAGTTGCAATGAATTTATCCTACAAAAAAGTTTGTGACTCACTATACTAGTCTATTCACTAATGAGAGATTTGCATGTCAGTGATAGCGCAAAATCGCTGATTTACTTTTTTCGCTACTTTTCCCCAAAACTTTCCATAGACTAGAAACATTGTTTTGCTATTGCAGTATTGATTTTGGTTGGACCATCATTATCTGCTCCACAGAAAGCCCATATTTACATCTGCAAATAAAGTCGTCTGTGTTCAAACCCTTTAACTACTGGTCTTTTATTTATCTACGTAAATACAAGATTAAAGGATACAACACTGTTTAAATGGTCGATAAAAAGGTATAGCTAACTAACTAACTAACTTATAGTCAAGTCTACCCATCCCAGGGAAACATACTTTATACTACAGGCAAACATCAGGCAGAAAACTTGAGTGAAGCATTGTTCACATCCAAATGAAAGGAGAGAAAATTATTCGCTCAACTATACAAGTAAAATTCTTTTTCAAACAACATTATGATTTGCACAGAAGCGTAGACTATGGAAGAGCGCTTTCGCTAACAAAACTAAAGGTTACCATAATATTTAGACTTGTGTGAACAAACTATTACCTCTTGCATAAACATCCCTGACTTTATAATTCAAATGTTGAGCACACTCGAGAACACTATAACCCAAAGCTGAATAAATGCATTTGTTTTTCCCCGGGCACGAGTAGTGTCTAACTAACTAACTACCAATCAGGCATTGAAATATTCTTACCAGAATGTTACTCAACACTAACACTCGAATGAAGAGAAAAAAATCCCTAGGAATGTAAAAGTGACATATGAAAAGTTGCTGTATAGTTGATACAATAATACACGATAATACAAGACCCACTAACTATGTATGGTAAAGAATGCTTTCAAAAATCTAGGTTAACCTACACTCACATGAAAAGCACGCAACAACCATATAGATTTTATTTCTTTTCTTGTGGCAAACACTTTTTTTCCCTTTCTCAAAAACTGTACGTTGTTTGTGGGTGCACTTTTGTGTGCACATAAATACTCGAGTGCAAATAGCAGGAGCACAAGTGGTGGTAAAAACCAACACATGAAAAAAGGAGCCGAATGACTGACTGAATCATTGTGTAGAATTTATTTGCCTGTGTGAAGAAAAAAATAACCCACAGGATTGTAATATAGGAGAAGGAAAGGGCACCACTACTCTGATATTAGATACAGCACATGCAGTGTGAGTAGTGAGTTCTGTGGGATGTTCTCAGATCAGTTCATTATGATAAACTGAAAAGAGAGGAAAAGTAACTCCTGAAGGAATTCTTCCTATTTCAGCTTCATGCTCCTATTAGAAAACCTAGTAGTGGTGGCAAACTGAATTCACGGACCCAAAATTTCATACTCTATACACACAGAGGAGATCAACTAACTAACTAACTAACTAGCTATAAAAGGCACAGAATAGTTTCTCCTAGGTATACTACCCGGGTAACTGATTTTTATGGAAGCGCCTGAATGTCGGGCGCCAGGCTGGCATTTCGCCCGCAGAAAGAATCACTCTATATTACAAATGATGCATGTATATCTTCCCATAAAGTATGTACTTATACACTTTATTACACAAACTATAGTCCGAGTAGTATCCAAAGTGATTTATGCATTCACATCAGTTTCGTGAATAGCCTATGGATTGTGTGTACTAGGAGCCCTAGTTCAAGCAAAATGATTGAATAGCCACTTGTCCAATCTTGTGGTGAAAATGTTTAGAACACTGGTGAGTTGAGTAAAAGACTCAATTTTTCATACTTTATGATTTTTTGGTCTTAGTGGAAAAAAAATGATAGGATTTAAAAAAAAATACCCAGTTGGGTCCAGATTTTGACAGACATATTTATAGATGGATACAAATGATAGCGGGGAAATGTTTAGTTTGTTTGCAAATTGTGGGGCATCATTGAATCATTGTAAAAATTTGTAGACATAATATTATGCGTAGCTAGAAAGATATCCAGTACAGTTGAAAATATATTGCCGTCCTTTATTACTAACTAACTTATATAAGTGTATTTAAACACTTTAACATAACGTGACGCACAGTATGAAGTAAAATTTGCGACATTTTCTGCGTATAATATCAAGTTGCCCAATACTAGCTGTTTGTTACAAGGTTTATAAAAAAATATATGGAGAAACTTTCATCAACTTTGTGCAGCAAGTTTTCACGGGAACTACATAACTTTGTGCTTTCCTATTGAGCGCGGTGGACTAAATGAGAGTTGCAATCCCCTTTGATAAATTTATTCATAACTTTTAATGACTTTGGTGGTGCACATTCTGAAGCGTCCTAGTCAAGATTAAAGTGGAGACAATCAACATGCAAATTTTATAATAATAAAAATAATACTTAATACTGTTTGAGTAATAACCAAGTAGAATAGTACACAGCTGTAAACCCATTCCCTCCCCTGCATATTATGAATAGATAGAGGACGGTGGGAAAATTATTTGCTTTGTACGTGTACAAAGTTGACTGGCTTCCAGACCGCCCGTCTCAGTTAGTCATCATAAAACTCTATACAGTGTTGAGTAATCAACGGAAACAATGGGAATGAAATGTTAATCCCTGTCGGCTTTTCATTATCATTTTCCGAAAAGAACCTCAAGGCTCTCTTGTCTTGCACCGTGCATATCTACTACACGGTCACAACTTGCTTTTGACATTTCTATCGTTCCTATCATCATCAACTAATCTAACTAAGAACGGCTCATCAAATAAACTTATGGAATCTATAGCTTAAATAAGCAATGCAAAACATCTTATAACTGTAGCGCCAAACAAAGTAGTATACAGTATACATGTACATACATTATCATGGTTCACCTCGTTGCATGTAATTTAGTATCTGACATCTCAAAACACTCAATCGATCAAAAGGGAAATAAAAAGGTTGAAACAAATAGCTACACAAGGAACAAAAATATTGACACAACATTGTACATGGTAATGAGTAAAATTTGTGGTTTGGTAGAAAAAAAAACTGGCAGTCACATTAGGAACGATAAATTCGCCACACGATTACAGGAACATGGAAAACAAAAATTCTTACAGCTTTATGAGACTACATATAGCACACCTTACATAAGGGTTAAAAAAAGCAACAGAGTACACGTTATATAGCTTGATGACAGACCTTTGACTTTTCCTAAGGCTTCATGCAAAACACATCCTGTAGGAATAGTGTACAATATACTTAAAACAGGCCAAGTAGCATGCATGTTTCAGAGCATTAAGATATTAAATCATGAAAGGTTACTGCTTCCGCTTTTTTTGCGGTCCAACTTTATTTAGGTGTGCGTTGTTGTTTTTTTCACAGGTATGGGCACTTTACACTGTTTGTTTGTTACGTAACGAACAACATAAGGAGTGCACATTTACGAGGAAACTGTGCATGAGAATGTGTATAATTCCAGACGCTGGTCGTATATTAAATTCATTGTATAGCTGTAAAGTAAGTAAAGCTATTAACTAACTAACTATAACTAACTAGTAGTAACCCATTCCACTAGATTCTAATTTAAAACACACGGGTTAATTTACAATGTGTGCAATAATGAAAACACGAGTTTGGCAATAAAAACACAAAAACCTCAAAATACTTTACAGCATCCTTACTAACAACAACGACCACTAGATACAGACTTGAATGTAGATCCAGATTTGATAATTTTATGACAAGAAAGTCACACAAGAGAGCCAAAGGGGATCAACTGTTTCTGCCGAAATGGGTGAAAGGAGCCGGATTATTGGGCCAGATGAAAATAAAGAATTCTAAACATGCCCTACCCTATGTTATACATAACATTGCAATGTAGTAATCAATACAAGATGGGTACACAGTTGCACACAGACATTTTGGGCCGCATAAAAGTGGCAGTTAGTTTTTCTTATGGTAGTAGTAAAAGAGAGAAAGCTATCTTCATTTGTTTTCATGTAAGTTATAGCAGTAAAACTCACCCTTATAAATATCATGCTGCACAGAGGAAAAAAAAGTTAGCCAAACCACGAGGAATGGTAAACGTTTATTTGTGTGCCTGTGGCTTTCCCTTCTTATACTTCAATTCTCGTCCACTCATATTTTCTATACATACATGTAAACATAAATAAATTTTGATATGGAGAAAGTGGGCTCCGAAATCTGGGCACCCAGTTCGTTAGTTAGTACCAATATCACATACTCTATGCAGTTAGTACGAATGTGTCTCTAGAGTCAGATATGTAAGATATTCAGGGCATGCAAAGTGTACAAAAGAGAAGGAACATGTATTTTGCTACAGGATATACAGTAGTACTATAGTGAGCGAACAGTTTGTTTCCACCAGTTCAGCTCCTTCCTTTCAAACGGGCTCATCACAATTAAATATTAACGCTAATAATACATTAATGTTATGGACCACATAGTCATGCATCACTAGTGAGGTAGGGAAAGGAAAATTCAGCATCACAAATTTAGTTCTCACATCACGAAATGACCAAGCAAGTTTGAAAGTAGTAAACTTTTGACTCTAGGAATGAAAAATTTATATCAAGAGGAGATGGAGAAAAAAAAAGATTGAGCTGGAAAGTTTTTCACAACTTTTTGGTATCGCTATACCTTATGTACACAATTTGTGGAGCTGGTTCCGGCTGTTCGATAATAATTACGTTTTTAGCAGATCCCTACGTTTGGAACCAATACGTTTAGTTACTATATATATTTGTGGACCAGGCCAACTATAATTTAAGAGATGATGTTACAGTTTTAATTGGCGGCGTTTGGGCGCAACGATTTTAAGTATCATATTTATGTGCACGCTATTAGAAACTACTAGTATGTTCCAGTTCATGGGTACTACTGCCGTACTAACTAGTCAATTTTTCGTAGTCGACGACAGTAGCACTCATCAAGTAGACTGTTTCCCGTGTTTTCTCTACAGAAATATCTGTAATTACATTCGAATGTACTAAACTACGGTTTATTTGGGACATTAGGGGTATTCACGCACGCCTGGGTAACTCAGTAACTCAGTAAATCGGTAAATTTTTGCAATGTATTTAGATGAAGAAAAAGTTACTTAGATACCGTAATACCGGCCCATTATCCCTGTGTATTTGACTACCCATATTATCTCGACAAAGGTGAACGGGCATGGAATAAACAGAAGGTAATATTTGATCTCAGTAAAACACATTACAGTACCAATTCATCTAGTGTATGAAAAATTAGTCTTAACTTGAACAGTGCAATATAAACTACTGATAACCTAAAAACAAAAATCAATTCAACTTTTTAAATAATTAATTTAAAAAGTGTACATTTAGACACAAAGCGATGCGGTGTGAATACAGTTTGTAATAGTTCTGGGCATAATCTTGTAGTTGTTTCCTATTCCAATTTTCGTATCATGTTCTATATAGTATTCGTGGATATGATGATAAAACTGTCTGGACTCTAAGTATCTATTTAAACAAATAAATATTAAATATTAAAATGTCCTGACACCTTGTTACAGAAAATTGTATAAAATCTTTGAAGTTGCTGAAATCATTTTTTTGTACGGTACCGTAATTTACTAAAATTTGGAGTTGATGTGTACTGTAATGTGGTTTATTCAGATAAGATTGAACTGAATAGAGGAATGTGTGTTGTAGTTGTACTGTCACAATTATTGACTTTATAATATTCATTATACATGTACACACATGCATATCGTCCAACTATAAATTGTCAGGCTGACTGAGAGAAAAAGGGTTGGCCGGAATGACCCAAATGTTTAGATAACGTAAAAGTTTGTTTTTTTGCGAAACACTTTTTTTGAATTTAAGTAATCATCTTGTGTACTCAACTGGGCTCTGACGTGGAAACATTGAACTGTGAGCACGATACAAGCAATTTAAAAAAACCAAGACTGCTTGTTAATAGTCATGAATATTTGAGGGAGACAAGTGCTTTTGTAATGGATACGAAACAGGTAAGCGGATAAGTTGGTCAAGTTGGGCGCAGCTGTGGGGCAAGACTTGTGGATAAATCGATCGACTAAGAATTTCAAAGTTACTGGAAATGAAAAAAACTTCTTGGTACAACTTGCCTGAGCCCAACACAGGTGTATCATTTTGAATATTTCGTAAAAAGCATAGTCACCATACTTATGCAAAAAAATACATTTATTCCAGGGTATTAGGATATATTAAA
>Ga0210040_10010569_pt1 | contig 10559 bp, 10 predicted proteins | sample CryGeyCG12114_NA_FD_185462 | JGI IMG/M metagenome (GOLD analysis project Ga0210040, IMG submission 185462) | Groundwater microbial communities from aquifer - Crystal Geyser CG19_WC_8/21/14_NA (SPAdes) (version 2) | ecosystem: Environmental > Aquatic > Deep subsurface > Groundwater | place: USA...
ACGGCACCAAGAACTTCGTCCGTGGCGTCCCGGTGTGGGCGACCCTGATCGCGCTGCTGGACGGCGACCTGCCCGTCGTCGGCCTGGTGTCCGCCCCGGCGCTCAACCGCCGCTGGTGGGCCGCCGCCGGCACCGGCGCCTGGACCGGCCGGCGGCTGGAGAACGCCACCCGCTGCACGGTGTCCAGCGTGGCCGGCCTGCCCGACGCCTCGCTGTCCTACTCCAGCCTGTCCGGCTGGGAGGAGCGCGGCCGGCTCGACGCCTTCCTGGACCTCACCCGGGAGGTCTGGCGGACCCGCGCCTACGGGGACTTCTGGAGCTACATGATGGTTGCCGAGGGCGCCGTCGACGTGGCCTGCGAACCGGAGGTCTCGCTGTGGGACCTCGCGGCGCTCGACGTCATCGTCCGCGAGGCCGGCGGGACGTTCAGCGACCTGGACGGCACCCCGGGTCCGGCCGGCGGCAGCGCGGTGGCCAGCAACGGCGTGCTGCACCCGGACGTGCTGAGGGCGCTCGCCCCCCGCGGGGAACGAGCGCCCTCGACCTGAGCTCAGCGGGTCAGCGGACCGGCCCGGACCCGCCGCGGCCGCCCTGGATCCGGCGACGCACGTCGTCGATCTTGGCCCGGTTCTTCGGGTCCTTCGCCAGCTGCTGCGCCTTGTCCGTCGCCTGACGGATCACCTGCTTGCCCTTCGGGCTGTTCGCGAACTGCACGACCTTGTTGAACAGTGACGCCACGACGCGCCCACCCCCTCGCTTCTCCGGGAGCCCGGAACGGACTCCGCTCGTCCTCTCAACGGTGACAGCAGCAGGGCCGTTCCGCCCGTCGAGCCTCAGCGCTGCACCGCGCCCACCCAGCGCTCCCGGACGGCGGCCATCGCTGCGGCCCGCCCGGGGTCCACCACCGGCTCGGTCGCCCGCCGGGGCGCCAGCTCCAGCCCGACCCCGCGAGCGGCCAGCACCGCGGCCCCGGCCGCGGACGCGCTGCGCACCTGCACGTACTGGACCGGCCGGTCCAGGACGTCGGCCAGCAGCTGCTGCACGCCGGGTTCCCGGGCACCGCCCCCGGTGAGCACGACCGGCTCCCCCGCCGGAGGCGCGAGCAGGTCCAGTCCCGCGGCGATCGCGCAGGCCACCCCCTCCAGCGCGGCGCGGGCGAGGTCGGCACGGGTGGTGTCCGCCGACAGCCCGCTCCACCCGCCGCGGGCGTCCGGGCCGGCCACCCCGCCCCGCTCCCCGGTGAGGAACGGGGCGAAGACCACCCCGCCGGCGCCGGGCGCGGAGGTGCTCAGGCTGCCGGCGAGGCCGGCCCAGTCCAGGCCGAGGACGCCCTGCACCCACCCCCATGCCGTGCCGGCGTTCTGCAGCGCGGCCATCGCGTACCAGCCGGCCTCGGCGTCGGCGTAGCAGTGCACGAGGGGGTCTGCGGCCGGGGCCGGGCGGACGCCGGGGCGGAGGAGCTGCGCGCCGGACCCCAGGTTGACCTGCACGCCGCCCCGGGCGCCGGCGGCCAGCAGTGCCAGCGGGGTGTCCGCGCCGCCGACCACGACCGGCACCGCCCCGCCGGGCAGCTCTGCGGCGCCGACGACGGTGTCGCCCGGCAGCACCGCAGGGAGCAGCCCCGGGTCGATCCCCGCCGCCGCGGTGGCCGCCGCGGACCAGCGGTTCCCGGGCACGTCCCAGAGCAGGGTCGCCGAGGCGTCACTGCGGTCGGTCACCGCCGGGTCGACGCCGGGCAGCAGCGTGGCCCGCACGGCGTCCTTGGGCAGCAGCACCGTCGCCGTCCGGGCCAGCAGCTCCGGCCGGTGCACGGTGAGCCACGCCAGCAGTGGGCCGGTCATCCCCGCGGCCAGCGGGTTGGCCAGCGCCGCGCGCTCGGGACCGGGCAGCTCCCGCCAGCGGCCCACCTCGGCGACGGCGCGCTGGTCGGGCCACAGCAGCGCCGGGGCGAGCGCGGCACCGGCCTCGTCGACGAGCACCGCACCGTGCATCTGGCCGCTGAACCCCAGTGCGGCGACCGGCCGGTCGCCCAGCCGCTCGCGGACCGCCGCCAGCGCGTCGTCCAGCGCCCGCCGCCACACCGCCACGTCGGTCTGCGCCCAGCCCGGCTGCGGCCGGTCCACCGGGTAGGACGCCTCGCTGTCGGCGACCAGCGACCCGTCCGGGTCCAGCGCGGCGAGCTTGAGGCCGCTGGTGCCCAGGTCGGCACCGAGGACGACGGTCACCGGGCGGGGCGGCCGCGCCGGCCGCCGGTCACCGCTGGCCCAGGAAGCCGACCAGCGCGGTCGCGTACTCGGCTGCCGCGACCGCGCCCAGGTGGTCACCGGGCACCAGCTGCAGGCGCGCGCCGGGCACCGCGTCGGCCAGCACCTGCGGTCGCTCGGCCAGCGGATCAGCCGCGCCGGCGAGCAGCAGCATCGGTGCGGTGACCTCGCCGAGCGCGATCGGCTGCTGGTGCACCGCCCGGCCCTGGGCGGCCAGCGCCTGCCGGTCGGCGCCGACCCCGTCGGCCAGCCGGCGGAAGGCCGCAGCGCCCGGGTCGGTGATCGTCGCCGGGTCGGTCGCCTCCAGCGCCTCGATCAGCGCGGCCTGGGACATGGTGCGCCGGTCGACGCCGCCGCACTCGACGACCCCGGAGCCCACGCCGCCGATGACCAGCCTGCGCACGCGGCGGTCGGACACGGCGACCAGCAGCGAGATCACCGCTCCCATCGAGTACCCGGCGAGGTCGAACTGCTCGACCTCCAGGGCGTCGGCCACCCCGCGCAGGTCCTCGGCCATCCGCGCCTCGCCGTAGCGGGCCGGGTCGTGGGGGGTGTCCGACCGGCCGTGCCCGCGCGCGTCGACGCCCACGACCTCCCGTCCGGCGGCGAGCAGCGCGGGGACGACCCCGGTGAGGTGCCAGTTGAGGAGGGTGTCGGCGACGAAGCCGTGCTGCAGGAACACCGGGGGCAGCTCCCCCGGCTCGCCCCAGCGGTACACGGCCACGGCGACCCCGTCGGAGCCCGTGACCCGGGTGGCGGGCTCGGCAGCGGCGGCGGTCACCGGTCCGCCGTCCCGGACGGCTCGGGGCTGTCGCCGTAGGCGTAGGAGGCGTTGACGTACCGGCCACCCACGGCCACTCCGGGAGGGGCGATCTCGCCGAGCCGGGCCAGGTCCGCCTCGCTCAGCTGGACGCCGGCCGCACCGATGTTCTCCTCCAGGTAGCTGCGCCGCTTGGTGCCCGGGATCGGCACGACGTCCTCGCCCTGCGCCAGCACCCAGGCCAGGGCCAGCTGACCGGCGGTGACGCCCTTCTCCTCGGCCATCGCCCGGACCGCCTCGACCAGCCGGAGGTTGGCGGTGAACGCCTCGCCGGTGAAGCGCGGGTGGCCGCGGCGCCAGTCGTCCTCGGCGAAGTCGTCGGGGCTGGTGATGGCGCCGGTGAGGAAGCCGCGGCCCAGCGGGCTGAACGGCACGATCCCGATGCCGTGCTCGCGGGCGACGGCCAGCACCCTGTCGCTGCCCGCCCCGCCGCCCTCCAGGTCGCGGGTCCACAGCGACCACTCGCTCTGCAGGGCGGCGATGGGGTGGACCGCCACCGCCCGGCGGATCGAGGCCGCGCTGGCCTCGGAGAGCCCCAGGTACCGGACCTTGCCCTGCTGCACGAGCTCGGCCATCGCGCCGACGGTGTCCTCGATCGGGACGGTCGGGTCGACCCGGTGCTGGTAGTAGAGGTCGATCACGTCGACCCGCAGGCGGCGCAGGCTGGCCTCGACGGAGGTCCGCACGTTCTCCGGCCGGCCGTCGATGGCGACGCCGCCGCGGTCGTCGTGGGTGAGCGAGAACTTGGTGGCCAGCTGCACCTCGTCCCGGCGCCCGGCGATCGCCTCGCCGACCAGCTCCTCGTTGTGGCCGGAGCCGTAGACGTCGGAGGTGTCCAGGAACGTGACCCCGGCGTCCAGGGCCCGGTGGACGGTGGCGATCGACTCGGCGCGGTCGGCGGCGCCGTACATCTGGCTCATGCCCATGCAGCCGAGGCCGAGTGCGGAGACCTCCAGGCCACCGAGGGTGCGGCGGGGAACGGGCGGGAGCGGCTGAGTCATGCCCGCATCCTGTCCCTGCCGGCCGAGCGCACACCCGGCCGGGTCAGGCGCCGCGCAGCACCCCGGTGGTCGTGAGCTCCTCGGAGATGTCGCGCAGCTTGACGTTGCTGCGCTGGGAGGCGTGGGTGAGCAGCGTGAACGCCTGCTCGGCGGTGATCTTGTACCGCTCCATCAGGATGCCCTTGGCCTGCTCGATGGTCGACCGGGACTCCATCGCCCGGCGCATGTTCGCGACGTCCTCCGACGCCCGGGCTGCGGCCTCGGCGTTGCCGACGGCGATGGCGACGAAGGCGGCAACCTCCTGACCCGAGGCGACGTCGGCGTCCCCGAAGGCGCGGGGGCGGGTGGAGTAGTTGTTCAGTGCGCCGATCGAGGCGCCCTGGAAGGGCAGCGGGATGGACAGCGAGCTGCCGACGCCGCACTCGGCAGCCCGGCGCGCGTAGTCCGGCCAGCGGTCCTCGGTGCGCATGTCCTCGACGATGAACAGCGTCCCGGCCCGGCCGGCGTCCAGGCAGGGGCCGTAGCCCTTCTGGTACTGGATCTCGTCGGCGTCCATCGCCATCTGCCCGTCGTAGGCCGCGGTGAACGCGCGCTCGTCCCGGATCAGCGTGATCGACGAGGCCTCGGCGCCGGGCAGGCCGCGCCGCGCGACGCCGACGATCTCGGTGAGCACGTCGGACAGCGCCCGACCGGCGAGCACCACACTCGCCAGCTCCCGGTGCAGCGCGCCGCCGGTCTCGGTCATCTGTGGTGGTCCTCTCCATCGACGGTCCCCGGCGGTCTCGAGGTCCGTCCGCTCGAGTGGCGGGCTCGGCGCGACGAGCGTATACGCCCCGCTGCGAGGCAGCGTGGTCGCCACCGGGCCGGCCTGCTCACCTGTGCTGGCGGACGGCCCCCCGGGGGACCCGGGGCAACCGACGGCTGCGCGCTGCGGTCATCAGCTGCCGGCGGCCCCACGCGGCCCCTCGCGCCGCGACCGGCACCGCGCTCGGCAGCGCCAGCAGCACCAGACCTCCGGCGCACCAGCCGGCGAGGACGTCGGAGAGCCAGTGGGTGCCCAGGTACACCGTCGTCAGCCCGACGCTGATCGCGACGACGGCCGCGAGCACCCCACCGAGGCGCCGGTGCCCTCTCGCGACCAGCGCCAGCACGCCCCAGGTCACCACCGCGTTCGCCGTGTGCCCGGACGGGAAGATCGTCCCTCCGGCGCGCAGGACGTCGCTCGCCCCGGGCAGGACGGCCTCCGGACCCAGCTGCAGCGGTCCCAGCCGGCCCACCAGGTCCTTCATCGCACCGACCCCGACCTCGGTGAGCAGCGTGGCGACCAGCAGCACCCCCAGCGGGCGGGTGTCCCGGGTCCGCCAGGCGCGCAGCCCCAGCCACAGGGCCGCCACCGCCAGGCAGACCGCCCGCTGCCCGAGGGCCACCCACCAGCCGAGCACGTCGGCCGGCCAGGGCCAGTGCTGCTCCGGCGCCCACCGGTAGACCGCCTCGTCCAGGTCGACCAACCGGCTGCCGGTGAGGACACCGACCAGCACGGCGACCAGCACGGCCAGCAGCAGGCCGGCCAGCAGCGGCCGCCACAGACGCGGGCGGCGGGGGCCGGCCGCAGGGGCGCGCAGCACCTGTCCAGGATGGCCGGGCCGACTGGACGTTCCCTGGGAGCGCACCTGCGACCGACACCGGCGTCCGGTCTGGTGGGATGGGGCATCGGGCTCCGGCGAACGGCCGGCCCGTCCCGAGGAGGTCCGCGTGCAGTACGCCGAGTCCGTCGTCGAGCTCATCGGGAACACCCCGTTGGTGCGGCTGAACTCCGTGACCGAGCACCTGGGGCCGGACGCCCCGCTGGTGCTGGCCAAGGTCGAGTACGTCAACCCCGGCGGCTCGGTGAAGGACCGGATCGCGGTGCGGATGATCGAGGCGGCGGAGGCCTCCGGGGCGCTGCGGCCCGGCGGCACGATCGTGGAGCCGACCAGCGGCAACACCGGCATCGGGCTGGCGATCGTCGCCCAGCAGCGCGGCTACCGGTGCATCTTCGTGTGCCCGGACAAGGTGGGCCAGGAAAAGGTCAACGTGCTCAAGGCCTACGGCGCCGAGGTGCACGTCTGCCCCACCGCCGTCGACCCGGCCGACCCGCGCTCCTACTACTCGGTCTCCGACCGGCTGGCCCGGGAGACCCCCGGCGGCTGGAAGCCCGACCAGTACTCCAACGAGGCCAACCCGCGGTCGCACTACGAGACCACCGGCCCGGAGATCTGGGCGCAGACCGAGGGCCGGATCACCACCTTCGTCACCGGAGCCGGCACCGGCGGCACGATCAGCGGGGTCGGCCGCTACCTCAAGGAGGCCTCCGGCGGGCGGGTGCGGGTGGTCGGCGCCGACCCCGAGGGCTCGGTCTACTCCGGCGGCACCGGGCGGCCCTACCTCGTCGAGGGCGTGGGCGAGGACTTCTGGCCCAGCACCTACGACCGGGCGGTCGCCGACGAGATCGTGGCGGTCTCCGACGGCGAGTCCTTCGCGATGACCCGGCGGCTGGCCCGCGAGGAGGGCCTGCTGGTCGGCGGTTCCTGCGGGATGGCCGTCGTCGCCGCGTTGCGGGTCGCGGAACGGCTGACCAAGGACGACGTCGTGGTGGTGCTGCTCCCCGACGGCGGCCGCGGCTACCTGAACAAGATCTTCAACGACGAGTGGATGGCCGACTACGGCTTCCTGACCGCCTCCGGCGGCGAGACCGTCGGTGAGCTGCTGGACGCCAAGTCCGGCTCGACCCCGACCCTGGTGCACACCCACCCCACCGAGACGGTGCGCGACGCGATCGACATCCTCCGCGAGTACGGCGTCAGCCAGCTGCCGGTGGTGCGTGCCGAGCCGCCGGTGACCGCGGGCGAGGTGGTGGGCTCGGTGGCGGAGAAGACGTTGCTGGACGCACTGTTCACCGGGCGGGCGACGCTCGCCGACCCGGTGGAGCGGCACATGTCCGCCCCGCTGCCGATCATCGGCTCCGGTGAGCCGGTGACCGCGGCGGTGACCGCCCTGGGCGATGCGGACGCGCTGCTGGTGCACATCGACGGCAAGCCCGCGGGCGTGGTCACCCGGCAGGACGTGCTCGGGCACCTGGTCGGGCTCCCCGCGCCTACGGTCGCACCGTGAACCCGCGAGACGACGCGGGAGCGAGCGCCAGCGAGCGAGGAGCGGAACGAGTGCGGAGTCGAGCAGACCAGCAGGGTTTCAACACGCGCGCCATCCACGCCGGGCAGGACCCCGACCCGGCCACCGGCGCGGTGATCCCCCCGCTGCACCTGACCACCACCTACAAGCAGGACGGCGTCGGCGGGCTGCGCGGCGGATACGAGTACAGCCGCAGCGCCAACCCCACCCGGGACACCCTGCAGACGGCGCTGGCGTCGCTGGAGCAGGGCACCCGCGGGCTGACGTTCGCCTCCGGCCTCGCCGCCGAGGACACCCTGCTGCGCACCGTCTGCCGGCCCGGCGACCGGATCGTGCTGGGCGGTGACGCCTACGGCGGCACCTTCCGGCTCATCTCCCGGGTGCTCGAGCCGTGGGGCATCACCCACCAGCCGGTCGACCTCAACGACCTGGACGCCGTCCGGGCGGCGGTGGCGCCGGAGAGCGCCCGGGTGATCTGGTGCGAGACGCCGAGCAACCCGCTGCTGAACGTCGCCGACATCGCGGCGCTCGCGGAGATCGCGCACGCCTCCGGCACGCTGCTGGTGGTGGACAACACCTTCGCCAGCCCCTACCTGCAGCAGCCGCTCACGCTGGGCGCCGACGTCGTCGTCCACTCCACGACGAAGTACCTGGGCGGGCACTCCGACGTCGTCGGCGGCGCGCTCGTGGTCTCCGACGCCGAGCTCGGCGAGCGGCTGGCGTATCTGCAGAACGCATCGGGCGCGGTCAACGGCCCGTTCGACGCGTGGCTGGTGCTGCGCAGCCTCAAGACCCTGGGCGTGCGGATGGACCGGCACAGCGCCAACGGCGGCCGGATCGCCGAGTGGCTGCTGGCGCACCCGGCGGTCTCCGCGGTGCTCTACCCGGGGCTGCCGGAGCACCGGAACCACGAGATCGCAGCGAAGCAGATGTCCGGCTTCGGCGGGATGGTGTCGTTCCGGCTGCGCGGCGGGGAGGAGGCGGCGCTGCGGGTGTGCGAGCGGACCGAGCTGTTCACCCTGGCCGAGTCCCTGGGCGGCGTGGAGTCGCTGATCGAGCACCCGCACCGGATGACCCACGCCAGCGCCGCCGGCTCGCCGCTGGAGGTGCCGGCCGACCTGGTCCGGCTCTCGGTCGGAATCGAGGACGTGGACGACCTCCTGGCCGACCTGGAGCAGGCCTTGTCATCGTGATCCTGACGGATCAGACCGCGGCTCGGCAGCCGCCCCCGTCGAGCTGAGCCGCTTCGTCGCGCCTGCGCGGGAGCCCTCCGCCGGCCCGGAGTCGCGGCACCGGGCCATGGCCGAGGAGGTCTGGGCCCTGCTGGACCGATGACCGCCGGGCTCGCTGTTGTGCGCTGATCGTCGTCTCCTGGCGCCGGGAGCGACGACCAGCGCACAACGGTGGTCAGGCCGGGGCGGTGAGGATGCGCGGGCCGTCGTCGGTGACCGCGATCGTGTGCTCGACGTGCGCGGCCCGGCTGCCGTCGGCGCTGCGCAGCGTCCACCCGTCGGCGTCCACCCGGTAGTCGTCGCGGCCCCCGGCCAGGAACCACGGCTCGATGGCGATGACCAGCCCGGCGCGCAGCGGTACCCCACGTCCGGCGCGGCCCTCGTTGGGCACGTGCGGCGCCTCGTGCATGGTGCGGCCGACCCCGTGGCCGCCCTGGTCGGTGTTGATCCCGCAGCCGCCCGCCCGCCCGACGGCGGCGATCGCGGCGGAGATGTCGCCGACCTTGTTGCCCGGCACCGCGGCGGCGATGCCGGCGGCCAGCGCGCGCTCGGTGGTGTCGACGAGCCGGAGGTCCTCGGGCCGCGGGGTGCCCACCGGGAAGGTGATCGCCGAGTCGCCGACCCAGCCGTCGAGGGTCGCGCCGGCGTCGACGCTGAGCAGGTCGCCGTCCTCCAGCGGGGTCGGGGTGGGGAGGCCGTGCAGCGCCACGTCGTTGACCGACAGGCACACCACGCCCGGGAACGGCGGGGTGGTCGACAGCGGTGCGTAGCCGAGGAAGGGCGACGTCGCGCCCGCGTCGGCCAGGACGTCACGGGCGACCTCGTCCAGCTGGGTCAGCCGGACGCCGGGGGCTGCCGCGGCCCGGACCGCGGCGAGCATCCGGGCGACCACCGCTCCCGCGGCACGCATCGCGTCCAGCTCGCCGGGTGTCCGCAGTTCGATCACGTCGTCGTCCTTCCGGTATTGGTATCCCAGTATTACTATCACGGTCATGGTCCGACCGCCGCTGACCCCCGCCGAGCACGACCGCGGCCGCCGGCTGGGCGCACTGCTGCGCTCCGCCCGGGGCGACCGCACCCCCGCGGAGGTCTCGGCGGCGTCCGGGGTGAGCCTGGAGGTGCTGCGCAAGATCGAGTCCGGCCGGGTGCCGACGCCGACGTTCTTCACCGTCGCCGCGCTCGCCCGCGCCCTGGACCTGCCGCTCGACGAACTGGCCGGCGCCCTCGACGACGCCGGCGCCGCACTGTCGGCGTGACCCGGGGTCCGCGCGTCACCGTCGTCATCGCCACCCGGGACCGCCGGGACTCGCTGCTGCGGACGCTGGCGCACCTGACCGGCGGCGCCCCGGTGATCGTGGTCGACAACGCGTCGGCCGACGGCAGCGCCACGGCCGTCCGCGCCCACCATCCGCAGGTCGAGGTCGTCGGGCTGCCGGTGAACACCGGCGCGGTCGCCCGCACCGACGGTGTGCGCCTCGCCGCCACCCCCTACGTCGCCTTCGCCGACGACGACTCCTGGTGGGAGCCCGGCTCCCTGGACGCCGCCGCCGACCTGCTCGACGCGGACCCGCAGGTGGCCGTGGTGGTGGGCAGGGTTCGGATGGCCGCCGACGGCAGCGAGGACGCCGTCACCCGCAAGCACCGGGCCGCGGTGCTCGGCCGCTCCCCCGGTGCCCCCGGGCCCGACCTGCTCAGCTTCCCGGCGTTCGCCGCCGTCGTGCGCCGGGACACGTACCTGTCGGTCGGCGGCTTCTCCCCGCTGCTGTTCTTCGGCGGTGAGGAGCACCTGCTGGCCCTGGACCTGGCCGCCGCCGGCTGGCAGCTGGTCTTCACCGAGGAGCTCACCGCCTGGCACGACCCGGCCGGCCCGGACCGGCCGAGCCCGCAACGGTGGGCGCTGCAGACCCGCAACGACGTGCTCGTCGACTGGCTCCGCCGTCCCCTCCCGGTCGCCCTCGCCGCCACCGGGAGGTTGGCGGCCCGGGCGGTCACCGAGCCGGCCGCCCGGCGGGCGCTGGCCGGGCTGCTGCGCCGGCTGCCGGCCGCGCTGCGCGAGCGGCGGCCGGTGCCGGCC
>Ga0210040_10010570_pt1 | contig 10559 bp, 12 predicted proteins | sample CryGeyCG12114_NA_FD_185462 | JGI IMG/M metagenome (GOLD analysis project Ga0210040, IMG submission 185462) | Groundwater microbial communities from aquifer - Crystal Geyser CG19_WC_8/21/14_NA (SPAdes) (version 2) | ecosystem: Environmental > Aquatic > Deep subsurface > Groundwater | place: USA...
AATTCTCCGTGTGGTCCAAATAGTGTTTGCTTCTCAGTGAATGGATGGCCGCATTGCACTTGTGATGGGTATTCGACCGGACAGCCACCAAATTGCCAAATAATGTCGGATCCTACGCATGCCTAATTGTTTAATCTTTTTTCTTTGCATTTTTCTCTTTTATGAGATTTTTATTTTACTTGATTTTTCTTGTGTGTCATATTTACGACTGTAAGTTGTTTTGAAATAAACTGTTTATGCATTTATGAACTGAAATGGATGTTTTTTGTTTTCTTATTTTCAGCTATATTCTTTTCGTTGCATCTTTAAAGCTAAATTTGGCTATCATTATATTATATATTTCATTTATCTTACCCATAGAGGTAGCCATCACTTTCTGGCTCTGGCTACATTCCGTATTTATATTAATTTTTTATATTTCTGCATTAGTTAGGTATCCATGTATGTAGCGTGATTATCCATATGGGATTCATCCATTGATTGTGCAGGTACCGTAGAATGAAGAGATTTATTGACTTGACGTTTCGTTATCTTAATGTTGTTTTCAAAGCTGCAGTGGCCACAGTGACAGTGCTGTAAAATATCAAGATGCTAGTTTAGTATTACAGTACATAGAGCACATTGAAACTACACATTGTTAGCATTCATCAATGATGTGGTGACGAGACGTTTAAACGACCGCAATGATAATCACAAGCAATTGAATGGGCCAATTTAGCAGATATAATAATAATGGATGAAGATGGAACAACAATGAGCATCATATGTAGTCGGTTACGCTTGCGGTTGTTTTATCAAGACAATGGCATGCATACAAGGACACATATTATTTTCGTATGTTAAACACTTGGTCATCTAGTTTACCAAGCTGAAAATAGATTGTGCGCATCTAAACAGCCCGAGAATTTTTTTCACTTTGCTGAAGGCTAATGCATGTAATTTTTTTATTGTTTTGTGATGGTAGTCTAAATTAGCTAAGCCAATTTTAATTCTCTCACTAACTAAATCATTTTGCACTTGTATGAACAAATTATTCTTTTTTCGTCATATATTTCATGTCAGATTATTGATTGAACAAATTGTAGACACATATTTTTCAACAATAGCTGTATTTCTCATAATTTCTTTGAGATCTTGAACGAATGACAACAAACCTTTAGTCCATTTCATTCAGCCATGCATTAGCATTAAATCGATTGCGAAACTCAACACAACATGTATTGGCATAGTCCACATGCACAAAAAGGCGATAAATAAAACAGGTAATACTGTTGCCCACTCCCATCTGTAGAGACGACACAATCTCAAAAATATACCAGGCCAGAACTGTCCTTTAAAATACCACCAATAGAAGATTCTCAAACTGTGAAACCAGTTTCCTCTTATACACTCGAATAATGGCATAATCATGTATTTTTCTGCGGGTCGGGACAACTTCAGTATGTTGAACTCTGTGCCACAAACTAAACGGAAGGCTACAAGTTATAGTTTTAGTTTTAGTTTTTCTTGCATTTTGGCAGCATCAGGATGGAGCTCCCAAGTAATATTCCGCTTGCAAAGATATTTTACATTCTGTTGTTATTTTTGGCTTCAACCACACATGGAGCAATTCGTACGACTGAGCAACCAATCATCAGGATTATTGAGATTCATTCATTCATTAGTGTGAAATTAGAAGTGAATGAAGGACAAAGAGTAGTGGATAAGACAGCAAATTCAGATATCATTGTTGGCAATGGGGAAGATATTGATCCCAGGAGTAAAATTGTTTTGGAATGTGAAGCGCCCTATCCTGTACAATGGGTATATGATGGAGAGGGGGTATGTTGAGATTTTGTTTAAAATAATTAAATAATACATAAATGATTATGCCGCTAGGATGATTTTAAAGTAAAAATGAAATATTCTTCAGATGCCAGAGTATTCTACAAATACAAGTACATCCAAAGATGGCAATACAAGACCGGCTACAAAATTCATGTCTTCAGCATCCATAGGATTCCAAAGGAAATTAGGTGACTACGATTCTGGAAAGTATACTTGCCGTAGTCTACAGGATCCCAAATTGTCTGTATTCTACAACTTGTATGTAGTTGGAACGGGTAAATATTCTATACGGTATAGTTACCATTGATTTTTTTGGATAAATAATGCAGCTGATGAAAAATACCATGTTATCACTCGCAGCAAAACAATTATTCGTAAAAAAAGGAGGTGAAACTATCACATACAAAGGAACCGACGAATTTGTAACAATTCCATGTAACGTTTTTAACCCCAAAACAGCCGTTTCTTTGCAAAAGTCAATTGATGTATGTATGTGAAATAGAAAATTTTAAAAATAATATTCTGCGTATTCATTCCTCTGCATTTAATTTCAGCAGGTTTAAGTTTTCATGTGTATGTTTCAGGGACTCATTCAATGCCCACTAAATGATTCAATTACATACGACCCGTCCGAGGGGTTTTCTCTTAAAATTTCGCCCCATTTTAATCCAACTGGCACCTATGTATGCACTGCTGGTTACAATGGCACATACGAAGTAGTGGAGTACACAATATTTCCAGGTAAACAATATTTTTATCAAAACTTTAGTTAATTATGCAAATTTATATTGGTTACTTATTAAATAGTTAATGAAACTACTATTTAAATCAGAACCCGAAAGAATCTCCTCCTGCGACAAGAATGAACATTGCCGATCACACGAAGCTTGCATTCGAGAAGGCTCCGTAAAACGTTGTGCATCCCCATGTACTGACCTCTGCGGTCGGAACACACAATGTAATACAATCAATCATATTCCGAAATGTCGATGCCTTCGAGGGTACTCTGGTAACCCATATCGAGGCTGCTTCGCCAGCGTTGAGCAACCCAGCCAAAATGTGTGCAATCCAAATCCTTGCGGAAGAAATGCCGAGTGTCAAAATAGCCATGGTTCCGCCAAATGCTTTTGTAATCCTGGATATCAAGGGAATGCATACGTAAACTGCTACAGGAAGCAATACGATCCTCCAAAACAAGACCCATGTGCCAAGAATCCATGTGGTCCTTATAGCATTTGCTCAGCTCGGAATTCCTATGTTTCCTGCCGTTGTAAGCCAGACTATGTAGGCCAACCACCATACTGCCGACCAGAATGCAATTCCGACTACAACTGTAACTATGATCAGATCTGCCATGCATATAAATGTAGGAATCCTTGTGATGGTGCATGTGTAGGCGCTAGATGTCGTGTTTTCAATCGGCAACCGATCTGTTCTTACCAATTTGATTGTGAAGATTGTCATCGGAAGGTAGCTCCTTTAGAAAACATGGAAGGAATAAAATCTCCATGCTCTCCGTTCCCATGTGGAAAGGGGGCAGAATGTTTGGCAAAGCGGGAGAAAAATATTGTTCTCAATAGTACTGATGTGATAGCTTATTGTCAATGTCCGAAAAATAGTAATGGGGATCCGTATAAGGATTGTACTGTTGAAAATAGTACGGAAGTATTCCAAGAAAGTGCTACTGCTAGTAGTATTGTAAACGAAACTGACGCAAATATTGTTAGTAATGTGGAGGGAAATGGTAAAATCACGTGTTCCACTACCCCATGTGGACGAAATGCAGAATGTTCTGGAAAAAATGAATGCTCGTGTCCACAAAATTTTCAGGGCAATCCGTATGTAGAATGTAGTAGACTGAATTGCACGACTGCAAAAGATTGCGATATTCCGGGCTCATTGTGTATCAAGGAGGGGTGCTATGAGAAACGAATTAACACAAAGCAGGAACGGGGCAGAGAGTCGTGTGGCCTGAATGCTGTGTCTACCATTTTAGGACCGGCTGAAGAACTGAACTGCTCTTGTCCTGAAGGTTATACTGGGGAGGCTACTTCTGAATGTGTCAAAATTGATGGGGAAGAGGAGAGTAAGGAAGTAGGTACTATAAAATTAGAAGCTGTGAGTTCTAAATCGGGGAGTAATTAATGCAAAGTAATTTTGTAATCAGCCAAAGAATAATTATTTCAGTTCAGAGCGTTTAATAAATTGTATTTATTGTGATTGGATTATAGTTTGATTTATTGAAACTGTAAGACATGAGTGTTCGTAACTACAGTAGTGAAAGTGAATTAAGATGAGAAGAGGAAAATGAATAGCATCTCTAGTCTGTTATTACAGCTTGTTCCCATTATCTGACATAGTTAACATTTAGTAGAAGTCATTAAGCAGCACATTGAAAGAAAAGATTGACAGTATGAACGAGGGACTAACTACTACTGTGTGTACATTGGCACTATAATTACTGATCAGATGAATTCGGCGATAGTGGAATGTCTGGAGCAAGTTCAAGTGTAATATTTACATTGAGTACAGACTTAAACAAAAAGGTCCTACAACAGCACGATAAGTTACCGGCAAAGGCAAAAAGCGCAGACACTATTGAGCACTTTATAATTAGACAGTGTCGTGAGAAACTTTTTAGTTCGTTAGTTTTCGGAATGTGTATAATATTGACAGCCCGCATATGCGATATTCATTAGATAAAGACCTTTTTTAACCTAATATTGATATTATATTTATTTTTTCTGTTTTTTAACTTAATATTTATCCATGGGCCAAAACCTTGGCTAGCAATTAGAAAGAGTTTTTGCATAATGTGCCTATGCCAGACAACAAAACTGATAATAAAGCAACCGTGACGTTGTATTTAGCCACAGAGAAATTTAGGGCATCATATGAGTAGTACAATGCAAAAATTAATCATCAGTCTGTGCATACACGAGTATCCCTTATGGGTTTTAAACATCAGAAATCTACTTGTGAGTATAATCTCTCAAGACCAGACTTGCTCATCATGCATTGTTGGGAACCAAATAATTCTCAATAATGATCAAATGAGATTGATTTAAGCGAGAGTTGAACTTGACTGACTGCGGGAAACCTGATTTTCATCTTACTTACATATACATGATTGATTGAGTAAAGGGATCTACAACTACATTTTTATCATTCTGTTCATCTGCACTAACTAACCATCTTCAGATTATATGCATGCATGGCCTCTCGTATGAAACGATGCACACAACACAAGAGAAAATATCCCAACACATTGATATTTTGCAGTAAAAGTGAATGTCAATCAAAAAACTAACAATTTCGTACAAGAAAACAATAATGCTGCCTTAAACCAGATATTTGTATAGCTTTTTGCTCGTTCGTTAGCCAGCATTTAAATTTTAAACAATTTCCTTGCAATTTTTCTAAGCTTAAAATTCCATAAAAACTACTTAACACAACGAACCGAGCTAACTGTAAACTGAAAGCCCTAGTTTCAATCTGAATCCATTTGTCAATGCTAATGAGATGAAAATATGGTGAATACGAGTAACTAGTAAAGAATGACTGTTAATGCATTCTCTTTAGATAAAATATTTACGGTATCTAATCGATTCCCACTGCAATTAACTAAACCACTTTGCTAACAACTAAACTAGCCACACATGAAAGCATTTTATTTACTTTCAGTAAGTAAAGCTAGTGAGTCGTGCACTCAGGTGCAGTATTGACACTGACACCATGAATGGCATCAATAAAATGGAACAAAGCCCTCGAAAAACGAGAGTTCACATCTGTGTCGTCATTGTTTTCCTAACCGCATTGTGTTTTCCTTCGGCTTCCAGTTTTTCCCCTTTGTGGGACACAGTGACAACTCACATGTACCAAGAGTATGATGTCAATGAAGGAACCGGGTTATGGAGTGTTCGTGTTGATATGGGCAATTTGGACACCAAAGATTTAGTGGTGGGAGACAACTTAAAGAAAGGAAGTCGACTCATTTTGTCATGTAGTGCTTGGTATCCAACCGAATGGGTTTATAGTGGTGACGGGGTGAGTTGAGAAGTTTAATACTTAAGCACATGGATGAATTGGCTGGCAGGAACTTAAAATTGATTATTACATTGAGAATTTTATAGATGCCAGATTTTGCTACCAATACTTCTGTGGCTTCCGCTTCCGGAGAAGGTTCAGTGGAAGATACGATCGGGGCCAAACGATACAAATCCTACATTCATATTGGATACAGAAGGAATATGGATTCTAGAGATACTGGTAGATATAATTGCATGATATCATCTCCCGAAACAGGGATGAAAACATTGGCTGCGTATTACCACCTTTTTGTTCCAGGTATTAAGAAAAAGTGTATTGATCAATACTAATACACATAAACACTATTATACAAAAATTACACTAATCATACGCTTCAATAATTAAGTTTGCTGGTTTGAGATAGCTGAATACTGATACAGGATTTTGTCTTTTATTAGGAAAAAAGTTGTTTACGAAAACTGGAGGCGATTCAATAATGTACAATTTGGAAAATGCTCCAGCTAGAATTCCTTGCAGTGTAAATCATCCTAAAACGGTCATGTCTCTGCAAAAGTTCCGGGATGTAAGAGTAATCTGAATAAATTTATTTAATATTGAAGTATTGAATAAAATGAGTGAATTTTCTTATTCATTTTAGGGAGAACTACGTTTTGTAAGCAACAGTTCCTCTTTCTTCCATCCAATTAGTGGATTTTATCCAAAACATGATATTCCAGGTGACTATGTGTGCACCGCTGCTTACCAAGGGCGATATGAGATGGCTCATTACAAATTAATTTCCAATTCTAACAGTGAGGAATTTCAGAAAAATATTAAGACTAAATAATTTTTTCTCCATCAAACGCTATATTATTTCTTTCTTCTTTGGACAGAATTTTCAACTCTAATGCACACAAAACAATCACCACCTAACGACTTCATAAATTCTCATGCAGTGTTTGGAACACTTTTATTTGACAGCCGAGAAAAAGATCTCTACTACAAACCAAATAAAGCCTCAATAATACAAAAGCCTACAGTCAAGAAACCACATGAAGATCATGAAAATATCTTCTCATTCCTTTCAGATTATAAAAAGAAAGAAATAGACCGTACATTAGCGACAACGACAAGTTCATTGTTGAGACCTCCAGTATGCCGAGTATGTCTAAAAGATGAAGACTTGTCCTACCTGAAACCCAAAAAACATGCACAGACAACTACTACCACACAAGCCTACAGTGACATTAATCCATTACTCCCTCATGAAAGCTCCCTACTATTCCAGACTTATTTTAGTAGACCTCTTCAGGAATCCAAGGAAAGTCATGAAAAGCGTCCTTTCGCAACCAATGGCAAAAGACAACCTCCAGGATTACTTTCATCCTCATACTTACATTATTTAGCTTCCCTAAAGCCATTACCTACAATAGATTCCACAGAAGAGCCAGGTTTTGAGGAAGTTGAGTTGAAAATTCCAGATGAAGTGTATTGTTCTCCCTCACCATGTGGAAAACATGCAGAGTGCTTTGTAAAAGAAATTCAGTACCGACGAAATGGCAGCAAGAAGAGAGTCGCTGATTGCAAATGCAAAGGAGATTTGATCGGCAATCCATTCATGGAATGTTTTGCACTGACTAAGGAGGAACCTAATTTTGTAGCTTTCAATACTTCTAATAATGATTCAATACACTTTCACAAAGGATTGGGATTTTCTCATGGGAGAAATAAAGTACAGGATTCGAATAATGTAACGAAAATTAACGAGAAGGGAGATCAATCTGTTACCTGATAAAAAAATCAAGGCAAAGTAATATCTTAGTATCAAGTTATAAAGTTACACATTAGTTGCTCCAACTAGTTGGTATGCGATGTACCACAATCCACATGTACCACAACTTATTTAGGCAATCCTACTTTTAGCTGCGTAATTATTTATTCACAAGCAATCGTATAATGTACAAATCCTCTATAAGTTGTGCTAGCTTAAATTAGATAAACTATCTTAGGCGTCTATTTACTTTATTTTATTACATAACATGACTTCGCCAATGTTGATTTCACGACTATCTCAGTACCCTTTACGACCTCGAAATCGCTGTCGGTTGTCCAGCTATTATAATAAAACCAGTTCAATATATAATTATATTGATAAACTTCATAATTTTAAAAGACTAAAGGATGGAGGACCACAATTTAAGTTTACCAGAGATCTTTTACATTCGAAAAACGTTTGACGTAACCGGATACAGTCAATTGGAACACTGCCATCTGTCGTTTGCAAGCATTCCCTGGGAGTTTTTTTATCCTGCGTAATAAATGAGTAATTGATTCAGGTAAATGTAGAAAAGAAAGAACAATATCAACAATAAGAATTAAATAATCGTTGCGTCCAGCAATTAATGAGTGAATGACTAACTTTAACAACACAATCACTAGACAAGAGACAATTTTTTAAATCTGCTCTGGCTCCAGCACAAGGTCGGGTGTCCACAGCGGTCGGAGTAACAGTTCCGTCATACAGTTGAGACATTTTTACCCTCCAATCTGAAATATTATTAAAACAATTTTTAAAAAATTGACATCAAAAATCAAAAGAAATGAAAAAAGTTTTCAAAAACAAGTAGCGATAGGCTAACCTGTCTGCTGCGACTCGGAAGGACTTTTTTGAATATCGCTTGCCATTATTCCTCACTCTTAACTAAGTTTAATACAACGCAACGAGAGCAAATAATAGGTTACTTAAATAATTATCTTGATTAAATTTTATGGTCGAACTTCAAAATAAATGAATATTTTTGACAAAAATATTATTTCAACTCCCGCTAAATTTCTAACAACCATTGAGCCTGAGCCACATGGAAGAGTTCAACTCACGAGAGAACAACTGATATTTCTTCATTTACCGACTCTGTCAGTTGAATGTGCATGGAAATTGTCCAGCTCTCTCACATATATAGTTCAATGAATTTTTTGTTTGTGAAAAATGGTGAAAATTATATTCCAAACTGTCAGGTTACAGTTTACATCAATATCTTTTTATTTAATAAATGATCCAAAGGTACATAAAAATTCGTAATAGTCCTGCTAAATCAATTTCATAAACCCAATGGCTTCAATATTATATTCAATAGTCAGTAAATAATTTTCTCGTGCAAACTAAAAGTAGTATATTCTGACAAAGGAGGTGGTCATGAAACAAAAAGCTATATAAATCACAAACACATCATTCATTGCATACGTCACGCTTAGGAAATTCTTTGAAAATATACATGCTGCGTATGCTCAACAACTAAAATTAAAGAGTCTTCAAAACAATATCTTTTGAATTTTCTGGAAACTTAACTCCCAATTCAATCAACTTTTTGTAAGCCTTTGCAAAATCTTCAAAGAACTTTTTCTCATTTTTCGCGTAAGTTTCCACCCATTTCTTGAAAGCAGCATCTTTCGCGAATGCCAGGTCAGCGGGTAACATCATGAGCTCTCCTGACTCTTTGTCAACAAATTGTTTAGGACCATCCCATTTCTTTTCAACCCATTTCCTCTCCAACATTTCCTTAAAATAACTGTTGGTAAATGTTGTTGGAGAGTTGGTCCACGGTCCCTGGAAACCTGATCGATCTTTGTGACACCGTCCTAGCGCGTGAGCTCCAACCAATGCTACTATTTCCTGATCCTCAAATCCCATGCGGTAGAAAATATCTCTTGGATGCTGAGGAGATGGATTTCCTCCGTCAGGTAGTCTGCCATCTGGGGGACAATCAGTAGCAGTGCCATCTTGATGACAAAAAAAATCAATTTCATGCAATAAATACTTTACCATCTTCAAATCATCAAATCTCTCATTTCAGTCATTCATATATTACCAACACGTCCGGGCTTCCATGGAATGATTGGTCCGCCCTTGGAAAAGAATACGAAGTCATTATAATTATAGATCTAATCAAATTTAAGAACAAGTGTGAGCTTTACTATTTTATACCATTTCTTGGACAGCGACAACTCCAGCAAGTGTCCACAGATCGCCATATGAAATACCCGGGAACTTCTTCTTGACTTGTTCAAGTCTATCACGAGCAATTTGAAGACCAGCGTTAGCCGCATGCCCAGCTTCTGGGTTAAACCTCATAGTGCCACCAGAACTTCCTCCATTCTTCGTGTTCTTGTCGTAAGTTCCAGAAGCATGCCAGGCCAATCTGACAAACACCGGTCCATATGATCCATCATCATAATCTCCCTCAAGGAGATCAGCAATGGCATTGTACACCTAATTTTACAAATAACCACTATTTTTTCATTTGCTTTGATTGCGATTGGCATAAATTGTATTTGTTTATACTTTTTGATAGTCCAATTCTTTAGCTCCGCCGCCTAAATAAACGAAAATTTTCTTTCAAAATGGATCAGAACAAAAAGTCTAACATGTTGTTATATTCTTGCCTTGGGTAGTCCAATAATAGTAACCACCACCGCCACCAATAGCTGCAAGGGCAGCTAAAAGCCCATAGTTTGGACCACTCTTCTTTTGACCAGCTTTCGCACAGTAGCTTCGAATAGCTGGAACAGATCGGGTCCTCAGACTATTGGATATTTGACTTCCTAAAGCACCCCGGCTAAATAAGAGACGGGCAGCCTGTACAGCAGCCATGACAACTAAAGGAAGTTAATATGACTTTCAATTACACAGCAAATTCAAAGTTTTA
>Ga0210040_10010571_pt1 | contig 10558 bp, 6 predicted proteins | sample CryGeyCG12114_NA_FD_185462 | JGI IMG/M metagenome (GOLD analysis project Ga0210040, IMG submission 185462) | Groundwater microbial communities from aquifer - Crystal Geyser CG19_WC_8/21/14_NA (SPAdes) (version 2) | ecosystem: Environmental > Aquatic > Deep subsurface > Groundwater | place: USA...
AAGCGTGCACCGAGACAAACGGATTTAAAGCAAGTATTTTTTCGGCGGCTACTTCTGCTTTTTTGCGCCCTACATCGGCCGTATAAAATAATAGCTGGCGCTGCAAATTGCTTACATCCACCACATCATCGTCTACAATGCCTATGGTACCTACGCCGGCACCCGCTAAATATTGCAACACCGGACAACCTAAACCTCCCGCGCCTACCATTAATACTTTGGCCGCTTTTAGCTTTTCTTGGCCCGCGTACCCTATTTCGGGCAGCAGCAGGTGGCGGTTATACCGTTTAATTTCTTCTTTTTGTAACATAATTGGCCTCTACTCTAAAACGGCAAAGTAAAAAATAGCTTGTACGGTGTATCCAAACTTTTAAGAAATACTAAATTTTGTGAAAACAGATAAGTTAGCGGGAATAGATGAGAACACTAAAAAACAATAGATTTGGAAGTGGAAGTGATTTATACAACAAACGTGCTTACTTCAGAAAAGAATCGTAAGCAAATTTTAGAATAATGGCCGTTACCACCACTAAAAAGAAAATCCGGACAAAACCGCTGCCTTTGGCAATGGCTAAGCGAGCCCCCAGTTGCGAGCCCAGAATGTTACAGACCGCCATGGGTATGCCAATGTGGTACAAAATCTGGCCGGTATAGGCAAAATAAGCCAGCGCCGATAAATTAGTAGCCACGTTTACCAGCTTAGCTGAGGCTGATGCCGCCAGAAAACTAAAACCAAAGATGCCCACAAAAGCAAAAATTAGAAAACTGCCGGTACCAGGGCCAAAAAAGCCATCGTAAAAGCCAATAGCTACACCTAGTACAACGGCGTATAGTTTTTCTTTGGCCGGGGTTAGTTTGGGTGCGTGCAAAGCGCCCAAATCTTTTTTCATGAAGGTATAAATAGCCACGCTTATTAGTAACACCAGTACCACGGGCCGCAGGGCCTCGGTGGGAATATGGCTTACGGCCCTGGCCCCGATAAACGAAAATATAAAAGCCGATACGGCGGCGGGTAAAATAGAAGACCAGTTAATTTTAACGGAGCGGCCGTATTGCAACAAAGCCGAGGTGGTACCCGATATGCCCGAAACTTTCCCGGTGCCAAAAAGGGTAGGTATGGGTACGTGTGGTAAAAACACCAGCATTGCCGGCGTTTGAATCAATCCGCCGCCGCCCACAATAGAATCGATAAAACCCGCTAAAAAAGCAAAGAAGCAGAGAAAATATATTTCCATAGACCAAAGATGCCAGTAGTTCTGCTCTTCTCAAAAATATTTATGAGAGTACTGCTTATTTATAACAGCAGCAGTATTCAAAACCGGCTAGAATCTGGCGCCTACTACTACGGTTTCTTTATAAGTTTTTACCTGCCCTTTTAAGTTAAACATTTCTATAAAAAGCACATAATACCCTACTGCTACTTTGCGGCCTTGCTCATCCAGCCCGTCCCACTGAAAGAAACCATCTCGGGCCATTAATTCACTTTTTACCAATCTTTTTATTTCGCGCCCTTTGGCATCGTAAATGGTTATATTTAAAACGTAGCCGCTGGCTTCGGTCATGTAATTAATAGTGGTGAAATCTTTGTCGCCATCGCCATCAGGGGTAAATATTTTGGGTTCAATGGTAAAAACCTGGCTGGCGGTAGTTGGCTCATTGTACTGCGAATTTTTATAGCCGGGCGTAGCGTACCCCGTCGTGCTGGCCGCCGAATGCCAATTGGTAGCGGAACTATCGCCTGGTAACCGGATGCGTTCTAAGGAAACGCCATTAATATCGTTTAGCAACTTAAAATGCATCTCTTCGTGGTAAGCAAACCGGTCGATTAGTGTATTGTCGGCATTTAATAATAAAACAATTCCTTGTTCATCGGGGTAAGAAGGTAACCTGCTTAGGCGCAGGAACGCCGCTGGGTTAGCCTTTGGGTAATGAGTCTGCACTATATCGGGCCGGGTAGTCAGAACCAGGTATTCTTGCGGAGCCAGGATATGGGTATTGGTAGTAAGAATACTTTTATCCGCAGCCGAATCAGGGGTTAGATTGCCTAATTGCCAGTTGGCGATATTAATATACTTGGCCGATCGGTTAACCACTTCTACAAAATCAACGCCGCCACTCCGGGGATTAAACAACACCTCGTTTATGACCACATCGCCCACGGCTGCGGTTTCGGGCAAAACGACGGTGGCCTGCGCCGCCGGTGCTAAAATATTGCCGGCACAATCCCGCACATTACTAATTGTAATTAAATACGATTGCCGGGGCTGCCAATTACCCGACATGGTAAGAGTAACTTCCTGGTAAAGTGGTCTGGAAAGGGTAACAGCAGTTACGGCTAAGCCACCGGCAACAGTGTACAAAGCTGGGTTTCGGGCCGTTACGGTATCGAGCATTTCCGAAAAAAATAATATTACCTGATTATTACCCAATATTTCTGCTTTTATTAAAGTGGGCGGTTGGATATCGGCGGCAGCATTAAAAACAGAATTTTGTTTGCCCGGCGTTCCTCCGGCAGAGTCGACCGAAGCCGTCCAATTATTCGGTTCGTTACAGGATGTAAGCGGATTAATGAGTTCTAAACTCCAGCCGCCGCCAGCTTTCTGGGAATTTTTGTAGGTAGCGGTGGTATAACTGATTTTATCGATGAGTTTGCCGGTATTATCGAATATCCGTACGTCGTCGCCGCTGTCGTTTAAAGCCGGGAAAGTAGTTAATCCCAGTACCGGGCCATAAGGCCGGAAAGTATCAGCATCGGCCACCCGGCACAAGATAACGTAGCTGTCCGGTGCCAGGGAGTAAGCCGGCAAGGTGCCCGTGGCGGTAGTCGCATCGGCATACTTCCAACCCGCTAAATCAAACGTTTTGTTACTGGCATTATATAGTTCAATAAATTCAGCCGTCGGCAAATCTACCGGCGGGGAAATATCCGCCATTATTTCGTTTATGCGTACGTCGCGGTAATTGGCTATATCCGGCGGTGTAAAAGAGCAATTATACGATATTGACGGCTGTTCGTCGTGCCAATCGGCTTGGTTAGTGATTACCTGATGAGCGCCCGCTGTTATTTCCAGGCTACTACTTAATTGTTGCCAGTACCGATCTGCTATAGGCTGTACTGCTACAAATTGCGTTCCCCTGCCATTATTCAAGCTTAAATGAACCGGCTGTATGGTTATGGGCTCTTGGCGTCGGGCAGATAAATTATCTGGCACCTGACTATAGGCGTACGACTGACAAAACAAGAACAGAAAAAGTAAAATTTTGGACATAGTTAGTCACATCGGGTAAAAAGTATTATTTTGCGCGCCAATTAGCTGAAACCTACTCCAATAAAGGCTTTAATTTTATTTTAAACCTAAATGGATAAGGACAGCCAGTAATATATTAAAACTTTTAATTATTTATTCAACAAAAAAAATGAAAGTAGCAGTAGTAGGAGCCACTGGCCTGGTAGGCGGTGAAATCTTAAAAGTATTAGCGGAAAGAAATTTTCCCGTGGATGAATTATTGTTAGTTGCTTCCGAAAAATCGGTTGGTACTAAGAAAACTTTTAAGGATAAGGAAATTACTGTTATTGGCGTAAACGATGCTATTGCGGCAAAACCCGAGATTGCTATTTTTTCAGCGGGTGGCGGTACTTCTTTGGCCGAAGCGCCTAAATTTGCCGAAGCCGGCATTACCGTAATCGATAATTCTTCGGCTTGGCGCATGGACCCATCTAAAAAGCTGGTAGTGCCGGAAATTAACGCCAAAGAACTAACCAAAGAAGATAAAATTATTGCCAACCCTAATTGTTCTACCATTCAGATGGTGTTGGCTTTGCATAAATTGCACGATGCTTTTAAAATGAAACGGGTTGTGGTTTCTACTTACCAATCGGTAACCGGAACCGGCAAAAAGGCCGTTGACCAATTAATGAACGAGCGGGCCGGCAAAGAAGGCGAAAAAGCGTATCCGTACCGCATCGACCTGAATGTGTTGCCGCACATCGATGTATTTACCGAAAATGGTTATACCAAAGAGGAAATGAAAATGGTAAACGAAACCAAAAAAATCCTCGGCGACGAGGATGTAAAAGTAACGGCTACTACCGTGCGCATACCGGTTATGGGCGGCCACTCCGAATCGGTAAACGTAGAGTTTGAAAAAGATTTTTCTTTGGATGATGTGTATCGGATTTTAGAAGAAACAGAAGGTGTGCTGGTAGTAGACGATGTAAAAAACCTGAAATACCCAATGCCGATGGACGCGCACGAAAAAGATGAAGTATTGGTAGGCCGTATTCGTTGGGACGAAACCCAGCCCCGCACCATTAATATGTGGATTGTAGCCGATAACTTACGCAAAGGAGCCGCAACCAATGCGGTGCAGATTGCCGAGTATTTAGTTGAAAACGGGTTGGTATAAGTAAACGGACGAAAGTAGAAAGATATAAGTACAAAGACTGAAATTATGTAATGCTCTGATTGGTAATTGTATGTAATTATTCTCTAATTGACATAAGAGGTATAAACTAAACTAATCTTCTTTTCATACCAGTTGTTTTGATTGCCATTGAATAAAAGAGCCACAACCATTAAGTTGTGGCTCTTTTATTTCAGACAGTTTCATTAAAAATTAAGCCTGTTCTATTTTTTAGCTGTATCTGATTGAACGTTATTTTTCCGGCCGAATTTCCCACCAAAGAAATCGCCTTGGTTCCATTCCGGGCGCTTCGGGTCGTTAGCCGTTAAGTAACCAATTAAAAAGTTGGTTTTAACGTGTCCAGCGGCAGCGTTAAAGTCAAAAGGCTGGTTCATATCGTCCTGCGGTTTATGGTAAATGGTTTTGCGCCAGTCGGCTATAATTTTAGCACCGTCTTGGTTCGGGTCGCCGGTCATTACGCCGCCTTTAATAAATAAAGCCGGGATGCCTTTTTTAATAAAGCTGTAATGGTCGCTGCGGGTAAATACTACTTCTTCTGGGGCGGGGTCAGGGGTAATTTTCAGCTTTAAATAATTGGCCGTGGCCTCTACCGATTTGCGTAAACTCGAATGCTGAATGCCGTGCGGAATAATATCCAGGAGCGGGTAAAAGAAGAACGGCATATCGATGGCTAAATTGGCTACCAGGCTGCCCTCGGGCACGGTGGGGTTATTGGCAAAATAATCCGAACCTTGTAAGCCTAACTCCTCGCCGGTACAAGATAAAAATATAATGGAGCGTTTCGGTGCTTTAGGTAAGTTTTTATAGGCCCGCACGGTTTCGAGTAAGATAGCAGAACCCGCCGCATTGTCGTGGGCGCCGTTGTTAATAGAATCGCCGTTGACCGGAGCCGAAAGCCCCAGGTGATCGAGGTGCGCGGCGTAGACTACGTATTCTTTTTTCAGTTGCGGATCGCTGCCGGGTAAAATGCCTACCACGTTACTGCTTTTAATAGTATTGTATTTGGTTTGAGTAGTAAGCTGCACCGAAACCGGCAAATTAACCGAGGCCGGACGGCCATTCCTTAGCGAAGCGGCTGCTTCTAATAAAGTGGTACCGGTACCGGTAAAAAAGTCTGCGGCTACGGCCTGGGAAACAGCCGCTAATCCTTTTAGTTGCGGAAAATAGGTGTTAGGCGTACCATTCTGTCCGGCCCACCAGGTACTGCCTCGCCGGAAGCGGGTAACATAAGCGTTCCAGGCAGTATTATTCTCACCGGAAGCTACCACCGAAATCATACCCACGGCTCCTTTTTGCGCCGCCGTACTATTTTTAGTTAAGCCCGAAGAGAAATGCGCTTTTTCGTTGTTCGGAAAATTAGCCGGTGCTCCGGCAATGTACAGTACAATTTTACCCCGCACATCCAGGTTGGCATAATCGTCGTAATTCAATTCGGGTGCCGATACACCGTAACCTACAAATACCACCGGCGCGGCTACCTGGCTTTGCGCCTGGCCCATGTTCGGCAGCAGAATATAATCAGTGGCATAAGTTAAGGTTTGCTCTTTTCCGTTGCGGGTAACTTTTAAAGCACTTTGGGGCTCTGCTATTACGCCGGAGCGCAGCGGTACCTCCTGCAAGTACGAATTATTACCGGCTCCTGGTTCTAAACCCAGGCTCTGAAACTGAGCCGCCATATAATTAGCCGCAATAGTAAAACCCAGCTTGCCCGGCCGGCGTCCCGCTAAGGCATCATCCGACAAAAAAGTCATGTGGGCTTTGATCGCCGTGGGACTTACTTGATCTACGGCCTTTTTTAAGTCTTTAGATTTAAGTTCTTTTTGGTACTGCGCCCGTACTCCAAGTGGCAATGATAAAATAATAAATAAAGCCGCGAGCAACGATTGGGCAATATTTCTTAAATGGATGCATTGAAAGCGGGGAAAAGAATACATTAGATTTAATTTGATGGTGAACAGGTAGAAAAATATGTACTTTGCTTTTAACATATAGTTTGGCAAAGTAATTCTAAATAATTTGAAAATCGATTATTAGTACTATTGCTTGGCTAATTTAATTTTTAGAATTATCCAGACAACCTTGTATAAAACGCCTTGTACGTATTAAAGCTGTTTATAATAAAAAAGTATCTATGGAAAGAAGTTTTATGTGAAAACTTTCAAAAATATTATGATGACTAGGCTTTATGGGGAACGCAATATTCAACAAGAGTAGACGTGCCAAAAAACGCAGCACATAGAAAGCAGTTCCATAAAATTTTAAAATAGATACTTAGAAGGAGGCCAGCCGGATTAATTCACAAGCTGGCCAATATATAACTCAAAGATTACAATAAAAATTGGTGAACTATTATAATGTGGTTGATGGAATATAATAATCTTAAATGTCCCTTCTTAAATATAATAAAACCTAAAACCGGCATTTATTTAACATAACTTGACTTATAAGCCAACGATATAATTACTCCTTAAAATAGATCGATGCATTCAGCCCCTTAAATTTTAACTGCTGTAGCGCCTGGACCTAAAAGGGATGGAGGAGAGCATCAAGGCAATGGTCTGCCACAGTAAACGATTCTTTAGTCTAATACTTATAAGCGTATCCCAAATCCAATACCTGCCGACCACATGGCGGTTTCGTAATTAGCATTAACGGAAGAACTGTTTTCGTTAAAAATGGGCAAAAGCGAATAAGCTAAACGTAAGTCTGTGAAAATGCGTTCACCAGTTTTACCAATACCATTAATTTGGAATCCTAAAATTGGGCTAATATGAAGTTTGCTGGGTTCGCCTAAACTCACGTTATCAGTACCAAAATACTCATGTCCACGTGCCCGATTAGGATTATTTTTTAACCTGATACCTGGTGCCAGACCACCGTACAGGATTATCCCTTCGGCGGTGTTGGTAGTGCCTCTCAAGGTAAACCGAGCAGTTAATGGCAACTCAACTAGGTTAATCAAGTACTTCTTAACATTATAAGCCTTTTCTACTCTTTGGGTAGTAATATAAATTTTGGAATCATCCTCTTTTCGGTACGCAGCCCCCCTTTGGTTATAAAGTAATTCTGCACCCAGGCTGAACGTGTTGCTTACCTGATAGGTACTAACAATTCCACCAAATCCGGCCATCCGAACATACTTGCTGTGACCGGCATGGCCTGCTGTTTCATAATAAGTACCGGTTTTATCAAAGGGGCCTACATCTTTGGTGAAGGAAGAAAAGTTAATACCGGCTTGTAAGCCTAATTTAATTTTAGGATTATTAATTAACTGAGCTTCCGCTTTTCCTAATAGTACTATTGATAAGAGTAATAAGAGGGGTAATTTTTTGATCATATATAGGTTTGCGATTTTTGTAATTAAAAGTATTTGCCGTGTATATTTTCTTCTTCTATTATAAATTTTTAAGCAAAAGCTACCCGCATTGGCGGTTAAACTGCCGGCAAACGATGATTAAAATTTTATTAAATTCTTTATATTATTTTTTTATTCCTTAGCTCTGTTAAAGTGGTTTCATTCAGTTTATTGGCTACATCCCGATAGTGTTGGTCGTTTATAAACCAGGAAAACATAATAAATAATTCTCCAGACCAAAGAGAAGTTTTTTGAGTTGTATCAAATAAATTTAATTGTAACCTTCTAGAACTGGAAGTGCCGTGACCAACTACTACTTCTTTGATTACAGCCGTTAATATGTGGTCCGAGGTGAAATCTTTATTAGATAATAAATTATGCATGTATTCATTCAAATCGGTTTTATTATTCACGCAACATTCGTACATCCCATCTACCTGAATGTTGTTAGTTTTTAAGGAGTCAATTAAAAAGTTCTTATAGTAGTTTAAGCAATCCTCTGATTGTTTATCTCCTACCACAATAACATAAACTCTTGAAACTTTTTTATTTTCCTTAAACTCAGTAGAATTATCAAAATTAGCGGTAATACAACCCGATAAATTTACAATAATTAAGAGAAGGAAGGTAAAGCGTTTTATCATTAGATATCTTTTTTATTTATATGGATAATTAAATAATAATTTTTTATATACAATTCAGTTAATTGGACTAATTAAGCAATGATTTGTATAATTATATTCTAACAAGCTTATTGCTTCTATAACTTATTGTATGAATTATTGGAAAATAATGCTATTAGACCATTTAAAATTGTATTTTTAAATTATTATTGTAAAACTAAGAACTTAATTTACAAAGCGCAAATATTGTAATAAAATATTTTATACATCTTTGAAAAATTTTTTATATCTAAGTAAAATATAATTTAATTTATTGCCTTACCAGATAACGCTGTTCTTTATGAACAAAGCGACTAACTACATATAGAATTTATTTTTCTAAAAATATAGTCCAGATGTATTAGCCACTGCTGGCACTAGGCACCCACTTTCTTTTCCCTTCGCTTAAATATAACGAAAGCCAGAAGACACCCCTTATTTAACATAATACAGGTTATCGGCGAAGCCGCCTTTCTAGTAAGCTGAACGGTACTTATTTTAAAGGTAAGTTTTAGCATTTTGCAGATAATGCTCCTTGATTAAGAAGTTATTCATACCTTAACGATTTTCTAGGCTAAATAGGTTGTAACTACTTGCTGTGTTTTTCTAGCTTCTTTAATCTCTTGTGTCTCCGTGTTTTTCTCTCCCTATTACTCGATGCTCCGGCTCTGTTGCTCCTGATCCTAGTGCTACTGCTGAATATCCTCTATTTGCAACTGCTCCAGCCGGCGCTGAGTCTCCTGCTCTACCTGCATTCTAGCCTACTCCCAGATAGATTCCACACTGCCGTTCTTAACGGCATGACAGTAAACAAAACTTTCCTGTTACTCCCATTTATAACCTTTCTGCCGGTCGAAAGCCTGATGAGGTATTATTGGTAAGTTTCTTCTTGTTTTTAGCTTTCTATATTAATACATGCGTTGCCTAGTTTTAAATAAACACCCTCTTTAGTGCAGCTAGATAAATAATTTTTAGAGCCGTTTACACCTTTACCTTTTTCCTTTCCTAAATAAAATAATGCCCGCCAGCGAAATAGCTGTTTCGGCTACCGGAATAGAAACAAAAACGCCCGTAGGGCCCATCTCTAAATAACTAGCCAGAATATAGACATGCCAAAAACGCAGTAGATAAAAAGCGGTTCGTAAGATTTTAAAAATAGGGACTTAGAAGCAGGTAGGGTGGATTAATTCAAAAGCTGGCCAGCATATAACTCAAAGATTACAGTAAAAAGTGGTGAACTATTATGTTGTGGTTGATGGAATATAGACAGCGACACAACTTCTTGGAAAAGCAGATGCTGATCTGATGGCTGAGCTCCCCTCCTTTTTTCAAGAAAGCTTGCTTTCCAGGAGGGGTTTGGGGGTGGTTTTTTATTTCCGATAAGTTTAGACGTTGTCTATATAATAATCCTAAATGTCCCTTCTTAGCATAACCCAAAGCTGGTTTTTATTTTACACAACTGCACTTATGAGGCTGATAAAGTTTATCAGATTAGTTCGTTTTTGAGTGCCTGCAACATTACATACTAGCTCAGCTAATGATAGAAATATAAAGTTTCTACTTCCCACAAGCCAACTAATACCCTTATCAAAAACGCTTTGAATAACTAAAACAACACCCTATACTGGGGAATTGGAATAATGCCTAATTGATATTCGGTTTCAAGCCCGCCGCTGCGGGCATTGTATCGTTGTATAAATACATTTTTTGTATTCATCAGATTCTGGATATCCAGGGCAATTTCATGAGTAAAGCGGGGGCGGTTGATGCGGTAGGATAATTTCAGGTCCGTGCGGAAGTAATTATTTAACTTTTCCGAATAGGCGGCGTCAAGCTCATAGATACCTGTTCCGGCCGCTTGAGATTTATCTAGGTTGATGGGTATGCGGTAGTTTCCCCCGGCAGAAGTTAATTTCCAGTCAATATTGATATTAATTCTTTGCCCAATTTTAAATTCTTTGCCTGCCAGTAAATTTACTACATAATGGCCGTTATAAGCGGTATTTCTTAATATGCCGTCGCTGCCTTTATACTTAGAATCAAACAAAGATGCGGTAAGCAGGTAATAATAACCCTTGGCGTAAAACTTTTCCAAAGTAAGTTCTAATCCATAATT
>Ga0210040_10010572_pt1 | contig 10558 bp, 12 predicted proteins | sample CryGeyCG12114_NA_FD_185462 | JGI IMG/M metagenome (GOLD analysis project Ga0210040, IMG submission 185462) | Groundwater microbial communities from aquifer - Crystal Geyser CG19_WC_8/21/14_NA (SPAdes) (version 2) | ecosystem: Environmental > Aquatic > Deep subsurface > Groundwater | place: USA...
CTGGTGGAACAGCCAGACCTTCGGGACCCAGCTCTGGACCCGCCGCCACGGCAACAAGGTGGGCGAGGACCGTCTCGGCAACATCTACTACCGCAACGCCGACGACAGCCGCCGCTGGGTGATCTACAACGGCGAGGCCGAGGCCTCCCGCGTTCCGACCGAGTGGTTCGGCTGGCTGCACCGCACCTGGGACGAGACCCCGTCCGAGCGGCCCCCCGTCGTCAGGTTCTGGGAGAAGCCCTCGCTCCCCAACCTGACCGGGACGTCCCAGGCCTACGCGCCGCCCGGCTCGCTCCGCCGCGCCGACCCGCCCAAGCGCCAGGACTACGAAGCCTGGACGCCCGAGTGATGCGCGAGAACCCCCTGGAGGTCCTGACCGGCGCCGCCGTGGTGCTGGTCGCCGGGGGCTTCCTATTCTACGCCGCGCAGGCCACCGGCTACGGCGGCCCCTCCGACGGGATGCGCCTGACCGCAAGCTTCCGCTCCATCGAGGGCGTCTCGCTCGGCACCGACGTGCGCCTGGCTGGGGTCAAGATCGGCACCGTGACGGACATGGACCTCGACCCCGAGACCTATCGCGCCTCGACCGAGCTGACCGTGACCGCCGACGTTCCCGTCCCCGACGACTCCTCGGCGGTGGTGGCGAGCGAGGGGCTCCTCGGCGGCACCTTCATCGAGATCGTGCCGGGCGGCTCCATGGCCATGCTCGCCGATGGCGGCGAGATCGTGGACACCCAGGGCGCCGTGAGCCTTCTCCAGCTGCTCCTTCAGTACATCTCCGGAGGGAACGAGGAGCAGCCGTCGTGAGAATCGGCTTCCCCATCCTCCTCCTGTTCCTGGCAGGCCCCAGCGCGGCCCAGGAATGGATCACGGTCCCCGAGGAGCAGCGGGGCGCCGAGCCCAGTGCGGAGGCCCAGGCGGATCTCCCGCCCGAGGCGCCGCAGGTCACGGCCGTCTCGGCCCCGGGCGGCGTCGTCCGGGTGCTCGACAAGATCAACGGCACGCTGACCGACCTCGAACTCCGTAACGGCGAGACCCGGGAGGTCGGCCTCCTGACCATCACGATGGGCGACTGCCGCGCCCCCTCCGACAACCCGGCAGGCGACGCCTTCGCCCTGGTCAGCATCCGCACCACCCAGGACGAGGCCGCGGTCTTCGAGGGCTGGCTCATTGCCTCCGCGCCCGCCCTGAACGCAATGGATCACCCGCGCTACGATGTCTGGGCCCTGCGCTGCCTCGACGTCTGATGGCCGACCCGGCCGGTCCGGTGGAACGGGTGGCGGGCGCCAAGGGTTTCCCTGGTACGGACTTACCGGTCCGGCACCCGCCGGGGCGCGCGTCCGCTGTCGGAGGAGAATGACAATGGCACAGAAGCAGCAAGGCACAGGCCAGGGTCAGAACATGAACTCGGGCGACATGAACCAAAGCCAGCAGCTCGGCACGGGCCAGGATCGCGCGGACCAGTCGCAGCAGTCCGGCGGGACACGCGGGGGGCAGCAGGGCTCCGATCCTCAGCGCCGGTCGGACCAGCAGCAGCAGCAGGACCACCGCCGCTCGGACCAGCAAGGGCAGGGTGACCGCCAGCCGGGTCAGCAGCAGCAGAATGACGCGGGCGGGCGCCGGCAGATGGGCACTGACCGCGACTCGGGCCGGGACGATCAAAACAGCTAGGCCCGCCCGAGCGGAACGCAGCAGCGCCGCCGGCCTCCGGACCGGTTGGCGGCGCTAGGCGTGAAAGCGTGCAGGCAAAGCCAGCGCCTCTCCCAGGAGCCGCCGATAGACCGCCCGGGTGACCTCGATGGCCCCCAGCGAGGCGAGGTGCGCGGTCAGGAACTGTGTGTCGAACAGCCGGAACCCTCCAGCCTTCAGCCTCTGGATGAGGTGGTAGAACGCGACCTTCGAGGCATCGGTCCGGCGCGAGAACATGCTCTCGCCGAAGAACGCCGCCCCCAGCGTCACCCCGTAGACTCCGCCCGCAAGCTCCGCCCCTTCCCAGACCTCGGCGGAGTGGGCGTACCCCCTGCGGTGCAGCTCGCAATAAAGCGACGCGATGGGAGCGCTGATCCAGGTCTCCTCCCGCTCCGCGCAGCCCGCCACGACGCCCGCGAAGTCGGCATCGAAGCTGATGCGGAAGCGTCCCTGGCGGAGGGTGCGGGCGAGACTGCGGGAGACGTGGAACCCGTCCAGAGGCATGATGCCCCGCCGCTTCGGGTCGACCCAGAACACTTCCGGGTCGTCCCGGCTCTCGGCCATGGGGAAGACTCCCTGCCGATAGGCTTCGAGTAGCAGCTCTGGCGCTATGTCCTCGCCCCTCACGCCGCCGCCACGTTCTCCCGCAGCCAATGCTCAAGCCAGTGGATGTCGTACTGGCCGTTCTGTATGGCTGGCTCGTCGAGCAGCGCGTGAAAGAGCGGGATCGTCGTGTCCACCCCGTCGACGATCAGCTCCGACAACGCGCGGGACAGCCGTGCGAGCGCCTCGGGGCGGTCGCGACCATGCACGATCAGCTTGGCGATGAGCGAGTCGTAGTAGGGCGGGATGCGGTAGCCGTCGTAGAGCGCCGAATCCATCCGCACGCCCAGGCCACCCGGCGCATGGTACTGGGTGATCTTTCCCGGCGACGGGGCGAAGTTCGGCAGCTTCTCGGCGTTGATCCGCACCTCGATGGCATGGCCGTTGATGCGGAGGTCCTCCTGCCGGAATGACATGGGCAGTCCCGCCGCAACGCGGATCTGCTCGCGCACGAGGTCCACGCCGAAGATGCCCTCGGTGACAGGATGCTCCACCTGGAGGCGGGTGTTCATCTCGATGAAGTAGAACTGGTCGTTCTCGAAGAGGAACTCGATGGTGCCGGCGCCGATGTAGTTGATCTTGGCCACGGCTTCCGCGCAGACCCGGCCGATGCGGTCGCGGAGCGCGGGCGTGATGACCGGGCCCGGCGCTTCCTCCAGCACCTTCTGGTGCCGGCGCTGGAGCGAGCAGTCACGTTCCCCCAGATGCACCGCGCGGCCCTGGCCGTCGCCGAAAACCTGGATCTCGATATGGCGCGGGGTGGTCAGGTACTTCTCGAGGTAGACCTCGTCATTGCCGAAGGCCGCCTTGGCCTCGCTCCGCGCGGTCTGGAAGGCGGTTTCCATCTCGCCTTCGGTCCGGGCGACCTTCATGCCCCGCCCTCCGCCGCCGGCGGTGGCCTTGACGATGACCGGATAGCCGATCGTCTCGGCGACGCGACGGGCGTCGGCCAGGGTCGGCACGCCACCGTCGGAGCCCGGGACGCAGGGCACTCCCAGCGCCTTCATCGTGTCCTTGGCGGTGATCTTGTCGCCCATGGTGCGGATATGCTCGGCCCGTGGGCCGATGAACGTGATGCCGTGGTCTTCCAGCGCCTGCACGAAGGCGGCGTTCTCGCTCAGGAAGCCGTAGCCCGGGTGGATCGCCTGCGCGCCCGTAATCTCGCAGGCCGAGATGATGGCGGCGAAACTCAGATAGCTCTGCGAGGAGGGCGGAGGCCCGATGCAGATCGCCTCGTCCGCCATGCGGACATGCATGGCGTCGGCGTCGGCTGTGGAGTGGACTGCGACGGACTGGATGCCCATCTCGCGACAGGCCCGCACGACCCGGAGCGCGATCTCGCCCCGGTTGGCGATCAGGATCTTGTCGAACATCGCGTTACTCGATGATCATCAGGGGCGCGCCGTATTCGACCGGGGCGCCGTCCTCGATCAGGATGCGCTTGACCACGCCCGCATGCGGCGCCGGAATCTGGTTCATGGTCTTCATGGCCTCGATGATGAGGAGCGTGTCGCCGACCTTGACGCTCTGTCCGACGCTCACGAAGGCCTGCGAGCCCGGCTCGGCTTGCAGGTAGACCGTTCCCACCATCGGAGATGTGACGGCGCCCGGATGAGACGCTGGATCGCCCGAGGCGGCGGACGTCTGCGGGGCCGCGGCACCCAGGGCAGCAATGGGGGCAACCGGGGCCACGGTGGCTGCGACGGGGGCAGGGGCCTGCGCCACGACGACGCCCCCGCGGGACACGCGCACGTTCAGGCGGTCGTTGTCGCCGTATTCGCGCTTCACCTCCAGTTCCGTGAGGTCGTTCGCGCGCAGAAGCTCGGCCAGCGCCCGGATGAAGCTCACGTCGCTCTCATGGGTGGTCTTGTCGCTCATGAAGTGCCTTTCGCCTCGCCCTGTGCCCTGCCGGGACCCCCGGGGTCCGGACTCCGGCTCCCCCCGCCCGAACAGCGCCGGACGGCCCAAGGCCGGTTGACAGCGGCTTATAAGGCAAGCCTTGAGCGGTGGAAAGCCGCCACCGCGCGGTCCGGCCGCCGGCGGACCCAGCGTTCTTCTGCTATGCCGCCGCCCCTGCGTCCGGCGCTTGGGCAGGCGGCTCAACGTCCGCGTCTGCGGGATCGCGCGCGATTCCGGGGCCCTCCGAAGCGGACTCCTCCGCGGCCTCGGCGCTTTCTTCGTCAGGCAGCATCGGAATGCCCCAGGGCTTCAAGACCCGCTCCGGAGCCTGTCGGGAGGTCTGGGAGCTGCCATCCAGCGCGGCGACAGGGGCAGGACCAGCGACTTCCATGAAGCCCTGGGTCACCAACCCCTCCTGCACGAGCGACGCCGGGGCGACATCGGCAGCCAGTCCGAAGGCTGCTGGAGGGCGGTCGAGCCGCGCGGTCGCGGCGGCATCGGCCGCAGGCCGAAGGTCGGGGACGACGCGGGGTGCAATGGATGACAACGAGACGTCCAACTTGGATCTCCCGCCCTGGACCTGGCCTTCGAGCACCACACTAGCCTTTGGGTCCTAACGCTGAGTTAACGGGGGCTATGTTTGTCAATCGGCGGACCCGGATAGTAAACCTGTCAATCATGCCCTAGCCTCGGGTCGGGGAGGATCGCATGATCGAACGGCTGCCCACCGGGACCCGCATCCGCGAGCGGCGGCAGGAGCGTGGCCTGCGCCAGGCCGAGCTGGCGGCCACCGTGGGCATTTCGCCTTCCTACCTCAACCTGATCGAGCATGGGCGCCGCCGCATCGCCGGCAAGCTCCTGGCCAACCTCGCGCGGGCTCTCGACCTCGATCCCGCGGCCCTGGGCGAGGGAGGCGACGGTGGCCGGCTCCACGTCCTCCGGGCCGCCGCCGCCAGCGTCCCAGAGATGCTGCGTCCGCAGCCGGAGATCGCGCGCGCGCAGGACTTCCTTGACCGCTTTCCCGGCTGGGCCGCCTTGGCCGCGTCACAGGGACGCCGCATCGAGGCGCTGGAGGGCCGCGTCGCGGAACTGGCCGGGCGGCTCAGCCACGACCACGATCTCGCGCAGGCGCTCCATCAGGTCATCTCGGGCGTGACCGCGATCCGGGCGGCCTCGGGCATCCTGGCCGAGAACCCCGATCTCGACCGGGACTGGCAGGCCCGCTTCCTCGGCAACATCCGCTCGGACAGCGAGACCCTGGCCGAATCGAGCCGTGCGCTGGTTCGCTTCCTCGAAGCGCCCGCCCGGGCCGCGCCCCTCGGCCCCTCGCCGCAGGAGGAGGCGGAGCGCTGGCTCGACTCTCGCGATCATCACCTGCCGGAGGTCGAGGTGGGAGGGCCGCTCGCCGGGCCACTCCCCGAGGGACCGGCGGGCGACCTGCTCCGAAGTTGGGCCGCCCGCTACGCCAGGGATGCCGCCGCCCTCCCCCTGGGCCCCTTCGCGGCCGCGTCCCGCGAGGCCGACTACGACCCCGCGATCCTGGCTCGCGGCTTCGACGCGCCGCTTCCGCGTGTCCTTCGGCGTCTGGCCTCGCTGCCGCCGGGACAGGGGCACCCACCCATGGGGCTCCTCGTCGCCGACGCGAGCGGCACCCTGACACATGCGAAGATGACCGAGGGCCTGGCTGTCCCGCGCGCGGGGGGATGCCCACTCTGGCCGCTCTTCGAGGCGCTGGCACAGCCAAGCCGTCCCCTGCGCCTCAAGGCGGCCTTGCCGGGCCAGGGGGCGCCACGGTTCCTCTGCCACGCCGTCGCCGCCCCGCGCGATGCGCCGGACTGGGAGGCGCCCCCGCTGGTGGAGGCCATCATGCTCCTCGCCCCCCTCCCGCCCGGGCCCGAAGCTGGCGACCGTCTCGTCGGTCCCACATGCCGGTTATGTCCGCGAAAGGACTGCCTAGCACGCCGCGAGCCCTCGATCCTCGGTTGACCCGCTTGCCCCCCGCCCGCGATACTCCCCCCACGGGACCTGGGGAGGAGCCCATTGGCACGTCGCGTGCTGCTCATCGAGGATGAGCCCAACATCATCGAGGCGCTGAGCTTCATCCTGACGCGCGACGGCTGGACGGTGCATACGCATTCGGACGGGGCCACCGCGGCTGCGCGGGTGAAGTCCGGCGAGCCGGAGGTCGTGGTGCTCGACGCCATGCTCCCGGGCCGGTCTGGCTTCGACATCCTGCGGGACCTGCGCGCGGACCCGGCGACGGCCGGCGTGCCCGTGCTGATGCTCACCGCCCGGGGGCAGGAGCGGGACCGCGAGCTCGCCCTGCGCCTAGGGGCGACCGAGTTCATGACGAAGCCCTTCGCCAACGCCGAGGTCGTGGCCGGGGTGCGCCGTCTCGCGGGCGACTAGGATGGCGCGGCCGCCCGTCTTCCTGCCCCCGGCCGGTTACCGTCAGAAGCGGGTGCGCGACGCGGCTCACCTCCTGCCGGTTCTGGGCGTGGGGCTCCTCCTCGTGCCGCTCCTCTGGACACCGTCGGACGAGGCCGGGGGGGTCGGCAACGCGGCGGCGCTCCTCTATGTCCTGGGGGTCTGGGCAGGTCTGATCCTCGTGGCCCTTGGCCTGGCCCGCGCCCTCCGCCCGGATCAGGAGGAGGACAGCGAAGGGGGCGCCTCCCCGTGATCCTGACCTTCAACGTGCTGGTGGCCGTCGCGCTCGGCTATGTGGCGATGCTCTTCGCCGTCGCCTTCGCGGCCGACCGGCAGGCGACGGCGGGGCAGGCGGGCTGGCTGCGCTCGCCCCTCGTCTACACGCTGTCCCTGTCGATCTACTGCACGGCCTGGACCTTCTATGGCGCGGTGGGCTACGCGGCGCGCTCGGGCCTCGAATACCTGACCATCTACCTCGGCCCGAGCCTCGTGATGGTGGGCTGGTGGTGGGTCCTGCGAAAGCTCGTCCGGATCGGTCGCACCCAGCGCATCACCTCCATCGCCGACCTCGTCTCCTCCCGGTACGGCAAGTCCTCCTCCATCGGGGCGCTGGTCACGCTGATCGCGGTGGCAGGCATCACCCCCTATGTCGCGCTCCAGCTTCAGTCGATCTCGCTCACCTTCGCGGCCTTCACCGAGGGGATGGGCGGAGACCCCGCCGACGTCGAATCCGTGGCGCTCTGGACGGCGATGGGCCTCGCGGTGTTCACTATCCTCTTCGGGACACGCAACCTAGACCCCTCCGAGCGGCACCACGGCATCGTCATGGCCATCGCCGTCGAGGCCGTCGTCAAGCTAGGCGCTCTCCTGGCGGTGGGCGTCTTCGTCGTCTGGGGGCTGGGCGGCGGGATCGAGGGCACGCTCGACCTCATCGGCCGGGCACCCGTGCCGCTCTGGGGCGGGAACGGCGGGCGCTGGGTCGGGCTGATGTTCCTGTCGGCGGCCGCCTTCCTGACGCTGCCGCGGATGTTCCATGTTCTCGTGGTGGAGAACGACGGCGACCGGCACCTCGCGACCGCGAGCTGGGCGTTCCCCCTCTACGTCATGTTGATGAGCCTCTTCGTCGTGCCCATCGCGGTGGTGGGGCTGGAACGGATGCCCGAGGGCTCGAACCCCGACCTCTTCGTGCTGACCCTGCCCATGTCCGAGGGGCACGGCGGGCTCGCGCTCCTGGCCTTCCTCGGCGGCTTCTCCTCGGCGACCTCCATGGTGATCGTAGCGACCATCGCTCTGGCCACCATGGTCTCGAACCACATCGTCGCGCCCCTCTGGCTGTCAGTGCGGGGGCCCGATCAGGTGTCCCGCGACATCCGGGGCACGGTGCTCCTGGCAAGGCGCGTGTCGGTCGCGGGCGTGCTGGGGCTGGGCTACATCTACTTCCGCCTGACCGGCACGGGGACGGCCCTGTCGTCCATCGGCCTCATCGCCTTCGCGGGGGTGGCGCAGATCCTCCCCGCGATGCTCGGGGGCATTTTCTGGCGCGGCGCCACGGCCGTCGGCGCGGGGACGGGCCTCGCCCTGGGGGCCGCGATCTGGGCCTGGACGCTGTTCCTTCCGGCCTTCGGAACCGCCCTGATACCCGAAAGCGTCATGGCCTCCGGGCCCTGGGGGCTCGACTGGCTGCGGCCAAGGGCGCTCTTCGGGATCGAGGGGGTCGATCCTCTCCTTCATACCGTGATCTGGTCCCTGTCGCTGAACTTGGCGGCCTTCGTCGGGACCTCGCTCCTCAGCTTTCCCAAGCCGCTGGAGCGGCTTCAGGGCGTCCAGTTCGTCAACGTCTTCGAGCGGAACGATCCCGCCCGCACCTGGTCGCGCGGCGGCGCCGAGGTCGAAGGCCTTCTCGTCCTCGCCCAGAGAGTGCTGGGCGGGGAGATCGCGCTCGGCCTGTTCCAACGCGAGGCCGAGCGGCAGGGCAAGTCCGGCCACCTTCCCGATCCGACCCCGGCCTTCCTCCAGCGGCTGGAGCGCGAGCTCGCGGGATCGGTCGGCGCAGCTGCGGCCCATGCGCTTGTAGGCCAGCTCGGCCAGGCGCCCGGCGTCTCGGTGGAGGATCTGATGGCCGTCGCCGACGAAGCGCAGCAGATATTGGAGTACTCCGCCCGGCTCGAGGCCAAGTCGACCGAGCAGGAGCGCACCGCCCGGGCGCTCCGCGAGGCGAACGACAAGCTCACCCAGCTCGCCACCCAGAAAGACGCTTTCCTGAGCCGGATCAGCCACGAGCTCCGGACCCCCATGACCTCCATTCGCTCCTTTTCCTCGCTCTTGGGCGAGGACGGGCTGACGGCCGAGGAAGCGCGGCGGTTCGCCGGCATCGTGGAAGCCGAGGCCGCGCGGATGACGCGTCTGCTCGACGATCTCCTGAACCTGTCGGTCCTGCGCGATGGGCAGGTCACGCTGAAGCGGCAGGAAGGTCTCCTGTCCGAGGTCATCGACCGCGCGCTCCTGTCGTCGGGGACCGTGGGCGAGGGGCGCCTGCGCATCCGTCGCGATCCGGCCACCGAGACGGTCCCCGTGGCAACCGACCTCGACCGTCTGGCGCAGGTCTTCATCAATCTCGTCTCCAACGCGAGGAAGTACTGCGACGCGGACTGGCCCGAGCTTCGCATCGCGGTCCAGATCCGGGGCGGGCAGGTGATCGTGGACTTCGTGGACAACGGCAGCGGCATTCCGGTGCCCGAGCGCGAGGTGATCTTCGAGTCCTTTGCCCGCCTCTCGGGCCGCCGGGTCGGGCAGGCCCAGCCGACGGGGGCGGGCCTCGGCCTCGCCATCTGCCGCGAGATCATGGTCCGGCTCGGGGGCACCATCTCCTACCTGCCCGGCCAGGGCGGGGCGGCCTTCCGCGTCACCTTTCCCCAGCGGCTCGCGGCTGCGGCGGAGTGAGCGCGTACACCGGGCATTAACCCCCTCCCGCTAGGCTGGCGGCAATCGGGAAGGGGTCTCTGGCATGGCGGAATCGACAAGCCTGTTGCGGCGCATCGCGCGGCCGGGTGGGTCCCGACCCGCCTTGACTCCGGCCCGGGCCCTGCGCCTCGCGATGACACGGGCCGCCGAACACTCCATCGGCCTCCCCCTCGCGGTTCTCGGCGTAGCCGAGGAGGAAGGAACGCTCGACGACCTGCTGTCGCGATTCGAGGCGGGGCTTCTCTACCTGGCCCTCGCCGAGGGGGATGAGCCGGTGGGCGTCGTCGCCGTCGATCCGGAGGCCCGTGCCGCCGCCATCGAGATGCAGGCCCTGGGCCGCGTCTCGCCCATCCTGCCCGAGCCGCGTCCCGTCACCGCCGCCGACGCGGCCCTGGCCCGCCCCCTCCTGTCGGCCATCCTGAGGGAGATCGAACAAGCCCTGGCCGACACCGCCCTCGCAGGCTGGCTCCGCGCGCCGCGCCTGACGCAGCGCCTCCCCAGCACGCGGGAGGCGACGATGCTGCTGTCCGATGGACGGTACAGGGTCGTACGCCTCACGCTGGACCTGGGTGCGGGGGGGCGGCAGGGACTCTTTCTGCTCATGGTCCGCCTTCCGCGTCCGAAACCCATCGAGCCGGAGCCCGACCGCCCCGTCATCACCGTGGCCGCCCAAGCCATGGGGGCGCAGGCTGACTTGGAGGCCGTGCTCCACCGACTCCGGCTCCCCTGGGAGGCAGCCGAGGCCTTTCAGGTCGGACAGGTCATTCCGCTCCCCGGCGTTACCGTCGCTTCCGTGCGGATCGAGGGCGGGGGCCAAGATATCGGCGCTGCGCGCCTGGGTCAGGTGGCCGGGATGCGCGCCATTCGCATCGAGGCGCCGCCCGACTCCGACCTGGAGGAAATGCCGTCCTTTGGCGGTCCTTCGGGACTGCCGCCCATGCTGTCCGAGGACTTCTGATCTGCGGCGGGCCCCTCGGGG
>Ga0210040_10010573_pt1 | contig 10558 bp, 11 predicted proteins | sample CryGeyCG12114_NA_FD_185462 | JGI IMG/M metagenome (GOLD analysis project Ga0210040, IMG submission 185462) | Groundwater microbial communities from aquifer - Crystal Geyser CG19_WC_8/21/14_NA (SPAdes) (version 2) | ecosystem: Environmental > Aquatic > Deep subsurface > Groundwater | place: USA...
GCTATAATTAAACTCTTCTGATTGTATATTCTTTTTGTGAATTGGTGCCGTTACAAGACCCTGAATGTCGTCATTTTGTAAAGCCTCCACCGCTGCTTTTAGTGATTTGAATGCATACTTGCCACCTGTTTCATTTAATACACCTGGCGTGATGCTTACTTCTTCTTCCCAGCAGTTAACTACGTTCACCTGTTTAGGATTGAGTTTGTTCACTTCTTTTGTAACATTGAAAGTGAAGTTTAAATCCTGGAAGGACTTTCTATAAAAATTGATGCTTTTGTTGCTGGCAAAGATGACAGGTACGCAAAAGTCAAGCATGCGTGGATCGCTCAAGGTTTTGATGATGATTTCTGACCCGATACCATTCAAATCTCCGCAGCTAAATCCTATAATAGGTTTTTGCATCTCCGTACTCATATACTTATGTTTTTTAAAGGGCCAAAAGTAACAAATCTATTTAGTTATCCTTGCCGGTGAGTGACTTAACATGTTTTCTTTAACCTTTGCAAGTATTGAGTTGACAATTTAAAATTACTTTTGTTGCAGATGGAGTACAGTTTAAAGAAATCGCTTGGGCAGCACTTTTTGAAAGATGAGAATGTGTGCAAACAGATAGTCGCAGAGTTGCAGAAAAACTCTTTTGAAAGACTATTGGAAGTTGGGCCTGGTGCCGGTGCACTAACGAAATATCTTCTGCAAATTCCTAATATTGATTTTAAAGCCGTAGAACTGGATACTGAAAAAGTTACTTTTCTTGACAAAGCTTATCCTGCAATAAGGGGAAAAATTATAAACGAAAGTTTTCTTGATATTAATCCGCCTTTTGCTGAAGAATTTACGGTTGTGGGTAATTTTCCTTACAACATTTCTACACAGATACTGTTTAAAGTATTAGACTGGAAGGAACAGGTGCCGGTTGTTATCGGTATGTTTCAAAAAGAAGTTGCCGAAAGAGCTGCGTCTAAAGAAGGGAGCAAAGTATATGGAGTATTGAGCGTTTTGATTCAAGCTTTTTATAATGTTGAATACTTGTTTGATGTTGACCCGGGTTGTTTTAATCCGCCTCCAAAAGTAATGAGCGGCGTTATCAGATTGACAAGACGGCAAGATGTGCCGGTGATGAAAAGTCAGAAAGCATTTACAAACCTCGTTAAAACTGCTTTTCAGCAAAGGCGCAAAACTTTGCGTAACGCCGTTAAATCTCTTTTCTCTGCTGAAGAATTACAGGATGAATTGTTTAATAAAAGAGCGGAAGTATTGAGTGTTGAAGACTTTGCAGCTTTGACGTTTAGATTGATGTAAAAGAAAATAATTGCTTTGGATTGGTTAGACATTACAACAATAGTTTGCAAATAATTTACCTGTTACTACTAAAATTTACGAAGTGAAACCTGCCGTTATAATAACAGCTCCGGCGCATGAGATTTTAGCCGAACGCTTATCAAAAGCTGATTATGAAGTTGTATACCAGCCAGCCATTACTTATGAAGCATTAAAGTCTCTAATTGTAAATGCGGAAGGTCTTATTGTTACAACAAGACTTAAGATCGATAAAGCGATTTTAGACGCTGCACCAAAACTAAAATGGATTGGAAGACTTGGTAGTGGTATGGAACTAATTGATGTAACTTATGCGGAAAGCAAAGGAATAAAATGTGTAAGCAGTCCCGAAGGAAACCGCAATGCTGTTGCAGAACATTCGCTGGGTCTTTTACTTGCTTTAATGAATAACATCACTAAAAGTTTTGAAGAGCTTAAACGCAATCTTTACCTACGCAATGAGAACAGGGGAACTGAATTGACCGGTAAGACTGTGGGTATTATTGGTTATGGAAATACGGGTAGCGCTTTTACAAGATTGCTTGAACCTTTTGGTGTAACTATATTGGCTTACGATAAATACAAACACAGCTTCGCCAAAGGTTATGTAAGAGAAGCAAGCCTCGAGCAGGTTTGCAGGTATAGTGATGTAATTAGTATGCATGTTCCGCTTACCGATGAAACGTTTCATATGGCGGATGATGAGTTGTTTCAGTCGATGAAGCAAAAGCCTTATTTCTTAAGTTGTTGCCGGGGCAAAGTAACAGACACGGCAGCAGTGGTCAGAGCTTTGGATGCCGGAAACATCAGAGCCGCCGGACTTGATGTTTTGGAGAATGAAAAGCTCAACACTTACACACCGGAGCAACAGCAGCAGTTGAGCAATCTGCTGGCGAGAGCAAATGTCATCATTACGCCACATATTGCGGGTTACTCGCATGAAGCTTATTTAAAGATGTCAACAGTCATTTTAGAAAAGCTGGGCATTAGATAAGGCTTCTATTTCAGCTTCAAAAGCAAGGTCAAAATCCTGATAAAAATTACCATCTTTTGCAGTAGAAGATCCTGTCCACTCAACACCATCAGCATATGGATTAGGTGTACACCACGGACATTCTGCAATAGCTAACATACCTGCACCGGCACAAGTGATTTTGAAACCGTAGTAGCCATCCTTTGATACTTCAAAATCCGGAAGTTCAAACTCTACCCATTGGCTTTCTTCTGCTTTGCTAATGCTACGGCTGGTCTCTGTTTTTTTGCTTATCCATTTGGTATTACGGGCATCTAATTCATATACACTTAGTGTTGCAGTAGTAAAGCCATGAACAACAGAAGAAAATAGTTTGATACGTTTTAAAATGCCTTCAGCAGGTACCTTAAAAGTTTGGCCGGCATAGTAGTCAATGCCATTTTTAGCGCTACCAATCCAATAATACGGACCTATTTCTTTATAGCCAAATGATACAACAGAAGTTTGGATTTTAGGAATTGGTGCAAGGGTTATCATAATAGAATATTTGCTTCACTCTTACCAATTAGCAAGCCAAATATCTAAGCTGCTATTAAAAATATATTAGAATGTTAAAGGTGTGAATAAATGTAAAAATTTATTCATAGGACCTCTATATTTAATAGATTTCTTATTTTTGCCGGATGCAACGCTGCAATTCCTTGTGGCGTTGTATTTTTTTATGTCTATTTAAACAAAGAACGAAAATGATTGAGACAAACTACGTAACGGCGGAAACCTTTGAAACAATGAGAAAGGAACTGCATAAACTTAGGACTGTTGAACGTCCGGCAGCTTCCCGTGCTATTGCAGAAGCCCGTGAGAAAGGAGACTTAAAGGAAAATGCAGAGTATGACGCGGCAAAAGAAGCGCAGGGTATGCTGGAAGCAAAAATAGCGCAATTGGAAGGTGTTATTTCAAATGCTAAAATAGTTGATACCAGTACTATCGATACAAGTAAAGTGACTATTTTAACCAAAGTGACCATTACAAATATCGCTACTAAAAAGACAGTAACATACCAGATAGTAGGGGAGAAAGAAGCTGATTTGAAAGCAAATAAAATATCAGCAGCCTCGCCTATAGGTAAAGGGCTGATAGGTAAAGTAATTGGTGAAATTGCTGAAGTGCAGGCACCAACAGGCATCCTTAAATTTAAAGTGGAAGACATTACAGTATAAGGTTTACCAAAGAGTTTTAAAAAAGCTGGCCCGAAGGCTGGCTTTTTTATTTCCGCAAATCTTCTTAAATCTGCATAAAGAAAACCAGATGAGCATATTTTCTAAAATAATTGCCGGCGAAATTCCCTCTTACAAAATTGCGGAGAACGATAAGTTCTTTGCTTTTCTTGACATCTATCCTGTAAAAAAAGGTCACACGCTTGTTATCCCCAAGATAGCGGTAGATAAGATATTTGATGTGCCGGATGAATATTTAGCGGAGATACTTGTGTTTGCAAAACGTATTGCAAAGGCTATTGAGAAAGTTACGGGTTGCAATAGAGTTAATATTATCACTGTTGGGTTAGAAGTGCCGCATGCACACATTCATCTTATCCCAACAGCGCATCCGGGAGATGTAGACCTTAGCAACAAAAAACTGCAATTGACAAAAGAGGAGTTTATGGAGATACAGCAGCAAATTATCGAAGCAATGGTTTAATTGCTTTGTTCTTGAATTGTTATTGCTTGCAGTAAAACCGACTGCTAAACAAGATGATCATCACTTCTTCACCAATCTCTCCGGGTTCTTACTAAGAAAATCCTCCCAACCCTTTAACCCTTTTGTTAGTCCGGTTAAAATTGAATTTGCCTGGTAGTGGTGGCATAGGGCAACGGCTAAAGCATCTGTAGCATCAAAGTATTGAGGCTTTTCTTCCAGTTTCAAAATTCTTTGGAGCATTTTCCAAACCTGGTCCTTATCCGCATTACCATTGCCGGTAATAGATTGTTTTACTTTTTTAGGAGAATACTCTGTGACAGCAAGTCCATTTGTCATGGCTGCTGCAATAGCAACACCTTGCGCCCGTCCAAGCTTCAGCATGCTCTGCACATTCTTGCCAAAGAAAGGAGCTTCTATGGCAAAGGTGGTAGGTTTATGTGTAACGATAAGATCATGAACGGTACTGTGTATTCTTTTAAGTCGATCGTAGGCATCTGTTTTAGACGATAATTTTAATACATCCATCACTATCATACTTGGTGTACTGGTCGTGGCATCCATTAACGCATAACCCATAAATAAAGTTCCCGGATCTATGCCCAATATAACATTTCTGCTTTTCGTCATTGTGCTGTGAAAATAGTTTAACTAATCGTATCTGTCTAATGTTTACTATTCAAAATTGTATATGCTTTATATTTTTGTACGTTTGACCCAAATTATTAACACTGAACAAAAGGCTCAAAATATTTGTAAACTACTTTTTAGGTCCGATATTATTTCTTGTTTTATCTTTTTCTATTTATCGTAATATAGTTAACCAACCTAACTGGAAGCAATCTTTGGAACAAATAAAGTCATCTTTCACAGGTACAGAATCATGGAAGCCGGTTTTAGTAATACTATTAATGTTTGCAAACTGGGGGTGCGAATCTCTGAAATGGCAGGTATTAATCAGTCATATTCAGCCTATATCTTTTCTGAAAGCATTTCGTGCTATATTATCAGGTCTCAGTGTTTCCCTTGCAATGAACACTCCGAACGGAACTGGTGAATATGTTGGAAGAATACTATATATAAATGAAGGCAACCGGTTAAGGGCAATAACACTAACATTTGTTGGTAGTATAAGCCAACTGATTGTAACGATGGTATTAGGTATTATAGGTATTTTTTTGCTTCGGGAACATCTTAACAGTGCAACAACTGTTTCTGTTTTTTTAGTAAAATGGAGTGATGCTTTAGCTTATGCTTCAATAGCAATAACTATCGCCCTGGTTTTTATATATTTTAAAATCGGCGTGTTGATAAGGCTTCTGGAGAAGATACCTTTTGTTTCTAAATACACTTATTTTATTCAAAAGCTTGAGGATTTTGGCTGGAAGGAGTTGTTAAAAGTTTTACTTATTTCCTTATTGAGGTACAGTGTATTTGTTGTCCAATACTTATTATTGCTGCAGGTGTTTCATGTTGGACTTGACCCAATTACTTCCGTTTGGTTAATAGCAATCATGTTTCTTGCTTTGGCTATAATACCAACGATAGCTTTAGCAGAGCTGGGAGTCAGGGGAAAAATAAGTATCTTTCTGTTTGGAATGTTTAGTACCAATACTTTAGGTATTGTTTTAACAGCATCTTCCATATGGTTAATTAACTTGGTTGTGCCTGCTTTGGCAGGAAGTTTGTTTATTTTAGGCTTGAAATTATTCAGAAATAAATAGCGTGAAAAAAGTTCTACTCCTTTTATTATTGTTTTCATTTGCCGGACAATTATCTGCGGACAACGACTTTTGCAGCATTAGAAATAATAGCTTTCGTTCCGGCGAAAATATCAGCCTCGTTGTATTTTATAATGCACTTGGGATTTTTGTAAATGCAGGTACAGCTAAGTTTGTTGTAAACACAGAAAGGTTAAATAATAAGCCGGTATATCACGCTGTCGGAACCGGGGTTACGAACAGTAAATATGATTGGATTTTTAAAGTCAGAGACCGTTATGAAACTTATATAGACACTACTACCCTTCGTCCTTATAAATTTATCAGAAATGTTGACGAAGGCGGGTATAAGAAATACGAGAACATCACCTTTAATCATAATGCGAATACCGCTCTTTCAACAAAAGGCGTTTATAAGGTACCTAATTGTATACAGGATGTGGTAAGCTCTATGTATTATGCCCGTAATATTAATTTTAACGCTTATAAAGTGGGAGATAAGATTCCTTTTACCATGTTTTTAGATAACGAGGTGTACAATATGTATCTCAGGTATCTTGGTAAAGAAACGATCAAAACCAGGTATGGAAAATTTAAAGCCATTAAGTTTAAGCCTTTACTGGTTAAAGGTACCTTGTTTGAAGGCGGCGAAAAGATGACGGTATATGTAAGTGATGATCAAAACAAGCTTCCCATACGTATCGAAAGTCCCTTGTTAGTCGGGTCGGTGAAGGTAGATTTGATGAGTTACCAGAACCTTCGTTTTCCTTTAACATCTCTTATTAGTATGCGTTAATTTTTCAGTTATTATATTCTAAAGACTGCTTCTTAAGCAGTCTCTTTTGTTTTATTTATTCCTCGTTCTGACTAATTCTCTTTAAATGAATATTTATTTTCCTGGTGAAGAATAAAAATTTACTACAAATGCAATAGTTATTAAAAATAGTGTTTAAATTACAGAAACGTATTTTTTATGCTATGGAGAAAATTTAGCGGAGAACCTCTTCATCTACCTATAAAAGAAGCGGTAGAAACAACTATTAAAAATGAGACTTTAGCAGGTAATAAGCTAAAAGTTTGCATAGGTACCGATAGCCAGGTTAAAGGACAGGAAACAGAATTTGCAACAGTGATTGTTTTTTTACGAGAAGGTCATGGCGGCTTTATGTACATTCATAACGAAAAAACCCGTCAGAAATATACTATAAAAGAACGTATGCTGGTAGAGGTGGCAAAAAGTATTGAGATAGCATATGAATTATGCGACCTTTTTACCAAATACGATGTTGACATGGAGGTGCATGCTGACATCAACACAAATCCCCAGTTTAAAAGTAATGATGCATTGAGGGAAGCGATGGGTTATATACTCGGAATGGGCTTTGCCTTTAAAGCAAAACCTGAAGCTTTTGCCAGCAGTAGCTGTGCAAATAAAGTTGTGAACTAATACTTTCCATTTGCGCATTCAGCAACAACCGGTTTTATCGGTTCGATGACGTTGTCTTCCTTAGAAGCTGGCTAATAGTGATAACTCTAATACCAGTTGCAGTAGGTCATAGGACCAACTGCGGCTTTTTGTGCCGGTGCTGCTTACCCGAACAACAACTTCTTCCGTGCTGTGAAATTGATGAAACCATTATTAGACAGTTTTTTAGTGATTGAAAAATACTGGTTTTCATGGCGTATTTTTTTGTGATCGACTGTATTGCTACTATTTTTCATTGTTCCGTCGCACACTTGTACGATTTATTTCAATGGCAGCAATGCAAGGTTTGTAATGGCCCTGAAATAGGTTGACACAAAAAATGTGGAAATGGCATTAAAATCAAACTAACTTTCATTTTTAAATTATTCGATAACTATTCGATTATTTAAAAATTCAATGACTATTTCTACTTTAACAAGTTCAGGCTTTTGTATTTTTTTTAGCCGGCAGATGTTTTTCATGGCAACTCCGGTTGTGTCACTCACTTTTACAGAATCTTTTCATAGCATCTTTTCCCATTTTCTGCTTTCTATTAATGCATATTATGCGGTACAAACTTTCAATATGTCAAAGTAGAACTATAAAGTTGTCTAAAAGTAATAAGGATCGTAATGTTCAAAGCCAAAGATGCAAAATGGTTTGCCGATGAACGTAATGCGACGCAACGGTGATGCCATAAAAAATCAATGCCGGTAACCTAAAAAACAAATATAAGACAGCCTCTAACGCTCTTTATAAAACTCCTCGTTACATTCCTGAATAAAAGAGAGTAATTTGTCTCTTCCCTGTTTTTTAATGGCGCTGCTTGCAAAGTGCATTGGTAAAAACTGCCATGTTTTGCGCATTGCTTCAAAAAATGCTTTAATGTTAGCCGCTACAGTTCGTTGATTTTCTTTGTCAGTTTTAGTAAAGACAATGGTGAAAGGCACTTCCCATTTTCGTAGTTGTTCTAAAAACTCCAGGTCAATTTTTTGCGGAGAATGTCGGCTGTCAATTAATACAAAAACGTTTACCAGGTTTTCTCTTTTGCGCAGGTAGTTCTCTATCATCTGCTCCCATTTGCGCCGGTTGGTTTGTGATACTTTTGCAAATCCATAACCTGGTAAATCAACTATGTACCATGCATCAGGTTTTTTGAAACCTGTCGGAGCTTCATCTCCCTTCCATGACTCTATAGCAAAATGATTAATTAATTGTGTCTTTCCCGGAGAGCCCGATGTTTTGGCAAGTTTGGGATTACCGCTAAGCATGTTAATTAGTGAAGACTTGCCAACATTGCTACGCCCAATAAATGGAAATTCAGGTCTATCCGGAGCAGGGCAATTTGTGTAATCAGGACTTGAAATGACGTACTCTGCAGATTTAATGAACATAGATGCAAGGTAGTGAATAGTAAACAGGTGATTAAACGAAAAGTCACTTAAGTTTGCAAAGTCCTTGAATGACGGTAACTGTAATGGAAGTATCACTTGAATTAATTTCAACAAAAAGATTATTTTCGTAAGTATGAATTCTGTTCAAATTCGCCTATACGATTTGTTTAGAAAGGAATTAAATCTTCCTGATGATAAAGCTGCTGCTTTTGTAACCGCAGTAGAGCAGGTTGTTGAACAGGAATTTAGAACTGAAAAGCCGTTATTGTCAACAAAGGAAGATGTTCATTCAGTGAAAGAAAGCATTCATTCTCTTGAATTAAAAATTGAGGCATCAATAGGTGATATTTATAAAGCAATGTTTTGGACGGGTCTGGTTTAACTCATGATCCTTGGCGGTGTATTAGCTATTGTGAAATTTATGATTAAATGAATGGCAGAATTTAGGAGAACGCGTGATGTTTGGTTGATTTATTTATAAAAATGCTACAGGAAATACGGTTGGACGAGGTGCATAGCTTCCAGAACTTTCAAAATGGCTTTCACTATTATTCACCTTTTTTAAGAAGTTGTATTTAACAGCAAAGACGTCTTTAGCTTCTCTCTTAATTGAAATAATATTTCTCCTTTAAAAATTAAAAATGCAAGATTTGTAAATATTCATTGTTTGGGAGTGAATAGGATAACTATTTTAATCTCCATTTCCATAAATAACATCCCATTTAAAATCCGGAATTGTATTTTAATGCCGGAAAAAGCTGAAAGAAGCTGATTATGAAAAAACTATAAGTGATTTTCACCAGAATAAAGGGTAAAAAGCCTTAGCTTTGCCACAATTTAAGCTCAAATAAAATTAGTCATATGTCGAAAGTTGGTAAGGTTAAACAAGTTATCAGCGCAGTTGTTGACGTACAATTTCACGGTAGTTTACCAGAGATATATAATTCATTGGAATTAACACGTCCTAATGGTGATATTCTTGTAATGGAGGTTCAGCAACACCTTGGTGAAGATAGTGTTCGCTGTATTGCAATGGATGGTACCGAAGGACTGGTAAGAGGCATGGAGGTTATTGATACAGGTAGAGCGATAAGCATGCCGGTAGGTGAAGGTATTAATGGCCGTTTGTTTAATGTAACAGGTGACGCTATTGATGGTTTACCTGCGGTTAGCAAATTAAATGGTCGCCCCATTCACAGTAAGCCTCCAACATTTGAAAATCTTAGTACATCATCTGAAATTCTATATACCGGTATCAAAGTAATTGATCTGATTGAGCCATACTCTAAAGGTGGTAAAATTGGTCTTTTTGGTGGTGCCGGCGTGGGTAAAACAGTATTGATTCAAGAGTTGATTAATAATATTGCAATTGGTTATGGTGGTTTATCTGTATTTGCAGGTGTAGGAGAAAGGACCCGTGAAGGGAATGACCTGATGAGAGAAATGATCGAAGCAGGCATTATGAAATACGGCGAAAAATTTAAACACAGCATGGAAGAAGGCGGATGGGACCTTGACTCTGTAAACCTTGAAGAATTAAAAGAGTCAAAAGCGACATTCGTTTTTGGTCAGATGAATGAACCTCCCGGGGCTCGTGCACGTGTTGCTTTAAGCGGTTTGACTGTTGCTGAATATTTTCGCGACGGCGACGGACAAGGTAAAGGACGTGATATCCTTTTTTTCGTTGATAATATCTTTCGTTTTACACAAGCTGGTTCTGAGGTATCAGCCTTGCTTGGGCGTATGCCATCAGCGGTAGGTTATCAACCGACACTTGCTACAGAGATGGGATTGATGCAGGAACGCATCACCTCAACGAAACATGGTTCAATCACATCTGTTCAGGCTGTTTATGTACCTGCAGATGACCTGACTGACCCGGCTCCTGCAACCACCTTTGCTCACCTTGATGCAACTACGGTTCTTAGCCGTAAAATTGCTGACCTCGGTATCTATCCGGCGGTAGATCCTCTCGATAGTACTTCAA
>Ga0210040_10010574_pt1 | contig 10558 bp, 6 predicted proteins | sample CryGeyCG12114_NA_FD_185462 | JGI IMG/M metagenome (GOLD analysis project Ga0210040, IMG submission 185462) | Groundwater microbial communities from aquifer - Crystal Geyser CG19_WC_8/21/14_NA (SPAdes) (version 2) | ecosystem: Environmental > Aquatic > Deep subsurface > Groundwater | place: USA...
GGAATCGATTATAAAATTAACAATGCTCCGCTCAATCTTTCCATCGATTGGCAACCCTCTTTCGAGTTCGCTGATAACCGTGGATTTATTGGCAGTTGGGGAGGTCTTGGCATCCGATATACTTTCTAACAGACCTTTTAACGTTACTTCTCGTCTGGTAAATTAATGCATCGTCGAATATCGAATAAGTCGTATAAGTGTGCGACGCAACTGTAAAATAGTAGAATTACTGCCTGGTTCAAAAACTCATTGCACATTTTATGCGACAACAAGTATAATAAAAATGCTGTTTTAACTGCAAGACAAAAAGCTTTTCCTTCCATTTCACTTTCAAATACTTTAAAGGGTTGCAGATAAATTTTAGATATGAAGTCTGAGATTTGTCTGCAACCCTTTTTATTTTCAAAGATTGTAGGTTTTTAAATTTCTCCACTTCAAACTTCTCACTTTGGCTTCTTCTTCAATACCCCCAATAGTTGCTCCTCTCTTTTCAACATGATAATCTTAACTGATCTAAGAGTAAAAGTAACCCGAGAAATTGAGGCAGATGAGCCAAAATCGTTACATAGTCAAAAGGTTCCTTCTATTTGTTTTTAAGAATTATGTCAGACTAAAAAAATATTAAAGACGATTAAATACATACAATAAGATGAATGACCATTCGTTTGATAGGCGTTAATACTTCTGGTTTTGATGCAATGATCTAAGACCAGCAGTTGCTCTTAAATAGATCAAAGTTAAAAAGCCGGATTATTTTCAAATATCACGTTATGAAAAAAAAGGTTATAACATTGGTGTGTATTTTACAGTTAATCTTTCTAACAAAAGGGTTTTCACAAAATGTAAGTATAAACACAACAGGCGTCGCTGCAGATGCAAGTGCTATGCTTGACATTACTTCCCAAAACAAAGGTCTGCTTATTCCCCGCATGACTCAGGCAGAGAGAACAGCGATCTCAACTCCGGCAGATGCATTGCTCGTCTATCAAAGTGATGGAACGAAAGGGTTTTATTACTACAGTACCTTATCTAATACCTGGATTATGCTTGCTACCAACGGAAGTGCAGTGACATCTGCTTCAGTTGTAAGTGCAAACGGATTAGCAGGTACAGTAGCAAATGCTTCAACCACACCTGCAATAACTATAAGTACAACAGTAAATGGTATAGTAAAAGGAAATGGTACCGCATTAACGTCAGCGGTACCCGCAGATTTTCCAACACTTAATCAAAATACAACAGGTACAGCCACCAATATTACCGGCGTTTTAAATGCAACTTCTTTTCCTGCACTTACCGGCGATGTAACCAATGGTGTCGGTTCACTTGCAACCACAATTAGTGCTTCAGCAATTACAAACGAAAAAATAGCAAGTAATGCAGTCACAAATACCAAACTTGCAACAATGCCTATGTATACTTTTAAGGCAAACAATACAGCCGGTGCATCAGCACCCTCAGATATTACAGGTATACAGGCTACAGCCTTACTAGATGTTTTTTCTACCACGGCCAAAGGCTTAGTCCCTTTAAGCCCTGGTGGTACCACAAGTTTTTTAAGAGCTGATGGAAGCTTTGCAGTACCCTCGTATTCTTCAACAAATGCATGGGCTTTAGTTGGTAATAGTGGCACAACCTCTGTCAGCAACTTTTTAGGCACAACTGACTATAAAAGTTTAAAAATTCGCACTAATAATATACAGCGGGTTCTGGTAGATAGTCTTGGTAATGTAGGAATAGGTACAACGCCTACATTTAGCACCACGGATTCACTAAGAGAAAAACTACTTGTCGATGCCGGACTAAACCCGGCTTCTCATAATGTAATAAGTGCAAGAGGAAATATGAATAAATATCTCCAGCTAAATGTAATGAATGCATCTTCAGGTACGGCAGCAAGCTCTGATATAGTAGCATCAAACAATATAGCATCAGAAACGGTAAACTACATTGATATGGGAATTAACTCCACCGGATACGCAAGTACTGCCACTGGCGGAATCCTGGCAGGCCCTAGCAATGCGTATTTATACAGTACAGGTAATGATTTTATCTTAGGTAATGCTTCATCAGGGAAAGATCTTATATTTTTTACAGATGGAACTGGTGTTAATGATGAAAAGATGCGTATCACTTCTGATGGCAAAGTTGGTATTGGTGGTACTGACTTTGACGAAGATGAGCCCGAAAAGCTATTCATTGATGGTGGCACCAGTTCTTCCAGTAACCTGATAGGCGCTTATGCTGACGTAAATAAGTATGTACAAATAGGGGTGCAAAATATAAATAGTGGCCAAAATGCAAGTTCTGATATTGTTGCTACGGCAGATAACGGAACAAATACAACCAATTATATTGATATGGGTATTAATAGTTCAGGTTATGCCAATAATGCTTCAAATATATTAAACAGGCCTAATGTAGGCTATATCTATACAAATGCCACTTCCGATTTTTTCATAGGAAATGGAGCACCGGATCAGGGAATGGCTTTTTTTACAAACAATGGCTCCGCGGGAAATCTAACTGCGAATGGTAAGGAAGCAATGCGAATAGATGGAAATGGAAACATTGGTATTGGAGGCACATCGAGAAATAATTCAGGGATTGTAACAATTAACCTAGAAAAGCTGGTAGTAGACGGCAATATCGTTCCAAGAAGCAGTGGAAACGGTAATTTAGGAACCTCAACTTATAAATGGAATACGGTAAATGCAACAAACGGAGTAATACAAACATCTGATAGAAGGCTTAAAACAAATATCAGAAACTTACGCTATGGATTAAAAGAAGTTTTGGCATTGCAGCCTATAAGTTATAACTGGAAAGACACTTCAAATAAAGAAAATAAGATAGGTTTGATAGCCCAGGATGTCCAAAAACTTGTCCCTGAAGTTGTAATTGGTGACGAAACAAAAGAAAAGCTGGGAATGAATTACGCTGAATTAGTACCGGTCTTGATTAATGCAATTAAAGAACAACAAAAACAGATAGACGATTTAAAAAAGCAGGTAGAAAAATTACAGAAATAAAGTTAGAAGCATAAGTAATCCCTGAACCGAGTTCAATTTGTTTCTATTGAAACAAAAGGGTACAGTACAGTCATCGCAGCCACAAAATAATCCCTTGTTTCCAACGTATCCTTCGTGCTGCAAATTCTTATCGTAATTCTTGGGCAACAGTTTGGTTTAAATTGCAATAACAAATAACTAATTAACGTTAAGTAATTAAGAATTGCAGCCAAACTTAAATTATTTTTTATGAAACCATTATTAATTTGCTATGCACCCAACCAAAAGTATAAATATTTATCTAACGCTGGATCGCCTTGTTATAAATACGTATTTTAATAAGCACGACCCTGCTCCTATTTATAAAAGGCAGTTGAGTCACCAGTTCGAAGAATATATTATGGCTTCGGTCAAGTCAGCCAAAAGATATTCTAATATCTTTTACAAATTAAAATACACAACAGAAATAGATAAACAGTATACAGAGCCTGTATTGTATGCAATAAGAAGACATTTTACAGAAAAAAAAGAGGAGAAAATACTGGCTTTTAAAAAATTCAAAAAACGTACCTGGACTGTACTTGCTGTAAGTATACTAATTGTAATTATCTGTCAGGGACTATTGCCACATTTACTTACCGAAAAACTAAGAACAAGTACTGGCCTTAGCCACAGTCTTGACGTCTTTGCATGGGTAATACTTTGGCATCCATTAGAAGAATTGATATTTAACTGGAATCCACATCTGAAAGAGATATGCCTTCTTCATAAACTGGCAACTGCAGAGTCTATAATCCTGGAAAATGAAAAGAAGATTTTTGTTGATAGCCATTTCCCTTATGCTAACCATTAAAGCACTCTCTCAATCTGAGTGTGGTATGCAGGAATATTATGACATGAGTGAGCAACAAACTTTCACCTTAGTTCCTATAGTTTACTTTCAAACTCGCCATAACTGGTACTTTGAGGGGCGATACAACTATGAAGCTTTAAATACTGCTTCAGCTTATGCGGGAAAAGTTTTTGAAAAAAAAGCTGCTTTTTCGTATTCTTTTAATCCTGTACTGGGTTTAGTGGCGGGTAAGTTTAATGGAGGATCAGCAGGTATGAATATAGAGGCTAACTATAAAAAAATTAGTTTTTCCTCGCAGTCTCAATTCACCTTTTCTCTTATCAATAGGGATCAAAACTTTACTTATAGTTGGTCCGAGCTTTCATACAATGCAGCCAATTTTTTAGAAGCGGGCATTAGTTTACAACAAAGCGGCGAGTATGAGACAAAAAATAAATTTGATAAAGGAGTCTTTTTGAAACTTGAATGTAGTCGCTGGACGCTTCCATTTTATGTTTTTAAAAAGAGTGGAAATGAAAAGTTCTTTGTTCTCAGTTTAATTTATGAATGGACACATACAAATACTTTCAGAAATAAGAATAACAGAAACTACAATAACAACTAAAGGAGCGTAAAAGCTTATAAAAATAAATATTTATGAATTTTCAATTGATTTTATTTACCGGCTTCCCTCCTTTACTTATACAAGCGTTTTGGCTGACATGGTGGTTTTACCTGTTATCTCTCTTTGTAATAATTCTTTCTGCCTTTATTTATCATAAGGTAAAATTAAAAGCTGAAAAAAATAGAAGAGCAGAAATGGAAAGAAAAATGCTGGAAAAAAGTGAACTACTGACATATGCAGTTAGCCGTGAAAAAAAAGCCAGGGAGGATGCAGATATGGCAAACCGTAGCAAAAGCACTTTGCTATCAAAGATTACCCATGAGATTCGTACACCAATGAATGCCATGGTCGGTATGGCTTCACTTTTAAACGATACGCCTCTTACTCCTGAACAGCGCAAATTTACTGCCTCAATACTTAACTCGGGTGATGCATTACTCGAACTGATGAATAACATCCTGATGCAGGATATTTTACAATTTTCGAAAATAGAGTCTGGAAAGGAACTGGAGCTTAAAGATCTTCACTTACGAAACAGTATAGAAGAAGTGCTGGATGTTTTTGGGGCAAAAGCGGCTGAAGCGGGAATAGACCTTGCTTATTGCATTAATGATAATGTGCCCTCATACATTGTAGGGGATGCATACCGGCTTCGGCAGATACTAATGAACCTCGTAGAAAACGCTTTTAGATTTACTAATTCCGGCGACATTTTTATTGGTGTAAAAGCAATGCAATCCATTGAAGACAGTAGGGTAAATATAGAATTTGAGGTAAGAGATTCAGGTAAAGGAATGCATCCCGAAAGACTAAAAAACATTGCTTCGGATTTAAAAGCGCCTGATACTTTAGAAACTAAAAATGAATTTATAGGTCTTACTCTAATTATTTGCAAAAAACTCGTTAGCCTGATGGGTGGCTCCCTAAAAGTTGAAAGTACTTTAAATGAAGGAACTACTTTCAAATTTAATATTCTTGCCCATGCAAGTTTACAACCTAATCATGCACATTTATTTTCAGAAATGGCCGGGGCAGAAGGTAAAAAGGTTTTAATTGTTGATGATAATGCTACTGTCTTAAATATCATTCGCGACCAACTAATAAAATGGAAAGTGGAAACGCATATCGCATCTTCCGCTACAGAAGCGCTGAAAGTGTTAAAAGACAATATTGATATAGACCTGGTAATTACAGATTTTCATATGCCGGAAATGGATGGAATTGAACTTACTAAATCCATTAAACAATTTGCTCCTGCTATGCCTGTCATTCTTTTGACTAATAATGCAGATGAAAGCGCAAGGCAGTATAACAAACTGATTACTGCTTTTATAAAAAAACCGGTGAAACAGCATTTACTAAGTAAGCATGTTGCAAGTGTGTTAAGACAAAATGCAAAACCTGTTTCAGGTGACAAGCAGAAGCAAAAGTTTTCAACTGAGTTTGAAAAACAATATCCTTTGAGAATATTGTTAGGAGAAGATAATGAAATAAACCAGAAACTGGCGAAAATGACTCTAAACAAGCTGGGTTATAAAATTAGCATTTGCAAAAACGGGAAGGAGGTATTGGAAGAGGTAAGCAATCACAAGTATGACCTGATATTGATGGATGTGCAAATGCCTGAAATGGATGGATTGGAAGCAACGCGTATGATTCGTCTTTGCCTGCCGGAACAGCCGGTTATAATAGCAATGACTGCAAGTGCGATGCAGGGAGACAGAGAAATGTGCCTTGCTGCAGGAATGGATGACTATATAAGCAAACCGGTAAAAATTGAAGAACTTGTCGACTTACTTGAAAAATGGGCTACGCAGGTAAAACAAATTCAAAAGAATTAGACTTTTGATAATACTTTAAAAAGGAAATCGGCTGTTGAATATTATAATCTGAAAAAATTATAGTCTGAAAAAATCTTCTAAACAGAATGACGGGTATAAATACTTTAATTGATTTTACAGAATGTTTTAATAAAACCTATTTATGAAGAAGTTTTTTTTACAAAACAAAACAGGAATCATACTGGTGTTTTATGTTTTTTCTTATTTCTCATCATTATCTCAGGCAAAGCTGGTGGTTAGCGGAGCAAAGATAAACATGGTAAATACTGTATTTCTATCTACAAATGATATTTCTTTATCAGGCGGAAGTACCGTTACTGTTGACTCTGCTACTATTAAAATCGCCGGAACAATGTCAAGTTCCGGGTCGTTTGACCTAACCAACGGAACTGTTGAAACCAACGGAACTACCGGTCAGATTATCCCTCCAAATGTTTTTCTGAAAAATGTAGTAAGAAATCTAACCGTCAACAACAACGCCGGTGTAATAATGCAGGGCGGCTTAGCGCTTACAGATGTTTTAACCCTCGGCACCGGCAGCCTCGCTTCTAGTGGTTACCTGACTTTAAAATCAACCTATCCACGTACAGCAAGAGTTGCCCCGGTGACATCTTTAGCAACTTTACCCATAAGCGGAGATGTTATTGTAGAAAGATTTATTCCTGCTAAAAGAGCTTATCGCTTTTTAACCGCCCCTTTAAATTCAAGTACAGGCATAAGGGGAAACTGGATGGAAAATACAAACAATACTTCAACGTCTGTAAATAACAATCCTGCACCTGGTTTCGGAACTCATATTACCGGTCCGGTAACAAAAGGGTTTGATGCTACTCTTACGCAAAATCCCTCAATGTACACTTACGATGCCCTAAGCCAAAAATGGATTTCTATTCAAAATACCAGCGGGCAGTTTATTGCAGGCAACGGTTACAGAATTATGGTAAGAGGAAGTAGAAGCACCGATCTTAATAACAATTATGCTGCCCCTTCAGTGACAACATTAAGAGCTAAAGGATCGTTACTGACCGGCACACTGGTAATGGCAAAGCAAGGTGGCGGAGGCTCCCCCGGTATGCCTGAGTTATGTGCTGTCACAAATGGTTACTCTTTAATCGGAAATCCCTATGCTTCCGTGTTAGATTGGAATAAACTTGAAAAAATAGATATCGAAAATACAGTCTACGCTTTTGATCCAACAATCAATGGCTCAGGGGGAAGAGGCCAATATGTAACATTTAACGGAACTTTTCAAACTTCCAGTAATGGTTCCAATATAGATAATAACTTACAATCAGGACAAGCTTTTTTTGTTAGAACTACTGGTCCAAACCCCACTATTACTTTTCGAGAGACCCACAAAGCCAGTGCGAACAGAAATGTTTTTCGAACATCAGGTACACTTCCCAAATTATCAATACAACTGCAATTACCTTCTCAGGTAAATACTACAGAGGCTGCGGATGGTGTGGTAGTATTTTTTTCAACAGATTATTCATCTAATGTAAGCGAAGAGGACTCATATAAGCTTACAAACCAGGATGAAAATATGGGGGTTTTAGTACAAGGAAAAGTGTTAAGCATTGCAGGCAGGCAACCTGTAAACGCATTAGACACAGTAGCATTAGAAGTATGGCAGCTCACAAAACCTGATTATTACTTTAGGATTAGCCTCCAAAATTTTGACCCTGCTATCCAGACCTTTCTTCATGATAGTTACCTGAAGACGAATACGCCGGTAATAAATGATATTGAAACCGTAATTCCCTTTAGCATCAATGCTGATACCGCATCTTTATCGAAGCATAGGTTTGAAGTAGTATTTAGAAACTCCGCTACACTTCCTGTTGAATTATCTGCTGTTAAGGCTTATCAAAAAGACAAAGGCATACAGGTAGAGTGGACATCTTTGACAGAAAATTATATAGACAGGTATGTAATTGAAAAATCTTTTAATGGCCAACAATTTGAAGCGGCAGATTCATTAAGTGCAAAACAAAATTCAGGAATATCTTCAAATTATGCGTGGTATGATGCAACTCCATTTAACGGCAAAAGTTATTACAGAATTAAGGCAATTGATAAATCAGGTGTAGTAAAATACAGCAGAATTGTAAAGGTACAGCTAATCATTCCGGGCAACGGTATTCTCATAACTAACAACCCGGTTCCAGGTTCATTAATAAACTTTGAAATAAGAAATTTAACGAAAGGAAAATATACTGTTACATTGGTAAATTCTGCAGGGCAAATATTGAATAAAACGATAGTAAATTACAATGGTGGGGTAACCCGGGAAGTAATAAAATTAAATAATCCGGTGCCCGCAGGGATGTACCAATTGCACTTCGCCGGTGTAAACGAAGAGCAAAGCATTCCTGTTTTGTTTGAGTAATTGTAAAGCAGCGAAAATTTTCATAATCCAGTCCTCTCCTTCTATACTAGAATAGGTTTAACTTGTGTATTACTTAGAAAAAGCTGCGAAGCATGAAACGGGGAATTGATTAATTTAGTAACTTTTAGACTTTCCTCTCTTGAAGTAAATACTATGAAACAATCTTTTATTATAGTCTTTGGATTCCTTATAAGTATTACAGCATGTCACAACCTGGACAGGGATAACCTGCATAAGGAAACGAAGAAACAGTTAAATGAAAAAAATATTTTAAAGGCAGCCAATATTTTAAACGACTTTAATAACTGGTATAATTACACTTATTACAACATCCATCTGGCTCAAGACTTTATTGCTCTTGACACAAATTCAAGCGCAATTAATAAGAAGCAGTTTTTAGAAGATCTTGCTACAGGAAAATTTGTACCTCTAAAAATCAACAGCGAAAGTCATTTACCCAATTATCAACTGTACAAACTCAACAAAAACGACTCAGATATTACATCAACAATTAGCCAAATGGCTACGACCGAAATCTTACATTTAAAAATGGAAGGAAAAGAACTTCCTGATTATAACTTTCAGGATTTAAAAGGCCGGAACTATAAAAAATCTATAACAAAAGGTAAAATGGTGGTTATAAAATGCTGGTATATACATTGTCTTGCCTGCGTTAGAGAATTTCCGGAATTAAATGTACTGGTTAATGAATATAAAAACAGGGAGGATATACTATTTATAAGTTTAGCTATGGATTCTGAAAAGGATCTGCTATCATTTCTCAGTAAAAATCCGTTCAATTACTCCGTTATTCCCAACGTGGAAAAATACATGAATGAACAATTGAATATTACTGAATACCCCACTCATATACTTGTCGATAAGAATGGAAAGATTGTGAAAGTTGTTAATGCTATAAATGACTTAATGCCATTTATAAAAAAGCAAGCTGAACAAACTTCTATTTAAGAAAACAAACAGGTAATTGCGGCTGCTTTTTGGCGAGCTTCGGTTATAAAATGTCAGCCTGGATTAAATAAAAAGGAATAGCTAAATACACAACAAAAAGATGAACGGATTGCGACAGCAACGATGATTGACCGAGATCTTATACTGGTACCAAAAAAAGTAAAACCCTTCCGTTGAATGAAGGGTTTGTATGATTAGATTCTATATTAAAAAGGCAAGCCGATACCGAGGTTAAGTACAAGATTATTTTTTCTCCACTCGCTGCTGCCGAAATCGATTTGGTTTAAGACAGAACGTTGTCCATCTGGTAACCACGGCTTTCTTAAGGGAACAGCAAGGTCAAGTCGCAATAAGAGAATTTGAACATCGATTCTTAATCCTATACCGGCATCAACTGCAAGCTCTTTTAAAAAGTCTTTTGAAAACTTACCTCCGGCATATAATCCGTTATCATTTACTAACCACACATTACCCGCTTCAAGAAATACGGCACCATACAAAATGCTAAACAACCGAGGCCGGTATTCTGTATTTATCTCCAGCTTCAGGTCACCGGTAACATCAGGATAAAAACCTTTCGCATTTTTAACCTGTCCTCCGATGTAGTGACCGGGTCCAACCGACCTACTTCTGAAACCACGTAAACTATTGTTACCACCAACAAAATACTGTTTAACAAAAGGTAAAATAGTGGAGTTTCCGTAAGGATATCCAAGCCCTAAGATCAAACGATTGGCCCACTGTCCGTTTAACCCAATCTTCTTATAATACCGTGTATCAAACTCTGCCTTTAAATATTGGGAGAACTGTGAACCAAAAAGTTCTGTTACTTTACCATTTTTTGCATCCGCACCAGTAACCATGCCCGGTATATTTCCTGCCACATCA
>Ga0210040_10010575_pt1 | contig 10557 bp, 11 predicted proteins | sample CryGeyCG12114_NA_FD_185462 | JGI IMG/M metagenome (GOLD analysis project Ga0210040, IMG submission 185462) | Groundwater microbial communities from aquifer - Crystal Geyser CG19_WC_8/21/14_NA (SPAdes) (version 2) | ecosystem: Environmental > Aquatic > Deep subsurface > Groundwater | place: USA...
CGCGAGGCCAGCGCCGTGACCGGCCCCGGGTGGGCGTCGCGGGCGGCCAGCAGCGCGGTCAGCGCGCTCGGGGTGGGCACGGTGTCGTCGTCCATGAGCCAGACGAGGTCGGCGTCGTGGTCGTGCACCGCCCGGGCCAGCCCCGCCGCGAAGCCACCGGCGCCGCCGGTGTTGCGCTCCAGGCGCACGACGTCGAGCGGCAGGCCCCGCTCCGCGCCGAGCGCGGCCGCGGCCTGGGCCGAGCCGTCCGTGGAGGCGTTGTCGACGACCACGACGGCCTCCAGCGGCCGCGACTGGTCCGCGAGCGCCGTCAGCGCCTCGAGGAGCAGCTCCCGGCGGTCGTGCGCCACGACGACGGCGACCACGCGGAGCTGCCCCTGTGCCATGGCGCCCACCGTACGGGGCGCTGCTGGGCGCCCCGTGGCTGATGGCCGGACCGGCGACCGCGCACGGCCCTGCGCGTCTGTTCGCACGTTCCGACCCGAATCTCCGTAGCGACCTCGACGATGGAGGAGCCGGCGGATGCCTGTCGGCGGTTGACGTGGAGGCGGAGATGGGAATTCGAGGGAGAACGGCTGCCGCCGTGGTGGGGGTCGTGCTGTCGAGCGGCGCGCTGGCCGGCTGCGGCTCGGAGGGAGCAACCCCAGGCGTGGTCGGCGTGGCCCTCGACGACGCGCACGACCAGCTGCAGGAGGCAGGCTTCGAGGAGTTCGAAGACGAAGACCTCTTCGAGGACCGGGCGATCTTCATGGACTCGAACTGGGTGGTGCTCGAGCAGGAGCCAGCCGCAGGGCAGATGGCTGATCGCGGCGCACCCGTGACTCTGCGCGTCGGCAAGATCGAGGAGGGGCGAGCCCTCGAGCGCCTGCCCGAGGACTCACCCGTCCTGGCGTCGGCGCAGCAGGCCGCCGCCGAGGAGAAGGCCGAGGCGGCGCAGCGAGCGGATGACGAGGCGGCCGAGGCCGCAGAGGAGGCCGCCGCCCAGGTGCGGTTGCTGTCCGACTACGTGAACGCTCTCGACCCGTTCGTACGACTGAGCAACGGGGTCTTCGAGGAGCTGGACCGGACTGCAGCGGGTGTCCGCGACGACGAGTCCCGCCTCGGCCAGTCGGCCGCAGTCAGCGCAGGTCTCGACGCAGTGGACACCATGACGGACCAGCTCCAAGACCGCGAGCCGCCGAAGGGCAGCGAGCGGGCGGCAGCCCACGAGGCCATGCTCGAGGCCACCGAGCGGCTGCGCCAAGGTACGGCGACGCTCCTGAGCGCCACCGGCGCCCAGAAGGCAGCGTCGCTGGACCGCTGGGAAGAGGTGCGGCTCGACGCGCGCGGGCAGTGGAACGCCGCCGTCGCGGCGATGTACGAGGGCTCGGGAGTCACGCCTCCGCTCCTGTCCTGAACCCGGGGCGCCCCGCGTCCAGCCGGCCGGTCACACGGACCTCCCGGGATCAGGCCCCGGCCAGGCCGGCGCGGCGGTCCTCCTCCGTGGGCGGCGGCGTCGTCGGGTTGCCGGACTCGTCGGGCGGGGTGTCCTCGACGGCCTGCCGGGTGCCCACCTCCGCGATCTCCTGGCGCGCGCGCTCGACCGCCTGCGGCGTGGGGTCCCGACCCCTCGCCATCGCCAGGTCCTCGGGATCGATGGGCTGGTCGGCGCCGGTGCGGGGTTGGTCGGCGCCATCAGAAGTGCTCATGGGGCTCCCTCCGTACAGCGTTCACCGCGATGGGCCTCAAGCGCATCGAGCGGGTGATGACCGACAACGCGCTGGCCCACCGGCGCAGCCGCGCCTGGCGCCACGCGTTCGACGACCTCGGCGCCGAGCCCCGCTTCACCGCCCGCTACCGGCCCCAGACCAACGGCAAGGCCGAACGCTTCCACCGCACCCTGGTCGAGGAATGAACCTGCGCCGACGTCTTCGACTCCTCAGCCCAACGCGCCGCCGCCTTGCCGGCCTGGCTGCACACCTACGACCATCACCGCACCCACACCGCGCTCGGCGGCCACCCACCCGTCACCCGCGTCAACAACCTCACGGGGCACTGCACCTAGGCGCCGGTGGAACGCCCGTAGAGGTCGGCGTCGTCGGCGAAGAGCACGAAGGGGTCGGCGCGGAACGCCGCGAGGTCGCGGGCCGCGGCCGTGCCGGCGGCGGGCGTGCCGGGGCTCTGCTCGTCGCCCTGGGCGTTGCGCCACACGAGGCTCCAGAGGATCCGCCGGGTGTGCTCGTCGGCGGTGAGGGCGCGCAGCAGGTGCCCCGTGAAGGGGTCGTCGCCGGGGACCGTGCCGGTCTCCGTGAGGGCCGCGAGCTTGCCGCGCTCGGCCGCCAGCCGCGACACCGCGCGCAGGGTGCGCACGTAGTGCTCGTGCTGCTCCTCCAGCGGCAGGTCGTTGGACCCGTGGCCGGCGTCCCAGTAGTCGTCGACGCCGAGGACGTCGACGGCGTCGTCTCCCGGGTACCCCCGCAGGTAGGTCGTGGCGAGGTCGTCGACGTCCAGGCGGCTGCGGTCGGGCGAGATGGCCCAGAGCAGGTGGTGGACGCCGGCCGCGCGCAGGTGGTCGACGGTGAGGCGCCACAGCGCGACGAAGTCGTCCTCGGAGTTGAGGTCGCCGCCCAGGCACCACCAGAACCAGTCGCCGGAGTGCTCGTGGTAGGGCCGGAACACCACGGGGATCGGGGTCCCGGACGCGTCGACGAGCCCGGCCAGGAAGCCCGCGAGCGCGTCCAGCCAGCCCCGGAACCGGTCGTGGTGCTCGCCGCCGGGCAGCACGGAGGCGATCGCCCTCGGCGTCGTGTTCTCCCCGTAGCCGCCGCCGGTGACCGGGTTCACCGAGTGCCAGCTGAGGGTGACCAGCGCGCCGGCGGCGTGGCCCTCGCGCACCCAGCGGGTGATGTCCTCGAAGGCGACGCCGTCGAGGTTGGCGGCGGCGCCGGTCTCGAGGTGCCCGAGGTCGAAGCCCAGCACGGACGGGTAGGAGCCGGTCGCCTCCGCGACGTCCGAGCGGCCGGGCTCTGCCCACCACGCCGTCCCGTAGGCGAGGTCGTCCTGGTGCCCGAAGAGGGTGCGGCGGCCGGCCAGCGCGCTGAGCGCGCGGTGCAGGGCCAGCGTCTCGGCCGTGGCGTCGGGGTCGATCGGGCGGGCGGCGTCGTCGCCGGCGGCAGCGGTCACGGCGCCATCCTGCCTGAAGCGGTTCACCCCCTCCTAGCGCGAGCGGGCGTGCGCCCTCTTCGGTGGCGCCGCGGCCCACCGGAGCGCAGGCCTCCACGGACGTCGCCGTCGCCTCCGCGTGACGCTCCGGACACCCTCCGCGAGCGCCGGGCCGACCGTCCCCCGGACGGGCGGGAACCGGGCGGGAACACCCCTGCGTCCACCGCTGACGACAGGCAGCGACGCCCCTACGGTGTGCCCATGCCCGCTCCCGGAGCGCACCGCAACGACCCCGACGTCATCCGCCGGCTGCTGACCACGCCCAACCGCTGGGCCGTCGTCGGCCTGTCGCAGAACCGCGCCCGCCCCGCCCACGGCATCGCCGCGTACCTGCAGGGCCTGGGCAAGCCCATCGTCGCCGTGCACCCCCGCGCCGAGCCGGTGCACGGCGCCCAGGCGTACCGCACCCTGGCCGAGGTGCCCGGGCCGGTCCACGTCGTCGACGTCTTCGTCAACAGCGCCCGGGCCGGGGCGGTCGTCGACGAGGCGATCGCGATCGGCGCCGGGGCCGTGTGGCTCCAGCAGGGCGTCGTCGACGAGGAGGCCGCGGCCCGCGCGGCGGCCGCCGGGCTGGACGTCGTCATGGACACCTGCCCCGCCGTGGAGGTCCCCCGGCTCGGGCTGGGCTGAGCCCGCTGGGCGGAGTCGCTGCCGCCGGCCCCCGCCGCCGTCTACCGTGGGTGCGTGCCTGAGGAGCCGCAGTGGGGACCAGCGACGACCTACCGCGCCCAGCCGCGCCTGGGGCGGGGCCAGCCGCCTCCGCGCGCGCCGTCCCGCGGGGGCGCCGCACCGGGTCGTTCCAGCGGCGCCCGCACCGGCCAGGTGCCGGCCGTCCGCGCGCCCCGCGCGCCGCAGGGGCCACCGGCCCGCTCCGGCGGGCAGCCGCCGCGCCAGCCCCCGCGCCGCCCGACCGGCGGTCGCCCCGGGGGCGGGATGTCCGCCGCCCGCCGCCGCGGCCTCATCCGGCTCGGCGTGCTCGTGCTGGTCCTCGCCGTCGTCGCCTACCCGGTGCTGCTCGGCGTCACCGGGTACCGGGCCGTCGACCGCTTCGGGGCGCTGCCGGAGTCCTCGCTGCCCGACACGCCGGGCCGCACCGTGCTGCTCGTCGGCTCCGACAGCCGTGAGGACCTCACCCGCGACCAGCGCGTCGAGCTGTCCACCGGCGAGGACGTCGAGGGCAAGCGCACCGACACGATCATGCTGCTGCACCGCCCCTCCGGCGGCGGCCCGACCGTCCTCGTGAGCATCCCGCGCGACAGCTACGTCGAGGTGCCCGGCCACGACTCCAGCAAGATCAACGCCGCGTACGCCTGGGGCGGGCCGGCGCTGCTGGCGCAGACCGTCGAGGGTGCGACCGGCCTGAAGGTCGACGGCTACGCCGAGACGGGGCTGGGCGGCTTCGCCAACGTCGTGGACGCCGTCGGCGGCGTCGAGATGTGCCCGGCGCAGGCGATCGTCGACCCGCTGGCCGGCCTCGACATCCCCGCCGGCTGCCAGGAGATGGGCGGCGCCACCGCGCTCGGGTACGCCCGCACCCGGCACGAGGACGCCCTGGGCGACCTGGGCCGCGCGCAGCGCCAGCGCGAGCTGATCGCCGCGATCGCCGCGAAGGCGGCCTCGCCGGCCACGCTGGCCAACCCCTTCCGCGCGATCCCCATGGCGAAGGCCGGCGGCGGAGCCCTCACCGTCGACGACTCCTTCGGCCCGATCGACCTGGTCGGCTTCGCCCGCGCCATGAAGGCGGTGTCCGGCGACGGCGCGGTGAGCCTCACCGTGCCCGTGGCTCGCACCGATCGCCGGACGAGCTCCGGCGTCGTCGTCGACTGGGACGAGGAGCAGGCCGAGGCGCTGTTCGCGGCCCTGCGCGCCGACGACACCGAGGCCGTGCGGGCCATCGCCGAGGCGCAGCTGCCCGGCTGACCCGGGCGGCGGGCGGCCGGGCGTGGGCCGGCGGCTCAGAAGCCCGCCCGGCCCCCGGCCCGGCGGGCGCGCAGGCGCTCGCCCTTGTCCTCGGCGGAGGCCCGCAGCTCGTCCTGGAAGACGACCATCTGCTCGCGCAGCGCCGCGGCCGCCTCGTCGCCGCCGGCGGCGAGGATGCGCACCGCCAGCAGGCCGGCGTTGCGGGCGCCGCCGACCGAGACGGTCGCGACCGGCACGCCCGCCGGCATCTGCACGATCGAGAGCAGCGAGTCCATCCCGTCGAGGTGCTGCAGCGGCACCGGGACGCCGATCACCGGCAGCGGCGTCACCGCGGCCAGCATCCCCGGCAGGTGGGCGGCGCCGCCCGCGCCGGCGACCACCACGCGCAGGCCCCGCTGGGCGGCGGTGCGCCCGTAGTCGAGCATCTGGAGCGGCATCCGGTGCGCCGAGACGACGTCGACCTCGTGCGGCACGTGGAACTCCGCCAGCGCCTTGGCGGCGGCCTCCATCACCGACCAGTCCGAGTCCGACCCCATCACCACGCCGACCAGCGGCTGCTCCGTCATGCGGGCCATCCTCCCGCGCGCCCGGGGATGCTCACACCGGGCCCGCGAGCGCCGATGAGGACCAGGAGAGCCCGCCTCGTCCGGCGCCCTGGACGCCCTGCCCGCCGGCTGCGGGTCACGGTCGTCCCGATCCCCCTGGACGGCACGGACACCACCTTCCGCGCCACCGCGGGCGACGTCGTGGAGATCACGTCGACGAGCACCGGTGGCTACTGCGTGCGCGGCTACGGCGACCGCGGGAGCACCGCGGGCTCCCCGCGGACCTACTTCTTCTACCGCAGCACCGGCGGCGTGGTCGCCGGCGACTCCACGGCCACCACCGACGGCTGCTGACGCCGGCGGCTCAGCCGTCGATCGTGCCGGTGATGAAGTCGGCCGCGTGGCGCGCGCGGGCCCGGACCTCCTCGAGGTCCTCCCCCCACGCCGTCACGTGGCCGACCTTGCGCCCGGGGCGCACCGCCTTGCCGTAGAGGTGCACCTTGACCGCGGGGTCGTGCGCCATGACGTGCAGGTAGGAGCGGAACAGGTCGGGGTGCTCGCCGCCGAGCACGTTGACCATCACCGTCCACGGGGCCCGGGGGGCCACCGCCCCCAGCGGAAGGTCGAGCACAGCGCGCAGGTGCTGCTCGAACTGCGAGGTCACCGCGCCCTCGATCGTCCAGTGGCCGCTGTTGTGCGGGCGCATCGCCAGCTCGTTGACGAGCACGCGTCCGTCGGCGGTCTCGAACGCCTCCATCGCCATCACGCCGGTGACGCCGAGCTCACCGGCCACGCGCAGCGCCGTCTCGGTGGCCCGCGCGGCGAGGTCGGCGTCCAGCCCGGGCGCCGGGGCGAGGACCTCGCGGCAGACGCCGTCCACCTGGACCGTCTCGACCACCGGCCAGGCGGCGGCCTGGCCCATCGGGCTGCGGGCCACGAGCACCGCGAGCTCGCGGGCGAAGTCCACGCGCTCCTCGGCCAGCAGCGGAGCGCCGCCGGCGCGCACGAACCAGTCGTGCGCCTCGCCCGCCGAGCGCACCAGGCGCACGCCCTTGCCGTCGTAGCCGCCCCGGGGGGTCTTGAGGACGACCGGCCAGCCGACCACGGCGGCGAACGCGGCGAGGTCGTCCTCGCCGGTGACCGCGGCCCAGCGCGGCCCGGGCACCCCGAGCTCGTCGAGGCGGCGCCGCAGCAGCAGCTTGTCCTGGGCGTGCTCGAGGGCGTCGGGCCCCGGACGGACGGCGACGCCGTCGGCCGCCAGGGCGCGCAGCAGCTCGGTCGGCACCTGCTCGTGGTCCAGCGTCACCGCCGCCGCGCCGTCGGCCAGGTCGCGCAGGGCCGCCTCGTCGCCGGCCTCGCCGATCCGCAGGTCGGAGACCACCTGCGCGGCGGACTCCCCCGGCCCCGTCGCCAGGACCCTCAGCCGCACGCCCAGGGCCACCGCGGCCGGCTGCATCATCCGAGCCAGCTGCCCCCCGCCGACCACGCCGACCACCGGGAAGTCCGTCTGCTCGACCGCCGACTCGCGCACGGGCGCAGGTTACCGGGGGTCCTCAGGGGACCGCCCGGCGCGCCGCGGGCTCAAGTCCGGGCGGCGCGGTGCCGACAGGCCGGAGTACGTCCCCGACCCCGGAGGAGACAGGACCGTGCTCCTGCACCGCTCCCACCGCTCGTCCCGCACCCTCGTGCTCGTGTGCGCGGTCGGGGCCCTCCTGGCGTCGTCCGCGGCCGGTGCCCCAGCGCCCGGCGCCGCTGCCTCGACGGGAGCGCCCGACCGCGGCGTCGTGCGAGCCGCCGCCCAGACCTCCTCCGCCGTGGTGCCGGCACCCGGAGCCGCAGCCCTCCTCAGCGCCTCCACCACGGCCCCCGCGACCGCGACCGCCGCCACGGCCGTCGCGCCGGTCCCCAGCGGGACGACGCTGTCCTGGGCGCCTCCGCAGCTGGATGACCCCCTCACGGTCACGGTGACCGCCACGAAGACCAGCCTGTCGCTCGACCCGGCGCGGGACTACCTCGTCCGCCTGCCCTCCACCCCCCTGACCACCTCCAACGGGGTGAGCATCTCCGGCGGGCACGACGTCGTCCTCATCGGCGGGGAGATCCGGACCTCCGCCCGCGGCCTCCTCCTGAAGAACCAGACCGGCACCGTCCACGTCGAGGGCGTGCGCGTGTCCGGCGAGAGCGCCACCGAGGGCATCGACCTCGACCAGCGCAGGGGCGCCACCGTCCAGCTCCAGAACATCGCCGTCGAGACCGTCCACGGCTCCTACTCCGGCACCCACGCCGACGTCCTGCAGACCTGGGGCGGCCCCGAGGTCCTGCGCGTGGACCGCCTCGAAGGCTCCACCACCTACCAGGGCTTCTTCCTCGACCCCCACAAGTTCTACGCCGAGGACAGCCCCGCGCTCTTCGACATCCGCAACACCGTCCTGCGCGACTCCGGCGGCACGAGCGCGTACCTGCTGTGGCAGTCGGGCACCTTCCCGATCAGGACCCAGGACGTCACGGTCGTCCGCAACCCGAGCAAGCCGTTCCCGAAGCAGGTCCTGCGCACGTCGGGCGGCCAGACGTCGTGGTCCGGTGTGACCCAGGGGAGCACCGCGACGCCGAGCCCCCTGCTCGGCGAGCCCGGGGTCGGCTACACGAGCCCCGGCTACACGAGCCCCGACTACACGAGCCCCGACCGGGACGAGCCGAGCGCGGACCCCTCGTCCGCGGAGACCACGCTCACCGGCACCCTGGTGCGCGCGCAGGGGGTCACGGCCGGCGCCGCCGGGGGGAACGAGCTCGTCTGGCTCCACTCCGGCGGGACGTCCGTGCCGGTGCAGCCCGACGCCGTCAGCGACGTGCCCGAGGACCGGGCCGTCCGGCTCCGGCTGGCACCCGAGGTCGGTGGCGCCGCGCGGGAGGTCCTCGGCGTGGAGGTCCTGGCCGCCTCCACCGCCCCCTCACCGGGTGCAGCGCGCTCGGTGACCGTGGTGCAGGTCGCCCCCGCGGGGACGGAGCCCGACGCCACGCCCCTGAGCGCCGTCGTCGACGCCGTCGACGACGTGGCCGCGCCGTACTGGCAGGAGCAGAGCCGGGGTGGCGCGGTCTTCACGGCCGTCGGCGTGGCCGGGTGGGTGACCTCCGCCCTGGAGTGCCGCAGCGGCGCGGCCCTGTGGGACGACGTCGCCGACCAGATCGGGTGGCAGGGCGGCCCTGGCCAGCACCTCCTGCTCTCCCTGCCGAGCAGCGCCGCCGGGCTCCCCGGCTGCTACGACGGGCTCGGCACGGTCGGCGCCGGGAGCACCTACGGCGGCCGTGCCTACGTCCTGGGCGCCTCCGCGTCGGTCATCACGCACGAGCTGGGCCACAACCTCGGGCTCGGCCGCTCCGACGCCCTGCGGTGCGACTCCACGACCGAGGGTGCGCTCAGCGCGACCGGCACCACCACCGGCCTCGGGTCCTGCGTCGTGAAGGGCCACGGCGACCTCTACGACGCGATGGGAGCGCCGTGGGGTCCCCTCGGCAGCCTGGGCGCTCTGCAGGCCGCACGGCTGGGGTCCGCGGGCGCCGGTGACCGCGTCGACGTCACGGCGCCGACCACGGTCGCGCTGGCAGCGGTCTCCAGCTCCAGCGGCGTGCGCGCCCTGCGCCTCGTGGACGGCGCGTCGACCTACTGGGTGGAGTTCCGTCCGGCCCTGGGCCGGGACGGCTTCCTCGCCAGCAGCCCCGAGGGCCTGCGCCCGGGCCTGCTGCTGCGCAGGGAGGGCGCGGGCGGCCGGCAGTCCCTGCTCCTGGACCTGACCCCCTCATCGCCCTCGCGCTGGTCCGTCGACCTGGACAGCGCGCTCCCCGTCGGCTCCACCGCCACCCCGGGCTCGGGCCGCTTCACCGTGCTCCTGAGCGCCGCGTCGGCGACCGAGGCCGTCGTGTCCGTCGCCGTCGACGGCAGGTGGCCCGCCGACGTCGACACCGGCGGCGTCAGCGTGACCGTCCCGGCGGAGGGCGCCGTCGTGGGGCCCGGACCCGTGCTCGTCAGCGGCAGCGGCACCGCCCCGGAGGGCACCCTCCGCTACCAGGTCACCTCCGCCGCGGGCACCGTCGTCGCCGACGGCACCACGAGCGCCGGCGCCAACGGGCTCGTGGCCCGGTGGTCCGCCTCGCTGTCCCTGCCGCGGGGTGCCTACACGCTCTCCGTGTGGGTGCCCGACGACTCCACCGGCGAGGGGGGCGGCCCCGAGCGCCGGGACGACGTGCGACGCAGCTTCAGCGTCACCTGAGCCGCGCGCCGGCCGCCGGCCCGTTGCGCCTACGCTGAGCCGGTGACCCAGGGCCGGAGCGGGCTGCTGGAGCGCCCGCGGGCGCTGCTGGGCGTGCTCGGGCGCGAGCTCGTGAAGTTCGGGGCCGTCGGCGCGGTCTGCTTCCTCATCGACGTCGGCCTGTTCAACCTGCTGCGCTTCGGGGACGCCGGGCCGCTGGCCGACCGCCCGGTCACCGCCAAGATCGTCTCGGCGTCGGTGGCCACGCTCGTGGCGTGGGCCGGCAACCGGTGGTGGACGTTCCGCCGCCGCAGACACCCCGCGCTGCTGCGCGAGCTGGTGCTGTTCTTCGCGATGAACGGCGTCGCCCTGGTCATCGCGGTGCTGTGCCTCGTGGTGTCGCACTACGTGCTGGGCCTGCGCAGCCCGGTGGCCGACAACGTCGCGGCGAACGGCGTCGGCATCGTCCTCGGCACGGCCTTCCGGTTCGTGGCCTACCGCCTGTGGGTGTTCCGGGGCGCCGCGGAGGCGCCCGGTGCCGAGCTGGCCGCCGCGGCCGCCGGCGGCCCGGTGGTCGCCCAGGTGGTCGCCGAGGTGGACGTCGAGGTGCCCGCCCGCACCTCCCTCTGACGGCGGGCCGCCCCTGC
>Ga0210040_10010576_pt1 | contig 10556 bp, 7 predicted proteins | sample CryGeyCG12114_NA_FD_185462 | JGI IMG/M metagenome (GOLD analysis project Ga0210040, IMG submission 185462) | Groundwater microbial communities from aquifer - Crystal Geyser CG19_WC_8/21/14_NA (SPAdes) (version 2) | ecosystem: Environmental > Aquatic > Deep subsurface > Groundwater | place: USA...
CGGTATACGAGCAAATCATCTACAATACCTCCTTCTTCGTTTGGCAAACAAGAATACTGCACTTTCCCATCGGTAAGTTTAGCGGCATCATTGGTGGTTACCCGCTGTATCAGGTCCAGGGCACCGGGGCCACTCACCAGAAACTCGCCCATGTGGGATACATCAAATATCCCTACGGCTTTGCGTACGGTATGGTGTTCGTCTAAATCAGAAGAATACCGCACAGGCATATTGTAACCCGCAAATGGGACCATCTTAGCCCCCAGGGCTACGTGTACATCGTTTAAAGCAACTTTTTTTAACTCCATGCCGGCAGCTTATTATATCCAGAATTGAAGCCACAAAAGTAGCTATTTAAAGTAGTTTTGGAAAATGAATCTTTACTATTTCCTTTCTTAATAGGGTTGCCCTAAAATAATCAGATCAGCCCTACCTCCTCTCTAAGAATTTCACCAAGTTAGTATGCTCTTTATTTAAAGCCCAACCATAACCAGGTGCCACCACCATTCGCGCTGCATCTACTCAGTAAAATTAAAATATCAAGCTGAAGTTATTTAGAAATACCACAAACCTAAACGCTTAAGTAAAATTGCGGGAGAGATACATCTGAGCAAAACTTCGCGGCACCAATTTCAGATAAGTTGCTTTAGATAAGTTCCAGCATTACAACGGCAGTAGGCGGAAGCTCCACTTCGATGGAATTGCTTTTAAGCCGGGCACCTTTAAAAGTTTGCGGTTTTACTTTTTCCGGATTCTGAAAAGTATTATGGTCCTGGAGGTTGCCCGAGGTTAGTATGCGGCCGTTTATGCCTTTGTATTTTTTTCCGGTAATATTTATAACCAGCTTCTGCTTTTCTTTAGGATGGATATTAACGAGGGAAATATGCGTACGGCCGTTTGCATCTTGCGAGGCGGAACCCGAGATAGCCGGCAGTTTATCGGTGCCTACTACATAATCGCTGGTATTTATTTGTAAAGGCAACAGTCGGGCATCCTGGTGCACGTTATACATCTCCATTACATGGTAAGTAGGCGTTAAAATCATTTTTTCTTCGTCCGTTAAAATTACGGCTTGTAAAACATGAACGGCTTGGGCCAAATTAGCCATGCGCACCCGGTCGCTGTGGTTATTAAATATATTCAGGGTTACCCCCGCAATCATGGCGTCGCGGATGGTATTTTGCTGGTACAAAAAGCCCGGATTGGTACCCGGCTGTACCTCATACCAACCACTCCATTCATCTACCACTAACGCAATCTTTTTCTGCGGATCATATTTATCCATAATAGCGGCGTGTTTAGTTACCAGTTCCTCCATGAGCAAAGCCTGGCGCATGGTGGCAAAATACTGCTGCTCAGTAAAATTTACCGAAGGCCCTTTTTTTCCCAGTCGATAACGGCATAATGATGCAAGGCCAGTCCTTCCATTAAATTCAGCGGAATGTTCTTCATCAGTACTTCGGTAAACTGATAATTATCGGAGCTGGGACCGGAAGCAATCCGGAACATCTTTTTAGCATTGGAGAAGCCGGTCATGTAAGTGGCTTATTGCCGGTACAGATTGGCATAATATTAGGGAGCCATGTTGCCCCCGCAACCCCAGGGTTCATTGCCTACGCCCCAGTATTTCACGCTCCAGGGTTTTTCCCACCCGTTTTGACGCCTCCAGTCCGACATAGGACCTTGCCCGCTAAAGTTAACGTATTGCACCCAATCTGTTAATTCCTGTACCGTTCCGCTCCCCACATTACCGGCCAGATATGGTTCGGCGCCTAACAGTTCGCACATATTTAAAAAATCATGGGTACTAAAACTGTTATTTTCCGTAACGCCGCCCCAATTGGTATTCACAATGGTCGGGCGTTTATCTTTCGGGCCAATACCGTCTTTCCAGTGATACGTATCGGCAAAACAGCCGCCCGGCCAGCGCAGGTTAGGTATTTTTAATTTCTTCAGCGGTGCTACCACATCGTTGCGTACGCCGTTGGTATGCGGTATTTTAGTATTGTTTTCTCCTACATAAAAGCCTCCGTAGATGCAACGGCCTAAATGCTCCGCGAAGTCCCCGTAAATTTGCCGGCTGATTATTCCTTTTTCAGTATCAGCTTGTAGTAAACCTTTATTTTGCACCTATATTACCAGAGCCAGGAAAAATAAAAAGGAGAGTACTATTTTTTATATTTATGCCCCAGGATTGTTTTTTTTGTACTGGGTAAATGTATACAATACAATAATCAGTTAAAACTTAAAACTAAATATAAACTCCGTTCGTCGCTTCTGTTTTTGGTTAGATTATGGGGTAAAACCCTGATCATTCTGCTGATTTTTCGCTCGCTTTACTGAAGTTAAATCTTTACAAAAAAAAATCCAGAAGCATATAGTACCTCCCTTATAAAGTATTCATTTTTAATCTTGCAATGTTTTAGCTACTTAGCTCCTTTAAATTTTAAAAGTGCTTATAAACTTTAATAAATTTAAAAAAAAACTTAATGTATAAATTTATTAATAAAAAATATTTAAAAAACTTAATAATTTATTTGTACGTATAATTATTTACATTTAAATTTATATTATCCTAATACCAATAGTTGCTAATACATACAAAGGAGGTTACCGGATTGAGCTGCTCTAAACAGGAAAGAATACCAGTAGTTAGAAAATTTATTATTCATCTTTAAATATTAATTTCTATGAAACCACAATTATTCAAATTCTGCTTTGTAGCAGCGGCTCTATCTTTGTTTTATGCCTGTACGCCCGATGAACAGGTAACCGCAGAACTCGATGCCATTTCCCAGTCAGAAGAATCTTCCGGTATGGTATGCGATGAAATTACCTTTGAGAATAACGTCAACCGTGATGCAAGTGGCTTTGTTTCATCGGTTCAGAGTACGGGAGGAAAAACCATTGGCGTAATGGGGGTAAGAAGAAGCAGCGTTTATCCTGTACCAACCTACGAAACAGTAAACTCGGCCAATCTTTTTAATACAACGGGCACCACCCGGCCCGATCACAGCGACGATGATGATTTGATGCAGGCCGAAACAGGTAGTGTTCTTATCGTTAATCAGACCTCTACCGCAACTTATACCGATGATTTTGCCCGAGGAGCCAAAATGATTGTGGATTTCTCTTCGTTGGGTAGCATTACCCTCACTTCAATGACCGTTCTGGATAATGAGGAAACCGCTTCTAAAGCTATTTTATACCTGCAAAACGGCACCACCCTAACTTTTGAATACCCGATAACCGGAGATGGCGGCGTGGGCACCTTGATGTTTGGAACCAATGGAACCAGTGATGTAGTAAAATTAGAAGTAATTCTGGGTAATGAAAAAGCCTGGGTTGGTTCCGGAGCTATTGATAATATAAAGTTCTGCTACGGAACATCGGTATCTGGTTGCACCCGCACCCAGGGCTATTGGAAAAATCATGCTTCTGATTCTAAACATTATGATGCTACCTGGGCAAAAGTAGGTGAAGGCTCCGCATTCTTCAAGAGTAATCAGACTTATTACTCTATTCTGGGAGTGCAACCAAAAGGTAACGCCTACTATATTCTGGCTCATCAATACGTAGCTGCTACTCTTAACATGAAGGTTGCCTCTGCTCCAAATGCAGTTATGACCGCCTACAACCAGGCCACTACTTTCTTTAACACTTACACACCGGCTCAGGTAGCAGGAGATAAAAGTTTACATAGCAAAGCCACCCAGTTGGCCGGAATTTTAGATGATTATAACAACGGAAAAACCGGTCCTGGACATTGCGACTAAAAGTTGTTGCTGCCTACAGGTACTTAAAAAAAGCAACCTGCTAAAATAAAAAACGCCAACTAAATCGGTTGGCGCTTTTTGTATTCAGGCTTTAGTACTTTTAATGTATTAAGCTCATTTCTTGTTCATTAAACTTTTGGCCCAGATAAATAAAAATGTTTGCACTTTGTTTCCCGATACTTCTTTTAAATATATCAGTTAGCAACTTAACCAAAACTTTATTTTATCAGCACCATGCGTTTGTATGTTACCTGGTTATTGAGCGTAAGGCGGCAAATGTAAACCCCACTGGCAAATTTATCGCCGTCGAAGGTATAGTTATAAGCTGCTCTTGCCGCGGTTGTACCTTTATATAAAGTTTTTACCAATGCACCCTGCGGCGAAATAATTTCCACTACAAGATTTCCCTCCTCTGCTGCCGAAAACGTCAAAGTTGTTTTACCGGAGAATGGATTAGGGGAGATTACTATATTGTTGGCGGGTATACTGGTTATTTCAAGTACTTCTTTATTGGATATTCGGGAATATACCGGGGTAATCGCTACAGTTGCTTCTTTAGGTGTCTCAGCGGGTACATAAGGCGAAAGATGCGAGCCGGCAATAGGACCTTCATAATTACCATCCGGCAGTTGCCAGGCTACCGACACGTGGTCGCCGGCCCATAATTCTACGTGCTGGGCTTCTATGTAGTAGCGCCGGCCCGCTTGCAAATATACCGGTACTGATTTCTGGGTAGGATATTTCTTGTAATCTCTAAAGTTAGTCGGGCTGGTACTGTAGGCAATTAGCTGGGATTTCTCCGGGGTAGCATCGGTACTCAGAATAAGGCGGGTGGCATCATCACCCGAAATCCAGAACGTATAATTACCGGATTTAGGCGGACAGATATATCCGAAAAGCCGGGCCGTGAAATAATTTCCTTTATTATTCGCTTCAAAAGAAGTTAACGTGGATACGAGTGGTTTCCCCCCTAAATTATTGGAATTATATTGTTCCCGGGCCAGGGTACCACTGGCGGTACAATTGGCCTGGGCAACCAATTCCAATGCTTTATCGGCCTGCACAAATCCCCAACCCGTAAGGGCATCGTAACCGGTATCAAAACCAGCCGTACCAGGATCATCCATATCTATAGCAGCTTTTTTTAAAAAATCTTCGATGGAAGCTGGTGATAAAGAGGTCTGGCTAAATTCCTGCATCAGGGCAGCTATGGCAGCTACGTGCGGTGTAGCGGCAGAAGTGCCAAAAAAATTAGGCATATTATCGGCATCTTGCGGTATATCGTCGCCAAAGAAAGTGGTATTGCCTCCGTCCGGGCCAACCAGAGTAGGCTTTTGCCGAATTTTAATAGCTGTTGCGGTCCGTTTGCCATCGGGGTTTATTACCACCGGCGTACCTCCCATCGATGAGAAATAATTAATTACCGGTACTTTTAAATTCTTATTAAAGGCAGGAGTATTAAACCAGGCACTGGCTCCCACGGCAATGGCTCCTTCGGCATTAGCATGGCCATATAAAGTGGAGCTGTTAGTGAAGTGTTCCAACGGATAAGAATTGCCATAATTAACCCACTTCATAATTTTAGGGTCCGGCCCACTGTATTTCGTAATCATGATTTCAATATCATCTGCCTCTTCTACCCCCATGGCAATATATTCAAAGGGATCGTCGCCTTCGTTGCCATACATGGAAGATAAAGAAGTAAGTAATTGACCTTGGTAGAAAAACAAAACATCTAAATCGGTGCGAGCACCAGCGCCGCCACTTACCGAATAAAAAGCATCGTCCCACTGAAAAGGTAACTGCAGCGTACCATTGGCAGGTATATGAAAAGTTTGGGTGATATCTCCCCCGCCAAAATCGTGGGCTACCCCATAATATTCCCCATCAATAATAATGGGTTTACCCGAATTATTAAAAGCGGCCTGATACGATTGCCGGCCCTGGTTACCGGCGGCACTAAAATAGGCTACATTGTTTTTAACTACTTTATTTACCGCCTGGGCAATTATGCCATCCTGAAACATGGGTTCATCCGGATACATAATATCATCCAAAATAATATTACAACCCGCCTCGGCTAAGCTTAAAATGCCGTTAGCAAAGGCAGCTTGCCCCGGAAAACCCGAATGAAACGCAATTTTGGCACCCGGCGCCAGGTCGTGTACAATTTCAGCAATGGCCCGGCCTTCGTCGGGGCCGTCTTTATAATCCGATAAAATTTCTGCATTAGCCGGTAAATCGCCGGAAGCAATTCCCGCCGCACTTGAACCATACGTATCGGATAATATACCTATTTTAGAGCCAGCACCAGTAACCCCGTACTCCTTTTCCACCACCTGGGCTTTAGCAGCAGCTTTCCCCTGGCTCACGGCTACTCCGGATCTTCGTATGGGCATATAGGCCGGCATAACGCGGTTTAGTTGGCCCACATTTTCTAACTGGTCTATATTTTCGATGGGGAAAAAACCGGACACCTTGCGTCCGTAAACCGAGCCGTTCTGAAGACCTAGTTTTTGCAACTGGTTTAATAATTCATGTCCGTTCTCGAGTTTAGAAACCGCATCAATCGCTACGTAGCCATCTCTTACCTGTAGAGCAGCTATTTTACGGAAATTAGAGTTAACAGCTAACGTTCTTTGGCTTTTAGATCGGGCGGTACTGGCTTGTGGTTGCAGTTCCCGTAACACTTCGGCCGTTTTAAACCGGGTATCCTTAGCGGGATGGCTCGTTTGAGCCTGGCTTGAATGTAGGCTGAAAAAAAATAAATAAAAAGAAAAGATGGTGGGCACCAAGCGGGGTAAACCGTGTTTCATAGACTAGATAATTTAGTTTTAAAGTAGTAGGATAGTTACAAAATTTGCGCTGATCATGGGAGTAAACAAATAAATAAAATTACTACTGGCTAAGTAGGAAAACTTTCTGCTTACATTATAAAAATGGTAAGAATTTGTACTTTATAGTTAGTTTCAATAGCTATCAGATAAATTAAGTGGGTATTCACCATCAATCTATATAGATATATCTTACTTTCAAATTATATTTTGAATATTCCGGAACATTCGCCAAAAATAAGGTTTTAAACCTTAACTATTTTGATTTACAACTAAATAGCAGGATCTAAATACATAACAGTTTGTATCATTGCGCCGCCTTTAAGTGGCATGATTTTTTAGTATTAATTAAATATTCAGAAAAAATAGTGCGGGTTGCTGGCAGCGGAAATTTAGCGAATGCAGACAAATATCTGCTTCCTAACCTGTTATAAATAAAGTGGCAATTCTTTTCCGGGAAGTTTTGAATGTAAGCGCCAGTAAGTTGGTCGGCTTCTTTCCGGAAAGGATTAGCTGAAAACGTATTATATTAGTTGCTTTATACAGGCTATTTAGCCATGGTATCAACCGAAAACTGGTAAATAGATCTGGTTTTATAAGTTTCACCCGGCTTTAAAACGGTGCTGGGGAATCCTGGTTGATTAGGAGAATCGGGATAATGCTGCGTCTCTAAACAGAAAGCCGTCTGAAAATCGTCTTTACTGTTGTTTTTAAATGTATTTTGGCCTTTCATAAAGTTACCACTGTAAAATTGGAGCGCTGGTTCCAGCGTCCGCACCTGCATTACAATGCCACTTTTATCGCCCGTTGCGGTAGCAGCCAGGTGGAGGCCCGTACCCGAATTTTTATTTAAAACGAAATTATGATCGTAGCCGCCGCCAAATTTTAACTGTTCATTATTAGCTTTAATCCGGGCACCGATGCGGGTGGGCTGCCGAAAATCGAACGGAGTGCCGGCTACGGGTTCGATTTTACCGGTCGGAATTAGCGTGGCATTTACCGGCGTGTAGGTATCGGCATTAATTTGCAATAAGTGATTCAGAATAGTACCACTTCCTTCCCCGTTCAGGTTAAAGTACGCATGATTGGTTAGGTTTACCACCGTCATCTTATCCGTGGTGGCCTCGTAATCTATTGTTAGTTCGTTCTCATTATTTAGGGCATACGTAACTTTTACCGGTAAATTTCCAGGGAAACCTTCTTCCATATCTTTTGCTAAATAAGTAAGCTCTAAGGTATTTGCATCGGGTTGCCGGGCAGACCAAACGACACTTTGGAAACCTTTTTTACCGCCGTGCAGGGTATTAGGTCCGTTGTTCTTAAATAAGGTGTATTCCTTACCAGCAAGGTTAAATTTTCCGTTAGCAATACGATTGCCAAACCGGCCAATAGTTGCCCCAAAATAAGCATCAGTAGCGTTTTCGTATTCGGCGGCGTTTTTAAAACCCACTACTACATCAGTTAACTTCCCGTTTTTATCCGGCACCAACAAACTAACCAAGCGGCCGCCATAATTTGTAATCACCGCTTTTAATCCTTGGCTATTGGTCAGGGTATACGCATAAACTTCGGTGCCATCATTTATTCTTCCGAAGGAAACTCCTTTAGCAGGAATACTGGTGGTATCCTGCCCGGTAGTAGCGGTACTGGCGGTAGCGGCGGTTTTGGTTTCTTTGTTCTGGCAACTTGAGACACTTAGTAAGGTCCAAATTGCTAAACCAAAAGCCATTAAGCCATTAGTGCCCTTATTCCTTTTTTTCATAGCTTCAGTTTTTCTAATTATTAATTTGTAGCACTCTCCTTGAAGAATTATTGCGTTTGCTTTTACCGGCAGTAGCTTTATGGCGCTGGTTAGTTAAGCAAATATAAAGAATATAAATATACAGTAATAAAAGCTTATAAGCCTGATAATGAAAATTAAAACTAATTGTAAGGTCTAATCTTAAATCTATACGATTAAAATTAAACCCGACAATTTAGTATAAAAAGTATCATTTTGGCAGCGGCGCAGTATACATAAACAGAATAAGTACCAACTTTATTAGCGCCACTTTTCATCAACAGCCTTATTACTAATGAGTACTAAGAAATTAAAATTAAGTATTCTCGATCAATCCATTGTGGGTCCGGGCATGGGAGCGACAGAAGCTTTACACAAAACCGTAGCCATGGCCCGATTGGGCGATCAGTTGGGATATACCCGTTTTTGGGTTTCGGAGCACCATAACTTAACCGCGATTGCCGGATCGGCGCCGGAAATATTAATAGTAAAGCTGGCCGATGCTACGCAGCGTATTCGTATTGGGTCCGGCGGTATTATGTTGCCCAACCACAGTGCATTAAAAATGGCCGAAAATTTCCGGACCTTGGAAGCGCTTTTTCCGGGCCGCATTGATATGGGTATTGGCCGGGCACCGGGCGGCGACCGGGTTACTGCTTATCTCTTAAACCCGGCCAATGATTTCAGCGAAGAAAGTTATCGCCAGCAATTAGATTACTTACAACTATTTTTCTCCGATACGGCCGGAACCGAGAACGGGCGCATTTTGGCCATTCCGCAAGCAGCTACTACACCCCGGCAATGGATGCTGAGTTCCAGTGGTGGCAGCAGTAAAATAGCCGCCCAGTACGGTATGGGGTTGGCCGTTGCCAAGTTTATAAACGGCAATGTTACGCCCGATGTGGTATCGGATTACATCGAAAACTTTAAACCCTCCAGTGCCTTTCCCTCCCCACACGCTATAGTATCCATTATTGTGCTGTGCGCCGAAACCCCGCTGCAGGTTTACCAAATGCGTAAAGTGTTGGATTACCGGTTTATTCAGATGGAAAAAGGCAATTTTACTTCCTTAAGCAGCTACGAAGATATCCGGAACTATGAGTTCTCCGATATGGAACTGCTTCGCATCCAAGCCAATGCCGGGCGGGTGATCTCCGGCACACCCGATATTGTAAAATCCGAACTAACCAAACTGGCGGATGCATTTAATACAGATGAAATTGTAGTAACCACTATGGCTACTTTCGAGGAACGAAAACGCTCTTTCGAATTACTGGCGCAGGTATTTGAACTCGGCGAAGCAGAGGCCATTAGTATAAATATTGAAAACAATTTATAGACCAAAATTAAACGAAATGAAAAAAAGAAATTTAGGCAGCAACGGACCTAACATATCAGCCTTGGGTTTGGGCTGCATGGGCATGAGCGATTTTTACAGCGGTCGCGACGATCAGGAATCAATTGCCACTATTCACCGAGCGCTGGAATTAGGCCTGAACTTTTTGGATACCGCTGATATGTACGGGCCGTTCACGAACGAAGAACTGGTGGAAAAAGCTATCCGGGGCAAACGCGATCAGGTATTTATCGCTACTAAATTTGGTATCGTCCGGGATCCGAATGATCCAGCCGTCCGGGGTTTTAACGGCAGTCCGGCGTACGTACAGAAATCAGTAGAAGGTAGTTTGCAGCGCCTGGGCATCGATACCATTGATTTATATTACCAGCACCGCGTAGATCCTAATGTCCCGATTGAAGAAACAGTAGGCGCTATGGGTGAACTCGTAAAAGCGGGCAAAGTACGTTATTTGGGCTTATCCGAAGCGTCGGCGCAAACTATTGAACGAGCCCATCTAACGCACCCTATTACTGCGGTGCAAACCGAATATTCGCTCTGGACCCGTGACCCGGAACATAACCAAGTACTGCTGACCTGCGACCGGTTGGGTATTGGTTTTGTGCCGTACAGCCCTTTGGGCCGGGGATTTCTGACGGGTTCTTTTTCTTCGCCAGAAGATTTTGAGGAAAATGATTACCGTCGGTTTAGTCCCCGCTTTCAGGGCGAAAACTTTTATAAGAATCTCAAATTAGTAGATAAAGTAAAAGCTTTAGCTCAGGACAAAGGTTGTACCCCTTCGCAATTAGCCTTGGCTTGGGTCTTGGCCC
>Ga0210040_10010577_pt1 | contig 10555 bp, 13 predicted proteins | sample CryGeyCG12114_NA_FD_185462 | JGI IMG/M metagenome (GOLD analysis project Ga0210040, IMG submission 185462) | Groundwater microbial communities from aquifer - Crystal Geyser CG19_WC_8/21/14_NA (SPAdes) (version 2) | ecosystem: Environmental > Aquatic > Deep subsurface > Groundwater | place: USA...
ACATGCGGGAGGTAACTTTCACAACATCCTTCGCTTACAGCGGCGAGGCAACCGTGCATTATACCTACTACGCCCTCCGGCATCTTCCTTTCACGGTTCTCATGAACATCTCCGTTACCGCAAAAAGGATATAACCTTAAACGCCAGCAGTGTAAGTGGAAGCGCCCGACGCGTTGCGCGACATCCAGAACTACTACAATGAGATAGACCGGCCGCATGTGGTGCTCAGCCTGCTCACTTCAGTAGCCAAAAGCCTGACTGGGAAACTGCTGATGGCTGCCAGCAACACGTTTCTTTTTCAGGAGCCGCACGGGCAGGAGCCGCGGGTAATTCATGAGATGTGGGACAGCAACATGCACCTTATGAAATTCGGGAAGCAGCTGAAGGCCAGCGAAACCTATGTTTTCTCAGTGGCAGGCTTCGCCATCACCTCCGCACACCACGATGACCCCTGAACGAAACGGAGCGCCTCACTGTCTATGCCCGACTGGAAGGCCGGGACCGCCTGCACCAGTTCCATAAGAAAGCATGGGACCAGATATGGCATGGGCCTGAGTGGCCTGGGCTATAACCATCACCGGAATAGAACCTGAGAATAAAACCTTTACCGTGAAACGAATTTGACCGCCTGCGCAGGCGAAAGGCAAATAAATTGCATCCTGTTCCTTTAAAGCGAAAGTTATTTTAGAGTCGAGGGCCTGGCTTTAGCAGTTTATTCTAACCGCAAAATCTTGTGTGGGTTGTGCAGAAAACCGGAATTCCTTTTACTTTTACACCTTCACGCAAAAGGCTGAGACCTAAAAATCATCCTTACTTATTCTGACAACTAGCAAGAGTACGTTTTTATATGGCAACTGAAGACAACAAGCAGCAGCTTTTCAAGGAAATAGAGCAACAGTTAACAGCGCAGGGCTTTTCTATTGACAAGCAGGACCAAAGCAGGCCTTGGGGAGGTTTTTTTGTGATTGACGAAAACCAGGCGCAGCAGTTCGCCGACACCTATTTCGAAGGCATGTCGGTTGATAAGTTGAAGATATCCGGCAAGCTTAGCCCGAAAATATTAGTCGTAGCGCCGGAGAAGCGCTTGTCGTGGCAGTACCATCACCGCCGTGCCGAGATCTGGAAAGCAGTGAAAGGCAACGTGGGCGTGGTAACCAGCGACACCGACGAGGAGGGAGAGATGAAGATGCTGAGCCCGGGGGATTATATCACACTGAAACAGGGCGAACGCCATCGCCTGGTTGGGCTGAAGGAATGGGGCGTATTGGCCGAGATATGGCAGCACACTGATGGGGAGAACCCGTCCAATGAAGATGATATTGTGCGCGTGCAGGATGATTTTGGACGCTAAGCCATAGCCGCACGAGTTATATACGAAGGAGCCACTCTGGATTTCAGGCTGGCTCTTTTGCTTTTTAGCCGCCGGTTAAACCCGCAGCGCCGTCTGCTGGTATATAAGCATCAGCCCGAGACAAGATACCGCCATTATGAACTACTTTTCACATAATCCCCTGAACCGTTTCTCTGAGATGCGCCCGGATGAGGCTTATATGCAGCAGCTCTGGCAGCAGCAGGAGATGCGCGTGCTGGTGGTACACGATACGCTCAGTTTACTGCAGGAAACCGCGTCGGGAAAGCAGGCGGCTTTGCTAAAAGGGCAGGAGACTGGGGAACTGGCAAAGCTTGCACCGGTGCAGGTGTACCTGGGCTCTGAGAAGGGAGTGCCCTATTTTGCCCTGGGTGTGGAGGGGATGCAGGAAGCCCTGCCCGCGCTGTTGGGGGAAAGTTATCTTTTGGCAGACCTCCGCACCTCGGCGCTGGAACTGCCGCAGCCGGACGGTGCTTTGCTGGCCTATGCCCGCGGCATGGTGCACTGGAACCTGCGTCACCGGTTTTGCCCCAACTGCGGCAGCCTAACGCGCAGCACATACGCAGGGCACGTGCGGGAGTGTACCAACGAGGCCTGCCGCCTGCACCACTTCCCGCGCACTGACACTGCCATTATCGTGATTATTTCGGAGGGAGATGCGTGTCTGCTGGGGCGGCAGGCAGCCTGGCCAGAAGGAATGTACGCCACCATTGCCGGATTCCTAGAACCTGGTGAAACGCTGGAGCAGGCGGTGGCGCGAGAGGCAAAAGAGGAGACAGGCGTGGAACTGCAGGAAATCAGCTACCACTCTTCGCAGCCGTGGCCTTTCCCGAGCTCGATCATGGTGGGCTTCCGCGCCACTGCCCGCAGCCGGGACATATATACAGAGAACGATGAACTGGAAGATGCCCGCTGGTTTACCCGCAGCGAAATCGCTGCCGGTCTGCAGGACGGAACCTTGCGCCTCCCGCCGCAGATCTCCATCTCCTATCGTCTCATCCGCGACTGGTACAATTCCGACCCGGCTTTTAACCTCGAAGAGGTAACGGGCTATTAAGAATACCCTGCAGCAGCCTTTGACACCCACGGGTTAGGCAGGAGCAGATCGTGACTCGCTACGCAGCTAATGCTGGTGCGGCGGGCAGGGCTCCAAGAGTTGGCCGACTTCCTGTAACGTGTAGCGCTCGTTCTTATTTCCGAAGTTGGTCTGGATATAATTTAGCAGGTTTGTGATTTGATCTGTACCGAGGCTCTCCACGCCGGGCATAGCCTTGTTATATTCCTGGCCGTTCACCACCATCGTTCCCTCTATGCCGTGCCGCATAAGGCAGGGGAGTTCCTGGCGGTGCTGCTGCAGGTAGTCAGCGCCGGCAATCGGCGGTATTAGGCCGCGGAGGCCGGTGCCGTCTTCCATATGGCAACTCTGGCAGTTGGCCACGTACAGGCGCTGGCCCTCGTTCTGCTTGTCTGTGAAGCACTGCGTCAGGGTGGTGAGGAGCAGGAGGCCCATCATCACTGCGGCCCATCTACTTTTGCCCATCCTGTTTCTCATTCAGCAGTACGGGGATATCCTGTATCAGCTGGTCCACGGATGCTGCTTCGGTGCCGTCGTAAACACCACGTATATGGCGCTGCCCGTCTACCAGTATGAAGTGGCCGCCGTGGGTAAACCCGCCGCCAGCCTGATCGCCATCTTCCTGCGCAGGCACCAGGTACTTGCTGGCAATGTCGTAAATGCTGTCTTTCTCCCCGGTCAGCAGGTGCCACTTATCGGAGGTGATGTGCAGGCGCTCAGCGTAATCATGCAAAACGGCGACCGTGTCGTGTTGCGGGTCGATTGAGTGGGAGAGCAGCAGCACATTCGGGTTATCTTTGTACTTCTCGTACACGCGCAGCATCTGGCTCTTCATCTTAGGGCAGATGGTGGGGCAGGAGGTAAAGAAAAAATCCGTGACGTACACTTTGCCGGCCACTGTATTTTGTGTCACCTGCTGGCTGTCCTGGTCTACAAACGCGAAATCCGGGATCTGGTGATAAACGGTATCCACTACTGTCTTCCCGCCTACCTCACGCTCCACTGCCTCGCGCTCCCCCAGAATCGGCAGTGTCTTGCCTTCGGCACCGCTTTCGGTGCAGCTGTAAAACAAACCTGACGATAAAGCCATGGCGGCGGCCATCAATCCTTTTCGGAAAACACTTAATTTATTTCGGTTGCTCATATCCTTTAGATGTTTGGCGGGCAGCTGTAATCGTGCTGTCCATGATTACTTGTACGCGTTCAATTTTCTGTAACTCCTGCTGCAGGTAAATCATCGCCTGCCGGGGCTCCAGGCTATCCGGGGCCTGGTAATGGTGCATCCAGTCCATCATCGCTTCGTCGGCTCCGTTCAGGTCATCAATTTGCTGTTGCAGCGCCTGCAAGGTAGCCGTATCAGCGTGTTGTGCGTCCAGGGTGTCGCGGAGCGTGCGCAGGCTGCGGCGGAGCTTGTATATCTCTTCCATGCGGGCCATGGCGCTGTCGTGTTTTGCCAGCACTGTCGTCTCCAGTTCGTCCTGTGGGGAGGCTTCGGACGTCCCGCCGCCGTTACAGCCGAAGAGCAGAAGGAGTGGCAGTGCAAGCAGTAGAACAGTTCTTATCATGACAGGCTTCTATATAAAAGGTTTTGGAAGGTGAAAAAGTTTACTGTTGCTGCTGTTAACCGGCACCTGATGACGGACCGTAGACGATGCAGCACCTGTGCAGGTGTGCGTGTGAAACAGGGAGAGCAGGTAAATACCATGAAAAAGGTTAGCCGTGCAACATGCTGCAAAGGTATGGCTGCCTGCCGGTAAGTACAAGCTTCGGCGGCATTGATTGTGCTACCCCGGCGGTGGCTGTACTAAGCGGGATTCGTTTCTTCCACTTTCAGGCGGAGCAGGTCTGCAAGGGCTTCTACGTTCCGGAGCGCCTTCATCCTGTCGGTTGTCCGGATAACATGCACGGGCTGGTTCATTTCCGACACCAGGGTGATGCAGTAAAAGGTTGTGTTGCTCCGCAGCGTAGGGGATATCCCGTTGGGTGTGTTATGGGAGGTGATCATGCTCGACGTGAAAAGCAGTTTTTCGAGGGGAGGTAAGTTCTTCCATCTCCCTGTTTTAAAACCACAAATAGAGGAGAATACCCTGAAGCACCGCCGCTTGGCGTCGATCTGCATGCCATGATAGGAAAACCGGAGGCAAAGGCCAAGCATCAAAGCAATGGCACCGATCAGGTTTGCCTTATAGGGAGAATCACCCTGCTCCATAAAAAAAGGACTAAGCCACATCACCAGAGCAATCGCCGGAAAAAGCGGCCAGAATTTACTGGCTCCGCCAAACATATAGGTTGTCTTCGTTTCGAAGCTGCTGGTCATGTGTTCGCTCAAGTTATAGCGAAAGTTTAATCTGTTATAAATGTAACACTTATAAGGATACTTATAAAATTTATAAACGTTAAAAGTGATTATAGGCTGCTCAGCACCGGAAAAGCAGGTGCTGGTGGAAAAATCTATATAAAAGAAAGTGATTGGCATAGCTCCCTGAGCACAAGTAAAGCTGCGCTGCAGCAGCAGGAAAATCATAAATGCGAGTTCAGTTCGCTGTACTTCCCATAGGTGGGCTACTTATATGAGCTTGAAATAAGCAGGTGCCCTAAGGAGCAAAACAAAAGCCTGGCGGGTGCCAGGCCTTGTGAAATACCGGAACGTTTGTCTATTGGTTAGGCAGGAACGGTGAAGTCCGAGTGCAGCGCGTTTGCTACCTGCTTGTACTGCCCCTCTGAGAGGTGCTTGCGCAGGAAAGCCATTACATCGTGAAAGGCGTAGTAGGCATGGTCCAGTGTCGGGAAATCGGCCTCCCCGGCGCCTGAGTCTTTGCTGCGGATATACTCCAGCCACTCGTCCTCGTGGCGGATGTGCACCGGTTCGTGTATGGTGAAGCCGTCGTAGTAAATACCTTTCCAGATAATAGGCAGCTGCGCCGAAAGATGAATAGCCTCTCCGGTTGGGATCCGGTCGCGGATTGCGTGCAGCACCGACCGGAATATGCGCGCCGCTTTTTGTTCGTCCTCGATTCCAAGGAAGGTGCAGAACTCCTGAAGCCAGGCTTTGGCGTCCTTCGTGTATTTTTCAAAATTTGCTGCCATAGTTTTATCTCTTTTTAGCGTTTAACATGTACTAAAAATAACGCGAGCCGGAGGAGATGGTTTTTGGGCAACGGCAAAAGGGAAGTTTAATAAGCCACGGCATTTGGTGCTTCCGCAGCCTATCATGTGCCTGGGCTGGCACCCCTGCAGCTAACACCAGGCTATGTTACGCACAGCCTGGTGTTACCATTTTTTGAACACAAAAAATACGGCGGCTAAAATCAGGACGAACCCGACAATATAATTCCACTTTAGCTCTTCACGCAGGTACAGCACCGAGAAGCCGATAAAAACCAGCAGCGTGATCACCTCCTGTATTGTCTTGAGCTGGAAAGCGGAGAACTGGCCATACCCCATGCGGTTGGCCGGCACCTGGAAACAGTACTCAAAAAAGGCAATTAACCAGCTGATCAGGATTACCTTCCAGAGCGCGACCTCTCTAAACCGCAGGTGCCCATACCAGGCGAAGGTCATGAAAATATTGGAGATGAGCAGCAGGAGAATAGTTCGCATAGCCTCGGTTTTTAAACTGCAAATCTGCTGATTTTGCAGGCATGTTGAATGCAGGGAACCGCTTTTTTTCTTTTATCTAATCATTTGCACCAACGGCCACAACAGCAATTTACTGGCACGATTCTCGTTATCTAATAGCTATATATGCAGCTTCTATATAACTATGGAAAAAGTAAACGTTTGGGTGCTGGCGCTGTTAACCGGTTTTAGTACCCTGAACAGTTGCCAGATGCGCAGCAGCCCCGGCGAAGATTATCTGGAGGTAATTGGGGAATTTGAGCAAACCATGCCTGACGCCGGCTACCGACTCAACCTGTCTTACAACGGCCCGATGAGCATGCGCGGCAATTTCATGCACTGGGCCGACTCGCTGCAGAAGCAGGTGCCCAGCATGGTGCTCACCAGCGACAACATCTATATCAATTATATGCCGGAGCAGATGGCGCAGGAGAAAATAAAACCGAGCATGATGCAGTCGAACATATCCTACAACATCATCGCGCCTGACAGTGCCACCTACGGCCGCATCCTGCGGGATATGCTGCGCCGTAACATCCCTTTCAACATGAACATCGCGGGTACCTTCTTAGACCAGACAAAGCGCCAGCAGCTACAGCAGGAGTTGATGCAGAAAGCCCTGGAGCACGCCAGGACAAAGCTTCGCTTTCTGGCCAACGGCGAAGGCAACTACGAGATAGTGGGCGTGGAGGAAATGGACAACACAGTGCCCTATGGCCCGGAATATAACGATTTAAACCGCCGAATGGTGGCACGGCTCAAGGTAAAGGCCCGGCGGCTGTAGCAGCAGCAGGCTGAATGCCGGGAGTTGTAGACGAATTTCCTGTTTCTATACTCGCAAAAGGTCACTCACTTGATTGGGTGGCCTTTTTGTATTTTGTAAAGGTAGGCGTAAAAAGCACAGGCACTATTCAGCAGGGTATTTTGTTTTTAATGAAGGGCTTATCCGCCTTACTATATAGCATAGAAGCCAAAGGGCTTTTCCGGTCACTTTTATGGCTTTTAAATGTATAGTATAAACGAAATAAAAGTGGTAATTTTACCTGATAATCTACCTTTTGAAACACATGAGTGAAGTAGAAGAAAAACAGTTAGCAAACGATTATTCAGCAAATAGCATACAGGTACTGGAAGGGCTTGAAGCGGTGCGCAAACGCCCGGCCATGTACATCGGCGATATCGGTATCAAGGGCCTCCACCACCTGGTGTGGGAGGTGGTAGACAACTCCATTGACGAAGCCCTGGCCGGCCACTGCGACGAAATTTCAGTAACGATAAACGAAGACAACTCCATCACAGTGTCCGATAACGGGCGCGGCATCCCGACTGACTTCCATACCAAGGAAGGCCGCTCTGCTTTAGAGGTGGTGATGACGGTGCTGCACGCTGGCGGTAAGTTTGACAAAGACACCTATAAGGTTTCCGGTGGTTTACACGGGGTGGGGGTATCCTGCGTGAACGCGCTTTCCACGGACTTGCATGTGACGGTGCACCGCAACGGCAAAATATTTGAGCAGCATTACAACATTGGTGTGCCTGCTTTCCCTGTGCGCGAGATCGGTACTACCGATAAAACCGGCACCACCGTTCGCTTTCAGCCGGACGCTTCCATCTTCACCACCACCGAGTACAAATACGATACCATTGCCGGCCGACTGCGTGAGCTGTCTTTCCTGAACAAAGGCATTCGCATAAACCTGCAGGACCTGCGGGAGATGAACGACCAGGGTGAGCCGCTGAACGACTCTTTCCTGTCTGAAGGGGGGCTAAAAGAGTTTGTGGCGTATCTTGATGAGACGCGCGAAACGCTTATTCCGGAGCCAATCCATGTGGAGAGCGAGAAGAACGGCGTACCTGTGGAGATTGCCCTGCAGTACAACACTTCTTACTCCGAGAACATTTTCTCCTATGTAAACAACATCAACACCATTGAGGGCGGTACGCACGTGGCAGGCTTCCGCCGCGCCCTTACCCGTACGCTAAAGGCCTACGCCGACAAGTCGGGTATGCTGGACAAGGTGAAGATTGACATTGCCGGAGACGACTTCCGGGAGGGCCTGACCGCCGTTATCTCGGTGAAGGTGCAGGAGCCGCAATTCGAGGGCCAGACGAAAACCAAGCTCGGTAACTCAGAGGTTTCCGGTGCCGTGGATACGGCCGTAGGCGAGATGCTGACGCAGTACCTGGAGGAGAACCCGAAAGAGGCCCGCATTATTGTGCAGAAGGTGATACTGGCGGCGCAGGCGCGTTTCGCAGCCCGCAAAGCCCGTGAGATGGTGCAGCGCAAGAGCGTGCTCTCCAGTACCAGCTTGCCGGGTAAACTGGCCGACTGCTCTGACAGCAACCCGGAGAACTGCGAGATCTACCTTGTGGAGGGTGACTCAGCGGGTGGTTCTGCCAAGCAGGGCCGCAACCGGAAGTTCCAGGCTATTCTGCCGCTGCGCGGTAAAATCCTGAACGTGGAGAAGGCGCAGGAGCACCGTATCTACGAGAACGAGGAGATCAAGAACATGATCACGGCGCTGGGTGTCAGCTTCGGAACGAAAGAAGACGACAAGGCGCTGAACATGGAGAAACTGCGCTACCACCGGGTCATCATCATGACGGATGCGGACGTGGACGGTTCTCACATCCGTACCCTGATCCTGACGTTCTTCTTCCGCTATATGAAGGAGCTCATCGAAAACGGCTATATCTATATAGCCCTGCCGCCGCTGTACCTCGTGAAAAAGGGCAAGGAGGAGCGTTACTGTTGGAGCGAGCAGGACCGTATCGAAGCGATTGCTGAACTGGGCAAAGGCCGTGAGGATAGCGTTGGCGTGCAGCGTTACAAAGGTTTGGGTGAGATGAACCCGGAGCAGCTCTGGAACACCACCATGGACCCCGAGCACCGCAGCCTGAAGCAGGTATCCATTGATTCTGCCGCCGAGGCCGACCACCTGTTCTCGATGCTGATGGGCGATGAAGTAGGCCCGCGCCGCGACTTTATTGAGCGCAATGCCAAGTACGCCCGCGTAGACGTATAACATTCTAAACTATAACTGAAGCGGCGGCTGTGCTTTTAAAGTGCAGCCGCCGCTTTAGTTATAAATTGTTTTCAGTCGCCTGCGCTGGTGAAGCTACCTTGCCTGTTTTAGCTTAAGGAAAGGTAAGCCCGCTGCTACTGCCTTATAGAGCAAGTTATATAAACGCAATACGAATTCAATTTGCAAGAGCAGGTGTAGCTGCGTGGCAACGTGCTGGCGTACAAAACAAAAGTATTCCCAGTATGTGCTGCCGAAGCTGCGTGTTTGTATGGTAGTTACTGGAGCGGGGCTTTTAACTTTGAAATTGATATGGAACCTAAGGATTTACCGGTAGGCTACTGGATCAGAACAGCAGACGAGTTACTGACCAAAGGCATTGATCAAATCCAGTCAGAATTCGGGTTAACAAGAACAGCCTGGCAGATCTTAAACACAATCCGGGAAAGGAGTGAAATTCAGAAAGCAGCGCTGACCAACCTCCTGCAACATTTCGCCGACAGTACATCCATAGAGAAAGTGCTGACAGCTTTTGAACAAGAAGGCCTCACCCAAAACCAAGGCTCCGGGATTTCCCTGACAGCCAAAGGACATAGAACCCACCGTGACTGCCTGGCGCAGCAAAGCCTTTTCAGGCAGCGGTGTATGCAGCACATTTCAGACCAGGAGTACCAGACGCTGGTTGCAACGCTAAAAAAGCTCGTGGCTAACCTCTCAGAATAGTATAAAAGCACTTTTTGAGGTATTGATATGCATGAGCAGGGCTATTCACAAAAACAAAGAGTCTGGCTGCTGCGGAAGACCAGTACACACATGGTAACAACCGTTTCAGAACATACAAGCCTATATAGCCCGAGCTTCCATGTCTATAAATCTTCCAGCGGCTTTACCTGCAGTTCCTCCCGGGGCCAGTTAGCCAGTTTTGCACCAGCCTGGTAGCAGCTTTCCAGAAAGTCTAGCAGAGCCTGGCGCGGGTTATCGAGTTGGCGCAGTTCTTCGTAGTTCAGCATGGCCATCGGGCTGCCATTCGCATCCACCCAACCCGCCTGCTTTGGCTGTAGCGGCTCCTTCTCCAAGCCATCCGGGGAAGGGAAGGTGTAGGAGTAAACGGCCGGGTAGCGCACCTGGTCATCGCCGGGCCAGAACCCAAAGCTAATGACCTCATGCGAATAGGCATCTTTCTCGACAGTGCTGGCCTCTGGCCTGGTAGGAACCCGCTTGCCTGAGAAGCGCGTAACCGTCAGGTCCATGTGGTGCCAGTAGAGGTGTACCGGGCAGGCTTTGCCGTAAAAGCGGCCGCTGAACTCTTTCAGCACCTGGTCGAGTGTTACCAGCACACGCCAATAGCGGTTCACCTGTTCGGGGTTGTAGGTGGCATGTGTGTGATCCTGGGCAAACGGTATCTTGCTTTTGGAATCGTAGGGTTTCGACAAAATCTCTACATGAATCCCCAGTGCCACAAGCGCTTTC
>Ga0210040_10010578_pt1 | contig 10554 bp, 9 predicted proteins | sample CryGeyCG12114_NA_FD_185462 | JGI IMG/M metagenome (GOLD analysis project Ga0210040, IMG submission 185462) | Groundwater microbial communities from aquifer - Crystal Geyser CG19_WC_8/21/14_NA (SPAdes) (version 2) | ecosystem: Environmental > Aquatic > Deep subsurface > Groundwater | place: USA...
CGCGCGGCGATTTGGGCGTTGAAATTAAAGCCGAAGATGTACCCATGCTGCAAAAAATGATGGTACAGAAATGCAACGAAGCTGGTAAGCCCGTTATTATTGCTACCCAGATGATGGAAAGCATGATTACCAATGCCCGCCCTACGCGCGCTGAAACCAACGATGTGGCCAATGCCGTTTTAGATGGGGCCGATGCCGTTATGCTAAGTGCCGAAACAGCTGCCGGCGCTTATCCTGTAGAAACAATCCGGAGCATGAGCCGTACCATTGCCTCGGTAGAAACGCACGGCGAAGTATTTAACAAATTCCCGGCACTTAGCCCTGCTGCCCCTTCTTTTTACAGCAAAATGGTAATTGCCAACGGATGTTCGCTGGCCCGCGATACCGAAGCCCGCGCTATTGTGTGCATGACCCGTTCGGGTTATACGGCTTTCCATACCGCCAAACACCGGCCTAAATCCCTGATCTTCGTCTTTGCGGATACGCAGGAAGTATTAAACCAACTGAGCCTGGTTTGGGGCGTACGCGGTTTTGTTTACGATAAAGAAGTTGACTCTACCGATGATATGATTTCTGAGTTCCGGGCTTTTTTAACGGATAAAGGATACCTGGCCAGCGGAGATGTAGTGGTAAACATAACCAGCATACCGGTTAAAGAACATAAGAGCGCCAACACCATAAAATTAAGCCGGGGTAAATAAACTGATCAGAATTATTTCCGAAGCGCCAAAAGCAAGGTATTAATTAATAAAAAGGCCAGTGGTAAAATTTACTACTGGCCTTTTTATTGGTAGGTATAAATAAAAAAAGCCTTACCAAAAGGCAAGGCTAAAATATAAGAAAACAGGATTATTCTTTTTCTGGTAAATAAAAGACTAAGAACCTATTCTAAATTAAGCGGCAACAGCTAGTGAATTAACGTGTTTCGCTAATTTTGATTTATTGTTAGCAGCTTTGTTTTTGTGAATAATATTCTTTTTCGCTAAACGATCCAGCATAGAAGATACTTTCTTGAACAGTTCTTGTGCTTCGGCCTGATCGGTAGTACCTTTTAATTTTTTAACAAATGTACGGGTGGTTTTTGCCTGATATCTGTTTAATTCACGCTTAGCGTTGTTCGCTCTAATTCTTTTTAAAGCCGACTTATGATTAGCCATAAATAAGTTTATATAATATTTTATTAGTCTTTCTGAATGAGTCTGCAAATGTAGAGAACAAATATCGGTTTTCCAAACCATTAATTAAAATTTACACCGGATAAGCTATAAATTAAACCTGTAGCATTTGCTTCGCGCAGTTTAAAACTCTTTATTTATCAATAAAGTTCTTTTCTCTTTACTGAAAATCAATACAGATTACCGGGTAACTAAAGATCCTTAAAATAAAAACGCCGTAATTTGTACCCGATTATTTTAAGTTGATATGCCTGTAGTTTCTACTGCCTACCGGGGCGGTCCGTTTTATTTGTTTAATGGCCATTTGCAAACCATTGTTCCGGCGCTTTTCCGGAGTGTAAAAAACGTTTATTACCGACGCGAACGCATTTATATACCGGATGGTGACTTTTTAGACCTGGACTGGTCAGAAACCGGAAGCCAAAGTTTAGCAATTTTATCGCACGGATTAGAAGGCAGCGCCGACCGTTCTTACATTAAAGGCATGGTAAAAGTAATGAACCAGGCCGGTTTAGATGCTTTGGCGTGGAATTTCCGGAGCTGCAGCGGCGAATCGAATAAATTACTGCGCATGTACCACATGGGCGCCTCCGACGATTTGCATTTGGTAGTAGAGCATGCCCTCCGCACAGATAAATACCGGCAAATATACCTGTTGGGTTTTAGTATGGGCGGTAATATTACCTTGTATTATTTAGGCAAACAAGCCGGCCAGGTTCCGCCGGAGGTAAAGCGGGCCGTTGTTTTTTCGGTACCCTGCCACATTAGTAGTGCTTCCAAAAAAATGGCCCGCCCGGAAAACCGGGTTTATATGCAGCGTTTCCTGAAAACATTGCACCAAAAATTAACCGATAAGCTGGCACTGATGCCGGACGAAATGAACCTGGAAGGATACCATAGATTAAAATCTTTCCCGGAATTTGATGAGCGTTTTACGGCGCCGATGCACGGCTATAAAAATGCCGAAGATTATTACGAAAGTTGTAGTTCGCGGCAGTTTTTGCCGCAAATTCAAATTCCTACTTTACTGGTAAACGCCCAAAACGATCCTTTTTTATCGCCGGAATGTTTCCCGGTGCCGGAAGCCGAAGCCAATAAATATTTTTACCTGGAAATGCCGCGCCAGGGCGGGCACGTTGGTTTTACCGACAGCTTTTTAAAAAACCAATATTATTCTGATAAACGCGCCTTGGAATTTATGCGTACCCCTCTTTAAAATAAAAAGGATGACCTGTAAGTCATCCCCTCTATTTGTTTTAGTAAAACCAAGCTATTATCTCCGGTTGCCGAATAAACGCAACAGGTATAAAAACAAGTTTATAAAATCGAGGTACAGCGATAAAGCGGCCAGTAAAGAAGTTTTCTTTTCTTCTTCGGTGCCTTCTTCCTGCATTAAGCCGATGGCTTTGATTTTCTGCGTATCGTAAGCCGTTAATCCTACAAAAATCAATACGCCAACACTAGAGCAAATCCAGTATAAGAGCTCGTTGTAAAAAAACAGGTTTACTACCGAAGCGATTATCAAGCCGATTAAAGCCATTAATAAAATGTTGCCCCACGAACTCAGGTCTTTCTTGGTAAAGTAACCGTAAAGGCTCATGGCGCCAAACGTGCCGCCGGTTATCAGAAAAGTAGAAGCAATTGAAGTGCTGGTGTAAGCCAGAAAGATAACGGATAAAGTAACGCCGTTCAGGAAAGCATAAAACAGGAAAAACAAAGCAGCAGTACCCGATGCTAAATTCATCAGGTTGCGGCTGATGTACAATACCAGCAATACTTCGGCAATCAGTAAACCATAAAAAGTAAACCGGTTGGAGAAGATGAGCGATAGTAAGAAATCAGAAGATGCTACCAGGGCCGCGGTAACCGCCGTAATAGCCAAGGCCAAAGACATCCAGCCGTACACTTTTGTCATAAAGCCGGGTTGCAGTACTTTTATTTTCTCAAGCGATAAATCGGTCATAGCCATATAAGTTTTAAGTTTACCAAATATAATTAACTTTTAATATTAACAAAATTAATTTTTAATTATCTGAAATCTAAATAGTTGTAACGGGTACAAATACTACCTTTTTGGTTTCAAAGAAATTTTCCGTAAAATAATCACTCAAATTAAACTGCCGGGCAATTAATCCGGATTCCGCAATTTCTGCGGTTAAGTCGCCACCTTTCAAGTAATATAAACCATGTTCCGGTTCATTTGCTCTTTTAAAACTGTTCTGAATCCAGGTATGGAATTCTGCTAAACGCGTTACGGCCCGGCTCACAATAAAATCGTACTTTTCGGTTACTTGTTCGGCGCGCGTGTGGGTAGCTTTAACATTATGCAAATGCAGCGCGTGGGCTATTTCCTGTACGACGCGTATTTTCTTACCAATAGAGTCGACTAAATGAAATTTCACTTCCGGAAACAATATGGCTAAGGGTAAACCGGGCAAACCACCACCCGTACCTACGTCCATTACGGAGCTGCCCGCCGGAAAGTGAATAACCTGCGCAATACCCAGCGAATGCAAAATATGGTGTGTCGCAATTTCGTCGGTATCTTTGCGCGATATCACATTAATCTTACTGTTCCAATCCCGCAACAACTGTTCTAATTGCTCAAACTGTTCGGCTTGTTTATTGGTAATTGCGGGAAAATACTTTTTAATAACGGAAGCGGTTACACTGGGCATTGATTCATTAAATTAAGGCGATAAAACAAAGATAAGACGTAAAATAAAAGCAGATAGCCGCTTTGCTACTTATATGATACGATATAAACAAAAAAGCCTTAGGCCCGCAGGCATAAGGCTTTCGTAAATTGATTCGTGTTCTTTATTCCGTAATGGCTTCGGCCAGCACGGTTATTTTATTATTTAATACTTCTACTACCCCACCGTCTACCTGAAAATACTGATTGCCGGTGGCAGCGGTAACCCGAATACGGCCGTTCTCTAACGTACTGATTAGCGGCGCGTGGTTATTTAAAACTTCAAAAGAACCTTGTACGCCCGGAAACTGGGCCGAAGATACTTCTCCCGCAAAAACACTTTTATCCGGCGTAATAATTTCTAAATACATAATATCGTTATTCGTTATTAGTTGTTCGTTGTTCGTTTAATGATTAGCGAATAACCAATAACGAACAACGAATAACGCCTGATTTATCTGGTTTCGGCTATTAACTTCTCACCTTTGGCAATGGCATCTTCGATGCTACCTACCAGGTTAAACGCTGCTTCGGGTAAATGATCGTATTTACCATCCATAATTTCGTTGAAACCTTTAATGGTATCCTTAATATCTACCAGCACTCCTTTTAAACCGGTAAACTGCTCGGCTACGTGGAAAGGCTGCGATAAGAAACGTTGTACCCGGCGGGCGCGGTGTACTACCAGTTTATCTTCTTCCGATAATTCGTCCATACCCAAGATAGCGATAATATCTTGTAGCTCTTTGTAGCGTTGCAGAATTTCTTTTACGCGCTGCGCGGTGTTGTAATGCTCATGGCCTAAGGTTTGCGCATTCAGAATGCGGGACGTAGAATCCAGCGGGTCCACGGCCGGGTAAATACCTAGCTCGGCAATTTTACGGCTCAATACGGTGGTAGCATCCAAGTGGGCGAAAGTTGTAGCCGGAGCCGGGTCGGTTAAGTCATCAGCCGGCACGTAAACTGCTTGTACGGAGGTGATAGAACCACGTTTGGTAGAGGTAATCCGCTCCTGCATGGCTCCCATTTCGGTAGCCAGGGTTGGCTGGTAACCTACCGCCGATGGCATCCGGCCTAACAGCGCCGATACTTCGGAACCGGCCTGCGTGAAACGGAAAATATTATCGATAAAGAAAAGAATATCACGACCAGCACCGGTACCATCGCCATCGCGGAAACTTTCGGCAACCGTTAAACCCGATAAGGCCACGCGGGCCCGGGCCCCAGGCGGCTCGTTCATCTGACCAAACACCAGGGTAGCTTTAGAATCTTTCAGGGCTTCGGCATCCACTTTAGATAAATCCCAGCCGCCGCTTTCCATAGAGTGTTTAAATTCTTCGCCGTATTTAATTACGTCCGACTCTAAGAATTCGCGCAGTAAGTCGTTGCCTTCGCGGGTACGCTCGCCTACGCCGGCAAATACCGACAGACCACCATAAGCTTTGGCAATGTTGTTTACCAGCTCCATGATCAATACGGTTTTACCTACTCCGGCACCACCAAACAAACCAATCTTACCACCTTTTACATAAGGCTCCAGTAAGTCGATAACTTTAATACCGGTATATAATACTTCGGAAGAAGTAGCTAAATCTTCAAATCTGGGGGCATGGCGGTGAATAGATAAACCACCGGTGCTTCTGGGCTGGGCAATACCATCAATGGCTTCGCCCACTACGTTAAACAAGCGGCCTTTAATATCATCGCCGGTTGGCATTTTTATAGGAGAACCTAAGTCTATAACTTCTGCGCCGCGGGTTAAACCTTCCGTAGAATCCATTGCGATGGTCCGCACCCGGTCTTCGCCTAAGTGCTGTTGTACTTCCATCACAATTTTCTGACCGTTTTGTTTCGTTACTTCTACTGCGTCCAGGATGTTTGGTAATTTAGAGTTTTCACCCGCAAAGCTAACGTCTACCACCGGACCAATAACCTGGGTAATTCTGCCAATATTTGCCATTAATTAGTATAGATTAAAATCTTGAATTCTGTATGCGTTTCAAAATGCAAAAGTAATGCTTAATTTGCTTATTTCAAATGGGCCGTAATAAAAGTTTTGCGGCCTTTTGAAATATTAAAAATCAATAACTTAAGTAAATCAACCTGGTGATTATACAATAATATGAAAGGTAGCCGGTTTATAAAAATATTCAAGAACTTTAATATGCTTATATGTTGTCTTTCCGCAACTTTAATAAGACTTATGGTCCGCATTTAATTTTACAAATACCGGATTTAACCCTACCGGCGGGCATTCATTGGATTAAAGGCCGGAACGGATCGGGCAAAACCACGCTCTTTAAAGTATTAGCCGGTTTATTGGCTTATAAAGGACATATTACTTTAGATCCGGACATTTTACTTGCGAAAGAAACCGTTTTGCACCGGAAATATATTAATTACGGAGAAGCGGAGCCGTTGTACCCCGGTTTCCTGAGCGGCCGGGACCTGATTGATTTATTTGCCCAGGCTAAACAAGCGACTCAGTCGCAGGTGCAGGAACTAATAGCAACCTTTCAGGCCGGTTCTTACCTTTCTAAAGCCGTAAATACGTATTCATCGGGTATGCAAAAAAAGCTCTCGCTTATTTTGGCTTTTTTGGGCCAGCCTAAAATTATATTGCTGGATGAGCCTCTTATTACCCTGGACGAGCAAACGGTGCAACTGATGTATCAGCTTATTGTGCAATACCATCAACAGCATCACGTCAGCTTTTTTATTTCTTCTCACCAGGATATTAGCATGCCCCAATTGCCGTTTACCGCTACTTGGCTCGTGCAAAACAAAACTTTAACTCCCAGCTAATAATGAGGGTCCTGCAAGCTATTCTGCAAAAAGTGGTGGTAATACCTTATTATTGCCAGAACGCCGGCTTCTTTTTAGTGGTATTTATTTTGGCTTTTGGCTTGCAGAGTCCCCCTTCGCTGTTGGTAAGCCCCATGTTTTTAATGGATGCCGCTATATCTCCGGTATTTATTAAGGCCATACTCCTGCTATTCTTTTTATACTATCTCAAGTGCTTTAATTTTATTCATAAAACCCTAAACGCGCCCGAAAACTCGTTTTTACAAGTGGCGGCCCTACTAGCGCCCAAAACCCTCTTGTATTATTTGGCCAGGGTACATGTGTTGCTGTATTTACCGGCGCTGGTTTATATGGTATTAATAGTGGGATACGCCGCCTGGCAAAAGCAGTACCAGACAGCATTTATTATATTATTATACAATATGGTTCTTGCTACTTTGTCAGCCGTTTTATTTTACCAAAAGTTAATCAATGCCCGAACCGATAAAAAGTTAAATACTATACCTAAAATCGGTTTTTTACCAGGTTCGAGTTCGGTTTGTGTTTGGACTTTGCGTTACCTTTTAGAACAGGAAAAAGTAATGCTTTTTTTAACAAAGCTATTTTCGGGTAGCGTTTTACTCGCTTTCCTTTATTTATATCCTTATCCTGCTTACGATTTGCGCCCGGCCCTCATTGGCTTCTGGACCGCTGCTGTTTCCCAAGTGATGCTGGTGCAACGGGTGCAGCTTTTTGGGGAAGAAGATTTAACTTTTCTTCGCAACTTACCTTATTCTCGCGGGCGCCGTTTAGGGCAACAGGCTGTTTTTTTCGGTTTATGCTTAATACCGGAATTAATTATATTGCTGCGGTTTTTGCCTTTATCTGCCGCCCTGTTTATGTTGCAATTATGGGCGCTGGGTATTAGCTTTTTGCTTTTAATGCATGCCTTGCTTTATTTAAAAGACCAATCCCTTCGCCAATTTTCCCGGCAAGTATTTTTTATTTTTATGGGGTTTTTACTCTTCTTTCTCACGTCACCGCCGCTGTACCTATTATCTATTATCTTAACGGCCATTGCTTATACCATCTATCACCAAAGATATTATGTGTATGAGCCGGAAGAATTAGAGTCGTAAATTTCAAAAATGAGAGTAACAAAGAGGTATTCAGATTAAAACGAACCCGTTTCATACTTTAAAGCTTTTTTTTTAAGCCGGTTCAGAAGAAATCTCTAATTTTGCGCTTCATTAAAATTCTGACCCGGTGGAACAACAGCTGACAACCGTAGAAACTGCTAAAAAACTAGGACTTCTTCCCGAAGAATTCGACAAAATCAAAAATATATTAGGCCGCACGCCCAACTTTACCGAACTCAGTATTTTTTCGGTAATGTGGTCGGAACACTGCTCCTACAAAAACTCTATTGTCTGGCTCAAAACCTTGCCTAAGAAATCGGCGCGCATGCTGGCCGAAGCCGGCGAAGAAAACGCCGGTTTGGTAGATATCGGGGATGGTTTGGCTTGTTCTTTTAAAATAGAATCGCATAATCACCCTTCGGCCATTGAGCCTTACCAGGGCGCCGCCACCGGTGTGGGCGGTATTAACCGCGATATATTTACCATGGGCGCCCGCCCGATTGCCCAACTAAACTCTTTACGTTTCGGCAACCTGGAAAACGATAAAACCAAACGTTTGTTACGCGGCGTGGTAAAAGGCATCGGCGATTACGGTAATGCTTTTGGTATACCCACGGTAGGCGGCGAATTGTATTTTGATGATTGCTATAACGTAAATCCGTTGGTAAACGCTTTCTCGGCGGGCATTGTGGAAGTAGGCAAAACGGCTTCGGCTACGGCGCACGGCGTGGGCAACCCGGTATTTATTGTAGGTTCCGCCACCGGTAAAGACGGTATTCATGGCGCTACATTTGCTTCCGAAGATATTTCTGCCGCTTCCGCCGAAAAATTACCTTCGGTGCAGGTAGGCGATCCTTTTCAAGAAAAATTATTATTGGAAGCCACCCTGGAAGTATTGGCTTCGGGCTGTGTAGTGGGCATGCAGGATATGGGCGCGGCCGGTATTACCTGTTCTACTTCCGAAATGAGCGCCAAAGGCGAAAGCGGCATGGATGTTTGGCTGGATAAAGTACCTACCCGGCAAAAAGATATGGTGCCTTTTGAAATATTACTTTCGGAAAGCCAGGAGCGCATGCTGATTGTGGTGCACCAAGGTCAGGAAGATAAAATTCTCCAGATTTGTGATAAATGGGATTTGTACTGCGCCCAGATTGGCGTAGTAACCAGTACCAAACGCTTAAAATATTACATGCACGGCGAACTGGTGGCCGATGTACCCGCCGAAGATTTGGTGCTGGGCGGTGGCGCGCCGGTGTATCATCGCGAATACCGCGAACCGGCTTACTTCAAAGAAGCCCAGAAATTTACCATCGACCAGGTAACCGAACCTACTTCTACCGAAGAATTAAAGAAAATTGCGGTTCATTTGGCCGGCCATCCTAATATTTGTTCGCGCCGCTGGGTAGCCAACCAATACGATTCTATGGTAGGCACCGCCACCATGACCACCAATGCACCAGCCGATGCGGCCCTGGTAAAAGTTAAAAACACCGATAAAGCTATTGCCATAACGGTAGATTGCAACAGCCGTTACGTAAATGCCAATCCGGAAGAAGGCACCGCCATTGCTGTAGCCGAAGCGGCCCGGAATATTGTATGTTCCGGTGGTGAACCGGTAGCCATTACCAACTGCTTAAACTTTGGCAACCCGTACGTACCGGAAGTATATTGGCAATTTGTGGGCGCCATAAAAGGCATGAAAAAAGCCTGCGAAAAATTTGAAACGCCGGTAACGGGTGGTAATGTGAGTTTTTACAACCAATCGTCGGACGAAGGACCGGTTTACCCTACTCCTACTATTGGTATGCTGGGTTTGCTGGAGAAAAAAGATAATGCCATGACTTTGGCCTTCCAAAAAGAAGGTGATTTGATATACCTGGTGGGGAAAGCCGAAAACGATATTAGTTCTTCGGAATACTTGTATTCTTATTGCGGCGTAAAATTATCGCCGGCCCCGGCTTTCGATCTGGAAGACGAATATCAGGTACAACAAAGTATCAAGCAACTCATAGCAGGCAAACTGATTCAATCGGCGCACGACGTGGCAGACGGTGGTTTGTACATTGCTTTGCTGGAATCGGCGATGCCGAAAAACCTGGGCTTTGCCATTAAAACTGATGCGGCCTTCCGGAAAGATGCTTATTTGTTTGGTGAAAGCCAAAGCCGCGTAGTGGTGTCGGTTTCGGCCGAAAAACAACAAGCTTTGGAAGCAACTTTGACCAATATGCAGGTACCTTTTACGGCTTTAGGACAGGTTACAACTGGTGTTTGCAGCATAGATGAAGAAATTTTTCATCCGGTAGTTGAAATTAAGCCTTTGTACGATACCGCCTTAGAAAAAATCATGAATGCCGGTTAAAAAAAATTCGGCAGAAGTTTTGAATCTTAAAAGTTCACCGTATATTTGTGCTCCCAAACAGTAATAGGGCGGGAAATTGTCCGATGGTGTAACTGGCAACACGTCTGATTTTGGTTCAGAAGAGTCCAGGTTCGAAACCTGGTCGGACAACGAAAAAAGATTAACAATGTGCCAATTTTGGTTTAAACCGAAAGACGCACATTGTTAATTTTTTTAATAGACCTTTTGAATTGCTGGCCGGAGGTATTAATATTGTATTATCAATATACGTTTATTAAAATCCTTCTCCACGTTCAAAAATCAAGAAAACAATGTCTCACGTTAAAATATTTTCCGGCACTACGTCCCGGTATTTAGCCGAAAAAATTGCCGCTGCTTACGGTACCCGTTTAGGCGATGTTA
>Ga0210040_10010579_pt1 | contig 10554 bp, 6 predicted proteins | sample CryGeyCG12114_NA_FD_185462 | JGI IMG/M metagenome (GOLD analysis project Ga0210040, IMG submission 185462) | Groundwater microbial communities from aquifer - Crystal Geyser CG19_WC_8/21/14_NA (SPAdes) (version 2) | ecosystem: Environmental > Aquatic > Deep subsurface > Groundwater | place: USA...
AAAAACAAAACCTAAGAACTACGCAATCTAGTTAATAATCACTTATATAGTGAATGAAATGATGAAACAATGAAGCATCGAATCCAACTTTTTTAATTGCCAAAATATATAGGTAGGTTTCTCTCCACCTACAATTAGCTTAAACTCTACAATTTACACTGCCGACCAAAATAGCCAACACACTGCGCATTTTCTGAAACTATATCTATATTATCACAATCCAAGCTTGTATTACAAAATCTTGGGAAATATCACATCAAACCTTCAGCTCTGAATATTTTATGGTGACGCACTGCACATACTTTTTTGGAAAAGTAACCTTTATCTTTATCTGGATGCCATGAAAATGTGCAAGCAGTGTGAAATGAGAATAATGACCTATCGTAATGACATGGTTTGTTTGGGATTGTAAAGCCCAGAACGAGACTATAAACCGTTGTGCGAAACAAAATCCTTTTCCCTACTCAAATGACATCATGTAGTTTGTGTGGTGCAATAAAATGTACCGGGAATGGTATATTAGTAGTATCTACACAATGTCGCTCTGCCAAAATTGAGTGAAACGACATTGTAAACTAAAGCTGTCGGTGAAAGTTCCACATGATTCTTCTTAGTCGTATAAGCTGGACGAATTTCTTAGAAAATACTCGCCATACTTTGTGATCTAAAGTATACGATTGGGTATTTAGACTTAAAGCGCATTAAATATATTTCTCGGAATTCATGATTGCGACATTGGGTTTGCTCAATGGTTAGCATGTCTTTGGTTAGTTTACTTACCATACCAACTGTGCATGCATATACTTTAGTTAGTTAAACCCAATGCCAGATTTAAATATTCAATGAAACGAGAAAAGAAGATATAATTCACTAAATCTGCCTGTATGTTTATAGTATTGTCCAGATTGAAGCGCATTTATCACTCATAAAGAATATAAAGATCATAAATTAAGGATAATACAAGTTGACCCAGTGGGCGTTTAAGTAGTGAGTTAGTTGAGAGGAAATCATATGGATTTCTTATCCATGTAGCATTAGACTTGTTAAGCCTGTCATTGTGTTGGTTAGAGCATAAAAAATTCATGGCCTAATGCTCTTTTCGTGGAACAAGTTGGTTCCAAATCACGTTTCAGATTGTTTTCCTTTTTTCCTCGTATATGTAATAATGATAGATTTATGAGAATGATAGGATCAATTACTTTGAGTAGTCCTTTCATTTTATGGTTAGTTAGCTAGACTTAGTTAGTTAGGACCATTAATTTCCCGTTTTAGCATGATTGGCTCCCATCAAAGATTTTCCCTGTGGATGATCCAGGTACTAACTAACTAACTAATAACGAACTAGCTAACTTAACTATTGCTCGAAAAAGATAAATGCGACAGAAATGTCAAAAACCGAGACACTAACTCTAATAGCAAGTCATTTAGGGAATGACAGTTAAACAGAAAATCACATTTTTTGTAATTGGTTGAGCTACGAAAAGTAACTAAACTAACTATAGACACGCATTGTCATCATGACTGTTGAAAGAGCAAGACACAGACAGCATTTTTAGCTACAATGAGTGAGCAAGGTTAATTGACTAGAATTTAGCCTTCCCCATCCAGCAATATTTATGTTATGCTTTCCCATTGTCTGGAAAACAAATGCTAACTACACATGTAATCATTGTTTAAAGCAGAAGTAATGTGTAGATGACGATGAATCCAAAACAAATGCAGAATAAATAACACAAGCATATGTATTTTGTGTTCCAACTTCAAACTATGCATTTGTCACATAAAGTGTGCATCAGTTTGCACTTAGGTTGAAGTAGTAGTTTAAATATAATTTTTGCTATGAAAAATCGATAACTTTCTCCAAGTAACTGACGTAAGTAGCTTACGTATGTTTTTTTCGTACACAAATAACTTTGCCTAGGTACAAAATATACACTTTTGTTTATTCCAAAATCTGCGACAGCTGAGCTCTCAATTACGTATGTATTGAGCACAGTTGATCATCAAAATGTTTTCTTTGGATAATAAGGAAGCCATAGTCATTGAAATTAATTTTTCTGTGAACACAATTTCTGTATTTAGTTGTAACTAACAAGCATATTGATTCCAAAGCATTCTCATTCATCTACACAAATAGGATGGCATCGCAGTATGCTGTTGATCACATAAGATGGCAAGTTTTAATGAGTTGAGAAAGTTTGCCAATAATATACAAATGCGACGCATTACCCTACACCATGTAGAATCACAAAGCACACAAAATAAAGTACTATTTCGTTCCCTGGTTCAGCATGAATTCATAAACACGGGAAACTAACTGATTAACTAAGAACGACGCAATAAATACTTTCCTCTCACTATAATAACAAAGAGATTACATGAGGCGGGATGGAAATGGAGTTTTTGAGTTAGAAAGCAACAGTAGCTGCCGTAGCAGGCTAGGTTTGTGTGAATACAAAATGTCGAGTGAGTAAGTACAAAGTACATTGTAGTAACATACTAACTAGCTAACTACACTCGTTCGTGCACGTACTCTTGTTTGGTAGTTAGCCACGAAAAATTCGGAGAACGCATAAACCCTTTGTTTTCCTTCTGATGAGGTGAATTGGGAAACTTCGGTTATATTTCCCAAATCCTTTTAGACCGTGTGAATTTCGTTCACATAACCTAGCATGTTACGAAACGAAAGCACATTGGAGGAAATAAAATTTCGTCCTAGCCATGTCATTTCGTGGATTCTATTCCATTGGTAACCAACCAAACCAACGTACACACAATGAAGTGGTTCTTTTTTCCAATTTTCCATGTGCAACCTATATATAGGGTGACTGTTAAAGCTCAATCACATGGAACCACATTGTTGCACCTATACTAACCCATTTGAGTCCAAAAAATCCCATAAAGTAGTCAAGTGAAAGCATTCAACCATTTCCATTCCATACATTCTACCATTTACTATTGCTTACAGTTCCGCTCCAATTCTGAACTCAGCTCTGGTTTGGTTGTAGGCTCTAGACCAGACCACAAGAATTTCACTCAGGTGGCTCTATAGTTACCTAACTAACTAAATACCTACCCAAGAAGTTTGCCCAAAATACCGATTCCATTCCAACTGCAAAACTTTTTGTGGCAATGCTTACCTCTCCTTTGTACTTTTCACATTCACAGGAAATGGAGCCCAGGTTTTTGCTGCTCACTTATATACCTAGGGTGAACAATATGTTAAATGAGTAGTGGCAAACCAATTGTATTAAAAGAATGGGATATGCTGCTCTTTTCAAACAACTTATTTAGCTGTCAAATGATAAATATATTTCTTGTTAGTTAAAAGTCCACTTAAAACAATAATTATCTCAACAATCGATGAAGCACAGCATTGAAAATGGAAAGGAGCCAGAAAAGAAGGAATATTTATTCCTTCTATTATCAAACCAAAGTAATAAACATGGTTCAATGTGCATGATGATCATCAAAAGGGTCCAAACAAAACTCGCAATAACACAAACTAACTACGTAGTTTGCTTGCCCAACCAACCAACAGTACAGGATACCTTATCATAAAGCCTTCTCATTTTCTTTCCTTTTTTCCTCACCTTTCTCTAATGCCACCGTCATCGCTTGGTTGTTCTACTTTTTTGAGCCAAAGCCTCTCACATAAGTAAGTGAGTGCTTTCCATGCTTTCTCAGTCGCGCATCAAATATTAAACAGTTGAAAAAAAAAGATGGTCCAACTTAAATCTTATACACGCACTCTACTTCAGACACACAGATCATGTACACACCGTAAACCCAAAGTTTTGGCTCCACACAGTGCTAACTAAAACTATAAAAAATCAGTGTCTCAGTGTCTGATACATAACTAATGCAATTTGTTCTAGTATAAGTTTTGCAACGAGCTAACTGGCTTAGATATTTCAACTTTCTGTGCTCTGCATTATTTCTAACTACTACACCATTCTATCACACAAGTTATAAACTCTCTTTTACTTCAAAATCCATAATGTAAAGCACCCAGTGAAGCATTCATTAATCCAAAACTCTATATGAGATAAATATAATCTCAACAAATGCAAACAATTTTTTACATTCTTCATTATTAACCCCAAAATTTGTTGAATTGGCTTGGCAAACTATACCACATTACGAACTGAAAAAAAATCCTTTCGTTTAGTTAGTTACGTTGCCCAATGTTCAAGTAGTTTGAAGTTACCAAGAGAGAGAACAGAGACCAAAAAAATCCTTATACATAGTTTAGGCTGGGGAAAACAGTGAGTGACCGTGCGAACTTTCACTTGCTGCTACTACTATCTGCTCGTTAGTTAGTTAGTCAGTATCTAGTATAGTTGGCTTGGTTCGTAGTTCGTACCACTCTCTCTTTGCTATGTATGTAGGCTGAAGCAAGTAAGTAATGTGGAATGAAAGCGTGTAAACTTGTGCCGAGCAAGTGAGCGAACGAGCGAGCAAGTGAACGTACGACGAACGAACGATCCTCTGCTATTATTATTTTCACCACAGTCAGTCACACTCTCTGTACTGGAAGAAACGCTCCACTTTTCATTCTTCTCATCAGTCAGCAAACCTTGTCATCTTTCTCTGTAGCTATATAATATTTTAGTTTGGCCCCTTCCTGAACCAATGTATTGTTGTCTGTGTACCAAATTAATTGGCGTCTGGAGGATGCCGTTTTCAACGTCGAGTCTAACAGGGGTCGCAGTGTAGAGCAAGCAGGGGATAGAGAATAGATATCCATTCCATTGTTGTTTGGTTGATTTTATCCGTCCAGTGAGGAGTGAGCAGTTTAAAAAAGATTTTTCCCAATTTTTTGAAATCCATTTGTAGGTAAGTTGATTGCATTCGATTTTTGTGTGTAGATTTGTTAGTTTTGTTGCGTTTGTTTTAGAAAGAATGGACGTTTTTTTGGGCTGGGAGTTGGCTGGCTTGTTTTTTATTGCGGTTATCAATTTTCCATGCATGTTCATTTAACCTATCTAGTTAGCTAGTCTTTTGTTTAAACTGTAACTAACTGTAGAAAGTAATAGCATGGATGGATTGGATTTAGTAAATTCGTGGATGTGGGTACATAATTAATTATGCATGGCTATTTTGGATTTGCGTGTGTGGTATAAAATACAAAACTTTTACTCTACACCTACTTTCCAAATGAATAAAAGAATAAGCTGTCTCTATTTTGGCCTTTGGAGCCCAAAAAATCTTTCACGAGGTCGAAAAATTCAATTTTCACTGTAACACCCAACTAACTAAGCTAAATGAAAAATTAAAATGGCAGTTCTTTTTAATCAGCCTAACCTAATCTACAACCCACCTATGATTGGCAATGATACAATAAATCTTACGGTATTTGTTGACCCCACGGACCTATTTTTTGTTCAGGCCGTTGACTACTAACTAACTAACTAACGCTCATAACTAATTCAATAATTGTTTCCTTCCAGACATTCCACTGAAGAGACTTCACCAAAATGTACACAAATTCGATAATCGGGAGTTACAACACCATGGCCAATGCGGACATGAAACACCAAGGGATGGGCATGGGAATGGGCATGGGATTCGGGATGCGACCTCCAGGGCACCGAAAAATGGGGGGGCCACCCCGCAAAACCCACAGTCATGAGAGTCAAGTGACCTCACCCATGTCTTGTGCCACTAATGCGAGTAGTGTAGAGATTCCACAAGTGCTCCCAGGTCTTGAGACACTCACTTCGTTGCTCTCTGTTGTACTTCAGCCGGTCAAACGTGAGTTTTGAATTGCTTTTTATTGAATTCCGGAGAAAAATTCGATGGGAACATTGCTTGCGCTATAGAAAAACTTGTTGGTTAGTTTGTTTGTCTGGTCTGAATGTAAGTTTATTGTGTTGACACAGTTGATTAATTTTTTATATTTACATTAAACACATTTGTAGGTAGTTGTTAGTTAGTTGATGCGGAGTTAAATCATAAATAGCCCGGTGAAAATTGTAGAATCAGAGAAATAGTTAAAATTAATTACTTGAACGTCAGATGAAAAAAATGTTTGGAAGTCTGGACCACAGATTTTGATCAGAATGTGTGATAAAGACGACGCACAGGAAAAATTTCCTACGCTTGAGTATTTCGCTCAATAAAACTATGTATATAGCTTGTAGAAAATGTTTGTGGAATTTAGAAGTAAAGGACTATTGCCGTTTACAAACTTCGATTTTCGATTCATTATATACGAGCTTTTAATTTTTCGAAAAGTTAGCAGTCAATAGGTAAAATTTAAATGCATAAAACTGATATAACGGTGTTGAAATTGAAACTCCTGCATAAACATTACGGATTTGTTAACTATTTTCAAATACACCACCTACACACTTTCAACTAAATACTAAACTAAACTTATTAAACTTTAATGGTAAGAACCTTATTTATCCGTTGCATTATTCATTGGCACTAAATATTTTCCACTAACTAAATTATTCCCAACAAAACTTTACCAACAATATGGATGTGAATGTGCAAACAAATATGTTTGTATTTCTCCATTCTGTTACTATAAATAAGCTGTGACTTTGTATTTTTTCACAATAATCGAATTTTCCCACCTGACAAATAAATCTTCAAGTCACAACTCAACAAAACTAACATACCCGATTGGAAAAAGTTGGAGCAATAATGTTACACAACTTTTAAAACCTACAGATTTCTGGACACTCTCCAATTGCTCTAATTTCTTAACCCTTTGACTTGTTTATACTAATTTGTTTTCCCATTGAACACAAACTTTCCCATTTGTAATACTATGCTAACTAGTTAACTATCCTCCCTAATGATAATCTTAAGCGCTGTAATTAGTACTTACTAGCTAACACAAGCAAAAGTCATACAGTAGTTGGCATTACAAATAGCGGAAGCCTTTTTACATCGTAGACAAGTAAATAAACACTGCGGCACTTTCCCCGATACTGCATTGTTGCAAAGTAGGCTTGTGCATGTGCATTAAAACATGTGTGGAATATTTGGCTAGTGTGCCCAGTTTTGCAATTCTGGCAAAAATCTATGTACGCCGTACATACTTACTCACACACTTAAACGGATGCACAGTAGAATGCTCACTTTTGGGGCCAAAAAATGGGGTACAAAAAAAAAAGGATACAACGGCAGGCTTAACTTAAAAGTTAAGCAATTTAGTAATGATTTGTAACTGAACTAAACTAGAAGTTCTGTCGTTTTTTTTCGGTTTAGTACCTAGCAAGCTGGTGGTTATCTAGATTTGATATCTTGAGTTGAGTTGATATGCACTGACTGTGTGTAGTAGTGTAGTGTTAGAATGTAAACGGGATTTTTTGTGTGTACCACAGTTTCGAATACAAGACGAACAGGATTCTCTATTACAACGCCAGACAACGTGAATTTCCTCAACTGCGTGCCACCACCCTGTGATGGGAAGAGTTCTAGCTCCACAAGTAGTACCAGTAATGCGACCAGTAGAAGTTCCGGAAACTCGTCCAACGTTCTCCAAATCCAGACAACGGATGGAGATGTAGTTTTAGAAATCAAGCCCGAAACTTCATACTGTTGTCCATGGCTTCGTGTAAGATTATTTACCATCTCTATATAGATTGCATATATTTTCTTACTTACTTACTGTCTGACGTCAAGAAAATGAATGATGCAAAAGATGCAACCTTGTAGGATGAATAATTGGCCTCAAAAAACCATGCTTTGGAGAAAAATGAATAGAATGCCAAAAACTGTTTATACAACCATACCAATCGACAATGAGATTGGATTGCATTGGATTTTATTTCGACGTTTGAAATAATCTTTTAAGACCTATTGAAGTCGATTAAACCTGTCTTTTGCAAATTATAAGCCTTTTCCGTAACTCGTTTTTCAGGCAGCTTAAAATGGGGCTTAAATGAGGACAGTATTAGAAAATTATAAAACCTTGAGTAGTTTACAATCCATTTAAGGTGGATTTAAGTTTGAAATGGAATTACTATGCTTTTCATGTCCAAACTTTACATGATGTTTTTGTATGCTTAGAACATGGAAGCGAAAGTGATTACTCCATCACACGCTGGGAGCAAACATATAGGATCTCTGATCAAGACTGCGACAGCCCCTTGTTATCCTGACCCACATTTTATCATCCACATTTATAAACCGGACCAAGAGAAGTTGGTATTTCATTTGGATGTGACTACATCACTCACGGAGATTTTGGTAGTTACCAGAAATAAGTCGTGATAGTATGTAAATGTGGGTTGTGTGCGATAAATCATGATTTTTTCCATATTTTCCAGGTGAAACACAATGAAGAGACAGTGATGAATATTACTATGGCCAAAGAAGAGAGTCATAGCCTGTATACCGTGAACTTTGTGTCCAAAAAGGAAGATGAGCTTATGAGAATTCACCCAAATCTGAAAGCTATGCTCGTTCTCTTCTCAATCCTTTATGTTCAGGAGTAGAACTAAAAAAACGGGGAAAAAATATAATGCTAACTAACTAATGCATCTGGATGCCATCTTAAACTATATAGTCTAGTCAGTCTGTCGCACTAACTATAACTAACTAACTAACTAGAAGCGCTTCGCAAAAGAATTATTCTGTATGTGAACTCTGTAATTAACTAACTAAAAACTCCTTTTAAAATCATATGGCCTTTGCTTGTTTGTTTACCTTAGAGAAATATGAGATTTTCATTATTATATTAGCAGGGACACTCTTACAATTAGTTAGTGGTGGCCGTAAAAGCTTTCAGGCTAAAACATGGGATGGGAACCTATGGTGAAAAGTACGAGTTCTCTAGTTCTGTATTCCTTTTACTGCTGTCTCTGGAGTAAACATTAATGCGCTCTTTGTGTACTCCTGTCACTAACTAACTTAACTATGTTAATGCTAAAAATTATCATGATAGTAAATACGTAAATATACAGATTACAACTAACTAACAATAGAGAAAAAAGTTTTAAAAAAATGAAATACAGTGGAGCTTTATGCTTTTTCGGCCTGCCAAAGCCAAAGCTCTTTGTCTTTGCTTAATGTAACATGTAACTGACTAAATAATGGTAAAAATGGATATATTTATAGAGTTGATCAGAATGTGATTAGTCTAAGTACAATTTGTGTGATCATTTATCATTCATGAGAAGGAAAAGAGCCTACTATAATGTGTTTGCCATTTATTGATTGCGAATATTTTTTCCGTAAATTAGTTAAACTGTGAGAGCATCGGGGAAAAGTAAAGTTAGTCAGTAAGTGGTGAGTAGGTTAAAAATATTTGTATTCTCTATCTATGCTTTTTTGCATTATCGTATGGTCATTATTATTATCATTAAATTATTAACACTCATCGCTTATTACATGGAATGTAAAACTTGATTTGTATAGTAGCATTGAGCAATAAAAAATTCAAAGTTCATCAAAATGGATTTATATTATAGTTAGTACATTTTTAAAAATGTCCATTGGTATGGGTTTTGTGTATGAAATGTGGGTTTTGAGTGAGTAGTTTGACTAATTTCGTTTCGTGAGTTCTACGAAATTCTTAACTTACTAGTTCGTAAAGATTACTTGGATTCCACGAATAAGTCAAGGTGTTTTTTTAATTTTATAGTTATGCAGTCTGTTTTAAACTAACTAACTTTGCTGATTAATATTGCGGCTCGACTCCCCTTTGAGTTTTTAAACAAGTTCATACTGTAGTGTATAGAATGGTTCGGTTTTCTATAGGAATCAGGCAACGAGATTTTGTTACCAAACGAAAATTTAAGGTGGGTCGAGCATCAAATAAATGTATGCTTTTTAATTTCCTAGAACTCTTAATCCTCTTGAAGATCTTCAATTGACACAAGTGCACAATAGGATCACAAAAAGTAATTGCTCTTTGGTTGGATTAGAGATTGGTTCGAGAACACGTCGTAGCAAAAAGTTCAATACAATTGTATTCGTATTTCTTTTTATTCTTTTTGTATTCCACATTTCTTCCCGCCTTTGATTTTACAATCGTATGATTTTGCTGTTATGCTTGCATTAGCTTTTGAGGGTCTAATTTTACGAGATTTTCCAGATAATTTCTGTAGACTCTGTAGTTCAGTGTAATATTCTTCTTAGATTGAAAAAATGAGCGCTCTAAATACTAAACTAATGTATTTTTTCGATTCTACGGTATAATCGATTTCAAATTTTAGTGTACTATGTTCTATTTCATAAAGTTTAATTTCTTCTTCATTGCTTTGCAACGAACTAAAGCATACTATATTCTTTTAGATTGTTACGAATTCCGATTGAGATTTTTTTTACTATGTAGTTTTTCTTGTTAATGAAAGGAAAAGCAATCAGGAACCGGCTGATTGCTGATAGACACTTTTCCTCTTAAAAGTAAGTGCATTTGGTTCCTTTTCAGCTAAACAACTTTTTGTTTACGTTTTTTGTGTCAAAAGTTTTGTTTTATTGCATGCAAAGGTTTCCTTAATGGAAGCGAGTCTTATTTATTGGAACGAGAAAATCGTAATCACAATATCACAAAGCAGTAATGTGAATGAATAGAATTCAGGCTCCTGC
>Ga0210040_10010580_pt1 | contig 10552 bp, 10 predicted proteins | sample CryGeyCG12114_NA_FD_185462 | JGI IMG/M metagenome (GOLD analysis project Ga0210040, IMG submission 185462) | Groundwater microbial communities from aquifer - Crystal Geyser CG19_WC_8/21/14_NA (SPAdes) (version 2) | ecosystem: Environmental > Aquatic > Deep subsurface > Groundwater | place: USA...
GCGCCCCGGACAGGGCGAGGAGGGTGCCGCGCTCGCCGCCGCCGCGCCCGACAGCCCCGACCTGCCCGGCCTGCTGCGGCGCGAGAGCGCCGACGGTGCGGCCGCCGAGCTCGTGGCGGTGCCGCTGCCGGGGGAGGGCCCGCGCGAGCGGCTGCTGCTCGTCGGGGTCGGCGACGCCGCACCGCCCGCGCTGCGCAAGGCGGGAGCCGCGCTGGTGCGCAGGGCCAAGGGCGCGGCGAGCCTCGCGGTCGACCTGCGCGAGCTCGGGGCCGACGAGGACGCGGTGCGCGCGCTCGTCGAGGGCGCCCAGCTCGCCTCGTACGGCTTCACCCACAAGCGGGACGCGACGCCGCGGGTGCTGCGCACGCTCACCCTCGTCGTCCCCGACCCGGCCGCGCTGCAGCCCGCCGTGGACCGCGCCCTGGCCGTCGCCCGCGCGACCGCGGTCGCCCGCGACCTGGTCAACACCCCCTCGCTCGACAAGACCCCCGCCTGGCTGGCCGACACGGCCGCGGAGCTGCTGTCCGACCTCGAGGTGCGGGTGCGCGACGAGCGCGCGCTCGCCGAGGAGGGCTTCGGGGGGATCCTCGGCGTCGGGCAGGGCTCGACCCGCCCGCCGCGGCTGGTCGAGGCGCACTACGACGGCGGCGCCGGACCGCACGTGGTGCTCGTGGGCAAGGGCATCACGTTCGACAGCGGCGGCCTGTCCCTCAAGACCAACGAGGGCATGCAGACGATGAAGGGCGACATGGGCGGTGCGGCCGCCGTGCTCGCCACGGTGCGGGCCGTCGCCGACCTCGGCCTGCCGCTGCGCGTCACCGTGCTCGCGGCGATCGCGGAGAACCTGCCGAGCGGCAGCGCGCAGCGTCCCGGCGACGTGCTGACCCAGTACGGCGGGCGCACGGTCGAGGTCCTCAACACCGACGCCGAGGGGCGGCTGGTACTGGCCGACGCCCTCGCGTACGCCGACACCGTGCTCGCGGCCGACGCGATCGTCGACGTCGCCACCCTCACCGGCGCGATGCCGGTGGCGCTGGGCAAGAAGCACGCCGGGCTGTTCGCCTCCGACGACGCGCTCGCGGGCGAGCTCGAGCAGGCCGCGGCCAGCTCCGGCGAGGCGCTCTGGCGGATGCCGCTGGTGGAGGACTACCGGGTCGCGCTCGACTCGCCGGTCGCCGACCTGCGCAACGTCGGCAACCCGAAGAGGAAGCTGCAGGGCGGCTCGATCACCGCGGCGCTGTTCCTGCGCGAGTTCACCGGCGGCCGGCCGTGGGCACACGTCGACATCGCCGGGCCGTTCTGGTCCGGCAGCGACGAGAACGAGCTGAGCAAGGGCGCCACCGGCTACGGCGTGCGCCTGCTGGTGCGCTGGCTCGAGCAGCTCGCGGAGCGGGGGGCACTGTGCACGGCCTGACGATCCAGTGGTCCCTGACCGACACCCCGGAGGGCACCGCCGACCTCCTCCGCGAGTACGTGCAGCAGGAGTCGCTGGCGCGGTTCACCGGCATGGCGGGCCTGCACACCAAGTACTGGCAGGTCGTCGACAACGGCTTCTTCGCCGGGCTGTACGTGTGGGAGTCCGCGCAGGCCCGCGCGGCCTTCCTGGAGCAGTTCCGCGCCCAGCCGTCCAGGGTGAGCCAGATCGTCGGCCACGACCCGGACGTCGTGCGCGAGTGGGACCTGGTCGCCGTCGCCGAGGGCGGCGCGGGGCACGTCCGCTAGCCCTGCCGGGACGTACGACGGCCCCGCCTCCGTCCTGGAGGCGGGGCCGTCGTGCGTACGGGCTGCTAGGAGGTGGCGAAGGCCTCCGGGAGCGCGCCGGCGTTCGGGCGGCCGCGGTCGGCCCAGTAGCGGTCGACCTCCTCGACGGCCTTGCGGGCGTCCTCGACGTCCACGCCGATGCCCTGCGCGATGTGCGCGCCGAGCTCCTCGCTCACGCGCAGCCAGTGGCCGACCATGCGCTGCTGGATCGGCAGGTCGCACTGCCCGAGCAGGGTGACCATGTTGAGCTTGAGGTCGTCCTTCTCGGCGTCGGTCATGTCGCTGTCGTAGCGAGAGCGGACCTGGCCGTAGTTGTTCTCCTTCTCCAGCGTCTTCTTCGTCTTCTCCGCGTTGTACGCCGGGTGGTCCCAGTCGCCGCCGGACTCGGACTCCACGAGCCCGCCGTTCCAGCTCGGCTCGAAGTTGATGTGCGGGTTCTCGCCGGTGGTGTCCCGGTAGAACGACATCTGGCCGCCGGTCTGGTTGGTGGCCGGCTTCTTCAGCGGGGCGTTGACGGGCAGCTGCAGGTAGTTCGGCCCGACGCGGTAGCGCTGGGTGTCGCTGTAGCTGAAGGTGCGGCCGATGAGCATCTTGTCGTCGGAGAAGTCGATGCCGTCGACGAGCACGCCGGTGCCGAACGCGGACTGCTCGTTCTCGTTGTGGTGGTCCTTGACGTTCTCGTTGAGCGTCAGCATCCCCATCGGCAGCAGCGGGAACTGCGCCTCGGGCCAGGTCTTGGTGTCGTCGAGCGGGTCGAAGTCCAGCTCGGGGTGCTCGCCGTCCGGCATGACCTGCACGTTGAGCTCCCACTTCGGGAAGTTCCCGGCCTCGATGGCCTCGTACGTCGCCCGGGAGCTGTGGCCGAGGTCGGTGGCCTGGATCTGCGCGGCCTGCGCGTCGGTGAGCTCCTCCTCGCCCTGCTGGCTGACCCACTTGAACTTGGCCAGCACCGCGGCGCCCTCGGCGTTGACCATCTTGTAGGTGTTCACCGAGGAGCCGTTCATGTGCATGTAGTCCTTGGGGATCCCCTTCAGGGAGAACAGGAAGGACAGCATGTGCATGGCCTCCGGCGTCAGCGACATGAAGTCGAAGATCCGGTTGGGCTCCTGGCGGAAGGTGATGGGGTCGGGCTTCAGGGAGTGGATGACGTCGGGGAACTTGATGGCGTCGCGGATGAAGAACACCTGCAGGTTGTTGCCGACCATGTCCCAGTTGCCGTCCTCGGTGCGCATCTTCACCGCGAAGCCGCGCGGGTCGCGCGCCGCCTCGGAGGAGTCGCGGCCGCCGATGACGGTGGAGAAGCGGATCGTGACGGGGGTCTTCTTGCCCTTGTCCGAGAACATCTTGGCGCGGCACAGCTCGGCCGACGGCTGGTCGCCGATCGTGCCGTACGCCTCGAACTCGCCGTGGGCGACGAAGCCGCGGGCGTGCACGACGCGCTCCGGGATCCGCTCGCGGTCGAAGTGGCTGATCTTCTCGATCAGGTGGTAGTTCTCCAGCGTCGCCGGCCCGCGCGAGCCGATCGTGCGGCTGCTCTGGTTGTTCTCGACCGGGTGCCCCTGACGGGTCGTCAGGTGACCGGTGCTGTTCCGCAGCTCTGTCATGCGCTCTCCTCGAGGTGGGTGGACGGAAAGGTCGTGCTGGACGTCTGGCAGGAGGGGCACAGGCCCCAGTAGGTGACCTCGGCCTCGTCGAGCACGAAGCCGTGCGTCTGGGAGGGGGTCAGGCACGGTGTGCGCCCGGTCGCGCAGTCCACGTCACCGGTGGCTCCGCAGCCCCGGCAGACGACGTGGTGGTGGTTGTCGCCGGTGCGGGTCTCGTAGCGCACGGCGGACCCGGCGGGCTCGATGCGCCGCAGCAGCCCCTGCTCGGCGAGCACGCGCAGGGCGTCGTACACGCCCTGGGTGGAGACCTGGCCGAGCCGCGCGCGCACGGCGCCCGCGACCGCGTCGGCGGTGCTGTGCGGGGCCGCGGCGACCGCGTCGTAGACGGCCAGGCGGGGAGCGGTCACCCGCAGGCCGGCGGTGCGCAGTGCGGAGGCAACATCCATCGCGGCCGACGATACGCAGTTGTCTGGAACCGGTCAAGACGTGGAACGGTTCCGGACAAGCCCGGCCGGCGGCCTAGGTGGGCGGCGGCTCGACCTTGACGCCGACCAGCAGCCCGGGGCCGACGGGCAGGACGGCCGGTACCAGCCGGGGCTCCTCGCGCACGGCGCGGGCGAGCTCGCGGGCCGCCACGACGTCGGGGTCGCGGGCCGAGGTGTCGCCGACCCGGCCGCCCGCGAGGGCGCCCACGAAGACGACCAGCCCGCCCGTGCGCAGCAGGCGCAGGGCAGCGGGGAGGTACTCCACGCCCTCGGCCGGGACCGCGTCGCAGACGACCATGTCGTAGCCGCCGTCCGACAGCCGGGGCAGCACGTCGAGCGCGCGGCCGGCGATCAGGCGCACCCGGCCCGACGGCGTGCCCGCCTCGGCGAGCGAGAGCTTCGCGAGGCGCTGGTGCTCGGGCTCGGCGTCGATGCTCGTGAGGACGCCGTCCTTGTGCAGCCCGCGCACGAGCCACAGGGTGCTGACGCCGGTCCCGGTGCCGAGCTCGACGGCGTGCCGCGCGTCGCAGACGGTGGCGAGCACGCGCAGGGCGGCGCCGGTCGCCTCGTCGACGGCGGGCACACCCACCTCGCGCGCGCGCTGGCGGGCGGCGAGCAGCGGGGCGTCCTCGGGCTGGAAGCCGGCGAGCCAGGCGGCGGTGCCCGAGGACAGGCCGGGCACGGGCGCGGACGGGGCGGCAGGCGGGGCGTCGCCGGTGCGGGGTGCACCGGGCTGCTGGCCGGAGTCGATGGCATGCCTCCTCGGCTGGACGGTCGCGAGCCTAGTGCGGGCCGCGGACCGGCTGACGGGCGGGGAACCGCGCCGCGGCACGGCACGTTCTCCCGGCAGCCCCCGTGCACCCGGCAGGGGCTGTGGCCCGCCTCACGTCCGCCCGTCACCACACGCGCCCTTCACAGGAGGTCACGCAGCATGTCCGTCCCGGGACTGCTCCCCGTGCGCCCGGGGCCGGAGGTGGACATGACCGTGCACGAGCCCGAGCGCGAGGCCAGGATCGCAGCGCCTGCAGACGAGCCCGCCCAGGAGTGGGCGCCGCCGTCCTGGGACGAGGTCGTGCGGCTGCACTCGGCGCGCGTCTACCGGCTGGCCTACCGGCTCACCGGCAACCGCCACGACGCGGAGGACCTCACGCAGGAGGTCTTCGTCCGGGTGTTCCGCTCGCTGTCGAGCTACACGCCCGGCACGTTCGAGGGCTGGCTGCACCGCATCACGACCAACCTGTTCCTGGACCACGTGCGGCGCAAGGCCCGCATCCGCTTCGAGGCGCTGCCCGACGACGCCGAGCGGCTGGCCAGCCGGGAGCGCGGACCGGCGCAGCTCTACGACGACACGCACTTCGACGCCGACGTGCAGGCCGCCCTCGACGCGCTGCCGCCGGACTTCCGCGCGGCGGTCGTGCTGTGCGACCTCGAGGGCCTGTCGTACGAGGAGATCGCCGACACCCTCGGCATCAAGATCGGCACGGTGCGCAGCCGCATCCACCGCGGGCGCACGGGCCTGCGGGCCGCGCTGGCCCACCGGGCCCCCGCGGCTCCGGACGCGCCGCGGCCGGTCGGGCCCCTGGGCCGCGCGTGAGCGGACACCTCGGCGGCGAGCTGGCCGCCCTCGTCGACGGGGAGCTGGGGCACGCGGACCGCGAGCGCGCCCTGCGCCACCTCGCGCACTGCGAGACGTGCCGCGCCGAGGTGGACGCCGCCCGCAGGTTCAAGGCCCGCCTCCGGGAGCTGGCGGGCAACGGCCCCGCGCCGCAGCCCGAGCTCGCCGACCGGCTGCTGGCCCTCGGGCGGGCGGCCGGGCCCATACCGGTGCCGCCGCCGCTGCCGGTCCCGCGTGCCGCGTCCGGACCGCGCTCCCGCACCGATCCGGGAGGCCCTGGCCGTCGCCGCCGGCTGCCCCGCACGGCGGTCGGCGGCGCCGTGCTGGCCCTCGGGCTCGGCGCCGTCCTCGCCCTGGGCGGCTCGCCCCGGCCCTCCCGTACGCCCGTGGACCCCACCAGCGACGTCTTCCTCGACGAGCACGCCCTCCACGCCGCCGAGCTCCCGCTGTCCGACCCTGCCGTGGTGCCCGCCGACCTGCGCCGGTGAGACCTGTCCTGCTCCTGCTGGGCAGCGCCGGCGCGGTGCTGCTGAGCGGTCCGTGCGCCGCCGCTGCCGACGCGGCGCCGCCGTCCCCCCGCGGGCAGGAGGGCGAGGCGCTGGCCCTGCTGGCCACGGCGGCCCAGGCGGTGCAGGAGCGCAGCTGGTCCGGCACCGAGTACGTCACCCGCTGGCACGCCGGCGGGGTCAGCTCGCAGGTGCTGGACGTGCAGCACCACGCCGGCGGGACGACCACGGTGCGGGCGAGCCCGACGACGGCCGACGGGGCCGAGCCCGCGGTCGACCTCCCGCGGGCCCCCTCGGACGGGCGGCTGCTCACGCTGCTGCCCGGGCACTTCGCGCTCGCGGTGGCCGGCCGCTCCCGCTGCGCCGGGCGGACGACCGCCGTGGTGGAGGCGCGCCGCACGGACGGGCAGGTCGCCGGGCGCTTCTGGCTCGACCGGGACACCGCCCTGCCGCTGCGCCGGGAGGTGTACGACGCGGGCGGCCGGCTGCTGCGCAGCAGCGCGTACGTCGACGTCGACGTCTCCGTCCCCGCCACCGCGGCGCGGAGCGCCACGGCGCCGGCCGCGCGGCTCGCGCTCGCCGACCACGTGGCGCTGCGCACCGGGTCCCCGGCGCCGCAGCCCGACCCCGCCGCGCCCGAGCTCCCCGGGGGGTTCACGCGGCTGGACCTCCCGCCGCAGGCCGGCGGGCCGGTGAGCTCGGAGGCGTACTCCGACGGCCTGTCGACCGTCTCGGTCTTCCGGCAGCCCGGCAGCCTCGGCGCGCAGCAGCGGGAGGGCTACCTGCCCCAGCAGGCGGGCGACGCCACGGTGTGGGTGCGCGCCGGCACCCCCGAGCAGGTCGTCTGGTCCGGGGCCGGGGAGGTCTACACCGTGGTGTCGGACGCCGGCCCGGAGGCGACCCTGCTCGCCGTCGCCGCGCTGCCGCACGATCCCGCGCCCGAGGCGGGCCTGCGGGCGCGGCTGGGGCGCGGCCTGGCCCGGATCGGCTCGTGGGTCAACCCCTTCGGCTGAGGCCTCCCGCTGCCGTCCCTGTGACGTCGTCCTTGCGCATGCGCATGTCACACGGGGGCGGGCACACTGGAGGCGCAGCCGCTGCACCGCTGCGAGGCACCGCGTCCCTCCCGGGCGCCACAGGAGGACCCAGACCATGACGGACGGCACGCAGGGCCGCGGCGACGAGCAGGAGTCGGCAGCCTGGTGGTCCCGGCTGGCCGACGGGACGTACGGCGCTCCGGCCGAGCACGCCGCGACGGAGCCGCACGCCGCGCCGGTGGGCAGCGGGAGCTACGCCGTGCCGCAGGGCGAGGGCCACGCCGCGCCCGCGGGCGAGAGCCACGCCGCGCCGGAGGTCGGGGGCTACGCGGCGCCGTACGGCGGGGGCTACGCCGCCCCGTACAGCGCGCCGGCGGGCGGGGGCTACGCCGCGCCACAGGGCGCGCCCGCGTACAGCCAGCACGCGTCGGTCGAGCCGACGTACGGCACGCCTGCCCCCGACCCCTCCTCCGCCAGGGCCCCGTACGGCGCGTACGGCGTGGACCCGGCCGCCGCGAACCCCTGGGCCTCGCCGCTGGACACGCTGGGCGACCCGGAACCGGCGCCGAAGCGCTCGCGCCGGGGGCTGCGCCTCGCGTCCGCGGTGCTCGCCGCGGCGGTGCTGGGCGGGCTGACCGGCGGGAGCCTGGTCGCGGCCGTGGACGACGACGGGGGCGGCAGCCTCACCGACCGGGACGCCACCCTGGGGGCCGCCCCGAGCAGCCAGGCCCTCGACCGCGCGCCCGACTCGGTCGCCGGCATCGCGCAGCGGGTGCTGCGCAGCACGGTCAGCATCACAGTGCGGACGGGCTCCAGCGGGGGCAGCGGCAGCGGGGTGGTGCTGCGCTCGGACGGCTACGTGCTGACGAACAACCACGTGGTCGAGGCGGGCCGGGGCGGCAAGATCACGGTGACGGTGAACGGCTCCGAGGGCCGCGAGCTGCCGGCGCAGATCGTGGGGCTGGACCCGGAGACCGACCTCGCCGTGATCAAGGTGCAGGGCGGCGGACCGCTCCTGCCCGCGACGCTCGGCCGCTCGGCAGGGCTGGTCGTGGGCGACCCGGTCGTCGCCATCGGTTCCCCGCTGGGCCTGAACGGCACCGTCACCACCGGCATCATCTCCGCGCTCAACCGCACCGTGAACGTGCCGTCGTCCACCGGCGAGCAGGCGACGCCGCTGCTGAACGCCATCCAGACCGACGCCGCCATCAACCCCGGCAACTCCGGCGGCGCCCTGGTGGACGCCGGCGGGGCGGTCATCGGCATCAACTCCGCGATCGCCACGCTGGGCGGCTCCAGCACCGGGGACACCGGCGGCAGCATCGGCGTGGGCTTCGCGATCCCGGTGGACGAGGCGCGCTCGGTCGCCGAGGAGATCATCCGTACGGGCAAGGCGACCCACCCGGCCATCGGCGTCGAGGCCGGCAACGAGGTCAGCGCGGACGGGCGCAAGGCCGGGGCGCGGCTGACGCGCATCGCCCCGGGCGGAGCGGCCGCCCAGGGCGGCCTGCAGATCGGGGACGTCGTCGACAAGGTCGGGGACACCTCCGTCGGCAGCGTCGACGAGCTCATCCTGGCGCTGCGGCAGAGCAAGGTCGGGGACCGGGTGACGCTGACGTACGTCCGCAGCGGGGCGATCAGGACCACCGAGGTCGTGCTCACCGACAAGGCCAACCGCTAGCCTCCGGGCCACGCGGACCGGAGGAGAGACGTGTTCAACCAGGTCGGCTGGCCCGAGCTCGCCGTCATCCTGCTGCTCGCGCTGTTCGTGTTCGGGCCGGAGCGGCTCCCGGGCCTGGCCGCGGACGCGGGCAAGGCGCTGCGCTCGATGCGGCGCTACCTCAAGGGCATGACCGAGGACCTGAAGAGCGAGCTGGGCCCGGAGGTCGGCGACCTCGACCTGGCCTCCCTGCATCCCAAGGCCTTCGTGCAGAAGCACCTGTGGGACGAGGTCGACGCGGACGACGAGCTCGTGGACCAGCTCGCCGGGCGCCCGCGCGGCACGCTGCCGCTCGGCCCGGACGAGCGGGCCCCGTGGGACCCGGACACCACCTGAGGGCGGTGCCCGCCGTCAGCGGCGGGCGGGGGACAGCCCGAGCGACATGCCGGCCAGGCCGCGGGGGCGCCCGGTGAGGGCCTCGGTCACCCGCAGCAGCTCCTTGGCCGCTGGTGCGTCCGGGTCGTCGAGCACGAGCGGGCGGCCGGAGTCGCCGCCCTCGCGCAGCCGTACGTCGATGGGCACCTGACCAAGCAGCGGGACGTCGGCGCCGAGCGAGCGCGACAGCGACGAGGCCACCGCCTCGCCGCCGCCGGAGCCGAACAGGTCGATCCGGTCGCCGCAGTGCGGGCACGGCAGGTAGCTCATGTTCTCCACCACGCCGGCGATGCGCTGGTGCGTCTGCAGGGCGATGGAACCGGCGCGCTGCGCGACCTCCTGCGCCGCCAGCTGCGGGGTCGTCACGACCAGGATCTCGGCGCTGGGCACCAGCTGCGCGACGCTGATGGCGACGTCGCCGGTGCCGGGCGGCAGGTCCATCAGCAGGACGTCGAGGTCGCCCCAGTAGACGTCGGACAGGAACTGCTGCAGCGCGCGGTGCAGCATCGGCCCGCGCCACACGACGGGGGTGTTGTCCTTGGTGAACATGCCGATCGAGATGACCTTCACGCCGTGCGACGACGGGGGCATGATCATGGCCTCGACCTGAGTCGGCCGGCGCTCCACGCCCAGCATGCGCGGCACGCTGAAGCCGTAGATGTCGGCGTCCAGCACGCCCACCGCGAGGCCCTTGGCCGCCATGGCCGCTGCGAGGTTGACGGTGACGCTGGACTTGCCGACGCCGCCCTTGCCGGAGGCGACCGCGAAGACCTTGGTCAGCGAGCCGGGCTGGGCGAACGGGATCTCACGCACCGGGTCGTCGCCGCGCAGCAGCGTCTGCAGCTCCTGGCGCTGCTGGGTGCTCATCACGTCGAGCTCGACCTGCACGCGGGCGACGCCGGGGAGCGCGCCGACGGCGTTGGTGACCCGCTCGGTGATGGTGTCCTTCATGGGGCAGCCGCTGACGGTGAGGTAGACCGCGACGCGCGCCGTCCCGTCGGGCTCCACGACGGCGCTCTTCACCATGCCGAGCTCGGTGATCGGACGCCGGATCTCCGGGTCCTCGACCGTGGACAGGGCAGCGGTGAGCTGCTCGGACGTGGGCGCAGGCGTGGTCATCGAGGTCCTCGTGAAGGGGGGCCGGGCGAGCGCGCACCGGCGTGTCGAGTCTACGGCGGCACCTGGGGGCCCGCCTCGCGGTGCAGGCCGCCGCTGCTGCCCCTGCTGCCCCTGCTGCCCCCTGCTGCCCCCGCTGCCCTCCGCCGATCATGGAGTTGTGGTGTGCCGCCACGCTCAGCAGGCGCGCAGCAACTCCATGATCGCCGTACGGGAGGGGTGGGGCCTGCTGTGCGTCCGCCGATCATGGAGTCGTCGTGCGCCGTCACGCTCAGCGGGCGCGCAGCAACTCCATGATCGGCGCGCGGGAGGGGTGGGGCGGGCGCACGGGAGGGG
>Ga0210040_10010581_pt1 | contig 10551 bp, 10 predicted proteins | sample CryGeyCG12114_NA_FD_185462 | JGI IMG/M metagenome (GOLD analysis project Ga0210040, IMG submission 185462) | Groundwater microbial communities from aquifer - Crystal Geyser CG19_WC_8/21/14_NA (SPAdes) (version 2) | ecosystem: Environmental > Aquatic > Deep subsurface > Groundwater | place: USA...
AAAAAATTTTGGACCGCCGATATCCATGTCAAACTCTTTTTGACAAGCGTCACGGTTAGATTTTGCGCGAGTAAGAATTTTGAATTAAAATGCAAAAAACTATCTAGCAAATTCAGTAGGTTATTGGAATCGTAAAATTAAAAGATAGACTTCACAATGGATCCTGCAAAAATTAATATTTTGAGAATGAAGTGGATCAAAATATTTGAAGAAGTATTCGAATACGCCCGTGTTAATCAAGGAGTTCATCCAAATGAGTCCAATGATGTATGTCTTGACACGTTCGTGCATATTGCGGCATATCAAAGAACAAGAAAATTGCGAAAATTAATGTAAGTGAATAGTCCCAGTTCTAGGCGTAACTAGCTCAAATACAATTGAAAATAATAATAAGTTAACTGTTCAGAACTGGCACATCGAAAGATAGTCAGCAAAGACAAACAGAAACTTCAAGTGAAGAGGAGGAAACCTCAAAAATGCCGAAAGCGGCAAAAAAACCGAAAATAGTTCCTACTCAAAGATGGATGGGTGTTGCCTAATACTTGACCAGGTACCTGGTAATTGTAGGTGAATTTTATATTAAATTAAAATGAAGCAATCCAATTAACTATCATAACCGCGTGGTGGTCTATGCACTATTCGACTCAGAATAAATGATTTACTATACATGTTTACAGATTGACCTGGAATACCTATATAGGAGACTTGAAAGGCTTTTTCCCCGCTTCGCACTTGTTCCAATCAAAATCAGAAATAAAATGATATCATACCTCATGCTTATCGTAAAAAATGCTCCTTGTTCCATATTACTTGGCTATGATTTTATAGAACATTTTCAGTTCATAATTAACATCAAACACAACTTCATTTTCAGCCAAACATTCGGAAAATTGGAACTTCAGAATCCAAAACTAAATTTTGTGAACAAACTACCATTCACAGAAAATGAAGAAAATTTAGATAGCAAAGACAAAAATTCACCAGACCAAACAGAGAATTTTAAATACGTTAGATTGCTAAAAACAACCAAACTTCCACCCAGGAGTGAAACAAAAGTACTCATACAACCAATTAACAGCGAATCCGAAAAACTCGCTCTAAGACGAACAGAAATCTACAACAAAAATCGAATTCTCGTACCTAATATGGTGATAAATAACCAAACTAAGTGCATCATTTTGATTAATCCCACGAATGAGAAAAAAAGTTTATGTCGTAATACACGTATAGCCAAACTTGAAACATACGATGGGTCTCTATTCACACCGGAATTAGACGATGAAGTATTTGAGAAAGTAATAAGTAAACCATTCAATATCAATCCTAAAATTTCAAAGGAAGACCAGGCTCAATTAACCACAATACTAGAAGAATATGAAGACATTTTTCAGCTTGACGGAAGAAAATTAGGCCGAACAAAACGTTTCAAATTCAACGTAGACACAAGTACTTCACGACCATTACGACGCAGACAGTACCCACATCCAGAAAAAGTACATGACGAAATAAAAGATCATATCGACGACCTATTAAACAGGGGAATTATTGAACCAAGCCAAAGCCCTTGGGCAAGTCCGTGCTTTTTGGTTCCTAAAAAAGGCGGAAACGGAAAATTAGCCGCAAAACGCCTTGTGATTGACTACAGAGGTCTTCATCTAATAACTAAGAAAAATAGTTACCCACTTCCTAGAATTGATGACATCATCAACCGACTCCGCAGCTCAAAATACTTCACCACCCTCGACTTAGCATCTGGATTTTATCAGATCGAGATGGAGGAGGAATCAATCAAGAAAACTGCGTTTATAAGCAGAGAAGGCTTATATAAATTTAACGTCCTACCTTTTGGACTCTGCAATGCACCACCGGCATTTTGTCGACTAATCGACATGGTACTAACTGGGCTAAAGTATGACACCTGTATGGCATACGTAGACGACATTGTAGTCTTCTCAGAAACCATAGACGACCATATACAGAAACTCAAAGCAGTATTCCAGCAACTATGAGAAGAGAATCTTGTGCTAAAACCATCTAAATGTAATTTTCTCTATGAAGAAATTAAAATCTTAGGATTTATCGTTAACGCAAGTGGAATTTCAACAGATCCAAAACAAATCGAAGGTGTAAAAAATCTACCTAAGCCAAAAACCACAAAGGAGTTACAACAACAATTAGGCTTATTTTCCTATTTTAGAAAATTAATAAACAATTTTGCCCAAATAGCCAGCCCATTACAGTCAGTTATAGGCAAAGACAAAAAATTCGAATGGACAGATAAACAAGAATCCGCATTTAACACCCTCAAAAACGAGTTAATTAAATCACCAGTACTTGCATTATTCCACCCTGACCGAGAGACAATCCTCAAAACTGACGCATCTACATGTGGATTAGGCGCAGCTCTATTTCAAATTGTAAACGGCATTGAAAAACCAGTAGCTTATATCTCTAGATCTTTAAATTTGGCAGAGAAAAATTACACAACAACGCAACTTGAATTATTGGCCATTAGCTGGTCCCTCACACGGTTGAGAAATTTAATCTACGGTATTCCAATAAAAATATACACGGATCACCATGCCTTGTGTTGGCTGCTACGGTCCACAAAAAATGAACTAAGCCCAAAGTTATGCCGCATGGCACTAACATTAGCTGAGTATAACATCATAGGCATTTTTCACATTTCTGGAATCAAACATCGAGTACCTGATTGCCTATCCAGATACCCAACTACAGAATTCAGCGAAAAAGAAACATTAAGAGAACTACCAATTTTGTCTATCCAAACAACTAACGTCGTAACTATGCAGGAAAATGACCCAGAAATAGAAGTAATTAAGAACAAACTTTTAAACAACGAGCCAAGGTCCACAAAGAAATATTCACTTATTCACGGTATACTCTACTATCGGAATGTAAAAGCGAACAGAGACACACTTTTTATTCCTCAACATATGCGTACAGTCATTATGACGGAATTTCATGAAGATCCAATCTCTGGAGGACATTTAGGATTCTTTAAAACCTTCCAAAAAATCAAACAACGTTATTGCTGGCCTAAAATGAAACAACAAATCGGCCAACACGTACAAGCATGCCATAATTGTCAAACTCGCATAATACAAAGGCATAAACCATATGGCACAATGCAGTTCTTCGAAATCCCAAAAGAAGCCTTTCATCGCATTCAAATTGATGTAATGGGTCCATTCACGAACAGTACCAAAGGAAATAAATATGTAGTCACAGCTATCGACTATCTCACTAAGTGGATCGAGGCTAAAGCCATTAAAGAAGCTACAACGGAAAACATCGCAAAATTCACAGTAGAGCAGATCATATGCAGACATGGATGCCCAAAGGTCATAAACACAGACAGAGGCACAACCTTCACTAGTGAGCTATTCCAAGAACTGAATAAATTCATGGGGATTACTCATAAAGTAAGTACAGCCTACCATCCTCAAACACAGGGGCTTGTAGAAAAAAGTCATAACACACTAACTGACTGTCTATCAATGTATACATCAGCTACACTCAAGAATTGGGACAGTTTACTACCACATATCGTTTTCGCTATCAATTGTAGCATACATGAAACCACAAGATATAGTCCATTCTATCTACTATATGACAGAGAAGCTGTAGTCCCACTAGAATCCAATATTCTCCTGAGTAAGCACGCCACGTTAGAAGAAATAATAGCTAACATGAAAGATGCTAGAATTATCGCAGGTAATCGCATACATAGCAAGCAACATCAATATAGACAATTAGTTAACAGCAAAAGATTACAAAAAGAATTTTCTATTGGAGATCTAGTACTAGTTCGAAAATTTATCAAAAAGAAACGCCTATCTACCAAACTAATGCACTACTTCTACTGCCCATATACGATAAAAGAGAAAATAAATGATGTAAACTATCTAATCGAGTATACCAACAAAAAACGTGTGTTCAGAGAAACCGTACATGTAGAAAAGATCAAGCACTACTACGAAAGGAATGAGAACGGAATTTCCGGTGACATAATCACCAATAAAGCCAATGAAGAAGACCAGTATGCACATAAAAAAGATGATAGCATACCTACTACATCTGATTTAATAGAAGAACTAGAATGCACAGGACTATATATAGGGGAAGACGAAAATGAAAATGTGGCTCACTACAATCTTAGAAAGCGAAAACCAATCAACTTCAAAAACTAAATGCCAAAAGCATCATTCCAATATATTCCACTGCAATAATTTAAGTTAATTTGAATTTTTCATTTTGGTTTATTTAAACCGAAATCAACAAAATGCAGAGGAAAATCTATGTATTTCTTTTGCTATGTACTCTTGGTTTTGGCCAAAAACCTTCGATAAAAGCATCCAAGGGATTTCATTTGCAATCACGTACTCCAATTTTTTACGAATCAAGCATTCCGATAACATACACAGTAGAAATTCCGGACAATGACTACAAAGGAAACAAACGACGCATAGATTGTTCACAAGGAAAACACTACTGTAATTTCATGCACGACGTGAACGAACTACAAAATCTAGTCTCCTCAAATTTAGCGAAACTAAATCCTTTTGAAACTAATTCGAAAAGGACAAAACGAGGCCTCGATTTTATAGCATCATTCGAAAATTAGTGTTGTGGGGTAGCAACACAGTAATCTGTTAATGACATTTATACGACTGAAAATAATCTAAACTCCTATCTAAGACAAGTAAAAACTCAAGTAAACACGGAACATGCAGATGCTGTACACAGCATCCAAGCCCTGAACAAGTATTCAGGCGACATGAACAAAATAATCGAGAAAATGAATGCAGATAGAACCAAGGAAATCCATCAGCTAGCACTGACTACACGAGATACAGAAGAAAAAATCCTAAATGAACTTAATATACTCCATAATTATGGAATTACACTTCTAAAAATAAGTATATCTACACAGTGGACTAAAATCATGGATGATTGTAGAAATAATCTACTTCCCTATGGCATGATTGATAGTGACACCCTACAAAAAGACATAATGGAATTACGAAGCAATATCTCTATCCACAACCAAGAGCTCAGTATCCCTGTTAATGACCTGCAAACACTTTATCAACTCCCTATAACACATTGCACATTTTCTTTAAAAAACGGCAAGTTTTACAGTTAAAATTCCGATCAAGTCCAAAGACAGTAACCGTGGTAGTGACCGTGGGGAAAGACACCGCCTGTTCTGATCAACCAGGTAAACTCTGCCTTACTTCGCGATTTCAGTCAACACTTGACTCCTATTCCCCATGTTTTGAGTGTCTAATGAAAAACACTGCTACTGCAGAAGAGATTAAGCAATTTTGCCCACTACAATGTAATAAGCATCACCCTAACTCAACGCATATATTTGAATTAGATAATCATAAATACGGAATCATCACAAACCAGGAAATCTCTACACAATGTAAGGGAAAAACAAACAAAATCAACAACCCAACAATAGGAATTCTTCAAGTCGAGATACCATGCGGCTGTAAACTAATCGACGGAAATCAGTTCATTGAACCAAAATTCCCTTGCTCAGCCATGACAAATGAAATTCCGCAAATCCATCATTTAATTCATGCAGCATTCCTGAAAACAAACTCTACTATAATCGCTGATGATACTATGTACAATGACTTAGACGAAATTATAAATCATAAATGGAGTGAAACTATTCCTCACCACACCCTGACTACCACACCAATAGCAACAGAATATGAGTTGTATGAGCAACAAAATATGAATATGACCCGCAATTGTTAAATATAGTACACACGCTTCTTTTTTGTCATCTATCTGGATGATAGTGATAACTGCTATTACTATCTGGCTGTCATATAAAGTACTCAAAACTAGCGTACCATTGGCCATAATTCCGATTGCCAGAGCATCAACAAATCACTATGAGCCAATTGTGCTGACTCTGCAAGTATTTCAGTTAATTATGATGCTGACAAGCATAGCTATACTCGTCATCATCTATTATGTGTTACAAACCTCTGCTATTCTCGGGCTTAAGAAAAAGGAAATAAAAGGCATAAACCTAAGTAGACAACGTGGACCAAGACAACAGCAACAACAGTCGATCCCAAATCGACCTATATTCCGCCCGCAACCATTCATAAGACGACAAAGCCTACCTACCCACTGGAGAAGACACTAAAGAACACTTTAGACCAAATCACGTGAGGATAAATCCGTTTAACGAAATGGATACCCAATGTTAATATAAAAGACACGATCAGTTATAAATTTTCCTTTCATCTTTCATTCAGCTACAATGGCTAACTATTCTCTCGAATCACTGTCAAAATTGCCTATTAATCCATTAAATCCACCAAAAGAAGTTACTTTCAAACGTAATAATCCTCCAGTAAATAAGGGTGAAGCCGATTTATGGGTTACATTTTCTAATACTCTACAAGAAAATTACGAATTTGTGGCTGAAATTAATCGAAGATTACGAGATCTAGAACTAAAAATCACTAAAATGTCTGCAGCTGAAGCTAAAATTGTTAATCTCACCAAAAAACTCTAAGAAATCCAAGAAGCCAACCTCGTAGAAAAGAAAGTTTTTGAGACTAGAATTACTAAATTAAGTACAGAAGTGGATCTACTACTTATCCAGTTGAAAACCAGAAAGTGACAGTAGAAATTACTAATACGCAGAAAAACTCAAATTAACGACTATTCGACGACGCCACTAAAATTGATGAGTCCAAATTCGAAGGCACATTTAACTCTGCCAGTGACGATGAATAACGCACCTCAACAACCTGTAAATGTAAGAAAAAATTTTGAGAAATTTAAAATCACTGTAAAATATGTTTGGACTTTTGTTTACCTTTAATACGGTCCCCAGACAATTGAAATCCGTCTCTCATGAAAATATATAGGAATCAGTCATTTTCAAAAAGTCGTCAATTTTATTTCAACCAATCGGCTGTTTTTCAAAAGCTAGAACCAGCAAAATAACAGAACCAATTCATGAGCAAATGCAAATTATGTGAAGAAAAAATTATTATGAATCAAAAAGATAAAAAAAACACGATAGAACTTCCCCGTAATAATATGCAATCCAATCAATAGTCTCCTTCCAATTTGTCCAACACCAGTTCCTTTTTTTCCAGAAATGACGCCCCTGCACATATATTTGTTTTTCCCTCCCTATAATATTCTACTACTACTCTACTACTACAGTAAACTTCACATGTCGTCTTCATCTCGTTGTCTCAACATTGTACTTTGTCAACTCTGCGTTTTTCCAGTACCCAGTCCGGCTCCATCTTCTCGGTTTTCGGCCTTCATGGACACTATGTTCATGGAGTTTGACGATCCCCACCTCACTCACGGATCGGAATGGCAATAATATTTTCTTTTTTTTTGTTTCTATAGTACAATTATAATTCTCATATATTTATGCTTTAATTGTCTAGATTAGTTCTGTGGTATGCCAGGGGGCATTCCTCTTCTAACAGGGAGGAGTGTCACGATAAATAGTAATATAAATTCTTTTATTATCACTATGACGTGAGTCCTTTCATCTTGTCCTAAATACATGATTAAGTACTAATAAGTATTCATTCTTTTATTACTATTGGTTTATGTACATTATGACATATGAGTTCATTCATTTTTATATTGGTATAAATAGTGATTTATTTTGAATAAATGGGGCAGTCGTCCCATGTGTGACTATCTTGATCTATCTTCGATCGTTCCTTCGTTCATCTTATTTAACACTCACAAAAAGAGATGTAACATTAGACTGCACAATTATTCAATTCATAATAATAAATGATTGACCCCACTCATGATCACATATTAAGTTGGAATGCAGATAAAGAATACTTGAAAGGTTTTTTCCAGATCTTTGTACTTGAGAGTCCCATTTTTTGTGCATATAATAGCAAATTGTAACCCTCAATTATAGAAGACTTCAAACAAACGATAACTAAGCAATCCCGAATCCGAATCAGCTACATTTATTTTGCCAACAAATCATACATTCTATAACACTATTGTTGTGAACACAACAATCTATATCAGAATAAGTAAAAAACTAACTCTACTTGAAACATTGAAATCGATTGCTAATAAAAAGCTTTGATTGCTAAATTTTGAATTCATTGCTAATTCCTTCATTCTTGTACGCTTAAACATCACAATCAGCTACAAAACAGTCTCTTGTAAGTTTTGACACCTTGACGAATATAAACTTAAATACAGAAACCTTAAAATAAAAACCAAAAAATTTTAACTCCAGGAAATGCTGGAGTCAATCCAAATTATAAGCAACACTATCCGCATCTTTCTAAGTCTCACACATAAGAGCATTATTAGTACAAAACAATACAGGTTTCTGAATTTCCTTCGGGTTTAAAGTCGAAAATAAGAAAAAAATTAAGAAAAATGAATGTTGGACACGACAGAAATAAAATCTGTAAAAAAAATAGACGAGGTTAGTTATTGTAAAAGAAATACTAAATTTTGGAGCTAAAAACTTTCACTTACCAATTCCTATATCTATTAGAATTGTAGAAAATTTTCCCATGTTTAATGTTTTTCCGCGTGTTCTCTTTCAACAACAAATCCGGATTGCAGATGTAGTGCAACTGTTTTGTCTGCTTTTTCAGTTCTTTTTTATTCGGGCGCACACATTCTGTATTAATATGCTCGTTTTCTCCACAAATGAAGCAAAATTTTCGGGCATTTTCTTATGTATTTTTACCAAGTACTTAGTTTTCTTCTTCATTCAAGTTCACCAACTATAAATAAAAAACATCAGTTCCGAGTGAGTAACGCCTATGATTGTAATTACTGTTGCATGGATTTGTTTACATGCTATGGTGGCAAATGAAATTGGGCTTAGGTTTACATTTTCACAGAATAGTTTAGTTAGTCCGTTAGTTATTTGGTTCGTGTATGATTTGTAGCGTAGCGAGTTCATTAAATAATTATTGTGTCACAACTTCGGATTTCACAATTCGGTCGAGCTTTTCTTCTAAATGTGTATACTGTTAGTGGATAAATGATTAAAAAATAAATCATATGGATCATGTAGTAAAATGCCGCTTTAGTAACTCATTTGACTTTAGTTGCAGTTTAAAATGTTGATTAAAGGTTCTACGTTACGGAAACAGAAAAGCGAGTGTAATTTTGGATGATTGAGCGGTTTTTAGGACAATGCTCATATTTTTTCACCGCCTTAAGCTTAATTAAATTGCAACTTACAATACCCATTGTCGGTCTCCAAATTCTCCCATCTTCTCTGATCTCCGTCTCCGTTTTTTTTTGTTTGATTTCCTTTCTGAAGTAATAAAATTAAATCAGTTTCAGCACAGAGCATTAAGGTTTCAGTTTAATGTTAAAAACATAGAATTTTACCAGTATCATTTGGAGCGTCAGTTTCTTTGGTTTCACGTCCATGACCATGTTGACTATGAAAGGAAGGAAAGACACAGGGTTCAAACAATGATTTAAATTCCTAATTTGATGAGAATTTATGTTCTTCGGATGTAAGATGTGAGAATACTGTAAGGCTATCGTATTTGTAATGCTTCAACATGGTTTTGCCGCGCTTTTTTTGGCACAATGTAACATGATAGCACTATGCGGTGCGTGTAGGAATCTCAGAGATGGATCAGGTCTTTCACATGAAGAAGGTGAAATAATTACAGTAATAATGGCCACTGTGTTTTTTATGATGACTATGTGTGTTTAAGCCTTTCTTAATAACTTAACTGCAAGCGAAAAGACTGTTTGAAACCTCAACATTTTCGATCTTTTCTTACTCACTTCAAGTAAGTAAAAATACTATACAACACAAAGGAGGAAAGACCAGTTACTTACAGTATGTGTTTCAAAGCTTGTATACAGTGAGAATCATTAAAATCATAAGTAAGGGTGGCAACGGATCGGATCGGATCGGATCAGCTCAAATCCGATCCGATCCGATAGGAATTATCGGATTTCGGATCGGATCACCTCAAATCCGATCCGATCCGATAACAATCCGATAGGCAAACAATATTTGAGAATGAACGAAAAAATGCGTGTGCATTCTAGGTTTGTCCGCTAAAACTTCGTAAGTCTTGATTTTCACTTTGACTACTATTTTCAATTTCACTTAAACTTGCCATTTTATAAATACAACAATGGCACCACAGTTCTGTTTCATAATATTATATTTTAATTAGGCAAATTTTTGAAATCTCTAATATTAAATGGATAAGCAGCATACTCACTCTGAAGGTCCCACTTTTGATTCAAAATGGTGCAATGTCAATGCTCAATTAATAGTGCAACATACTTTAATACGCATATTGCCGTGTTTAAGTTTTATTTACTTCATGAATTCATGCATGTGTCGCTTAAGCTGTGCAATGAAATATAGAAGAAAGCTCTACACAAAGTATCGCATGGTTACTCGTTTCAACATTGTTCTATCTATCGGATTCTATCGGATCATCGGATCGGATCACCCCAAATCCGATCCGATCCGATAGAAATTAT
>Ga0210040_10010583_pt1 | contig 10550 bp, 5 predicted proteins | sample CryGeyCG12114_NA_FD_185462 | JGI IMG/M metagenome (GOLD analysis project Ga0210040, IMG submission 185462) | Groundwater microbial communities from aquifer - Crystal Geyser CG19_WC_8/21/14_NA (SPAdes) (version 2) | ecosystem: Environmental > Aquatic > Deep subsurface > Groundwater | place: USA...
GCGCAAAGTTCTTATTTGTTGAAAGTTATCTATACAAATCGCATTATATTATATAAATTAATGTTGACTTTACCTACCGGCCGACTTCATGTGTTAAAATAGATTCACAAACGACAGCTAGAGAAATAAACGTTGATGAAATCAAATGATAATTTTTTTCTTTCGCCTGTTGCGTTCTCCTGTGAAGCAAACTAACGGGAAACTAACTAGCATGTCTCAATCACAGGACGGGAGATTTTGAAATCACGCTAATACAATTTTTGAAGTCTACTGTGAAATTGATGGAACACAATCTTAATGCCCATGCAGCCGTAAGTATTTCATTCTTAGCCGTGAGGCTCTACGTGTGTTATTGCTTATTTATTTGAAATTAGACAAATGAAAAACTGGCAAGCTTAAATGCTTATTTTCCATGTGACTGAAAACTCGTAAATGGACAATTTGAGTAACTTTAATCGACAATTCATTGTATTGCATCTCTCAGTCTACTGAACTCTGTACAAACTCAATCACATTCAGTTCGTAGTAGAATGCTGGGATATTTTTTTGGGTTTTCATTCTATATGGTCCAGCAATTCGCTCATACTTGCTAGAAAATAATGTCCCTCTAGGCTAACCAACCAAACTTAGCTAGGTCAATTTACAAGTAGCCTGGAAACTTTATATCTTCCCTCAAGTTCACTGAAGCGCGATAGTTTCAAGATTTGTCTTTGTCTGCTTATGTCGCTGCAAATCGAAAGTTCGTTCTGAATCATCGATTTTGTTTTTTATCCTTCAGCCTATCGCAATGAGAAAAGCAGGGAATGTTCCCCATATTTTCCTTAGTTCCAGATTCAGGAAAAATATTTATACCAGCCAATCAGCTAAAAGAGAAAGTTTTAGTCGAAATGAAACAAATGACCGAAATTCAATCATTTGTACGTTTCCACTGTTTAAGTTCTTTTAGGTACGATTTCGATTAATGTTTCTTTGTAATTAATTTGTTGTGCAAGCTTATCAATCTATTTGGTATTCTACATCACGTGAGTAAAATTAGTAGACCCTTTATTGGCCATTTTAAAGTTCCCCTGTGTAACTATTTAGCACACTCACACAAAACTTGGATAGCAGTTCTAACTCACCACAAGTTTCAGTTGTGCCCAACATCAGTCAGGTTTTCTTGTCATGGATAAAAACTTTTATAGAGCTGTTAGGCATTTTTTTTTACTTTCTCGCCTTTTCTTTCACTCTAGAAAGTTCAAGACCCAGCCTTAACGATATGGTATGGCTCTTTGGTCATCTAATTACATCTATCTGTGCTCTGAGACCGAAATGATTGTGAAAGCTCACTCCCTACATAATGGACTTTCACTTAACTCCATTTGTGTTAGTATGTGAGAAATAGGGTGCTCACATGCTAAAACTAACTTGTTTTTCTCGTCTCCAAACCTAAATGTTATTTAAAGCTATAGCTTACATCATGGGGTTTTTATTCAGTCTTTACTCCTCATTCAATATTTCGCTCTGCAACTCCATTTTAACACCTGACTAATTCACATGATTAAGTAACTCAATCTGTGTAAATATTATTATGCTAATTAATTGCCTCATGCATTTTCCCTGCAACTGCAAAATCATTTCAGAGCTGCCACCTTATCAGAATTTATTCCCCATCTTTACGGTTAATGAAAAAACCGGGGATTTTCCCCCAACCGCTGCTGATAACAGCAACAGCCGTTTCGTTCCCTCTCCACTTTCATTCATCAATCAAACCCTTAACTCAAACCCTTAACATTTACTACAACGGACTTGGCTCACATGGATGCATTTATTTCCACGCATTCACTTAGGGAGAAATAACAACTGTCCAGTCCCCTTTCTTTTATGGTCTAAACCAAGTATTTCATTCGATGAACTCACTGACTGACTGACTGACTCAGATTGACGGCCCCAATAAAACTCAACTGATATGGGGGACTGTACTCACTGAAAGAATGGACCTTGTATGCATGAGATTCATTCAGACACGTTAGTTAATGCCGCCAATCTCTACAAAACATTCTTTAGGGACACAAAAAAAACTAAGTTTTTCACAACTTTCTCTTTCTGTGTTTGTTTCCAAACTGTGAAACTGAAATATTGGGTACAAAACACAAAGAAGGCTCATTTGCATCCATTTTCAAGCATCTTAACTATATACAGTGAACAGACATGATGGATGGAAGAATGACAGCCAATAATGCGGCCACCAAAATATCCGTTCACTACGACATTCTGTACAATTCCATATTATTACTTAGTGACTGACTGACTATGCAAAAGGGGAGAAGAGTACAAGCATCCTTTTCAGGGGAAAATGATTCTCCTTTCCTCAAATTATGTATAGAGTTTTGAAGTTGCCTTTCCTGTGCTGATGGAAAAACAAAAGCCAAGTGTTATGACTTGTAGTCAGTACTGCCGGGTAGACTAAACATGGTACACAAGTTGGGCCCAGGCAAAAGTTCTTGTCGCCCAAACTATGGGGAAAGACGCACATCTTAAATCGTGTCTTGCTCCATTGAACCGTGGTGAAATAAATTTACATTAATATCTGTCAGAAATTTCCAAGCGAGAATTTTGTCACTTATTAGTTTTTCTGGTGAAAAGGCTTCACGAGCTAGGAGGTCATTCAAACTTTATGAAGTATGAAACGTTTCTCTATTGTTATTTCCTTCCCTTCTGGTTGTACGAGGAACAGGGAAATTTCTTTTTCCTGCTGTCCTCAACTTTTTCTCTCTTTTAAAGTGGTCCACTTTTTCAAGTATTTCTTCCTAGCGACCTTAGAGCAGACATTTCTTTGCATTCAAAGCTATACCAAGAATCTCAACTATGAAATAAAATTTTCTTTTTCTTATATAGAATGCTCATGCTTGCCAGCTCACTTACTTATTTACCAAGTTTTGTATTCCACTATGCTCGCAGCTCGCTCCCTTTGTCTCTCTATGAAAGCGTAAAAAGAAGAAACAGTTCACTCTGTTGTCAACATCAGTGTACAACCAACACGTCTACATTGACGCGTCCAACAGAATCTTCTGGTTTCATTTCCTGGACTTCCTGTGAACTTTTCTTCCTAATTTTCTCTAGACATGTTCTTTTTCTCTTGGCATTCAACTGGCATTTCGGCAAGCTTTTCACTAACTAACTAACTAAGTAAGGCTTTTGTTCTTTGGTAGGAACAAAGCAATGACTCTATGTTGGCTTCAACTTTTTCCATTTCAACTAACTCTCCCTGAATTTTAAAGATAAGGAAATTAAATCCTCTCCCCTACTTTTGGGCAATTAGGTATATGGGAATCCGATAAAGAGCAGCTCAGGTAGAAAATCTCATTTCTACATCTCTATAGTCAGTCAGACCACTTGATTATACTTTCTAGCTAGAGAAAATTACGGAGGCTTTTTTTGGATCTACAAGATTATTATTATCATTTACTCACTGGAGCCAAGATTTTGTAGTCATGCTTTCGCTATTACTGTGAATCACTATTTTCATAGCCACTACTATGATTATTAAGAGCAGACAAGTATTTTTTCCCAGCAACTTATTTTCCGTGTCCAACTTTTTATTTTTATACACATTATAGTATGTCTCGTGGATTTGTGAAGCCCATGGGGTCATTATATTCATTATCTTTTAGTCCTTCAAGTTGCTTCCTGTTCTTTTTTCTTGTTTCTGATTTAGATAGAGTCCTTGACTCCTTTCCGGTGAGTGAAAGTCAACTCATTTCCTGTGTGTCCGCATTTAGATTGAAATGAGTGAAAAAATCGAAACACAAGACGAAGAGAGTCGACAGCTTACACCTACTTTTTCCAAGTAAAATGTCATGGGCAAACTTATTTTTGTATTAACTAAATTACTAACTAACCAACCATATATAGTTTTCTATACATACTATAAGGGTAACAGTGATAATGAAATGATCACCATTCTGCATTTGTTGTATTCTTATATTTTGCTATAGCCGCTAGTATGATCCATTTCTAAATCCTTCCTTGCATATTCTGACGCCTTATATTTCCCGCATATAATAAACCTCAGCAAGAGGGTATTACGACGAAACCGGGTGATAAGGAATTATTTATATTAATATTACAAAAAACCAGTAATAATAATTAGGGGTTTTTATCGTTTTTCGGTAGTCTCATCAGCTAGTCTTTCTCTGTTCACCAACTGGCAATCGCAAATTACTACAAGTTATTCCAGTAAACTGATCAGATGACCAAAAAATTACCCTAACATTTCAAATTGAAACATTTAACTACAAAATTAAACCATTTTGGTCACGGTTGGGGTTATTCTAAAACCTGTCCGAAAACTGCGCACACAACTTTTACCCCGTTCCAAACAGAGTGTGTTAACAGAAATTCCAACTTGCATTTTCAGGTGATTTTCCATTTAACATGTGGAGCATAGGGCGCTCCCGTTTCTGGTAATTCTATTACTCCGCCTTCGGCTTCGTAATAAATACACAAGATGATTCAGGGACGGTGAAATATAATCGTCCTTAGGGTCTCTTCCCATTACTATCTAGGGATGCACAAACGATGGGCAGCCAAGTTGTTCTGTTTCCAACGATAATACTGAGAGCGCACTTACTTGCACATACATATTTGACATCGGTAGGCACTAGGTATTCATCTCAAGCTCTAACGGTAATGACAATGGCAATAATAATAACAATAATAATAATGGCAATATCTTGCAAGTTAAGTGGCTTTCTGGGTTCTTGAAAAAACAAGGAGTTTCCTGTGTACAGTCGTTATAGGTCTGAAGAGCAGGTTCGCCTTTTACTACGCTTAACGTAGTAATATCTACTTCTATGATATGTACAGACTAACTCTATCATCTGTGAGTAAGTATAGGAAATTTCACTAGAATTCAGAATCTATACACGAAACTTCAATAGCAGGATCGGAAATGGGGAATATACAAGCCATGGAAATTTTTGCCAAGTGGAATTTCTGATATTTTCAACATTTTTCATTGTTTAAATAAGTTATCAAGTGAGTTGAGTAATGCATTACAGACTGGATGAATATTTTGTTGTGAAACTCACTTAAGTGAAGAAAATAAAATGGTAAATCTCATTAAGTTTGTTAGATTGATGATGCAATTAGTTAGGCTAAAAAAAACATTTTCGCTCTCTCAAGTGTTACTTTTGTAGCGATACTTGATGATTATTATTTAGTTAGTTAGTTAATGCTAGCTGTAAATAATTAATGGATTATGAAACTTGACGGAGATGAATGAGTTTTGATAAAATGTTGGATTGTTTGATTAAGGGAAATATTCATCTTTTTTGGTGATTATAAGCAGTTTTAATTTAGCATGACGAGTTAATTATATTTTTATGGAAAGTAATCTCCAGAGATGGCTTTCTATTCTCATTATGCACATTATTTTGTAGCTCATTTTTTGATACTCTTGATTCTGCTACTCTATAAGTTACGAGAGTAGATGCTTACTTAATGTATAGTATGTACTTGCTCGTCTTTTCCTTTTTTGAGTATGCATAAAGTCCTTTTGAAGATTAATTTCTCACAACGAACTAAAAGATTTTTCTTCAACTTTGTAGACTGAGTTAAGTAGTAGTAATATTAAGTTGCTGTACATTGTCGAAATGGCGTTCTTGTACGCCCGCATACTTTTGTATGCACAAACCTACAAGTTTTAATAATACTGATATTGATGGGAACAAAGTTGACTCAAGGGTTTCATTAAATTACGCTTAAGGGGATTCAATGATGACATTTTTATCGTTACTTTAGAGGTTTAAAAGAGAAATATCTTTCGTTTATTCGCACTTACAAAAAGATTTTTGTAGGGCGTGATATAATAATTTTTAACTTTTTTGACCCATGAACAAACTTATGAATCATATGACTAGACACTTGAACGAGTCTCATCATTCTTTAGGGAGACTGAAAACTTTCATAACATCAAAGCTTAAAAACTTTGTTGCATTAGAGCATCACATATTTTACATTTTATTGGTTTTTCCCCATAATCATATTCATAATAGATACCCTGGAAAAACTAATAGTCACATAACTCCCTACTCTGGTGATAGCCATAATGTAAAAAGTTTCCCAAACTTAACAAGTTCCAATCTTTCAAATCTGGGTAAATAACAATGCGTCAAACTTTCCAATATCCATTCCTTATCCCATTTCCATAAGAAAATGAATGCTCACAAAATGCATGCCGTCCCTCCCAGATTCGTAAATATTTACAACGCTTCAAATTCATTTTTTCTCCTTGGAACCCATCTCTCATAGTAAACTTGCAAACGAATTCCTAAACTACTTTTGACATGGCATAGACAGCAAAGTAAATAAAATGCAAACTTTTACTCTCGCTCACATGCCAGAGTGAAAATCCACTTTACTTTCCTTCCGTACACATACGAGCTACAATAATATAACTATCAACATTAAGTGGTACAGACATAAACACACTAGTGCTCGTAGTTTATTTTTTATTGGCCCACTCTGCACCAAATTTCCGACCAGCCATTTCCATGTGGACCAAAAATCCTGTACTATTATTCGCTATAGCCCTACCTAAGACGTTTGTTCCAAAATGAGGTGATGTTTTTGTCATACCCTCTTATGTTGGTAAATCCTCTTAGGCCGGCAAAAAACATCAGGCTACAATGCGACTTTTGGACTTGAGCCCTAGTTTTGCTCATCTGGTCACCAAACTATAATAATTTAGGAGACATCCCTTTTCCTCACGTAATGGATTCTGAATGTTTCGTCGTTATATCTGCTACAGCAGAATAAAGCCTTTCCGGAGGTGGAATGCCAAGCTCATAATAAGTACTCAAGCTCAGTCCGGAACGTTTTAATAATTTCCACAGTTAATACATTTCCACTCTAACCATTAAAATAAAATCATGAGCCTTGTCTATGGCTTCCTATATGTGATTCCATTGCTGTGGAATGTAAAGTATCTATTCGAATTGTATTTATGTGTGTTACTAAAACTACGCAAGTGAGTGAGTGATTTTTTGCAAGCTATTCATTAAAAACTATGCTTTATAGTTTGTTTTGTAAATACTACCATCCTTACCCGCTTTTTTCTGCAAAACGTATGTTTAAAAACATAACCCTCAAGCTTTTTCTACAAAAAATAGAGTTTAAAGCCCTTGATTCATATTATATTCATTTTCATAATATAGTATGTAATGATATTTTTGTTATTCTCAAAATTTGATCTGTTCCGTGAATAGGAATAAGTAATCACTAGCCGAGCCCACTGGCCTATGGCCAGACTCACTCTTACGAGCACTAATTCTAACTTACGAAATTTTGAATGATCCAAAAAATTTATGACGAACGGCAAGTTTCTAAAGTATTACTAAAGTATAATCGTATATTTGGTAATGATGATTGGCATTGTAATAATTTAGCTCCGATCTACAATAAGCAAAGAAATCAAAGATATGAAACATTCTGTTGCAATTCAACAGAAGAAATATTCAAACTTTAAGCACACTCTATTATCACTTTTTAGTTTGCTCAAATTGCTACTACGACTTCTCAAAGAATTTCTTGGCTTTAGGGGGAGGCTAACTATTTATTAGTCACTCTACACTCACTTTCATTCATCAATGGTAGCCCAACTAACTGGACTCATTGCAACGACTTGCCTGTACTGCCTGGACCTATATAAGTATTTCGAAGTTGAACATGAATTTAAGACATTGTTTAAGTTCTGAGCGACGCTAATATCCAACATAAGTCATTATCATGCAATATAAAACCCACGCTATTGCTTCCCGCGCATGTTCGTTTTAAAACAAACAAGTTGAATGACTTTCCACGCATGAGCATATTAGATGCTAGTGAATTAAGTGAATGTTTTCAATTTTTGTATTAAATGGTATTAAGCTTTCTAAAAAACAAGAAAATCCTACTATTTCCATTTTTGCTCTACTTTTGTTTTCCAACTGCCATGCCATGAGTTTATAATAATTTTCAGTTTGTTGCAGTTTGCTGTTAGTTTTGCAGCGCATAACACGATCTTGCGCTTAGCAAAGAGCGCGCTAATAAACGACTTCTTAGCTTGGACTGTACTAACTGAAGTCCGAGTAATTAACCACTTGATACAATTAAAAACATTGTCTCTCTCTAATATCTAGAGTATTTTTCTCTAAAAACTTTACAATTTAATGGTTTTTTAGACGGTTCAATTTAAGTTATCTTTGGAGCCCAACTGGATCGGCTGTGTATAGTAAGCTATTAATAATAAAGTTAAACTAGAAAAGTTTTCATTTTTGCGTTTCACACTTTTAAAACTGTCCCATTTGTGTCTGGCGTACATGCTTTTCCTTTCAATTCTTTTTTTCTGCTTCTTTTGTGGACAACAAAATTGTTGTGTAGCATTCGTTCAGTCTCTCAAAAGACGTAGTTAGTTTCTATAGAAAGATTGCCAAACTGCAGCACAGTCTTGCACTTGAGTGAGTGAAAGCAGTCCAAGGATTATATATTCTTCACCCGTATTCTCACTCGTTTCTCTTCTGTCTGTATATTTCCGAATCGAATTACATCTTCCTATTGTGTGATGTTTTATTTGGATTTCGATGGTAATTTGATTCCCAAGGCACACAAAAGAGGTTTATACCCATAGTGGTCCCGATGCAAACTACTACGCACAAGGATAACGGCATGATGTCTACAATAAGACAGGTTATAGGAGTATGTACTCTTCTAAATATTATATTACGCAATGGCGTTCCCCATTGTGCACTAGAGTACATATGGAGAGCATATGTTTTCCTTTTCTATTTGTTTATTTGTCTTGTGTTATTTAAAATACGCACTTTTCCCTATGTCGTATAGCAGTATGCAAAGTGGTACAGATTCAAGATCAGTACGATTCCCAGTCTGAATAGGGATGACAGGATAGTATTTTGTGCAGTTGTATTTTTTTAGCGAATCAACTCTCAGCCCATGTTGTTTCCTTGTGTTTACTTGGGATAGGGAAAATTTTGTGAGCTTACGTGAGGTATTCAACACACAAAATCGTTCTTTGTACCCAATGATCCGAACAAGATTTTTCTTGTGCCGCCAACCAGTGCGTCAGATTCAGACAGATTCAACCTGTTTTTCCACTGATTCTTATGCATTACGCAAACTGAGTTTGCTATGATATGAACGTAACGCTTTGTGCACATTTCATTTTCCACTCCTGTGTACCTTTGTGAGAGGAGAGATAAGCAGGTGATGGGTTGAATGTAAACACGAGTCTAGACATTGGTTTTTCTTAAATAATCCTTCAACAGAAAAATCTGAAAGTTCCCTGGAGTAACTTTGCGCCAAACAGGGCTGAAAGTCTCTTATAGAACGAAACCCATGGCTTCAGCCGCGCTTTTCCAATATCTTGTTAGCGGGAAATTGGTAAACGCATCTTTCTTATTCGAGTTTGATCCTCTGCGCTGCCCAAGAATCATTAGCATAATGTTTTTGTTTATATGTTTTTAATTATTGGTGTACAAAACCTGGAGTCACAATTCACAAAGTATGGAGGGTAACGCGCCTTATTCTGGACAGTTTCAAAAATGCCATAGAAAACTAGCGCGAAGCGAAATCCCGCCGAAAAAACTGAATGTTAAACTGTGAAAGCCCATAAAATATGAGCAAATTTATGAATTTGATTTTATCCATGATTTTTTGTTATGAAGTATAGAACTCTTTTTTGTTTTGACATTACTTGCGATAGAGATCTAATTAATTAAAAAAATTGTTCATGCGAAAACTAAAAGATATTTTTTTTAGAAATTTTCATTATTTTTTGCCTGAAATTAAAAAAAAGTTATGAGCGTGTGAGTCGACTTTTTAAAATCTACACCTCGGTGCAAAAACCATTTTCGTTGGTTGACTTCTCATAATACGCTATCGCTATGTCAGTCTTTTTAAAACTCCGGTCTTTGTGGACCAAAATTGTTTGTTACGCACCGCACACCACTCGCTTTGTTCGCATCACTCCAAGGAAAAATATGTGCTTCTGTTTACATTTTTCACATGTCATTTTCCTTTGGCAATCATATTAACCTTGTTCGGGATTGGGATTTAGGCACGCAGTTTTATTATATAAAATATTATTACCTCATTTTACTTGTCACATCATGGTGATTGATGCCAAATGAGATTAAAGGAAACAGGTGAATGGAAAATGTATTGCATATTCTTCCGCATTACAATCTCACGAATGAAGGTATCGTTTCCAAACTCAATTTCAATATGTCGTGTCAATTTCACATTTACTGCCACATGCCTTCCTGAAATCATTCCACAGCTTTATTAGCAACTTAAAATTAATGACACAACAAAACCAAAGTACGTAATAATTTTTAAGAATTGTGCTATCATTAATTAAACACTAACTAACTAATCAAAATAAATCTGCAATCTTCTGCAAGTTCAGAAATTTGACATTTCCTTTGGAAAAATTTAGTCAAATGACATTATAAATTCACATTGCTTATACTTGAGCTATGAGTTTTACAATATTTCATCAAGCTTTAGAC
>Ga0210040_10010585_pt1 | contig 10548 bp, 1 predicted proteins | sample CryGeyCG12114_NA_FD_185462 | JGI IMG/M metagenome (GOLD analysis project Ga0210040, IMG submission 185462) | Groundwater microbial communities from aquifer - Crystal Geyser CG19_WC_8/21/14_NA (SPAdes) (version 2) | ecosystem: Environmental > Aquatic > Deep subsurface > Groundwater | place: USA...
TCTTCTTTAGATTCTAGAGCTAGAATCTAGAAAGAGAAGGGAAACATGTAAGGAGTTAGTATATATAGTATCTAACTTAGTAACTAGTAAGTTACTTATTACTACTCTTTTGTAAGGACTTAGTAGAGTTAGATCTAGTCCTTATAATATTACTTAAGTAATACTAATATACTTTATAAAGATAATGTATAGATACTATTAAGTTATATCCTATTTCTAAACACTATAAATCTAGACTATAATAAAGACTAATTAGTAGATAATAAAGATAAAGAGCTAGAGAAAGTTAAACTTAAATTAGGCCCTAATAAGGTACTTATTAATAAAGATAGCTACTCTATTAATAACTTATATTTTTAGATACTCTTAAAGAAAGTTATACCTAAGAGCTTAAATAGCGTAAGGCTTATAAATATACTTAATAAGTTATAGAATACTATTAATAACTTAAAGAAGCTACTATTAAGCTATATACTATATTAAGTATACTTATTTCTATATCTTATTATTATTAAATCTTTATAGTAGCTATTAGGTAAGTAGAACTTAGTATAGCTAAACAGCTTAAGTTTCTTAGCTTAATAATAATACTAAAAAGATAGACTAAGATAATAATACTAGTAGATACTAGCGTAAGCGCTTACTTTATAAGTTAATATTAAGTAAAGTAGTACTAACTTAAAACTATAAAGATAGAAGCTATTAAGCTTACTTTTATAGATAGTAGCCTAGTTAATACTCTAAATAAAGCTATTAACTTTCTAATTAAATACGGCTTATATATAGTAATAATAATCTACTATATTACTAACTTTAGAAGATATAATATTATACTAGAGATAAACTAGATAGACTATTACTAACTAGAACTTAAGTTTAGTAATACGTAGTTAATATACTTTAGGTTTACTAAGTACTACTTTAACTACTTATTATATAAGATACTAGATACTATATATAATAATAAACTTACTAATAGTAAAACTTAATTACTTTCTAGTAATATTAGCGTTATTAGCCTATACGCAGTATCTTATATAGTAGCTTATAATCTTAGTAGTATTATTTAGCTTAACTATTATAATTAGAGACGCCTAGAAGAACCTAATATTAATAATAGTAACTATAACGCTAACTTATTTACTAAGATAGCTTAACTAGCTATAGTTATATAAGTAGACTTTAATAAGTATATAAATAAGCTTAAGTACTCTTATATAGATCTCTAAAACATTAAAGTAATACTACTTAAGTTTATCTACTATATTTTAGACTTATTTAACCTAAGGCTTACTAGTAAGCTCTTTCTATAACGCCTAGGCGTTAATTACGTATTACTAACTAATAAATTATCTAAGATCTTATACTTAAAGATTTATAGCCTATTTTATAATAAGACTTAAGCTATTAAAGCGTTTATTAATAATATAATAAGAAGAGAATTTATATAACTAAGTATATTACTTTATACTATACTAGTACTAGTTATTAAGAAGCTTAGAGAAAGACTCTAAATCTACGTTAACTATAAGAGATTAAATTTAATTATACGTAAGAACTAAAACGCACTACTAGTAATTAAAGAGACTCTAATATAAATAGTAAAAGTAAAGATTATAAGCTTAGTAGACGTTATTATAGTATTTAATATAATCTAAATTAAGAAAGAAGATAAAAAGAAAACTACTTTTCTAACTAAGTATAGCCTTTATAAGTACTTTATTATACCTTTTAAACTATATAATACTCTAGAGACCTTCTAAACTTTTATTAATAAAACTTTAAAAGACTACTTTAATAATTTCTATATAGCTTATCTTAATAACGTCTTTATCTACTCTAAGAATAAAAAAGAATATAAAGAATATATCTTTAAAGTACTTTATAAGCTTTAAGTAGCTAGCCTATACTTAGACTCTATAAAGTATTACTTTAAAACTAAGCGCGTTAAGTACTTAGGCCTTATCTTTACTCCTAATAGTATTAAAATAAACTTAGCTAAAATTAAAGTAATTATTAACTAAGTAGTACTTAGCTATATTAAAGATATATAAGTATTTTTAAGATTTATAAACTTTTACTATTACTTTATTAAAGGCTTTAGTAGCTTTATAAAGCTTCTAATAAAACTTACTAAAGATAGTATATAAAAATCCTTCTTATTATTCTTAGATAGTATAGTAGTATAAGCCTTTAAAAAACTTAAAGACGCTTTTACCTCTACTAGTATACTAGTATACTTTAACCTAGATCTTAAGACTTAGTTAGAAACTAATACCTCTAACTTTATTACTACTATAGTACTTTTATAAATAGAAAATAGAGAACTTTAGCTAGTAGCTTTCTTATTATATAAAATAAATCTAGTAGAGTATAATTATAAGATCTATAATAAAGAGCTCCTTACTATTATTAGAGCTTTTAAAGAATAGTAATTTAAGCTAGTAGGTATAGAAGACGCTATCTAGGTACTATCTAACTACTAAGCTCTCTAAACCTTTATAACTTTAAAATAGCTTAATAAGAAGTAAGTAAGATAGGTAGAATTTCTAGTAGAGTTTAACTTTAAGATTAAGTATTACCTTAGTAAGTAAGGTACTAAGCTTAATACTCTTATATAATACTCTTAGGACTTACTTATAGACGCTAATAATAAATAAAGATAGTACTAAGTATAAATAATACTTAAGAATAACTAAGTTAATCTAGTAGTATAACCTATAGTTAAAATTACTACTACTATATACTTTAACTCTAAAAGAGATACTTACTATACTATATATCTTATATAATACTAAGACTATAATATATATTATATAGTCTTTAGTATAGCGCTTATAATATACTAGCTTAGTAAAGAAAATAACTTTTTAGAAGGCCTAGCTATCTCTACGCTTACTTTTTACGCTTTACTACTAGTAATAGATAAACCTAAAACTCTTATACTACTAATAACCTTAGCTCTATTATCTTAAGAGGAGTTTATAGATAAGATTAGAGCTACTTATTTATATAATAAAACTCTTAAAGCTATTATAAAGGTAAAGAAAGATAGAGCTTATTATATACTAAGTAAGCTTATTTATAGTAAGTAGTAACTAAGACTTAAGCTTAGTAACTACTTACTTTATAATAATATCTTATACGTATATAGGAAAGTTTATATCTTTAACTATAATAATCTTAGAACTTAAGTTATAGAGCTTACTTACTAATCTCTATATAGTAAATATAGTAGTAAGTATAAAAGCTATACTAAGATTACTTAGTAGTACTACTAGCCTTATATAATAACTAATATTACTTAGTATATATAAGTATACTTTACTTATTACTATATTAAACCTAGCTAAGAAGGTAAGTATAGCCTCTTATACCTACTACTTATACTTAATTACTACTAGACTAATATCTTAATAGACTATATTACTTACCTACTAGCCTATACTAATAATAGCTAAACTTATACTAATATCTTAGTTATTATTAATAAGCTTTTAAAGAAAAAGAAGTTTATCTTAGTAGTTAATCTTAAAGTTAATACTTTTATAAGAGCCTTTATAGAATTTATTTAGAGAGAAGAAGAGTACTCTAAGTCTATTATTAGTAATTAAAGCGCGTAATTTATATTATACTTCTAGACTTATCTTTACTAAAAGATTAGTACCTAGCTAAAACTATTAACTACTTTCTACTCTAAATTAGATAGCTAAATAGAGAATACTAATATATACCTTAAATAGTATCTTTAAGCTTATATTAACTATAAGTAAGATAACTAGATACTATTTCTACTAATAGTAGAATTTAAAGCTAACTTATCTATAAGCTTAAGTATAAGTATATTACTATTTAAAGTAACTAAAGAGTACTTATTATAATTAAAACTAGAGCTAGTAAAGTCTCTTAATAAAATACTCTTAGTACTTATTTAGTATAACTAACTTAACGCTAATATACTTACTAATAAGATTAATAAGCTAAGAGAGTACTTTTATAATAGTCTTTAATAGATATATACTAAGTAAGCTAAATACGCTAATAATACTTAGCTCTTAGCCTCTAAATTTAAAAGAAGTAATTTTATTATACTTAATACCTATAATATTAAAACTACTTACTTAAACGTATTACTTAACTTTAAGAATTATAGACTTTATAAAATTATTTAAGTTATTAATAATATAGCTTATAAGCTAAAACTACTATAAGGCCTTTACTATATCTATAATATATTCTACTTATAGCTACTCTATAAAGTTAATAATACGCTACTACTAAGATAATCTTATAACTTTAAGAGCTATATTAAAGCTATAGATCTAGATATTAATAATAATATAGCCTACTTTATAGAAATAATCCTAGACTTATAAATAAATATAGCTAAGTAAAACTCTATAGATAAGTAGTAGAAAGGCCTACTATAGTATCTTATTAAATAGGCTAACTACCTTAAAAGGCTTAATAACCTAAGCTAAGAACTATATACTAATATTATTAATACTATAGATCTAATTTATAATTATTACTATATATACTCTATATAGCCTAGGCTCTATAAGAAGTTTAGTATATTAACTAGTAAGTAAGAGCTACTAATAATAAAACTTATAGGAGAATCTAGTTAATATATATATTAGGTAAGATATTACGTAGTAAGTACTTATATTATACTTTAATAGTAACTTATTACTTACGCTAATTAAGTAGAGTACCTTTACTAACTATTATAGTAGCTTATTACTTAATACCTAACCTCTTACTATAATATATATTACTACTCTTATAGTAACTATATTAAAGACGTTAAATAAAATAGCTAGAGACCTAAGTAGTATAGTAAGCTATTAGCTAGTAAATATCTAGTAGATAGATAGCTATAGGCTTATAGCTACCTAGTAGCTAAGTAATATAACTACAATAAATATTACTACGCCTTAATAAGCTAATATACTTAAAAGTACCTTTAGTACTATATAGAAGCTTCTACTAAGAGTAAATAATTATATAACTAATAATAATAATTAAGCTCTAGTATACTAGTAGAGATAGGTTAGATACTAGTAAGTATACTAATAAAGATAAAAATAGATAGATCTTAGAGGTAAGGCCCTAAGAGAAAGACTTAATAGTAGTCTAGAGTAATAATATAAAGTATTAGGTTTCTTTCCTATATTTAAAAGTAATAGAACTGCTTTTTTTAGAGAGAGAGGTAGTATAATAGATTATTATCTTATATTCCTCGCTAAGCTACTAGCTTTATACTAGTACTTAGTTATATAGACTCTACGTAAGACTTAGCTAAGCCCTAATATAGTATCTTACTTAATTAGTATTTAACTACTTTTATCTTATCTCTCTTAGGATCCTATACCTTTATAATCTAAGTATACTTAGTAAATTTAATAGAGAATTCTACTTAGTAATTAGAAGTACTTTATATATACTTATTAGGTATAGAGTACTAGAACATAAGAGTCTATAGCGTATTATTAGCTATTTTCTATTTATTCTTATTATTATAGTAAGTATATAAAGCGTATAAGTAATTAAAAAGAGTATTAAATTTATAACCTAAGCTATATATATCTTCTAAAAAAGTATATAAGTTACTAGAAACTTAAATAAAGAGTATATTTATATAAGCTACTTTATTCTAGTAGTACTTACTATTTATTTAAAGAAATTTAAGTATCTTAGAGATAAATTCCTTAAGAAAGCTCTTAGTATTAGAGAATATTAGAGTATAAACGCTATAGTTCTCTTAAGAAAAGAAACTATCTAGTATTTTATATTACTATTATATTTTAATAAAATAAAGTATTAAAGTAACTATAATCTTTTTAGAAAGTATATAGAGAGTATCTATAGTACTATTTATAGAGATAGTAAACTTTATAAGTAATAAATTATTATATAAGTTACTATAATCTAGAATTTTAAGTAGTTAATTTTAAGTAATACTCTAAAGTTCTTAAATAACTTATAAGTTTTATAATAGTTACTAAGTATCTTAATTAAGAATATTCTACTTTTCTAATACTAAGTACTTAGTTTCTATCTCTTTATACTAAGTAACTACTTCTTTAGTAGCTTTTTTAAGTTTAGTATACTTATTTTAAAAAGTAGTATATTTAGTTTAAGCTATTTTAAAGTATTAGTAAATTATATTTTATTCTTTAAGTTAATTATAAGATTAAATCTTATACTTACTAGTAATAGATACTTAAGCTAATAAACTATTAGTTAGTACTATAGTAGTATATAGTATATTAGCTAAAGAAAGAATAGCTAGCTATAAAGTAAGATTAAGAATATTTCTAGAAATATCTTTATTTTTTACTACTAGTAGTATTTATAGTATAAACTATTTAAATATAGCTACTTAATTAAAAGTTTCTTAACTAAGATAAGAAGAAAGTAGTATAGTAAATAGAGTTACTTAGCCTTTTATTAATTAATAATAGCTACTTCTTTATATATCTTATAGAATTTTAGTATTAATTTAAGCTAAGTTAATCTTAAAATATACTTAATTTTTATAAAGAGTTAAAGTTAATATAACTTACTAAAGTAGTAGTAAGTTATTTTATAGCTATAAAGCTAGCTTAATTAAAGCTTTTAGCTAGTTAAGAGTTAGTTTTTCTAAGTTCTAAAAAGTAGTATTTCTTATAAGCTTAAAGCTAAGTAGTATAATAGTTTAATTACTTTTATTCTCTATATTACTTATAAAAATACTAAATAAGTATTCTATTTACGTAGTATTTTAAATTTTAGAAGCTATAAGTAGTAGAAATATAGAAAAGCTTAAAGTTCTTTAATAAGTCTAAAACTTACTAGAATAGCTAGAGTTTAAGCTCTAATACTTAAGCTTAGAAAGAGTAGTAATAAGCTTAATACTTATTAACTAGTAAATTTACTCTACTTCTTAACGCTCTTAGTACTATTCTTTAAATTTTATACTTTTAAGAATTAGCTTATTACTATCTTATTAATTACTACTATTTATAGTAGTAGTAGTAAGAAAGTAATTTATTAAATCTTTAAAAGAAGTTAAAGCTTAAAGTAGAGTTAAGTAAGTAATAAGTAAGTATTAAAATAAGCTTAAAGAAGTAAAGTAAATTTATAATAAATAGATACTTAGTAGAGTAAAATTTTTATAAGTACTAAATAGTATAATTTAATAAGTAATATTAAAGTTTAAAAATTAACTAGTAGTCTAAGTAGTAATTCTAAGTAAAGTAATAGGCTTTTTTATAAGCGTATAAGGCTTCTAGTAAAGTAGTAACTTAAAATATAAGTAGTAAAGCTTTTTAAGTAGCTATTAAACTACTAGTAATAGTAAAGCTTACTTACTTTATAAATAAGAGTAGAAACTAATTCTAGTAGAAACTTATAAATTAGCTACTAGACTTAATAAAGAGTTAATAACTTAAGTTTTCTCTTATATAATAACTAAAAGTAAGTAAGAACTACTTACTTTAATTAAAGCTATAAAGCCTATAATTATACTAAAAAGCTAAGGTCTACTATTATATAAGATAGACTTTATATATAAGTAAGTAAAAGTTAAAAATAGCTCTAGATTTAACTAAGTAAAAAATAGTAAATAAAAAGCTAGTAGAAAACTAAAGGCTAGCTCTTTATATAAAAGAGAAAGAAAGCTTAGTAAGCTAGTATATATACTAAACTATAAAGAGATAGTATAAGTACTAGTATATACTAGCTCTAAAAAGCTAAAGGTAAAAAGAAAGCTCTTTACTCTCTTATAATACTTTATTTATAGTATTAATATAGTAAAGATAATATAATTAGTATTATAAGCTATAAGTAAAAAGTAGTAGTTATAAGCTTAGTATACTTTATATTCTTAATAATATATAAAGCTATTACTTCTTTAATAATAACTTTTATAATAGGATATAAGTATCTCTAGTTATACTAATAAGTACTAGCTAGGTATATTTAATCTAAAATAGTATAGGTTATTAATCTCTTATATAAGGTAGTAGCTCTCTATATATAAGCGCGTATTTAGGTTATATTTACTAAGAGTAAGAGATAGTAAGCTCTAAACTTTAGTTATAAATAAGCTAGTTAGTAGCTATAATACTACTTTAAGGTTAGTAAAGTAAAGTAAACTAAGTAGTAGTAAAGCTATAGTAAAGTATAAAGTTACTTAAGTAGTATAAGTTATATAAAGTACTACTTAAAAAATCTTCTTCTTCTTTTACTATCTTTATAATACTTTCTATAGCTTTTATTAACTAAGATATTACTAATAAGCTTATTTAGTATATAGTCTTCTAGGACGCGTAGTAGCTTATCTCTAGCTAGCTTATACTAGTAAGCTAGTTAGAATAAAAAGTAGTAGTTTTTATAAATAGCCTTAATTATAAGTATAGTTTTATTAATATCTACTATATTATAAAGAATAACTATAATAGCTAGAGCTAAAGATTTAAAACTAAAAATATTAATACTAATACTAATATTAGCTAAGTTAAGCTCTACTAGCTAGGCGTCTTAATTACTTTATTATTTAAGTATTTCTTAATAGATATTATCTTTATAAAAGCTTAGCTTTTTTACTTTAACTATTTTATAAAAGCCTTATTAAACTACTAGATTTTAACTACTAATTAAGACTAATTTGTATCTAATATCTTAAAAGACTCTTACTATTAGAACTAGATATACTAGCTAAAAGAAGCTACTCTAAACTTATTATTTTAAGTAGAACTATATATAATAGTACTAGATAGTAGATAGTAAAGTAGATAATTTAGAGTAGGATAGTAGTAGGTAAATATTTTATAGTAAGATAGTATTTTATAGTAGAGAGGAATAGTAGAATAGAGCTAGTAGGTAGAGAAGTAACTATATATTAATTAATAGTATATAAGACTACTTATTAGTTAATAGAAATTAGATTAACTATAGTAGTATACTAAATATTAAGTTACTAGAAGTAGACGCGTTATTATTAAGAGTTATTATTATTAAAGTTAAGGCTTTAAGCTATAATTAAGAAAAGTACGCTTTTATATATAGTAGTAATTACTATACTAAGCGTCGTAACGTTATGTAAAACACATTAGGTCCTATCCTCATGGGAGCATGTCAATGAGATATATGAAAATCGCTGTGTAACGTACCCAAAAGGAAATGCTTGACGGTCTTGTTCGTCCTCAAGCTCTGCATCAGCGCACCAATATTGTTCGGGCCCAGGACCATTTTGCAAAGATCCATGCGGCCGTCAGAGTACTCAACACCACGCTGAACTTCGATAGCAGGCGTGTCGTAATAGGGCTCCTTGATGAAGAGAACCGTGCCATCTCCGTCCGTAGAAATCGGCAGTGCTTTTCCGCCGAGCGCAAGGTGCTCGAAGAACGGAGCAAGTGATTCAGGCTCGGCAATCTCCACGGGCATCGGTAGGCTGGGAGCGCCATGGAGAGATATAGGATCCGTGCTCGGATTCCAAGCGCCCTGCTTGATTATCCTTGGTCCCCAGTTCACGAGTTTTTTGCGCTTGGTGTTGTCCTCAATGATGCGCTTGCGCTGCTGAGCCACCAGCCTACGAAGCCTGACAAAATCCTCTTCATACTGGATGATAGGGCCAAGCTCACCGCGATCCAGGTCTGGATACATGAGTGTAGCGATCTGTTGCGCGAGTTCCGCGGCAGCTTTGTCCGCCGCACGTCGACGTGGTGCATCCAGAATAATCTCGTCGATCGTCATCGTTTGTGGACCATTGGCAGTCTGTTGAGATTCATCGATGATGCGAAGCTGTTGTCGAAGTAGTTGCGCCCATTCTGATGCGGTCTGGGGGCGTTTGCCAGCGTCTTTGTCTCCTCTCGAAGGGATCGACGTCGTTGCGCCAGGCGCGTTCGAAATAATGGTAGCTGATGCCATAGTTGAGATAGATGCTGCTTGTGGCAGTAAAGTTGAGCGAGGGACGTAGTGATATAGACGTTGTTGCTTGCGGTAGCGATTTGGGTCTTGAATGTACATGTATGACTCTTCGTCAGCTGACTCATACACGCCCCGAGGCAACAGTCGGGGAATCGTGGGGAACTTCAAAGAATCTAAGAGATGATGAGATCGAGGTGAGTTGCGCAAAGGGCGCTGAAGGAAAGGGCGCAGTTGATGTTGGTGCCTGGCCCGTAACATCAGGCTCACACCTTCCTGGCGGGCGATTAGCTTAGCAGGATCAAAATTGAGAAATGACTTCGGGCCCTGCCACTCAAAGTATGTATTCTTCAGAAAGAGGTGATGATGTTTCCCTCCTTCCGCGCGCGACGGCAATAGCCAAAAATACGTGCTTACCAGGTGCCAGGTTGCTGTTGACATCTGCGCTCTCAGAACGAAGCTCTCGAGGTTTTAGACAGATGTAGCTCGCAGCGGTAGAGAACGTGAAAGTGATACCAGTCATGAACCATAGAAGATGGATACTGTCAGTTTTCCTCCGGTTTCTCACGATAATTCACTCGGAGGGTTGCGGGTAGAGTTAGGGAAAGACAAACGGAGCCTTTGTAGCGCGAC